>Ga0209810_1001091_pt1 | contig 45516 bp, 45 predicted proteins | sample Coa_R1_7_FD_187159 | JGI IMG/M metagenome (GOLD analysis project Ga0209810, IMG submission 187159) | Surface soil microbial communities from Centralia Pennsylvania, which are recovering from an underground coalmine fire - Coalmine... | ecosystem: Environmental > Terrestrial > Soil > Unclassified... | reverse complement strand
TTTTATAGACCTTATGTCTTTAGGATCATATCGCTCCATCTATAGAGAGTAGCTCTACTGATTCCATAAGTATTACACACCAAAGATGTATCTTTAGTCTTATACCAGATTACTATTGCTCTTAGTTCTTTGTGAGTTTATGAAATCCTTTCACAATGCTAAAGACTATCATTCAGAGGGGTACCTCCTAACTGTATTTTACCCCTCTTCTAATCTATTCTTGTCTCATATCTTTCTGAACCTATTCATATTAGCAATTTTTGCTTCGTAATGGTTGTAACCCGGAGAGGTAGTTGAAAAGTCTTTAAAGATGCTTAGAATTAATTAATAAGCTCTTCCATTCAGGGAGGAGGTCGGTGTAATGGGTATAGATGATTTTGACGACTTTGATTACGAGAGTCCGGGTAATTATAAAGGTTTTGACCTTTCCGAAATTGACGATAAGGACTTGTCCAACCTAATAGAGAAGATAGATTTAATACACAAGAATCTGAAAACTGTAAAAGAGTTATGCAAAAAACTTATCTCAATCTATGAGCACGAGCCTGCAAAACAAAACGTAGATAAGCTAAGAGCAGTAGAGCCCGATGTTCACCAGACAATTATGGAAGAAGCGATAAAACTCTACGGAGACGAGAGGGGCAGAGAATTCGTTGAGCTTATACTTGGCAGACTCGATGAAGACTCTTTAAAGCAACAAGTATCCAAGGCAAAGGCTTTTATAATATCTTATGAGAGGCAATTTGAGGATGAAGATGTAGAACTCATTCACCCCTCTGAATTCCAAAACAGCGATGTATTTAAGACAATGCAGAAGCTCACGGGGGGCAAGAACCTTCTTCCCGACCTCACGTCGGGATAGTGTAATTATGATTGGGATGGGTTAATTAGATTCCGGGGCGTCTTCCCGCTCAGTGCCATAACCACATTTTCTACTGCCATTTCCACCATCCTCTCTCTCGTTTCCTGGGATGCACTCCCAAGATGTGGGAGAAGAACAACGTTTTTTAGCCCCAGGAGTCCTTTATGCACAATTGGCTCTCTTTCATAAACGTCGAGTCCCGCTCCCCAGATAATTCCCTCTTTTAGCGCAATTGCAAGCTCCCTTTCCTTTATAATCTGCCCTCGCCCGACATTTACAATGACGGATGTTCTTTTCATCTGTCGAAACTCCTGAGTGCCAAAACGTCCGCGTGTATTCTCATTGAGGGGTGCAGTTATCACGAGGAAATCCGATTCCCCAAGGAGGGTGGGAAAATCCACATATCTCGCCTTAACCATCTCTTCCGCCTCTTCGTTTCTACTCCTATTGTGATATATAATGTCCATATCAAACCCCCTGGCTCTCCTGCCCACAGCCGTGCCAATTCGTCCCATTCCATATATGCCCACGGTTTTTCCGTGGATATTCAGCCCCATAAGAAGCGATGGACTCCATCCTATGAATTTCCCCCTTCTCACAAAAGAATCCCCTTCCAGCACCCTCCGGGAAACGGAGAGAACCAAAGCCCAAGCCAAATCAGCCGTCGTTTCCGTAAGAATGCCAGGGGTATTCGTAACGAATATCCCTTTTTTTGTGGCATAAGGAATATCAATATTTTCAGTACCGACGGCACAGTTTGAGACGACTATCAAATTAGGACATGAATCAATAAGGGTTTTATCCACCCTGTCAGAGAGCATTGTGATTAGAGCGTGGGCATCCTTTGCACCCTCTATTAATTCATTCTCAGTCGGCGTGCGCTCTTCGGGAAACACCTCGACATGGAAATCCTTTTTAAGGAGTTCCACACCATTTCCAGGAAGATTCGCAGTTATAAAAACCTTTTTCATCTTCTGATCTATCTTTCAAACGGATCCGGGATTTCAGGATGCCAGAGCTTGAAATGGTTTTTATGATTCTCTGTATATGCTCCCGGCGGATAGAACTCGTCATAGAAATCCAGATCGAGGTGATGAGCCTGAACCATGAATCTGAGAAACATCGGATCTGAGAATGCGGGGAATCTGCCGTATGTGTCGTATACATAGTTGCAAATATCCTTCACAACCTGGATTTCATCCTTGCTCGGCCTTTCAATCTCCTGCACTATCCCTTCCGGGTTTAGGTACGGCATTTTGTGTGATGCCCAGTTGCTCCACTTCAGATCATTAAGGGCTTCGACAGCCTCGCTCATATTCTTGTAATATGGGGGACAGAAAGCCTCAAATAAACCGTCCTTTCCGACAGCCACAGGGCTAGGGTTCCCCGTCTCGCCCTTTACCTTAGGAGTTATGAATCTAAACCCGAGACCCCTATTTAGAGGCGTCCCGCCCAGCATGAACATACTCGCAAATCCGCTAAAGAGCCACCCCCCAAGCCCAAGTGTCTGAAGCGCAAGCACCATGTTTTGACCCATAAAAGCCTGCTCCGCGATGTATCCGTTTGCAAACCTGATTTCAGCTTCAATAAGTGGCATCCTCTTTTTTTCATCAATGAACCCCTTTTTAACCCATCCCGCTGTTCCTGGAAGCCTTAGCCCGTGAAGCTCATCTACAAAGTTAAACCTGTGGTCGGGTCTCATATAGAAAAAGTAGAGATTAATTATGCAGGCCGAAAGGTCTGTAACGGGCATAAAAACGGTTGTGCCTGGTTTATTGACGTTCCAGAGGTTGTGTGAAGCGATTCCCGGCGGGCGGTTTGGAAGGTCGGCGCGTCTGTCCTCGATTTTTACCCTCGATTCTCTAAACAACTCTAAAATTCTATCTACCCTCTCCTCACGGCTCAGTCCCTCAAGCCCTCTAAAATCATCGGGCTTTTTATCGTGCATCTTTATCATGTACGTGCCTTCATCGTTTGTATAAAAAACCTCGGTTCTATGAACGTCGCCCAGTGCCGGAATGGTCTTACTCGTAAACTGCATCTCAAGGTCAAGCCCAACGTGAGGCGGAAAATCGGAGAGGTTTATGCTCTTTATTCCAAGCCCCGTCCAAACTAAGATAGCCTCTTCGAGTTCCGTGAGAGGGATGGATTTATGCTTTGACTTGTATTTAAGCGGCCCCCTTTCAATCTCCATCCCTAGACCGAATCTCCTCGACCTCCTTTGAAAAACCGCATCAGAGAACCTGTAATCAATCGCAACCTCAAGCCCTTTCGGATATTTGCCCATTTCTGTTTTTCCTCTTTGCTGTTTGATTTGTAGAAGTTAGTTTAGCAAATGTATCTTATTTTATCCAATAACTTATAAATAGATCTAAGAATATATAAGCAAAGAGAAAAAATCCGCCTCTTTTCCCACATATACAGATTACTTCAACAACCTAACCCTGTAGCTTGTTTCAAGTTAAAGGCGGACGGCATCCGATGATAGAACACACCATCAAAAATGGTAAATTTGCCCCAAACGATACTCATATTTCAAACAACAAAGTCCAGATCATGATTCTCACTGCTCCTAATTCATGTGGAAAGTCCACTTATCTGAGGCAGGTAGCAATCATAGTGCTTCTATCACAAATTGGCAGTTTCGTTCCTGCTGATTCAGCTAATATCAGTATTGTGGATCGTATTTTCACGCGGGTCGGGCTTCAAGACCATCTAGCTCTAGGACAATCTAGCTTTATGGTAGAGATGATGGAAATAGCTAATATCCTGAACAATGCCCCACCGAAATCGCTTATCATCCTTGATGAGATAGGCAGAGGGACAAGCACATATGATGGACTCTCCATATCCAGAGCCGTCATTGAGTTCATACATAACCATCCTGAACTTCAAGCAAAGACCTTATTCGCTACACACTATCATGAGCTGACAGAACTCGCAGACTTCCTTCCGCGCGTGAGGAATTTCCATATGACAGTAACTGAGGAACAAGGGAGGATGATACTCTTGCGGAAGTTGATCCCCGGCAAGGCGGGAAAAAGTTATGGGGTTCAGGTAGCCAAGCTCGCAGGGCTCCCTCGACCAGTAATACATCGCGCTCAGGGGATATTGGCAGAGTACGAGGGAAAGAATTATTCTAAAGCCTTGGAGAGGCCAGAGATGACCCTAGAAATAAGGGAGCACTCTACTTGTGTATATGAAAGCACACTCCCGTACTCTTCACCGCAAACAATAATAGATGAATTGTTAAACCTTGACATCAACTCCATGACTCCAGTCGAAGCGCTTATTAAGCTCTATGAGCTTCGGAAAAAGGCATCAGAATAGTCGCTGCATTTTGTATGGCTTCGCTCTTATGTCACTACGCCTCTAACCCTCATTGCGTTCGGCCCACCGCACACGCTAGAAACGTTATTTACCATCAACTACCTATCCATCCCAAGCTTTCTTATCACTTCTTCGCTCTGCTCAATCATCTTTCCAACAGGAAAGACGAAGAGGTATTGACCCGTGTCTTTAAGAACATCGAGCGCCTGGGTTGAAACCTTGTCGAAGAACTGAACCGATTCGCCGTCCGTAATTAAGACCCAGTTCTGAGGATTTTTAATGGCTTCGGGCATTTTTCCCTTGAGGAATTCAACTACCCCTCGAAAACGCTGGACAGAAAGCCCCTGCTTATGAAGGGAGACGAGCCACCTGAGGATTATAAAATCCCCTATAGAGTAGAGCTTTGGAACCCCCCTTCCCTGAGAGCTCCTGACACTCGGCACTATGAGACCTGTGTGCTCATAGTAATAGAGATGGTCAAAATCGAGCTTCACGCCTTCGAGAGCCTCTATGAGTCCCAGAACATCCCTGCTCTTTAGGCCATTTAGAACCTTTGTTCTTGCCTTTCTCGTTTTCTTCTGATCCATCCTCACCTCCAAAATATCACAAACACTAAATTGAATCAATTCACCCTGAAAAAACATCCAATCATGTATATTTATTTCTGGTGATTTAGATGAAAGTCAAACTGAGGCTTTTTGCATACTTAAGAGAGACTCTAGGTCTGGAAGAGGAAGAAATTGACATTCGAGAAGGAGAAAAGGTCAGCGATCTCTGGAATAGATTCAAACACAAAATTCCCGGAAATAAAAACTTCCGCGTGCTCCTTGCAGTAAATGGAGAATACGTGGAAGAAGACAGAGAACTGAAAGAAGGCGATGAAGTAGCATTTATCCCTCCTGTGAGCGGAGGGTAAATATCACAGGGATATTGTATGCCGTCTGCACAAACCACTAAAGACATATCCGAAACCCAAATCTCCCAAGGGAACGGAGTTTCTGAGAACTCTTTTATAACTTGGCTCAATAGGCTCTATAGGAACATAAAATCACTCCGCATTAATCGCCAGGAAATCGCCGGTTCATTAGGCGATATGGGGACCTTTATCCCGCTCCTCGTCGGGATGGTTTCCCTAAATGGGCTAAATGTTGCCAGCGCACTTTTTTTTGCAGGCATATTCAATGTCATAACAGGAATAATATTTGGAATTCCTATGGCGGTGCAGCCCATGAAGGCGATTGCCACTGTTGCCATAAGCCAGGGGCTTACAACCAATGAGATTCTTTCCGCCGGAATCGTGACAGGACTCATAATTTTCATTTTTGGAATTACGAGAATTATTGAGTTCTTCAACCGAATAATTCCGCTTAGCGTAGTAAGGGGCTTGCAGCTCGGAATCGGTCTTCAGCTCTTAATAAAGGGGTTCTCAATGGTTTTAGGCACAAGGCATTTCTTTGGATATGACAGCATATCCGTGGGGATACTCTCCGGGGTGCTTGTCTTGCTCCTTTTTTTCAGCAGGAGAATCCCCGGAGCAATAGTAGTATTTACGACTGGGATTTTGTTCCTCTTCTTAAAATCGCCAAACTCACTGAGCGGCCTAAAATTTGAAGTTTATATCCCACACTTCGTCAATCTGAGTTGGAGCGATTTTGTTAACGGGACACTAAAAGCCGCAATTCCACAGATACCCCTTACGACCCTAAATTCCGTAATCGCAGTCTGTGCGCTTTCCTGGGATCTATTTCCGAGCAATGGCACGGGCACAAGAGAAGTCTCAATTAGTGTGGGATTGATGAATCTTATCGGATGTTGGTTTGGAGCAATGCCTATGTGTCATGGATCGGGAGGACTTGCAGGACAGTACAGATTTGGAGCGAGGACAGGAGGGAGCGTGGTATTTTTGGGCGTGATCAAAATCCTCCTTGGACTTTTTCTAGGAGGAGCAGCCCTGAGAATCCTTGCTCTCTATCCAATGAGCGTGCTTGGAGTGCTCCTTATCTTTTCAGGTATGGAGCTTGCCCTTGTTACAAGAGACATTAAAACCAGAACAGATCACTTTGTTATGATAATGACAACTGCAGCCATAATCGCCCTTTCATCCACAGCCGTGGGATTTGCCGTAGGACTCATACTCTCTTACCTCTTCTATTTCGGAGCCTTCAGGATTGAAAATATGGATAAATAGGAAACCTTGGGGCACATTGTATGTGCCCCAAGGTTTCAAACATCATTTAGATTTGTTTTTTTAAGCGGTATTGGTCATTTTAATGGGTGTCAATTGTTTACCGAACTATACTTGTGACCAGTCCCTGTTGTTACAGAAATGGCTCCCACAACCTCTATGTCTCCATCCATAAGATGCATGCCGTACATCCCATCTGGATTCACTATCAGGCTGGAAACTCCCCTCTCCAGATACGTTTTTTTACTATGAGGAGGTATAGTTATAGGCAGAACCAGCATTGCCACACTCGATTTTGTTGGATAATAAGAGAGATAATAGCCCACTTTTACTCTAACATCCTTGTAGGCCGTATCGCTCGTGTTCTCAATTGTAACATGGTGCATGGTGGACATACCCCATGCCGCATAAAAAGACCACGCCGTGATCTTAATCGCATGATAATCATCGGCTCGATGACTGTCAGCAAATGTGTTTGCAGCAGCAAACACAACTGCCACCGCTATAAAAACGGATAGAAAAAGTTTTTTCATTTTACTTCCTCCCGTTGTAGTATTTTTCATATCTAATCCGGTTTATTTCCACCCAAATCGAGTGCAACCTTCCGATACCGTTTTACTACTAGATGGACTGAAAAACCTTCTCTCAATGTCCTCTTTTTTCAATACCCCTTAAACCCTGTCTTTGAACCACTTTTCCAGCCATACCTTTGTCTTTTCAGCCAGTTCCCTACTCGATGTGTAAGATATGTATTTGTCGTTGAGATAAATTCCCCAATAGGTAATCGGTAGGTAGTCCTTTCTAACACCATCTTCTCTTTCATACTCCCCTAGCGGTGCCACAAAGCTACAGTTTGGATTGATTGTGAAAGGAGTTATCGTTATTGTCATTTTCAATTACCTCCTATTTATGTCTATCGCCATTTTTCGCCTTTACTTAACCCTAGATTTGCAAATTCCGTGCCGATTCTAAATTCAATTACAACTCCAGTGTTTTCAAGCACATAGAAATATGTATGCCATGGTGCATCAATGTGGTAGGCAAAATATGTCAGATTTAAAGCCCAATGGTCAATAGAATGACATTTTACGCTTGGTACAAACTGAATATTCATATTCGGAGCAATTCCCCCGATTGTGGTATAATCTGTAGGAAACTAATGGACGGAGTCTAGATTACGTTTTATAAAAAAGCCCATGATAAAGGCTGGGGTTGGATATTCCGTTAATGAGAACAGCGAAGAGGCAACCAGAGAAGCGGCTTCTCAAGCTATGGAGCGTGGAGGTCTAACGGAAGCCGATTGGGCTCTCGTTTTCTGCACGTTCCCCCACCGGGGCAATTATAAAGGTATATTAAAATCGGTATGCAATACCACTCAAACTACAAACGTTGCAGGATGCAGCGGTATTGGAATGCTCACAAATCTCGGAGAGGTAGAAGCGAGTCCGGGGATAGCTGTTCTGGCGGTCTCTTCGGACGGTATGCACGCCGACTCCTTTCTCACCCACCACACAGAAGACGGAGGGATGAAGGCCGGAATTGAGATTGGAGAGCGTATGCAGATGGCTCTCAGCAAAGGAGAAAACAGACTCCTTACGCTCTTTCCCGACCCATTCTATATACATCCTGAGCTTCTCTGCAGAGGGATTGAATCCCGACTGGGGAATATACCAATAGTCGGTGCATCAGCCTCTGAACACCCGGCAATGAGTGAGGCTTATGAGTTCTGCGGTGATACCGTTGCATCGAGAGCCATCTCGGGATTTATGTTTCATGGCTCCTTTACACATAAAATCGGAATCACACAAGGATGCCAGCCCGTCGGAGTGCCGTGTATTATTACAAGAGCCGCAAATAACATCATATTTGAACTCGATGGACAACCCGCCTTTGAGGTTTTAAAGAACCAGGTTCCTCTAAGAATCCTAGAAAGCGGAAGGGAATTGACGCATCTTCTGTTTATAGGGTTTCCACCCGACCCATCTCAAACAGAGATAGCAAACGGCGAGTATCTGGTCAGAAACATCATGGGAATCATTCCCGAAACTGGACTAATATCAGTAGCCGCAAACGTAAAAGAAGGACAGATCATGACGTTTGCCGTACGCCATCCCATAATGGCACGCGAGGACTTAAAACAGATGGTCGAGCGTTTGGCATCCTCAAAGGAACCGGGTAAGCCGTTTAAGTTCGGTCTCTATTTTAATTGCTGTGCAAGAGGCTCGTCCCTATACGGCTATCAGGGGATTGACACCGCCTATATCAACCACATTCTTGGGGACATTCCAATCATAGGCTTCTTTGGAAACTCAGAACTCGCACCGCTAAAAGGAACGAACTATCTCTTCACATATACAGGTGCGCTTGTCCTGATTTCGGAATAAAGGCTTAATTCAAACTCTCATCTCCCTTTAATTTGTTTCATGAAAATCATTGGGTAGATTAATAGCCACGCTTTAAAATCTAATAAGGAGATGATTATGAGCTATAGATTCTTTGAACTCTCTGAGGAAGGTTCAGTTGGTGTTGTCCGTTTAAACCGCCCTCCTGTCAATGCCTTTAATCTCGATATGGCAAAGGAGCTTGACGGGCTTTTAGATGAGATTGCAAAAAGAGAAGGCATAAGGGTCGTAGTGGTTGCAGGGAACAAAAAAATATTCTCCGCCGGTGCCGATATAAGCTTGATTAGCAGCAGCGAGTGGAATTATCTCAGGGAGTTGGTCGAAGTGGGGCAGAGGGCTTTTCAGAAAATGGAAAATATGCCCAAGATAGTGATTGCCGTGATAGAGGGGCATTGTATGGGAGGGGCGATGGAGTTTGCGCTTGCATGCGATAGGAGATTCATGGCAATTGGCGAAGGGAAAATCGGGCTTCCGGAAGTAAAGCTCGGACTCATGCCAGCATGGGGCACGACATACAGGCTCCCACGCCTTGTTGGAAAATCCAAGGCCCTGGATTTAATGGTTAGAGGAACACTTTTAAATGCCGAAGGGGCCAAAGCGATCGGACTGGTTGATGAGATATTCCCTCAAGAGGAGGTAATGACAAAAGCGATGGACTATGCGCGCTCCATTGCAAATGGAGCGACATTTGCCATTGGAAGGATTAAGAGGTGCATCAACGAAGGCTTTGACCTATCCTTTTCAGAAACTATGAGGCTTGAGTGCAATTCTCAGGGTGAGGTGTTTGCAACCCAAGATTGCAAGGAAGGAACGCGGGCTTTTCTCGAAAAAAGAAGTCCGAAGTTTAGTGGTAGATAGAATCAAATCGAATCATGCGCCGTTTTAAACGCCCGAAGCGCGAGTCCTATATGCTCTTCTTTATGCGTTGCCATGAGTGTCGCGCGTATACGGCACTTTCCGGGGGGAACCGAGGGCGGACGGACGGCAGGGGTAAAAACCCCATTCTCCCGAAGCAATCGCGCAAAATCCAATGTCGGCTGAGCCTCACCAATAAGAACCGGAATGACTGCGGAATGAGAAGGGAGAATTTCAAGCCCGATTTTTTCAAGCCCTGATTTAAACCCATTTATAAGGCGCCAGAGATACTCCCTCCTTTCAGGTTCAAACTCGATAACATCAATTGCAGCGAGAGATGCAGCAAGTGAACTTGCCGGAAGCGATGTGTCAAATATATAAGTACGTGCCCTGTTCCTGAGAAAGTCAATCAATCTTCTGCTCCCCGCAACGTATCCTCCGAGGGACCCAATGGCCTTTGAAAGCGTTCCCATGACTATCGGAACCCGGTCTTCTACACCAAAGTATTCTGTAGCACCGCTCCCCCTTTTTCCTAAAACTCCGGCCGCATGTGCCTCGTCAATCATGAGCATACACCCGTATTTCTCGGAGATTTCAACCAAATCGGGAAGGGGCGCCAGGTCTCCATCCATACTGAAAACCGTGTCCGTCAATATTAACCTTTTATTTCTCGACCTATTCCGAGTGAGGAGGGAATTTAAGTGTTCGATATCGCAGTGTCTGTATATCTTTATTTCCGCATGAGAGAGTCGGCATCCATCAATAATGGACGCGTGATTAAGCTCGTCGCTATAGATTACATCCCCTGGCCCGACCAGAGCAGAAATAGCACCTATGTTCGCTAAATAACCGGAGCTAAAGAGTATGGCAGCCTCCGTTTTCTTAAAGGCTGCGATTCTTTCCTCCAATTCCCTATGAAGATCAGTACTTCCGCTTACAAGACGCGAGCCGCCCGAACCAGTTCCGTACTTTTCCAGGGCCTTTAGAGCAGCCTCCTTTACCCTTGGGTCGGTTGTTAAGCCGAGGTAATTATTTGAACCCAAGAGAATATAACGCTTTCCTTCAATCACTATCTCCGGCGATTGCCCGGTTTGGAGTTCAGTGAGAATCCGGAATAGTTTCTTATCACAGATTAGTTTTAATTCTTCCTCAATCCAATAAAGGGAGTTTGGCATTCCGGTTTACAGATATTACTTGTTGGTTCTTCTAAAATTCCTGGAGAAAATACAAACGATTTAACACATCTTCAGATGTGACACTGTTTAACATTCTGAGACATAAATTCAGTAAGCGCCTAAATTGCGCCATTCTTATCTCCGGCGAAACTATAATTCCACTGTGAGATTTACCATTTGCAAGCCACTCTTTATGCAGTTTGGTGAAATCTTTAATGTTAAAAGTCAAAGTAACTCTTCCCCGCGAAGATGCAAATTCAAGCTGCTCATTGTCATTTTTGCTGAGCATGTCAGCTTCTTTGGCTGTTATTACGTCATATCCGTACTGATTTAAAACTTCGGCAAGAGCTACGGGGATCATCTCATCGAGATATAGTTTAACGCGGGATGGCGGACTCATTCCTTCCACTCATCTGGCAGAGTTTCCCAAGTGTAGGCGGACTCTTTTTCCTCTTTGGAAAGCTCCTCAAATTCTTCTTTGGTTACAAGGCGCCCCATGCCGTGATAAGGTATAAGCCGCAGATCGTATCTACGCATTATATTTTCAATTTTGTTTTCCTCAATCTCCTCTTCTATTTCCTCTTTATGGTCGAAGTAAAAGCTTACGGCGTCATAGATTTGAGCCAAGTTAAGGTGCGGATAGTCGCGAAGGACATCCTCCGGCGTATGACCCGATTTTACCAGAGTAGCAATCAGGCGAACCGTAATTCTTGTCCCTTTGATAGTGGGCATTCCTCCGCATACGCCGGGAACGCGCACAATGTAGGGATGTTCCGTTTTAAAAGCGGCTGCATGCTTACGCTTCATAAGTGTTAAAACCTCTTTTTTATTTTAAATCAGAAAAGCGTTTATGAAAAGTTGTGAATGTAGTAGTGATGGTGAATTTAGGCATACAGCAAGCTTTGGTGCAGATAACGAAGATACAATTATTGTATTGCGTCATGCGACTCTCATTCAAATAACGGACATTAGAATACTCAATGATCTAACTTAATAGCTCTGCTTAGGAGGATTAAGAAGTTTCTTCGAGCGTTTTCGCATCACTTTTCATAACTATTGACTTATAGAGATACTCTTGATTATATTCCTGAGTAAGAGGCGGGAGTATAATTATTTCCGTATAAACCCCATATTGGGGTGGTTATTTGAAATCTTTATATCAATATTTGGACGGCGAATCTGAATGGGAGGGGATGCCAATGACCACGGAATGTTACAACGTCTGGAGTCTCATTCTTCAAGTTCTGATTTGGTCAGCGATGATCGCGACGTTCATCGTCTACTTTCTGCAACTCAGGACCATGCGGCGGGCCGCGATCGGGCAGAACATCTTGTCGCTCGTGAACTTCCTTCAAGCTCCCTACGTCCGTGATGCACGCACCACAGTTCGAACGTATTTGAAGAATAAGCCCTATTCTGAGTGGACCGATGATGAGAAGCGGGAAGCATCGCTTGTGTGCTCAAGCTACGATGTTGTCTCTATTCTTATTTTCCAGCAGCAGCTCGTGCCGCCCGCCCCGTTCATCAGCAACTGGGGTCCCAGCATCTAAGGACTGCTACGAGATCCGCCAAGGGCACATTACTGAGATGCAAAAGCCGGAGAAGTCGGGTTCGGCGTACTGGAACGACTTCGCCATGCTCTACAAAGAAGTGGTGAAGTACACCGCCCCACCTAGTGATGCAGCGTTATAAGTCTTCCGTTGCCTTCTTGATTGCCCTATATGTCACGTCAATGAGCTTTTTTAAATCTTTTATTTCGATTCCGATAGGCGGCATAAGGACGACTACGTTTCCAAGTGGGCGAATGAGCACCTCTTTCTGCATCGCAAATCCGGCAACCCTCCATCCCATCTTCATATTGAGCGGATACGGCGTTTTCGTTTCTCTGTCCTCCACAAGCTCTATCCCCACCATGAGCCCCTTGTTTCTCACATCCCCCACGTGCTCAAGGCCCTTAAATTCCTGTATTTCCCGCTCCAGGAACTCTATCTTTTCCTGTAGTCTTTCAAGAGTGCTATTTTTCCTAAAAACCTCAAGGTTCCCCAAAGCCGCAGCGCAGGAGATGGGATTCCCCGAATAGCTGTGACCGTGAAAAAAGGTCTTAAACTCGTCATACTCGCCGAGAAAGGCATTGTATATCTCCTGGGTTACGACTGTCGCAGAAAGGGGGAGGTATCCCCCTGTCATTCCTTTTCCAAGAACCATGATGTCGGGCGTTATGTTCTCATGCTCGCATGCAAACATCCTTCCAGTTCTTCCAAATCCTGTAGCGACTTCATCGAGAATCATAATTACATCGTATTTATCGCAGTACCCCCGCACCCGCTTGATATAACCCGGAGGAGAAACAATCATTCCGCCGGCAGCCTGAACGTATGGTTCAAATATCACCGCCGCGATTTCCTCGTGATGTTCCTCAAGTATCTTCTCGACCTCTCTTGCACATGCAATTTCACACGAGGGATAAGTCTTTCGGAGCGGGCATCGGTAGCAATAATAGGATGGAGCCTTATATGTTTCAAAAAGAAGGGGTTTATAAACAGCATGAAACAGGTCAATTCCGCCGACGGATACCGCGCCAAGCGTATCCCCGTGATACCCGTTCTCTAACGAAACGAATTTCGTCTTTTTCGGTTTTCCCCTGTGTTGCCAGTACTGAAAAGCCATCTTAAGCGCAACCTCAACTGCGCTTGCACCGTCGCCTGAGTAGAAGACCTTCGTTAGCCCTTTAGGGCAAATCTCGATTAATTCCTTTGCGAGCTCCGATGCTGCGGTGTTTGTAATCCCAAGGAGTGTACTATGGCCAATCTTCTCTACCTGTTCTTTAATTGCCCTATCAATCTCAGGAACCCTATGGCCGTGAATTGTGACCCAGAGCGACGATACACCGTCTATATATCTCCGCCCTTCCGTATCAATAAGATAAACGCCTTCGCCCTCCTCTATAATAATCGGCTCCTGATTCTCATACTCCTTCATCTGTGTGAACGGATGCCAGATGAAATTGCGGTCAAACTCTGCGAGCTTCTTTGTTCGGTCGGTCATTTTTTTAGAAACAATTAAAGTTTAGCCACAAATTAATACAGATGAACACAAATAGAAGAAAATGGTAGCCGAAAGCTTCTATTTGTCGCTTCCATGATTGCTACCCCAGACCCAGCGAAGCAATCATCCCTTTTATATTGCTTCGTCGCTTTGCCCCTCGCAATGACATCGAACTGGTATTATTCGTGTTCATTCGTGGCCAAAAACATTAAACGTCCTTTCTTACAGGCATCTGAAGGTCATTCAGCATCCGTAAATCTTCCTCCGGAGGGCGACCGGGCGTCGTGAGATAATTGCCAAGAATCATGGCGTTTGCTCCGGCTAAGAGTCCCATTGCCTGAAGGTCTCGAAGAGTAACTTCCCTGCCACCGGCAGTCATAAGGATTTTATTGGGAAGCACCAATCTGAAGATTGATATTGTCTTTACCGCCTCAAATGGGGATACCAAGGGTGTGTCTTCCAAAGGGGTTCCCGGCCTTGGGTTAAGAAAATTTATAGGCACCCAACTTGGGTCAAGCTCTCTAATCTCAAAAGCAAGCTCAACCCTCTGCCTCACAGACTCGCCCATTCCCAAAATGCCGCCTGAGCAGAGGTTCATACCAGCCTTTTTAACGAGCCTCGCAGTTTTCACTCTGTCGTCATAAGTATGGGTTGTGCAAATACTCGGGAAATAGCTGCGGCATGTCTCAAGATTATGGTTGTAACGCCACACCCCGTGTTCTTTAAGCGCGAATGCCTGTTCCTCAGTAAGCTGTCCAAGGGAGCATCCGATCTTTAGGTTTGTCTCCTCTCTCAACAGATCCACAGCCTCGAGAACCTTTCTAAATATCTTTGGCGTCGGCCCTTTGGCACTTATGACTATACAAAAATCCATCGCGCCCAATCTTTCAGCCTGCTTTGCAGCCTTAAGTATCATATCCGCCGCCATGAGTGGATGGGCATTTATTTGAGTATCAAAATGTGCAGACTGAGAACAAAACGCACAATCTTCAGGACAGTTTCCGGTCTGTGCGCTTATGATAGAACGCAGAAATACACCGTCTCCCTTGTACTTTAAAGTGACCTTTCTTGCAAGTGCAATAAGGTCGGGAACCTGCTCTTTGGGAATTTGAGTAAGCTCAATGGCTTCATCGAAAGTAATAGGCTCTTCTCTCTCTAAGAGTTTTTCTCTTACTACGTTTAAAGTGTTAATTTTGACCCTCCAGTATCACTGTGGATAAACTTCTTTAACTGAAGCCATAGCTCTTGTCAAATAACATCGGTTGGACAGAAAGGCTAATTTGAGAAAAGATAAATAAAAAATCGGAAACGGAACTCTCCTACGGCTCTTTCTCCCGATATATTTCCTGATGAGAGGGACTGGGAGAGCCTTACCTCTTGGGTCACCTGTGTTCTTCAAGGAATTTTTCAGCATCCATCGCGGCCATACACCCTGTTCCGGCGGCTGTTATAGCCTGACGATACCTGTGGTCTTGAACGTCTCCCGCCGCAAACACCCCGGGAACACTCGTCTCGGTCGTACCGTCCTTTGTGATTATATATCCGGCACTGTCCATCTCAATCTGTCCTTCAAAGAGCTTTACATTCGGCATATGCCCAATAGCAACAAAAACCCCCTGGCATTCCTTCTGCCAGGTTTCTCCGGTTTTTAAGTTTTTAATCCTGACTCCAGTTACCCCTTTCTCTCTATCGCCCAATATCTCTTCAACCACGGAATCCCAGATGAAATCTATCTTCTTGTTCTTGAACGCCCTTTCCTGCATAATCTTTGATGCCCTCAGTGTATCCCTTCTGTGAACAACATTTACCTTTGTAGCAAATTTTGTGAGAAATGTCGCATCCTCCATCGCCGTATCGCCACCGCCCACAACAACCAGTTCCTTACCCTTGAAGAAAAAACCATCGCACGTGGCGCATGTAGAAACCCCATATCCCAGGAGCCTCCTTTCCGAATCAATTCCAAGGAGCTTTGCAGATGCTCCAGAGGCAATTATCAATGTCTCAGCCTCTAAAATCGCCTCTCCCGCCACCACCTTGAAAGGCCTCTTCGACAGGTCTACAGAGGTTACTTCAGATAAGATGCACCTCGCCCCAAACCTCTGAGCCTGCTTTCTCATCAAGTCCATCAAATCGGGACCCATAATCCCATCAGGAAAACCGGGATAGTTCTCAACAGCAGTCGTCAACGTAAGCTGACCCCCAGCCTGTATGCCCTCAAAAACAATCGGCTCCAAATTCGCTCTGGCAGTATAGAGAGCCGCCGTAAGACCAGCGGGTCCCGAGCCGATTATCACAACCTTATAATTTTTATTCAATAAGGATTCGCTCATCCCTGACTCTTTTTCGGGTAAAATTTCAATTTATATTACATTTAGGCAGATAATTTTCAAGATAATAAATTCCCTTCAACCTTTATTAGATGAACCGTACGCTATTTGAGATTCGAGGAGATTCTAGTTCTATCTTTATATAGTGGGAGACATCATAATCCTGCATATAGATACATCACCGACCCCCTCTGCTCCCGCTCGCCCTCATTATTTCTTGAAGGGTTGTTCTCCTATAACCCTCCGGTACCTCAAACTCTCTGTCGGAGAGATCCGTCTCTCTCACATCCGTAACCAAAATGGTGCCCTTGTTTTGCCCAACAACATGGACTATTTTAAGAGGATACCCCTTTTCAAATAAGCTCTGATATTCAGAACTCCCCTCTACACCAGCGGCTTGGCCCGAGTAAACAGAACCTACAGCCCTACTAATCTTATTTTGAAAATCCTGTATCTTTTTCATATCCATGTCTTTGGATATATTTAAATCCTCTGAAATCCAAATTTCCTGATAGCTGTTTTCATCCAAATGAACAATGTACTTAGTAGCCCTATAGCCAGCTATGGTTTGCCTGTCAGATGTCTTTTCGATACTTATTCGCCCTACTTTGGTCGGCCCTCCGGCCTTTTTCATTTCCTCTTCTACCGCTTTCCTCTGCTCAGGCGGCATGTTTTTCATGGATGCTTCCATCTCTCTCTTTGCCTGAGCCATATAGTCTCTAATTCCATTTATATACTCGTCAATTGTCCCACTCCAGTAGAGTTTTCTATTGCGATCAGATACGGATATCTGACCGGTATTGTAGTTTATAATTAAAATTGAGCCATCCTGAACGGCTTTAAGTCTGTTCTTCGAGAAATAATTCGTTGAATCCACCTTCTGACTTGTTCCTTGAGGGGACGTACTGGAGATTACCTGTTGTATTAGCCATCCCGCCCACGCGCTGCTTGATAAGAATATAAACAAGGTAGTGAGAAAAACTATTCGAGAAACCATTTATACTCTCCCTATCTAGATAAGATAACCGAAAATTCGGTAATATTATACTGAATTTTTTCTCCGTGCCCCTGTAATCTCCGTAGCTAAGTCAGTATGAGCGGCTTAACTTTTGTTACACGGAGAGTTTAAAGTATAATATTTTTTAAACCATTTGAGAAAAATCAACATGAAGAAGACCTTGCTTTACGATATCCATTCTTCACAGGGAGCCATTTTTGGCGACTTCTCCGGCTGGCTAATGCCTAGAAGCTACGGCAGCACCCCGGAAGAATACGCAAGTGTAAGAAATGGGGCAGGCATTATTGATCTGTCTCATCGCGGGAAGCTGCGCCTTAGTGGGAAGGAGCACGTAAAATTCCTTCAAGGCATGGTGACAAACGATATAAATAAACTGGAAGAGGGAAAGGGTTTATACGCCGTCCTACTCACTCCAAAGGGAAGAATGATCTCTGATATGAGGTTATATCGCGAGAGTGAGTCCTTACTTCTTGATTTAGAGCCGGGTCTTAATGAAAAGGTGAAAGACCTTCTGGTCAGGTACAGATTATCTTACAGGGCAAATATAGAGGATGTAACCGAAAGTCTCTGCTTGCTTTCTATTCATGGTCCAAACTCCAGGAGCCTCATTCAGAAAACCCTGAATTTAGAGATTCCAGAACTAAATGAATACGAGTTCTTAAGAAAAGAGATAAATGGCTCTCAAGCGATGATAGCAAGGGCAAACCGCACAGGAGAAGAGGGTTATGATGTTTTTGTCTCAAACGAAGGGGTTAAAACAGTGTGGGAACTTCTAGACGAAAATGGAAAGGAGCTTGGATTAAGACCCGTCGGTCTCGATGCCATGGAGATTCTACGAATCGAAGCTGCGATTCCCAGATACGGCATAGATATGGATGAGAATACAATCCCACTTGAGGCGGGACTTGAGCACGCCATAAGCTATGAGAAGGGTTGCTACGTAGGGCAGGAAGTGATTGCAAGGATTAAATGGAGAGGTCATGTGAACTGGTGCCTTGCAGGATTTGAAATTGAAGGCAAGGAGCCACCCGTCAAAGGCTATAAGATCAGGCAGGGTGAGCGTGAGATTGGATATATAACAAGCAGCACGTTTTCTCCCACGCTGAAAAAAATAATAGCTCTCGGATATATAAGAAGAGAGTTTATAGAGCTGGGGACAAAGGTTATAGTAAATATAGGCGGCGAGGATAAATCCGCAGAGGTTGTAAAAACACCATTTTACCAAAACTGAAATCGAATGGTGGGCGGTACTGGATTTGAACCAGTGACTTCCACCGTGTGAGGATGGCACTCTACCGCTGAGTTAACCGCCCCAATGCTTTTTAAATTTCATTCACTAAACCGATAGAATAAATCTTTACTCCAAGAATATAATTTAAAACTCTTCTTCAACAATAAGCAGTTTTGCAGCTTCTTCTACAATCTCGCCGAGCCTTTCTTTAAAAGCCTTGATTCCGCCAAGTGGAATTACTATGCAGGACCTTCCGCCGCTCAATTCCGTGATTCTCAAATACTTCCCCTTATGGTTTTCCTTCACGTCAAAGAAAAACCTCTTAGACTCGATGTCCACGTGTTTGCTCAGATGTTCTTTTTCTAATCTTTCCATCTTTCTACCTCCGCCTCTTTCCTTTATTCCTCATGGTTTTACTCTTCAACTGGGGTAGAATCATAACCCATGCTCGAAAAAAATCAAGATTGTGCGTGGGCATATCTTGCGCTTGCCCTGTCTCTTTAGGCACAATTATTACTCTCTATGTTCGTACAAAGGAGGAATGGGAAATGAAAGCAGAGCTAAAGTTCGGGATTACAGGTCCTGTGCCGGGAGAATCTACGGATAGCTTAATTAAGCACACAAATATATATGAGAGAAACGGCTTTGATGCCGTATGGTTTCCCGACCATGTGGTCTTTATGGCAAAGACCATAACCCCGGAAGTCTGGTCTATTATAACAGCGGCGTCACTTAAAACGAAAAGAATCAATATGGGGACAATCGGCGATGCACACAGAATTCATCCCGCGATATTCGCCCATCGTCTGGCGACCGTAGATCACATATCGGGGGGAAGAATTTTTTGCTGTGTCGGATATGGAGAGAAAATGAACCTCGATCCATACGGGATAAAATGGGATAAACCCCTCAGGCGCGTTGTAGAATCAGTAAAAATCATGCGTGCCCTCTGGAGAGGAGAACCAGTAGATTTTGATGGAGAATTTTACAAGCTGTCTCAAGCGGAGCTGAGAATAAAACCCGTAAGAGAAAACGGTATTCCCATATACGTAGCCGCAACAGCTCAAATGGCGTTGAGGGTTGCGGGGGAGTACGGAGATGGGTGGCTTACAAACGCCATGCCTCCCAGAGTATTTGCGGAAAAATCAAAATTGGTCGAAGAGGGAGCAAGGGACAAAGAGAGAACATTGGAACAGATAGAAAAGTGTATATATATGTTCATATCAATCGCCAAAAATCAAGACGAGGCTTATAAATCATTAGAGCCCATAAAGCACGCGCTCATTTGGCCTGAGCTTCTTGCAGAGGCTGGATACGACATAGAGATTGCTGATGAATACAAAGGGCTTCAGTATACGAAGATTATGCCAAATGACCCTGAAATGGTCAGAAAGTTTAGAGAAATGGGAGCAAAGTACTACACAAGAGAGATCGTGCTCGATTTCGTTATTGCAGGTTCCAAGCAGGACGTGATAAAAAGAATAGAAGAATATGTTGGAGCAGGCGTCAACCATTTTGTATTCAGAGACTTCAGTCCCGACCGCAAAAAATCACTCAGAGTTCTCTCTAATGAGATTATGCCGTATTTCCAGGGATAGATATGAATTATTTTTCAAACACAGACGACACGGAGTAGAGACGCAAGATTTTGCGTCTCTACCTTAGTTTTCGGTAACAGGGTTATTCAATTTCAAAATTAGTGCCTTATCCCTTTTGAGATTTGAACAACAAAGGTGGAGAACGGATCCCCAGACATACCGGCCTGAAAATAAACCTTTCTCATATAATCGAGAGCGCCTGAGTAAAACTCAAAATCATTTGAGAGTTTACCGAACATGATTGGATTTCCCTTTCCCGTCTCAATATCAAACTTTGAAACTATGGAATACGATTTTGCACCTTCGTTTATGTAGTAGCGAAGGTATGAACCTCTAATTACATAATCTCTAAAAATGCCCGTCATAAATAGGGTAAAATCCCCCACATATTTTCTCATCTCTCTTTCATAATGGGAGGTTTCATCAGAACCACTTTGAGTTTGGAGAAGCATCTCAACCACCGTCTCTATTTTCTTACCCTCTGAATTACTTATCTTGTAAAGCCTCTCCGCCTCGGCAAAGTCTGCAAGTACATCTGTTAAGTATGAGGCGACCTGGGTGTCTTTTTCCATGCCGAGATCATAAAAACTCATTCTTACAAGCTTTCCGAAAAAGGCCTTTAATGAGTCAAGATCCATTCTCTCGACCTTCATAGTTCTTCTGCTCCTCCTGGATTTATATTCTGATTATAATACTAAATTTAGCAAAGAGGTTTCGTAAATGTCAATTAGAATTTTCCCTCTAATTATGAATTGTTTTAAGGCGTAATATTAATTATAATTCCCCAAAAATTGAAACGGAAGGACAAAATGGCCAGGATTAAAATAGAATTACCTGAAAAATTCGATTTCTCCACAGAGATTCCCGTACGCATAAGCGATATAAACTATGGCGGCCACCTTGGACATGACTCGGTGCTTTCTTTGACGCATGAAGCACGCGTGAGATTACTCCACAAATACGGCTTTACAGAAATGAACATTGACGGCTCAGGATTAATAATCTCTGATGCTGCTATAGTATATAAATCCGAAGCCTTTTATGGCGAGACACTGAAGATTGAGATTGCAATCTGCGAATTTAGCAAATACGGATGCGACTTTATATATAAAATCATAGAAAAGGAAACCGGAAGGGAAATCGCACGAGCCAAGACAGGAATAGTCTTCTTCGATTATGAAAACAGAAAAGTAGCCCCTGTTCCGGAGAAATTCAAGGCGATTTTTCCTCCAAAGGAAACATTATGAAGATATACTTAGCAGGCCCTCTTTTTACCCAAGCCGAGAGGCGGTGGAATAGAGAACTCGCATCCACGCTTATAAAACTCAAGCCCGATCTGGAGATTATTCTCCCTCAAGACATAGAGGTTGAATCCGGGGATAATAATCCGGATTTTGCAGCGATATTTAAACGAAACGTAGAGTCAATTGAAAACTCCGATGCAATTGTCGCCATCCTGGATGGCAGCGACCCAGACTCAGGCACGGCATGGGAATGTGGGTATGCCTATGCCAAAGGCAAGCCAGTTATTGGCGTGAGAACCGATTTCCGGGCCTCAGAGGATGAGAATTTAAACGCAATGCTCAGCCAGTCATCAGATATTGTTTTTCAGGAATCTCTTAATGAGGATATCGTTGAATTAAGCAGGGAAATAATAGAAAGGCTAGGAGGGAGTAAATAAAAGATTTTTTACTTCAATACCCTACATTATATGTCCTCAAATATATCCAAGTGAGAAAAATTGAGGATTAGATACCCGAGTCCCTCGTCCTCCGCCAAAACTTTAGGTATTGTAATTCTGAAAAGTCTCACGCAAAAGCTTTGACTGTTACATCCAAGTAAAATCGCCAACTACAAAGACACCATCATCAATCAAACATAGATATAGAGTACGGCTCCTTTCGGGCAGAGTCATACCATTCTTTCATTGAGGGCAAATCCATAATTGTGTTTACGTAACCCTGGACTACTCCATTAAAAGTGACACCATAGGTTTTAAACCGCGACGCCACTGGCGCATACATGGCGTCGGCAATGCCGAATGTCCCAAAGAGGAAATCACCTTTTGAGCCAAATCGCCTCCGACACTCCGTCCAGATGGCAACGATGCGTTCGATGTCCCGGTCAACATCTGGGATTCTCCCGTATCCGGGACGGGAAAGACGGCAGTTCATAGGCATATTTTGCCTGAGATTCTGAAATCCCGAATGCATCTCCGCGCTGATTGAGCGAGCGTATGTACGCGCATGAAGATCGGCAGGCCAGAGCCGACGATCGGGAAAGATTTCAGAAAGATATTCGCAAATAGCCAGTGAATCCCAAATGGTATATCCACCGTGTTTCAACACCGGAACCTTACCCGACGGCGAATAATGCAATAGGATATTTCGGCTTTCTTCCTGGTATAGTGGAATTACCACTTCTTCGAAAGGTATAGCTAGTTGCTTCAGCACCAACCACGCTCTGAGCGACCATGATGAATAGTTCTTATTGCCCATAATAAGCGTAAATTGAGACATATGTAATCTTCTCCTTTTTAATGCAAATGAACAGTTTACAACTAAGTGAGGATTGGTCAAAATGATAACAAGAAACCATGAAACTAAAGGTCGGAATTCTTGGAGCCACAGGTTATACGGGAGCCGAGCTAATTAGACTACTGTTAAGCCATCCGGGAGTCGAAATCTCATGGCTCACATCAGAGAAGTTTGCCGGAAAGAAAATATGGGAGATTTTTCCTCAGTTTCGCAATTTTTTGGATTTGGAGTGCACCAAAATATATCAACTCGGAAATCTCGACAAAGTTGATCTCGCTTTTTCATGCCTCCCTCACGGTGTATCAATGCACTTTGTAATGAAACTCATACAGTCTGGAGCGCGTGTGATCGATTTCAGTGCAGACTTTAGAATCAAGGATGTGGCCATTTATGAAACCTGGTATAAATCCAAACACCCTTACAGGGATTTTCTTAAAGAAGCCATCTACGGCCTCCCTGAGATATATGGAGAGAAAATAAGGGACGCAAAACTCGTGGCAAATCCGGGTTGCTTCTCAACAGGGGTCATTCTCGGATTGGCCCCTCTGCTCTCAAAGGGCTTTGTAAAAGATTCCGTGATTGTAGATTCAAAATCTGGTCTTACGGGCGCGGGAAGGGCGCCGTCTCTTGATGTACATTATTCCGAGACCAGCGAATCCGTGTCGGCATACGGAGTGGAAGGACACCGCCAGAAACCTGAAATGGAGCAGGAGCTTTCAAACTTGGGAGGTGCTCCAGTGGATGTTATTTTTATTCCCCATACGGTTCCTATAAACCGGGGGATATTAACAACGATCTATGCCAAACTTAGAGAAAAAAAGATCGGCGAAACCATCCTGGAATTGTATAAGCAATATTATGGTGAAAATTCATTTGTCAGAATCTATGAGAGAGGGAAAATTCCCGCAACGAAGAACGTGAGGTTTTCAAATTTCTGTGATGTAGGAATAGGCTTTCAAGGAGATACATTCGTATCCATTACCACTCTCGACAATCTAGGGAAAGGAGCGGCGGGTCAGGCAGTTCAGAATATGAATATCATGCTTGGTTTCCCTGAGGATGAGGGGTTAAAATCTCCAGGGATGTATCCATAAGTAGGGACGCCTCTACCAAAAACAAAAGATGAACACCGTCTCGGACTTATTTCTATCAACTGTAGAAGAATACTCGGATAGAGTTGCCATTGTAGAAGGAGATCGGAGGATTACATACAGGACTCTAGACCTGATGGTAAGGAGTCTCTCCTCTTTTCTCAGTTCAAGAGGAATAGGATATGGCGACAGGGTTGCAATTTTGCTTCCTAACTCAATCGAGTTTATCACCAGTTTTTTTAGCATATCGAGCCTTGGAGCGATTTCCGTTCCCATAAATGTCGCGTACAAAGAGGATGAGATTAGATTCTATGGTTCACACTCCCAGATAAAAATCCTAATCACGGAAGACAGATTAAAATCAGTCGCAGAAAATGCTACAGCCGGGACAGGCACAACCGTCTTTATAATAAAAGGGAACAAAGCAGACTGGTCTTTTTCAGAAGGCAATGTTGAGAATTATACCAAAGCCTCAATAAATCCGGGCGATGAGGCGATTTATCTCTACTCAACCGGCTCTACGGGAAAGCCAAAGCGTGTATCGCGAACCCATTTCAACCTTATCGCCCTTGCAGACAACCACACTCAAACTATAGGATGGACTGAAATGGACAGGGTTCTTTTCACTGTTCCTCTATCACATACTTATGGATTTGGGAACCTTATAAGCGCGGTAAAAGTTGGAGCCTCGATGTACGTTTTGGGGGAATTCAACCGGAACAAGGTAATTGATATAATAGAAAGCGAATCTATTACGGTCTTTCCAGCCGTGCCCTTCATGCTGAATGTCATTGCAGAGACCTTCTTGCCAAAGCCGAGAGACTTCTCATCCCTTCGACTCATCATCTCCGCCGGAGCCCCGTTATCAAAAGAGACTTTTGACAAATTCCATGAAAGATTCGGTATATATCCAAGGCAGTTCTACGGCTCTACGGAAACGGGTGTGATTTCAATCAATCTCGGCGATGAAAAAAGATTCGATTCGGTAGGATTCCCCGTTAAGAATGTTGAGGTGAGGATTTTTAGAGAGGATGGAGGCGAGGCTGATATAAACGAGGTCGGAGAAATAGCCGTAAAAAGCCCCTCAATGACAACGGGGTACTATGGTCTTGTCGAGGAAACAAAGAGGGTTTTTAGAAATGGATACTATTTTACGGGGGATTTAGGAAAGATAGACGAAGAGGGCTACATATATATTGTTGGTCGGAAGAAGTTGATCATAAATGTTGCCGGGAATAAGGTTGACCCGATAGAGGTAGAAAACCTCCTTCTAAACCATCCAAAAATTAAGGAAGCAGTTGTCCTCGGCGTGAAAGACAACCAAGGAAACGAATCCGTAAAGGCCGTAATAGTGCCGAGGGGAAATATGGTAGCTAAAGAGGTCTATGATTATTGTAAAGGCCACATATCGGATTTCAAAATCCCGCGCATAGTCGAGTTCAGAGACCAAATCCCGAAAAGCCCCACGGGGAAGATTTTGAGGGAACACCTAAAGTGATATTTTCGATTCAGAGCCTATTTCTTTTCCTCAGCATCCATAGAAGTCCCCGAATGCTTCTGCTTTATGCGGCTAATCTGGAGTTCTATCAGTGACTTGTATTGAGGAGCGTCGGCGGTGAGGTTGCTTAAAACGCGGATTGCATCGTCCACCTTCTTCTCTTCTTGGAGGCAGTCGGCTTCCGAGAGCTTTGCATCCAGATAATACGGGCTATCTTTTGAAACCTCTTCAAATAAGCTAACAGCCTCTTCACAATTCCCCTCAGATTGATAAATCGTCGCAAGCGCAAACAGGGCCTGCTCACGAAAGACCGAATTTAAAAGTCCTCTGTATGCGCTTTTTGCCTCCTGTGCCCTTCCGGATTTAAGGTAGCTCTCGGCAAGGAGGAGTTTTACCTGATTCCTCCTATCGTAAAGGGGAGATCTAGCCAGAAGCTCCTCAAAAAGCGGGATAGCCTTGTCATATTTTTTAAGGTCCTTATACATCTTCCCCAGGTTTTCATCTACGCGGGGTATGTTCCTATCCTCCGGGAAATCCGTCCTTAGCCTTTCATAAGCCTTGATGGCTTTGTTATATTTATCCAAGTTGTAATAAATCGTACCTATCATAAAGAGCGCTTCCGGCACGAGTGGTCCTCCAGAGTCCATCTCAATGGATTTTTCAAACTTACGAGCGGCCTTTTCATACTCCCCCTCCTGCCAGAGCTTCTGTCCATCATTAAAAAGCGAGCCGGGATCTTGAGAGCATGCGAGTATTAGAATTAAGGGAATTACAAACCTAATCCCTGTCAATAACCTTCGCCACAGCAGCAACCCTTTCCTCCGGTTCAAAATCAATAAGTCTAAGTCCCTGTGTGCCTCTTCCGTAAACGTTGATCTCCGAAGCCTCCATTCGAATTATTTTTCCATGGGTTGTAATCAGTATCACCTGCATATCATCAGTCACTTGAAACGCGCCTACCACGCGACCGTTTTTTCCTGTGGTCTTAATCGTAATAACCCCCTTCCCTCCACGTGCCGTGAGTCTATACTCAGAAACGGGGGTTCTCTTTCCATATCCCATTTCAGTAACGGTGAGAATCTGGGCATTCTGATTCTCAATCACCTCAAGACTGACAACCTCATCATTGTCCTCAAGCCTAATCCCTATAACGCCAGTTGCTCCTCTCCCGGTTTCCCTCACTTCCTCTTCATTAAACCTGATGGCCTGCCCAAACCGGGTTGTAAGGAGGATTTCATTGTTTCCATTTGTAATTTCAGCGCCGATAAGCTCATCACCGTCGCGCACATTCACGGCTATTATGCCACCCACGCGGGGGTTTGAATACGCCATAAGCTCCGTCTTTTTCACCAGGCCATTTTTCGTAGCCATAATGACAAACTTATCTTCTTTAAACTCACGCACAGGGAGTACCGCGGCAATTTTCTCATCGGACGAGAGATTGAGAAGGTTTATCACGGCCTTTCCCTTTCCCGTAGGACCAGCCTCGGGAATCTCATGGACCTTTAGCCAGTAGCACCGCCCAAGACTCGTGAAAAAGAGGACGTAGCTGTGTGTAGAGGCGACAAATATTGTCTCTACAAAATCCGTATCCTTTGTGCTCATCCCCGTTTTGCCCTTTCCACCCCTCCTCTGGCTCCTGTAAACGCTGAGAGGGGTATTCTTTATGTAGCCCTCATGTGTAACCGTCACAACCATGTCCTCATCGGCAATGAGGTCTTCTAATGAAATCTCTTCGACGCTATCAATAATCTCCGTTCTTCTCTCATCACCATATTGGTTTTTAATATCCTCAAGCTCCGTGACGATAATATCAAAAAGAAGCTCCTCCTTTTCGAGGACCTCTCGGAGATGCCTAATCGTCTTAATTAACCCATTCCTCTCCTCAATAATCTTATCCCTCTCAAGAGCGGTAAGCCTCTGGAGTCGCATATCGAGAATCGCCTGAGCTTGTATATCCGAGAGGGAGAACTTAGAAATCAGTCCCTCCCTTGCCTCAGCAGGGCTTGCAGAGCCTCGAATCAATGAAATCACCCGATCGAGATTATCAAGCGCAATCTTGAGGCCATCTAATATGTGAAGCCTCTCCTCGGCCTTGCGAAGCTCGAATTCGGTTCTTTTGGTTACAATCTCCTTTCTGTGATCTATAAACTGGGCTATTAGCTCTTTAAGTGAGAGAATCTTCGGCTGATTCCTTACAAGTCCAAGCATTATGATTCCAAAAGACGTATCCATCGGAGTATGTTTATAGAGCTGATTCAGTATGATCTCTGGATTCTCGCCCCGCTTTAGTTCTACAACGATTCTTATTCCCTCCCTATCCGACTCATCGCGTATGTCTGAGATACCCTCAATCTTTTCCTCCTTTACAAGGTCTGCAATGCGCTCAATCAGCTTTGATTTATTGACCTGGTAAGGGATCTCCGTGATTGTGATGCTTTCCCTATCATTCTTCTTTTGCCTCTCAATCTTTGCCTTAGCCCTGACCTTAATAATCCCACGCCCCGTAGCATAAGCCTCTTTTATCGCTTCTCTTCCACAGATAAAGCCGCCTGTGGGGAAATCCGGTCCGGGTATATACTTCATAAGCTGACCCAGTGAGATGTCGGGCTTTTTAATCTGAGCGATTACAGCGTCTATAAGCTCCCTTAGATTGTGAGGCGGAATGTTCGTTGACATGCCGACTGCGATTCCAGAGGTGCCATTTAAGAGGAGATTCGGAATCTTTGCCGGAAGAACTATCGGTTCAATCGCGCTTCCATCGTAGTTGGGAAGAAATTCCACCGTCTCTTTGTCTATGTCGTCCAGCATCTCGCTTGCAATCCTTGCAAGCCTTACCTCTGTGTATCGCATAGCTGCAGGCGGGTCTCCGTCAATGGAGCCGAAATTGCCCTGACCGTCCACGAGCGGGTATCGCATTGAGAAATCCTGTGCCATCCTCACGAGCGTATCGTATATTGCCGCGTCTCCATGCGGGTGATATTTACCCATAACATCTCCAACAATCCTCGCCGACTTTTTATATGGTTTATTCCACTCGTTTCCCAGTTCATACATACCGTAGAGAATACGCCTGTGAACGGGCTTTAATCCATCTCTCACGTCAGGAAGAGCACGCCCAATTATGACGCTCATTGAGTAGCTGAGATATGATTCTTTCATCTCATCTTCAATGTTTACAGGCACTATTTGTGAAGCAGTTGCCATTTAAATACACACCTCCTAATATCTATATAAAAGACCTGTAAAGTGTATACGAGTGGCAACTGAGTGTCAAAGAAATCCGGTGGTTTTATCCAATGGCAACGAATTGAATTTATGAGAGAATCTCTCTCACCGAAGGCTCATAAGCTTTGCCACAAACCCCAAATTGAGCTATTCTTAATGAGAAATCAACCATGCCCGTACCCTACCGCGATATATTAAGTAAAATCCGACTCTCCTTTCCCCAGCCTGTAAGCGACCGCGTTCATGACTCATATCTGGTTCATACTGTTATGCGTGCGCTAGATGGAGTGGATGCGCTCAAGGGCGAATTGACGGTATTGGGCACGCGGGAAAAGCTGGATTATACGGCTGCGGAGGGAGCGCATCTGCCCGAAGAGCCATCATCATTGGAGGACGTGACGGCGACACTTGTCGGCTATTTGGAAGGCATGACTATATGGGGGCATCCGCGCACCCATCAGAATGTCGTACCGCCACCTTCAATTGCCTCTCTGGTCGGCATTCTTCTGGCAGGGCTTGCAAACCCAAACCTGGCATCAGACGAACACAGCCATAAGATCGCATTCGCCGAGGCTGAGGTCACGGCAATGACATCGAGGCTGATAGGGTATGACCCCGCACAGTCGTCCGGCGTGTTTACATTTGGCGGCACTGGCACGGAGTTATACGGGATAAAGGTGGGTATTGAAAAGGCGATTCCCAAAGCGATGGAGAAGGGGGTGCGCGAGGACGCGGTGATTTTTGGGAGCGATTGCAGCCACTACTGCCGATATAACGTCGCGGGCTGGCTGGGTTTAGGCACAAAAAATCTAGTTACAATCCAGACAAATATGAGAAACGAAATGGATATGAAGGCTCTCAGCAATGCGGCGCATGAGGCACTCTCACAGGGCAGGAAGATCGCGGGATTTATATGCACCATGGGTACAACAGATGCATTCGGCCTAGACGACTTAGAAGAGATCGTAAGACTGCGCGATGGTTTGGTAGAGGAGTTTAATCTATCCTACCGTCCTCACGTTCACGTGGATGCCGTGATTGGCTGGGCGTGGTCTGTGTTTAACGATTATCCTTTTGAGGCAAATCCGCTGGGCTTTCGGCCCCGCACCGTCCGTGCGCTTGCGGGCGCGTGTAACAGGATCCGCCACCTCCATCTCGCCGACTCAGTCGGGGTGGATTTCCATAAGACTGGTTTTACGCCTTACATTTCGAGCCTTGTACTCTTCAGGGATAAAAGAGACATAGAACTCCTCACACGCTCTTACGAGCGGATGCCCTATCTCTACCGGTTTGGCAATTACAGACCGGGAATGTACACGCTTGAGACATCGCGGAGCGGCACGGGGGTGCTTGCAGCCCTTGCGAATCTGAGATTGTTCGGGAAACAGGGCATGAGGGCGATTCTAGGGCACATTGTCGAGATGGCTCAGCTCCTCCGCGAGCACTTAGAAGGACACGCCCATACAACCGTACTCAATCGCGATAACTTCGGCACTGTAACCCTCTTTCGTGCATATCCCGATGGCGTGGATACGTTCAAGATTAAAGAGCAGGAGCTAACAGACCCGGCATTCCGCGACGCTCTCATTCGTTACAACGACTACAACCGTCGTATTACGAAATACGTCCACGATGAGGCTATGGCCGGTCGGGGCGTAGTCATTTCATTTACCGACTGCTACCGCCACACGACGTACGGCGAGCCGGTAGTCGCGCTTAAGTCTTATATACTCTCGCCCTTCGTAGACGAAGAGAACATAGAGGCGGTGATAGAAAAGGTATTGGAAGCAAGGGAGAAGATCACAGAATAAAGAATACAGGGACCAGAATACAGAATATGGGGAAATACTTCTTTAACTTCCTGTATTCTGTTTACTTTCTCCTCTCAGGGCTTACTTCGCTTGACGGCTTTAGAACTATAATCTCAAAGAAATTCGTAAAGGCCTCCGGCTTTCTCCAGCCCGCTAAGATTTGAATAAGGCAAAATATTATCCAGGCAATATAGACGAATACCATCTCTTCTCTCAAGTGAGGCTCTACAAGCTGAATTGCCCAGAGGAGAAAAAGCCCCAGAGCCTCATACCAGCTAAATTTCATATTAAGAAGGAGCAGGAATGCGAGAAACGACTGGACTATTGTGAGGAGAATCTCCGTAAGCTGGAACTGGTCGAAGTGTATGGTAGAGAAGCCCCCGGAGCTTATGCTAAACACGATCGGAATCACGGCGGCGAGCATCGTCCATTCGTTAATATTGGATGAAACCATGTTCATCAGAGCGATAGACGCCTTTTTTACCTGCCTTGCCCAGTAGAACGCGCTGACCTTTTCCGGAAATTCAGACAGGAAAGGGGCAACCCACTGGACAAAGACGAATTCAGAAACCCCCAATGTCAGGGCAAGCCCCAGCATGCTCTGGAGAAAAGGCTCCGCCACAAAAAACAGGATTAAGCCGCCCGCAAAAAAAAGTCCGATGATTGCAGAGTTCCTAAAGAGCGGCTTAAGAAAGAGTATCCTTCTGGGAATGGGTTCAAGTTCATCTATTCCCTCGGCCTCCTGAGGCGGAACCCTATTCAGAAAGTAGAGATAAGCGGAGTATATCAGAATGAGCACAAGACTGTCTATCACGTTAAAAGTCCCTTTAATGAATATTACTCCGAAGTAAATAAGAGGAGGAAATAGAGCGAGAACCTCCACGCACTGCTCTTTTTCGAGAACTATCTCTTTGAGGTTTTTTCCAGTCCTAATTTTATTAAAAATAAATGCCGTAAAGAAAATAAGTGGCCATCCAAGCCCCGGAAGAAGCCTTATCGCGCCTGTGAGGTTGGCTGTGGCAAGATGTACCTTTGCCGGGTCCTTTCCCGCAGCCCATGCGATTACACCCTCTACGGCGAATTCGGGAAGCGTCTGGAGCCACGCGAGTATCGCAAGGGCAAGCCCCTGAGAGATAAGGAACTGAGCCGCCTCGGCAGCCCACGCAATCAGCATCGCAGAGAGGATAACCGAAGGAAACGTCCATATTGCAGAGGTCGCTTTGGCTCCTTCTTTGGATACAGTAGCTCCAATAATAGCTAGATACTTTATGATTAATTTATGGGATAACACGCTATCTTCTGCCTCAGTACCTAAAATTGAGTTGAGTTCTTAAGGTATCTGAGGCTCGGAAGGCTGTCAATCTAAGTGTATGCGCTACCTTCCTTTTCAATTTTTAAGGTAATTGACATCATTATGCGCTTACAATATCATCTTGATATGAGAACAACATTAACATTAGACGATGATGTAGCCGCTAAGCTAAAGGAAGAGATGAGGCGTAGTGGGCGTTCTTTCAAAGAAACTGTGAATACGGTTTTACGAAATGGGCTAAACGTGACTAAGAAGAATAAAATTGAACCTTTCAATGTTAATCCCAAGAAGTTGAAACCGCGAATTAGAGTGGATTACGATAATATTGGCGAGCTTCTAGAGCAAATAGAGGGGTCTTTGCACAAATGATAATCATTGACGCAAATCTTAAAGATTTTTCCCGTTTTGATGATCTTCGGATGGCTAATCTGTTATTGAAATAAGAGAATAAAACCTTATTGACAATCTACTTTTTTGCAGGTTCGCTTGTAAACTGGAATTAGATTAGGCGGAATCTCGTCAAAAAATTTTTCTGAAATCGCCATGAAAACTTCCCCACCGAGTTCAGCAGCACTTAAGGCAACATTCCGGACGAATCCATCATCCAGAGGATAGACACTGCCAACCTCAAGATCGGTAACACCGGTACGCTTCTTGAACCGTGCGTCTATGCGACCGCCGTTATGCATTATGATATGTCGCACCTGCTCCGCAAGTTCTAAATCCGCAAGCATATCTCCCTGTAGCTTTAGATTCAATCCATGCTTTTTGATGAAATATACCGCTCGGTCCGCAACGCTCTTGCCTCTAAATTGTGAATCAATGTATTCAGCCATTAGGTCCTCAAACAAAGACTCTCTTGTCATATGTGAAAGAGCTTTTTCCCAGGTTACCTGCTTCTGCGAATTTTCAATGATGGCTGGCTTCTTACGACATATTGCAATTAAGCTATCGTTCAAAAAAGACTCCGTATGCGCAATCGTCATAACTATGTCTTGCTCACGAAGGACATTTTTGCAAACAAGTCCAAGCTCCCTCAAAACAAGTTTAACATCCTTTTGCTCTCTTATCTTACCCATCATTCCTTGTGTAACTAGAACGTCGTATAACGTGAAAGACAATTCGCTTTTAAATCTTGAATCATAGCTCAACATAAACATAGGTTCTGGTTGCTCAGAAGGTGACATAGCAGGAGCTTAAGATGAAACCTTCCCGGCCTGCTCCTCTTTTTGATCCTTAATAATCTCCATATCATGAGAAATTATATATGTAAAGGACGGAGGTAGATTTTGGGTAAAGTCCTCTAATATTATACTACCCACTAAGGAAATGACTGTGGAACGCCTAATAGCCTCTAGGAAATTAAAATACTGTGTCTTGTACTCTTCCCAATCCATATATTTTCTCGTACAAGCTGGCGTAACTTAGTATTGGACTTTTAAAAACCGTATAGATTATAAGCTATTAGGATAACACAATCAAAATATTGTTTATATAATTGGAACTTATGTAAGTTCCGCCTAGCTATTTCCCCCGATTATTGGTTAAGGGTTTGGTTATTGTTACTCTAAAGTATATCTGAAGAGTCCATATAGACATTCTCCGTTTTCTTATTCTTGTCCAAAGAAAAGTTCAAGCTCCTTTATCATATCCTTGGCTAATCCCGTAACCTTCTTACACTTTGGAAGCGAATCGAGGAAGAATTTTCCATAGTGCTTGGTTATGATTCTCTTGTCGAGAACCAAGACCGCGCCCCTGTCTGTCTTGGTTCTAATGAGCCTCCCAAACCCCTGCTTGAATTTGAGAACCGCAACGGGAATGGTGTATTCAACAAACGAATTTATGCCCTGACTCTCCATGTGCTCAACCCTCGCCTCGATAATAGGCTCTGTGGGAACCCTGAATGGAAGCCTCGTTATTACAACAAGCCTCAGCGCATCGCCCGGAACATCCACGCCCTCCCAGAAGCTATCGGTTGCAAAGAGCACGGAATTGTCCTCAACCCTGAATCTATCGAGAAGCCTCGCCCTCGGAAGGCTTCCCTGCTTTAAAGGGATAATTCCGATTTCCCCCAGTTCATCCCCAATCGTTTTATAAACCAAATCAAGAAGAGAATAAGACGTAAAGAGAATGAGCGCATTCCCGCGAGAGGCCTTTACGGCCTCCATTATAATGGGAGGGAGCTTTTCAGAATACCCCCTCTCCACAGGCTCCGGAATGTCAGTAGGGATTGCGAGAAGCGCCTGCTCCTTGTAGTTGAAAGGAGACGGAAGGATAAACCCCGATACCCTTTCGTTCTCCCCTAATCCCAGTCCGGATTTTAGGAAGTTAAAACTCTTCTTTACAGCAAGCGTAGCGGAGGTCATTACAACCGTTCGGCACCTTGAATAGAGCTTCTCTTTCAACTGAGGGGAAACATCAAGAGGCGAAAGGCCGATGCCGGATATGATCTCTCCCCCTCTTATCCTCCCTTCAACCCACCTTACATACCCATCCTCTTCCGAATCGAGAAAGGAACGGATGACATCCGAGTAAAAGTCGAGCCTATTGGCAATCCCCTTAAACTCTACAAGAACCCTTGCAACATCCGGCTCAATTTCATAGTCCGCGAGCACCTCAACAAACGCCTTTACCTCTTCGTGAAGCTCCTTCAACCTGATTCTAAGAAGTGAGAATTTCTTATCAATCTCCTCCCACCCTTCCTTTTCTCTCAATTCATCCGTGATTCTGAGGCTGATTTCCTCCGAGTTTCCCTCCTTTATCATGGGGACTACAAAATAGTAAAGAGCATCAAAGGCGTCTCTTACATATTCCTCAACCCTATCAACCTGAGGGGAGAGGATTTCCTCCACTCTCCTCAGTACGGTGCTTAAAATTCCCTTCCTAAAGTACTTCTGAAGCTTTGTCGTAAGGGAGGCCGTATAGAATATAAGCCCCTTCATCTCGCCCCCCCTTCCCCTTCTTTTAAGACGCCTGAGCATCCTTATAATCCCATACTTGGTAGTCCTCATCCCAAAATGGGATGTTGCGGCGTCCACAATGTGATGAGCCTCATCAAAAATCACGTTTTTGTATGCCGGAAGAATCCCGGTCTCGCTCTCTTCGGTTGCCCCTCTAATAGATAAGTCGGAAAAAAGGAGATGGTGATTTACAACGAGAATCTGCGATGAAGAGAGTTCTCTTCTTGCCTTATAGAAAAAGCACCTTGAGTAATGAAGGCACCTTGCACGAAGGCAACTCTCGCTCTCCGCAGCGACCTTATCCCAGACATCTTCAGGTGGATTGAAGTTTAAATCCGAGAGAGAACCGTCCTGGGTGACCTTTGACCACTCGACAATACTCCTCAGTGTATCTATCTCCTCATCCTCGGCAAGGTCTAAAAGTCCGTCCGTAACGGTCTCGGCTCTAAGAAGGCAGAGATAATTTCCCATTCCCTTTACAAGCGAATACTTAAACTCCTCAGATAAACCGCGGTGGACAAGGGGAATGTCTTTTTGTGTAAGCTGTTCCTGAAGGTTAATCGTATTCGTCGAGACGACTATTCTCTCGCCATTTAGAAGAGACCAGTGGATCGCAGGTATTAAATATGCAAGCGTTTTCCCCGTTCCTGTTCCGGCCTCAATAAGCGAGATTAGTCCATCATTAAAAGCGGAAGTCACGGCTTCGACCATATCCAATTGCTCCGGGCGAAGCTCGTACTGAGAACTCATCGCCTTTGCAATCTCGCCTTCGGGAAGGAGAATTTTCTTCATCTCTCCCGTATCGAGTTTCTTCAGCTCTTCTTTCGCAAACGGCTCGACTACTACATAGACATTCGACACACCATTATTTACTATGTAGAAGCCAACTCCTAGATTCCCAAACACCCCCGCCATGTGTATGTCTTCATCCGACGGCGTTAAATCACCCGAAGGATGGTTGTGTATTACCACCTCTCCCGATTTAGCCGAGTGGACTATGGCAGGAACGGAATAATCGTTTCCGCGAGCGGCGATCCTCACGCCGTCAATTATCCCATTTTCATCAGGAAAGCCCACAAAAAAGACCTCGTTTCCAGAAGACTCTTTTATAGTCCCCGCTATCTGCTCTCTCGCCTTTTCTGAAAAACAATTCTTCTTCACAGTAGAGAAAAGTTAACACACCCAATGGGTTTTCCAAAATTCTGAGCGGTAGAATTAGAAAGTAGAGGTGACACACCCCACTGAAATGATATAATCTATGAGTTCTTATTATGGAGGGGTGGCTGAGTGGTCGAAAGCGCCGGTCTCGAAAACCGGTGGGGTCGTAAGGCCCTCGTGGGTTCGAATCCCACCCCCTCCGATTAGATAATGTTGAATTAGCCACGAATTAGCACAAATGGTCACGATGAAAAGTAGGGGCAGGTTTGAAACCTGCTCCTACTGATTAATTATTCATTTGTGGTTAAATAGCTAATAAATAATGTCTCAAAAACCCATCGAACCCACACCCAGAGAAATATACAAACAAACGTTAGAACTAATTGAAAAGGAAAGGATATCCTTTCTGCTCACTGGAGGTTCAACCGAACCTATATTAGAAGCATCTAACCTAATCCGGGAGAGTGGATTTAACCTGATTGGGGTTGATTTCCAGATCCCCGGCGCTAAGGATCTGCTCAAGTCTCTTAAAAGACAGGGACAGAGAAATCTGGGCGCCTTTTCCATCTCGACAAAGAAGGAGTCGAGGATTGCGATAAGGGCAGGGGCGACATTTATTTTCTCCGTGCATGTAGAAAAGGGAGTTATAAGGAGGTGTAAAGAGAGGGGCGTGTTTCATGCCTCAGGTGCGCTTACCCCCACTGAGGTTTTTAATGCACACGACTTAGGGGCAAATGCAATAAGCCTCTTCCCATGCGGAAAAATGGGGGGGTTAAGCTGGCTTGCATTTCTTAGAAGGACATTTCCTAGAATAAAATTCATCCCAACCGATATGATGGGTCCTTATGAAGCCGCTGAGTATCTGATGGCAGGGGCTTATGCCGTAGCCCCGATAATTGATTTGGGGACGGTTAAGGAACTCAAGGAATCAGTTAAGGAGTTTTTATCAATCAGATGATTATGGTGAAACACAGATTGATAATAGACCTCCGCTAAAAAGTATGCAGAAAGGGCGTCTCTGTCCTCTCCGCATCGAGCTATGACTATTTTCTCTACCGCCGCCTTTTATTCAAAAACCCTATTTCAATTCTTCTCTCATTTTTTCTTTCATTTCTTGCGTTTTCCCCTTCATCTCTTCCTTCATCTGCTCCTTCACCCCTTTCGTTTCTCCACCCATTGTAAAGTGTATAACTTCCTTCACCGGCGGGTCTAGAGGTGTGTGGTTGTTATGCACAAGCCATAAAGTCAGTGTATGAGGACCTGGGTTAACATCACCAAATATTTGTGGAATATCAGTTGCATGAGTGATATAGGGATTATCGTCCAATTGCATGTGGATATGACCCTCATTGTTGTTTATGGCAGTATGGTTAGTGAAGTTTTCGAGTTTGAAGTTCTTTGTTTCAAACTGAACAACAACCAACCCTCCCTCTAACGCACTTCCGTCTTTGGGGGATTTAACTATCAATTGTGGATTATCAGCCCCAAATGCAAAACCCACGCCGAGGGTAATCACTGCGATTAAAGCCAATAAAGAAACAAGCTTTCTCATCCTAGTCTACCTCCGTTATGGTCTGTATTCCCATGTTCTATATGAGCAATATCTATACCAGGGGGGTTAATGTTCACAGTTTCTAATATTTACAAGGGATTAGAAGTAAAATGGCATTGAAATACATCTCGCCTTGTGTAGTAATACACTGCACGAGTGTGTAAATCCACACATAATCCCAGTGATTGTTACGGTCGCCTACTCAATCAATTCTAATGTAATTCTCCTCCTCTCCACATCGGCTTCAATAACCCTCACCCTTACCCTCTGGCCTATGTCAAACCGCCTTCCTCGGTTCCTCATCTTTTCTCCGGGAATAAATCCCTCAACAAAGATCTCTTTAAGCTCGACGAATATTCCATACGGAAGGACACTTATTACAAACCCTTCAAACTCCTTCCTTACGTGGGACTTCATCATATAAACCCTTTCAAGCTTTATTGCCTCTCTTTCAACCTCGTCTGCAAACCTCTCTCTTGTTGAAGAGTGGGCAGCTATCCAATCAAGCGATTCCTCATCATATAGAAGGCGCCTTTTGTTAATAATTGAGTTAACAATCCTGTGGACAACCAGATCGGGATAGCGCCTTATGGGAGACGTAAAATGGGTGTAGTGGTCAATGGCAAGGCCGAAGTGTCCTCTCCTCTCACTCGAGTAAATTGCCCTTTTCATCGAACGGAGAATCAGGGTATTTACGGCGATCTCCTCAGGCTCTCCCTTGGCTTCAAGAATCAACTGTTGTATGTCCGCGGCTCTGATTTTCCCGCTTATGTGAAGAAAATAACCCAGATTTCTTAGGGCTAAGGCAAGCTCCTTTATCGAGCCAATATCCGGCGGCTCGTGAATGCGGTATATGGAAGGCGCTTTTGAATAGAATATATATTCGGCGACCGCTCTATTGGCAGTAATCATAAATTCTTCAATTATTCCATGCGCAACATTTCTCTCCGATTTTACAATATCAACCGTTCTTCCAAGCTCGTCTCTTATAAGCTCAGGCTCAGGTATGTCGAAATCAATCCCGCCTCGCTCAAGCCTCCTTTCTCTGAGCCTTTCATAAAGCTCTTTCATAACCTTCAGGCTTTCAACCAAACGGCTATCCCTCTTACCTCCACGCAGTAAACCTGTCGAACTAACCCTTTCCTTTTTTTCAACTATATGGGAAACCTCCGTATACGTAAGACGAGCCCGGCTCCTTATCACGCTGTTATAGATCTTAAAATCAACCATCACACCTTGCTGATCAAAATCCATTTCAACAGTTTTTGTGAGCCTGTCTTCGTCCCGAACCAGACTGCACATCCAATCCGAAAGCCTTTCGGGAAGCATGGGAACGACGCTTTCAGGAAGATAAATACTCGTCCCCCTTTGAAGTGCCTCATTGTCAATCGCACTCCCAATCTTTACATAGTGGGCAACATCCGCAATTGAAACCCAGAGCCTATAGCCGTAATCGGTGCGCAAGATACAAACTGCATCATCGAAATCTTTTGCTCTATCGTTATCAATCGTAACATTCAAATTCCCGCGCAAATCCACCCTGCCTTCTAAATCCTGAGGCAAAATGTGATGGGGAATTTCATTTGTCTCCCTCATAGCCTCTGAAGGAAACCTCTCAGGCAGATTATATTCTACAAAAAGCCCTTTCTTTTCCACATCTAAATTTCCGGATTTTCCAAGAACATCTATTACCGATGCCGATAAATGACCATCAGCCTTTGGAGTGCGTTGAACTTCTACCAAAACAAGGCTTCCGCTTCTTATCCCTTTAACCTCATCGCGTCGAATTGGAAGAGGAGGAATTTTTCTATTCCTTGACAATATAACGCCTGTCTTTCCAGTCCTCACGAATTTTCCAAGGATTTTTCCCTCCATCGGTACCCTGACAGTCGGTTGAGGTGAATGCGAGATTTCCCCCTTGAGGTCTTCTTGAGAAATTTTGTATCTGCCGCCCTTAATTCTTATAATGGCCCCCTCTTGAATGAGCCTTCTTAAGATTTGTTTGAGAGCTTTTCTACTTTCCTTCCCTACACCAAGCCGCCTTGAGATATCCCTTGCTCTCATGGGACGGTATGAAGGTTTTTTCATAAATTTTAATATTTCGTCTGAGTTGGGGAACTTCATGTTAGACATGATGTAATCCTTACCCCATTTCGTGTTTGAGCTGCCTTGTCATAAGCTCAAATATGGCGTCTTCAGGGGCTTTCCCACTGTAGAGCATCAGGCAGACCTGCTCGGCTATAGGCACATCTACGCCAAAGCGTTGCGCAAGCTCTCTTGCCGCAAGAGAGGTCTTTACACCCTCCGCAACCATTCTCATATTAGAGAGTATATCTTCGAGTTTTTCGCCTTTTCCAATCCTTAGTCCGACCTCTCTATTTCTGCTAAGTTCTCCGGTGCATGTAAGAACCAGGTCTCCAACACCGGAAAGCCCAAGAAAAGTCATCGGACTTGCCCCCATTTTCACTCCGAGCCTTGTGATCTCGGCAAGTCCTCTTGTGATAAGAGCAGATTTTGAATTGTGTCCAAGCCCAAGCCCGTCGGCAATTCCAGCCGCAATGGCAATCACATTTTTAAGTGAGCCTCCTATTTCCACACCCACAACATCCTCGGTCACATAAGCCCTGAAGTACTCATTTGAGAACGCCTTCTGCCCAGCCCTTGCTGCGGCCAGATTCCTTGACGCGATAGAGACTGCTGTTGGCTTGCGCCTTGATACCTCAAGAGCAAAGCTAGGACCTGAAAGAGACGCATACCTTTCGCGAATGTTCTCCGAAAGCATATCCTCAAAAACCTGATTCATGAGTTTAAGCGTACTGAGTTCTATCCCCTTTGCCGTGTTTATGATTATAGAACCATCTCCGATAAACCCCCTTCCCTCTTTTAAAACCTCTCTTACATACTGGGATGGGACAGAGAATATAATTAAGTCTCTATCCGCCAAAGCCTCTTGTAAAAAGCCAGTAGGATATATGTTCTCAGGGAGTTTTATTTTGGGAAGATAAAGATGGTTCTCTCTATTTTTTAAGATAGATTCCCTAACGTCTTCCTCTTTTACCCAGATGATAACGTCAAAGCCCTTCTCCGCAAGGTGTTTTGCAATGGTCGTTCCCCAACTGCCCGCGCCTATTACGCTTATCCTAAGTCCATTTTCATCAGACATAGTGCCCTTAAAGGTTACATATTTGATTCAATCGTGCAAGTTCAAAGTAACCGACAGCGGTCTTGAAGCCAACTTCATAAATTGCCCTATCTTTCTCTCACAAGGAGAAGCAAATATAGAGAAATTGTATATCGCTCTATATTCAGATAAAATTTCTTGTTCAATAAATTATATATGCACCGAATCAATAAGTGTTGGAGGATTCAAGATGTCTAAAACAAACCCGATTGGGAGCGTGCTGGTTTGCCTAGCGCTTCTCATTCTCATTGGTTATGCATTTTCTCTTGCGCTTTCTCTGGATTGGAAAATGTATTTTAAGGTTGCGGGGATAATCCTTGCTATTGCCGCCATAGTCGGTATTGTCGCAGCAGGCGGGGATAGGTGATGATGGATCAAGATGAGATAATTAATGACTCGCCGCTTTGAGTTGCCTCACTCCTTTCGGGATGATAGCGGGAGATGTGTACAAGATAGCTCTGTGGATTGGAATCCATCTCCATATAGAATTTAATCTCTTTTAAAAACTCTTCGACCACTTCTTTTGCATAATCAAGGGTAATTCTGCCCTGGCGAAGTTCAGGAGAATCCTTGTACTCTCTTATAATGGCAAGTATCCGTCCTGTAATCTCATTAACAACCCTGCTTTCAGACCTGTAGTCGTAGAGTACTCCTTTCTTCTCGGTATCGAGAGTTTTAATAACAAGCTCAAGCGCGCTTGCAACCTCTTCGTTTTTAAGCCTACCATCCGTACGAAATGAACCCACCAGGGCAAGCTCTATCTTGACAAAGATTGCCGGATTCTTATTGTAGAGTTCGGCACGCCTGATGTATGACTGAACCCCTTCTTTTCTTACCCTTTGCCTTGTGATTTTTTCCTGCTGATACTTCTGACCCTCAACGTAGTAAGGACAATCAAGAGGGCAATTTATCTCAACCCCGCGTTTTTCACCGCAACACACAGCACAGATTTGCCCCCTCTTTGCCGGGCAGTACCTTTTAGCTTTTCTTTGTTCGCAGAGTATGCACTTCATAAAAATTGTGTGTCAAATAACTACGAATGAACATGGATTTGCACAAATAATTAATCGGTAGGGGCAGGTTTAAAACCTGCCCCTACAAAGACGCAAATTTTCATTCGTGATCATTCGTGTCAATTCGTGGCTAAGTCTTATAACTCGCTACGGATTTCTCGGACTTACGTTTTCTCTAACCCAGTTGATTATCTCTCCCGTAGCCGTGCCAGGCTCAAATATTGACTTAACCCCCTTTTTCAAAAGCCCCGGAATATCGTCTTTGGGAATAATCCCCCCTCCAAATACGACTATATCATCGGCGCCCTTTTCCTCAAGCAATCTGATTATCTCCGGAAAGAGATAATTATGCGCTCCTGAAAGGATACTTAGCCCAATGGCATCAACATCTTCCTGAATAGCAGTCTCAACAATCATCTCAGGCGTGTGATGAAGCCCCGTGTATATAACCTCAAACCCCGCATCCCTCAGCGCCCTGGCCACAATCTTTGCCCCTCTGTCATGCCCGTCAAGCCCTGCTTTTCCAACCAGAATCCTCACTTTTCTCTCGTTTGCCATGGTGAATCCCCCATCGTCAATAAATTAACCATGCAAGCCACCTATCGTCAAATTAGAAATAAGCCGGGTCTCTGTAAATTCCGTAGACTTCCCTAAAAACGTCGCTTATTTCACCTACGGTTGCGTACTCCCTCACAGCATCAATTATAAATGGCATCAGGTTCTCTCCCCCTCGCGCAGCCCTGGCAATCGCTCCGAGGCGGTTTCTTACCGCCTCATTATTTCTTCTCCTCCTTATCTCCCGAAGCCTTTCTATCTGGTTTCTATCCACCTCTTCATTAATTCTCAAAGTCGGAATCGCCATCTCTTCTTCCGTAACGTATTTATTGACACCCACGATAACCTTTCCCCCTCTATCCAACTCCTGCTGGTATCTGTATGCAGCGTCGGCAATCTCCTTTTGAGGAAAACCAATATCAATCGCTTTAATAATCCCGCCAAGCTCATCTATTTTTCTTATATAATCGAATGCCTCCTTTTCCATGCGGTCTGTAAGAGCCTCTATAACATAACTTCCACCGAGTGGATCAATGGAATTTACAATGCCGCTTTCTTCCGCAATAATCTGCTGTGTTCTAAGAGCCACCGTTACGGCCTCCTCAGTAGGAAGGGCAAGCGTTTCATCCATAGAGTTTGTGTGAAGAGACTGGGTGCCACCAAAAACCGCTGCCAGCGCTTGAATCGCAACCCTTACAATATTATTTAAAGGCTGCTGTGCTGTAAGACTGGCTCCCGCTGTCTGTGCATGCGTTCTCAGCATCCACGACTTAGGTTCTTTTGCCCCAAACCGCTCGCGCATAATCTTTGCCCACATCCTTCTTGCCGCACGGAACTTTGAAACCTCTTCCAGAAAATCGTTATGTACATTAAAGAAGAAGGAAAGCTGAGAAGCAAAATCATCAACGTCAAGACCGCGTTCAATACATTCTTGGACATATCCGATTCCATCGGCGAGAGTAAAAGCCAACTCTTGAACGGCAGTAGAGCCTGCCTCGCGGATATGATAGCCCGATATTGACACCGGATGCCATTTAGGAACGCGCTTTGCACAAAACTCAATCATATCAACTACGATTTTTACAGATGGTCTGGGAGGACAGATCCACTCTCTTTGCGCGATAAATTCCTTTAGCATATCGTTTTGAATCGTCCCGTCCAATCTATCCCAACTTACACCCTGTTTTTCAGCCACAACGAGATACATAGCAAGTATTACACTTGCCGTGCAATTTATAGTCATAGATGTTGTTACTTCGTCAAGCTTTATATCGGCAAAGAGTGCTTCCATATCGGCAAGTGAAGAGACGGACACACCCTCTTTTCCAACCTCTCCTCTTGCCCTGGGATGGTCGCAGTCATAACCCATAAGAGTAGGCATATCAAATGCGGTGCTAAGACCCGTCTGCCCCTGCTCCAGTAAGAATTTAAACCTTCGATTCGTATCCTCCGGAGAGCCAAACCCAGCAAACTGGCGCATAGTCCAGAGCCTCCCGTGGTACATTGTGCTATAAACCCCGCGAGTAAACGGGAAAGAACCAGGGAATCCTAGATCACGAATATAATCAAAGCCATTTAAATCTCCCGGAGTGGCAAGTGGCGGGACATCCATTCCTGAAACGGTTGTAAGGTTTGTGTCCCTTTTAGATAGGTTTCTATATTCTCTCTCCCAAATCTCTTTTCTCTTTCTTATTTCTTCGAGTTCTCTTTCGTCGAATGGCATTGAATCCCTCCTTTTAATCCTTGGTCATTGCTAGAGGCGAAATCCCGAATCAGTCTCAGAGCAATTAGGAGATTGCCTCACGGGGTTTACACTAAGCAAGGCGAATGTGTTCGCAATGGCAGTAGGGACAACCCATCAAAATGCGGGTGGAGTATCGTGGCGGTCATTTCGGCGAAGCCAATTGTCCCTATAAAATCTCCTTTAAAACATTGCTCGCGATGACGATTCTCTGAACCTCGGATGTTCCTTCGTAAATCTCCGTAATTTTCGCGTCCCTGAAATGTCTCTCAGCCGGATAATCGGTTGTGTAACCATATCCCCCATGGATCTGAATCGCCTTTGTCGTAACCCACATCGCAGTCTCAGATGCAAAGAGCTTTGCCATTGCAGACTGCTTTGTAAATTTCATCTTCCTATCCTTCATCCTCGCCGCCTGCCAGACAAGGAGCCTCGCCGCTTCAATTCGCATCGCCATGTCAGCTATCATAAACTGTATCCCCTGGAAGTTTGAAATTGGCTGATTGAAAGCCTCCCTTTCTTTTGAGTATCTCACGGCCTCTTCAAACGCAGCCTGGGCGATTCCAACTGCCTGAGTACCTATTCCTATCCTTCCGCCGTCAAGCGTCTGCATGGCTATTTTAAATCCATCCCCCTCCTGACCCAACCTGTTCTCGATGGGAATGCGGCAATCCTCAAAAATAATCTGGGATGTGCTCGACGCCCTTATCCCCAATTTATGTTCTATTTTTCCAACAATAACCCCGGGGGTTTCTTTATCAACTATAAACGCGGTGACTCCATGGTGTTTCTTAGACAGGTCCGTTGACGCAAAAAGAACTATGACATCGGCTTCGGGACCGTTTGTGATCCAGTTTTTCGTGCCATTAATGACATAGTATTTCCCGTCCCTTTTAGCGGTTGCTTTAAGCCCTCCTGCATCGGAGCCTGCCGCAGGCTCACTCAGAGAAAAACATCCGAGTTTTTCCCCCTTAGCGAGGGGAGGAAGATAATTTTTCTTCTGTTCCTCATTCCCGAATCTGTAAATCGGCTCGCAGACTAGAGAGTTGTTTACAGACATAATCACGCCCGTTGATGCACAGGCTCTGCAAACCTCTTCCAAGGCAAGCACATAAGTTAAAGTATCCATTCCGCTTCCGCCGTACTGCTCAGGGACAAAGATACCCATAAACCCAAGCTCTCCCATCTTCCTTACAAGCCCGGCTGGAAACCTCCCTTCTCTATCAAGCTCAGCGGCTATCGGTTTAATTTCATTCTCAGCAAAATCCCTCGCAAGCTCCCGAATCATCTGCTGTTCATCTGTAAGCTCAATTATGCTCATACTCAGTCACCCATATCTTAAATTTCTTAATATTTGTATAACTTAACTATAAAATATTCCCCGTCCAAAGCAAGCCTCAGATATACACCTTCTCCTTTTAATTTGGTTTCTGGGCTTTTAGTTCAACTCCCCTATTTATTCATCCGAACCTTCTATCCTTTCACAGGCTTTCATGATAAAAACCGTATGCTTCTACAAATTCCATGCTCCCGGTCTCCTCTTTCCAATTTTTTAATTTACTTTTGATTGGCCTTTCGTATATTCATATCCCGTGATCCCTGAGAAGGAATCGCGGGATATGAATAAGGGGATATACAAATGGGCTTTTAATTAAGATTCGCTTTGCATTTTAGCTCTACTGCTCAGCCTAAAGACCAACGCTTCCCGCTTGGCTGTACTGTGGGAGGAGGAAGCGATGGCGCATGTTGTACTTGAATGGTGTGGCGTAGAGGAGCATACCAAAGTCTTTCTCCGGATCCCTTGTAATCGTCTTTGTCCATATGGTCTTTGCTGGAGGGATAATGAGGTTG
>Ga0209810_1001090_pt1 | contig 45531 bp, 45 predicted proteins | sample Coa_R1_7_FD_187159 | JGI IMG/M metagenome (GOLD analysis project Ga0209810, IMG submission 187159) | Surface soil microbial communities from Centralia Pennsylvania, which are recovering from an underground coalmine fire - Coalmine... | ecosystem: Environmental > Terrestrial > Soil > Unclassified... | reverse complement strand
CGACCGCATCGGCGACGCCTTCCGGCGACTCGGCCGTGACCAGCACGGGCACGGCGTCGACACAGCCGAGCGCGACTCGCACGGCTCCGTTGACGCTGGCGGCGGCGTTGCAGATGCATGTGCCGTCCGCGCCGAGCGTGACCGCGGCGAAGCCGTCCTTCTTGCCGGCCGGGATCGCGATCCGCGTGAGCAGCTCACCCGGCCCGACCGCGGTGAGGTAGACGCCGAGGAAGAACTCCTCCGCGCTCACTTCCCGCTCACCGCTCGCTCCTGCGATCGTCATCCGGGCGCCGACCGCGACCATCAGCGGCGGGAGGTGGTTGGTGGGGTCGTTGGAGCAGACGTTGCCGCCGATCGTGCCGCGGTTGCGCACCTGGACGTCCGCGATCGTGGCGCAGACCTCGCCGAGGATCGGGCGGGCCTTCGCCTCCGCCGAGCGCATGAGCTCGCTGTACGTCGTCATCGCACCGATCGTCAGCGTCCCGTCGGCGGCGAGCTCGATCCCTCGCAGCTCCTCGAGGCCGTTGAGGTCGACGAGCATGTCGGGCGAGGCCGCCCGCGCCTTCATCACGTTGATCAGCGTCTGCCCCCCGGCGAGCGCCCGCGCGCCGTCGTTCGCCGCGAGCAGCTCCAGCGCCTCCGCCACGGAGCCGGGCTTCTCGTACTCGACCTCGCGCAGGAGCATCGCGCCGATCCTATCCCGCGCTACGAGACGGGTTCAGCGTGAATGCGATGTGGCGATTCCCTGAGCCGGCCGCCCGACCGGCCGGCCCGAACGGCGAGGATCTCCGCGAGCATGGAGAGCGCCGTCTCGGCGGGCGTGTCGGCGCCGAGGTCGAGCCCGGCGGGCCCGGCGATCCGGTCGAGGTCATCCTCGTCGACACCCCGCTCGAGGAGCAGGCCACGCCGCCGCTCCTGGTTGCGCCTCGAGCCGAGCGCGCCCACGTAGAAGGCATCGGTACGGAGCACGGCCTCGAGCAGCGGCAGGTCGAACTTGTCGTCGTGCGTGAGGACGAGGACTGCGGTGTCGACGTCGGGGCCAACGTGCGCGAGCGCCTCGTCCGGCCAGACGACAAGGAGCTCGTCGGCGCTCGGGATGCGCTCGGGCGTCGCGAAGCTGGCGCGGGCGTCGGCCACTACCGTGCTCCAGCCGAGCAGCTTGGCGGCGCGGCAGAGCGCCTCCGCGGTATCGACCGCGCCGTAGACGAAGAGCCTCGGCGGCGGCGCGTCGACGTCCGCGAACACGGTGCGCTCCCCGAGCGGGAAGGCGTGACTCCTCCCGCGCCGGCGCGCGGCCTGCTCGAGCCCGGGATCGTGAAGGCGCTCGCCGACTCCCTCGCCCTCGACGACGGTCAGCGTGACGTCGGGCCGTTCCGCGTCCCGGAGCTCCTCGACGAAGACGTCGATCTCGCCGCCGCACGGAAGCCCGATGCCGAGGGCCATGTCGTCGGTGATCCCGTAGGTCACGAGCCGCGGCTCGCCCCCGGCGAGCACCTCCTGCGCAGCGACGACGACGTCGCTCTCGACGCAGCCGCCCGAGACCGAGCCGGCGAGCTCGCCCTGCTCACTGACGACGAGCTTGGAGCCGATGGGCCGGGGGGCCGAGCGGCGGGTTGCGACGACCGACGCGAGCGCGACTCGCTTGCCCTCTTCGCGCCAGCGCGCGGCCTGCTGCAGCGTCTCGTCCATCCGGCTTCAATCTAGCCCGTGCCGGAGCACCGAGACCGAGAGCGCCTGCGGAAGACGTTCGGCTCCGTAGCCGAGCTGTACGACCTGGCGCGGCCGACGTATCCCGCGGTCGTCTTCGACGATCTCGCAGAGCTCGCCGGGCTCCAGCCGGGCTCGCGCGTGCTCGAGATCGGCCCGGGCACGGGGCAGGCGACGCGTGATCTGATGCGACGCGGCTATGCGGTCACCGGGGTGGAGCTGTCCCCTGAGCTCGCGGCGGTAGCGCGCAGGAACGTTCCGGATGCGGAGCTCGTCGTAGGCGACTTCGAGCGCTGGGAGCCGGAGGAGGCCGGCTTCGACGCGGTCGTCGCTTTCACCGCCTTCCACTGGGTTGCGCCCGAGCTGCGGTACTCGAAGCCCGCGCGGCTGCTGCGGCCGGGCGGCGCGCTGGGAGTCGTCGCCGGAGTGCACGTCCTTCCGGCGGACGGCGACCCCTTCTTCGCGGAGGTGCAGGAGGACTACGACGCGGTGGTTCCGCACCCGGACAACCGCGCACCGCAGCCACCCGAGGAGATCCAGAGCTGGTGGGTTGAGGAGTTCCGTGCCTCGGGCTTCTTCACTTCGATCGAAGAGCGGCGTCATCTCCAGCCGATCACGTACACGGCAGACGAGTACATTGCGGTGCTGGGGACGTTCTCGGACAATCTCGCGCTCCCCGCGGAGCAGCGCGAAGAGCTCTTCCGCCGCATCCACGGCCGCATCGAAGCGCGCCCCGGCGGGACCGTCACGAAGCACTTCCTCCTGCTACTGACGGTCGGGCGCCTCTAACCGTCCGAACCAGCCCTGTCTCGGTGCCGGGCACCGAGACAAGTCTCGCGAAGACGTCGCGCCCCCGAACCGGCTTGGCGATGCGGCCGGCTGTTCCTTTCGGACATGTGCTGGTGCCTGGCACCGGGGCATGTCCCGCCGGAGCGTGGCTGCAGGGGCCCGCGCCGAGGACTTACCTACCGCCCCAGGTAGGCCTTGCGGAGGTCCTCGTGCTCGCGGAGCTCGGAGGCCGCGCCTTCCAGGACTAGCCGGCCGGTCGAGAGCACGTAGCCGCGGTCGGCGATCGATAGCGAGACGTTCGCGTTCTGCTCGACGACGAGCATCGCGACGCCCGACTCGTGCACCTGCTTGATGATCTCGAAGCTCCGCTCGACGAGGATCGGGGCGAGACCCATCGAGGGCTCGTCCATCAACAGCAGCTTCGGCTTCCCCATCAGCGCCCGGCCCATCGCCACCATCTGCTGCTCGCCGCCCGACATCGTCCCCGCCAGCTGGGAACGCCGCTCGTAGAGGAGCGGGAAGAGGTCGTAGACGCGCTCGAACGCCTCCTTCGTGCCGCCGCCGTGCAGGTAGGCGCCCATCTGGAGGTTCTCGAGCACCGTCATCGGCCCGAACAGCCGCCGGTTCTCGGGCACGATCGCGATCCCCTTGCCGATCCGGTAGCTCGTCGTGCGCGACGTCACGTCCTCGCCTTCGAAGCGCACCGTCCCGCGGCGCGGCTGCACGATTCCGAGCACCGTCTTCAGCGTCGTCGACTTGCCGGATGCGTTGCCGCCGAGCAGGCAGACGAGCTCGCCCGCGCGCACCTCGAGGTTCACGTTCTGGAGGATGTGGATCTGCCCGTAGTACGTGTCGACGGACTCGAGCCGCAACAGGGCATCGGGTGCCGCGCCGTTCCCGCTCGCGGCCGGCTCGCTCACTTCGTCACCGTCGCGCTCGCGCCGAGGTACGCCTCGACCACCCGCGGACTAGTGGCCACGGCCTCGAAGCTCCCCTCCGCGATCTTGACGCCGTGGTCGAGCGCCACGACGCGGTCGGAGATCCCCTCGACGACGTGCATGTCGTGCTCGATGAGGAGGATCGTGTAGCCCCCCTCGTCGCGCAGCTTCCCGATCAGCTCCGTGATCTCGTGCGTCTCGACCGGGTTCATGCCCGCCGCCGGCTCGTCGAGGAGCAGGATCCGCGGCCGCGTGGCCGTCGCCCTCGCGATCTCGAGTCGCCGCCGGTTCGCGTACGAGAGGCTGTAGGCGGGCTGATTCCAGCGGTAGCCCATGAGCCGCTCGCCGAAGAAGGCGAGCTTCTCCTCGGCGAAGGCGCTCACCGCCCGCTCCTCGCGCCTGGCGCGGGGCAGCTGGAGCATCTGCTCGATCAGCGTCGCCTTCGTCCGCCCGTACTGCGCGGCCATGACGTTCTCCTTCACCGTCATGTTGAGAAACAGCCGGAGCGTTTGGAAGGTGCGCGCCACGCCGCGCTGGGTGATCTTGTGCGGCTGGAGCCCGACCAGGCTCTCCCCGTCGAGCAGGATATCGCCGGCGTCGGGCTGGTAGACGCCCGTGATGAGGTTGAAGAGCGTCGTCTTGCCGGCGCCGTTCGGCCCGATCACGCTCAGGATCTCGTGCTCGTCGACGTGCAGGTCGAGCTCGTCGATCACCTTCAGCCCGCCGAATGAGAGGTTGAGCCCGCGGAGCTCGAGCAGGCGCTTCCGGTCCGCGCCGTTCTCGCTCATACGATCTCCACCCGCGACTGTCCGAAGATGCCGGCCGGGCGCGTCGTCATCAGGACGATCAGGATCACGCCGAGGAAGAGCGGCCTCGTCGTCGCGTTCTGCTCGATGAGGGTGTTCTCCCAGGCGAACGCCGCTCCCCAGAGCGTCGGGATGAGCAGCGCCCACCGCTTCCAGCCCTTGACCACGGTGCACGCGAGCACCAGCGCGATCACGAGGACGAACGCGTAGTTGCCGATCTTGTAGTTGCTCGCTTGATACGTGTGCGCGGGCAGGACCATCCAGTGGCGGAGCACGGTCGCCAGGAAGCCGTGCTTCGTGAACGCCGTCGCCCCGATCGCGATCGGCCCGTGCACGCCCCGTGGCCACAGCGCTCCCACCACTTGGTTGACGATCACGCCGAACGCCGCGAGGCCTGCGAGCATGGCCGCAAGCACCCGCCACGGACGCACCTTCGCGAGCAGCCCGAACACTGCGGCCGCATAGAAGACCCAGCGCGCGTGGACGGGCGTGGTGAGGATCTCGAGCAGGACGTTGACCACGACCGCGCCGAAGACGACGCCGCCGAGGCTGCCGGCGCCGCCGAGGATCACCATCGCGTAGACCGTGATCAGGAGCTGGAACATGAACGCCTCCGGAAAGACGCCCTGGTAGTACGCCCCGTTCACCGTGCCCGCGAAGCCTGCCACGCCGGCGCCGACTGCGACCGCGAGCAGCATCAGCCACTTGACGGGGATCCCCATCATCTCCGCCGCGAGCGGGTCCTCTCGCAGGGCACGCCAGGCGCGGCCGGTACGCGACCGGTTCACGAAGTGGAGCAGGATCGCGACGACGGCGAAGCCCGCGGCGCCGACCCAGACGTAGTCCGAAGGGCGGTTGTTCAGGACATGCCCGAAGCCGCGGAACGGATCGACGTTCGTGATGCCGGTCGGGCCGCCCGTGATGTCGTGGGGCGCGCCCAGCCCGAGCCAGTCCCACGAGTAGCCGTTCGTCGTGAAGTTGTTGAAGATCTCGAGGAAGAAGAGCGTGACGATCGCGAGGTAGTCGCCGCTCAGCCGGCGTGAGGGAAGGGCGAGGGCGAAGCCGAGCAGGACGGTCGCCGCGATCACGAACGGGACGCTCTGCCACGTCGGCCAATGGATGTTGTAGTGCGCCGACGACAGCTCCGCGTACAGATAGGCGGCGAAGCCGTAGAAGGCGATGTAGCCCAGGTCGAGCAGCCCGGCCCAGCCGACCGCCACGTTGAGGCCGACGGCCAGGAGCACGTAGAGCATCGTGTCGGCGGTGACGCCGATGACGTAGCTGTTCGTGGTCAGCACGGGAATCGCGCAGACGAGCCCCACGAAGGCGGCGAGGAGCAGGATGCGCGGCGTCCGGTCCGCCACCCGGGCCGCCGAGCCCAGCAGGCCGGTCGGGCCTCCGATCCGCTCGGTCGAGCGGCTCACCCACTCGTCGACTCCGATCTGGGGGGAGGTCGCAGGCGGGGGAGTCGGGGCGCCGGGGCTCATCTCAGACCTTCGAGAGCACCGGGGCTCCGCGAATTCCGGTCGACCGGTAGAGCATGAAGAGGATGAGAACCGTGAAGACGATCAGGTCCGAGAAGGCGGACGAGAGGTACCCCACGGTGAACGTCTCCACCAGGCCGATGAACAGGCCTCCCAGCACGGCACCGCCGATGTTGCCGATGCCGCCGACCACCGCGGCGATGAAGGCCTTGAGGCCGGTGCCGAAGCCGAGGTACGGGTTCAGCTGCTGGTAGGCGAGCCCGATCATCACGCCCGCGGCGCCGGCCAGCGCCGAGCCGAGCAGGAAGGTGATCGAGATCACGCGATCGACGTCGATGCCCATCATCGACGAAGCCTCGGCATCGAACGAGACTGCCCGCATCGCCTTGCCGGTGCGGGTCCGCCAGACGAACAGCGAGAGCGCGACCATGAGCGCGACATTCGAGACGATGACGACGAGCTGGACGTACTGGATCGAGAAGTTCCCCACGCTGATCGAGTGGAAGAGCTCGCCGATCCCCGACTTGCCCGCCCGGAGCTCGAACGTGTTGTAGCTGCGCGGATTCGCGCCCCAGAGAAGCACTGCCGTCTGCTGGAGGAAGAACGAGACACCGATCGCGGTGATGAGCGGCGCGATGCGAGGCGCTCGACGCAGCGGCCGGTAGGCGAAACGCTCGATCACGACCCCGAGTGCTCCGCAGCCGACCATGGCCGCGGCGAACGCGAGCAGGAGCAGCGGCACGATCGGCAACACGGGCTGCAGGGGCGAGCCGAGCGCGTTGAGCACGAACCAGCCGATGTACGCGCCGACCATGACGACGTCACCGTGCGCGAAGTTGAGAAGCTTGAGGACGCCGTACACCATGGTGTAGCCGAGCGCGATCAGGGCGTAGAGGCTTCCGATCGTGATGCCGCCGACGAGGTTGGCGAAGAAGATGTGCCAGTTGTAGAGCTGGAAGGCGAGGACGCCGCTCATTCGCTCCTTCTCCTTTGAGCGTGCGGCCCGCCTAGAAGGGCGGGCCGCACGCCGTTCCTACCGAAACGCGGCCGGCTACTTGACGGCGTAGAGCTCCTTGTACTTGCCGCCGGCCTGGATCTGGAAGAGGGTCGCCCCCGACGCCGGGCCGTGGAAGGCGTCCTTCTTGTTGAAGGAGACCGGGAAGCCGAGAATCGTCGTCGACAGCTTGACCTTCTTCAGCTTCGCCGCGACGGCGCCACGGGCCGTCTTGAGGTTCGACCAGAGCTTGCCGTGAACAGCGGCGCACTCTTCCGAGATCGCCGTCGCCAGCATCTGGGTCGCGACGAAGCTCGGAGCCCCGAACGGGTCGCTCGCCGACGAGGCGCCGTACGCCTTCCTGTACGCGCTCTCGAACTTCTTGTTGATCGCCGTGATGGCCGGTCCGAAGAACGAGAGGTAGGCGCCGACGGTGTGGAAGTGCGTCGGGTCGACGCTTCCGTCCGTCGCCATGAAGGGACCGTTGTAGCCGTCGGTCTTCAGGTCGTTCGTGAACACCTGCGAGTCGCCCGCGTCCTGGGTCGGCGCATAGACGAACTTGAAGCCGGTGTTCGCGCCGAGCAGTGCGACCGGAGCGATGTCCGCCGCAAAGCCGGTGCTGCCACCCGGGTTGTTGTCCGTCTCCTTCACCGACTTGCGGGTGACCTTGAGGCCGTGCGACTTGAAGATCGCCTGGGCGTCGTTCGCCAGGCCGATGCCGTATGCCTCGCCGTCGTCGACCACGAGGACCTTCTGGCCCTTCTTGAGCTTCAGGTGCGTGATCATGAACGGCACCGTCTTCGCCTGGATCGCGTTCACCGGGACGACGCGGAAGAAGTACTTCAGCGGCTTCTGCCCCTTGGTTCCGGTGGCGAGCGTGTCGAGCGTCGCCGAGCCCGAGACGTAGGCCAGATGCGCGGCGTCCAGGATCGGCCCGCCGCCGAGGTTCTCGTTCGAGCCGGCGAAGCCGACCATGCCGAGGATGTTCTTGAACGAGACCATCTTCTGGGCGACGGTCGCTGCCTTCTGCGCATTGAGCGTGCTGTCACCGAGGTTCGCGAGCGTCAGCTTGACCCGGTGAAGCTTCTTCGGCACGCCCGGGATTGCCTTGCCGGCATTCCAGCTGTTGATGAACAGCTTCTCCCAGTTCGACTGGTCGTCGCCGAGGAACGACGCGCCGCCCGAGAGCGGGCCGCCGTAGCCGAGACCGGCCGTCTTGCACAACGGCGAGGTCTTGGCAACCTTCGCGGAAGCCGTGCCTCCGAGCGTGGCGGCGACGGCCGCGGCAACGAGTGCCGCAATCGCCGCGGTTGCAACAACCTTCTTCAACATTCGTGCCCTCCTTTTGGACGTCCTCGACTCCTGAGACGCATTCCGCCGACCGAGGTTTGCGTTCGCACTGGGAGACTTGGCTCGCGACTCTACTCCGCAACACGCGGCAGAGGAAGAGCAGCGGTATAGGGTCGCTCCGTGCGCTACTGCATGCAGGCCGCCGACACGGGCGCGCCGGAGACTCCCCTCTTCACCGTTCCCGAATTCCGGCAGCGTCTGTTGCGGTTCGATGGCGAGGGCAAGGAGCGCCGCGACGACGGTCGCGACGAGGTGCTGTACGTGCTCGAGGGCAATGGGGTCGCGACGGTCGGCGGCGAGGAGGAGCAGCTCGCGCCCGGGACCGGCCTCTTCGTCGCGCGCGGCACGCCGTGGCGGATCGAGACCGCGGAGGGCCTGAAGATCCTCTCCGTGCTCGTCGAGGAGCCGCTCCCCGCGTCGGCGAGCCACGCCGTCGTTGCCGGAGGAGAGCGAGGAACGGCTACGGCCGGCCGCGAGTTCACGCTGCTCGCGCACCCTGACAACGGCTGCGAGTCGGTGACCCAGTTCGTCGGCTACATCCCGCCCGGCCGCGCGCCGGACCACTTCCACCCCTATGACGAGGTCGTCTACGTCCTCTCAGGCGACGGCGCGTTCCACGTCGACGGTGAGAGCGCGCCGCTGCGGGCGGGCTCGTGCGTCCACCTGCCCGCCCGGCTCGTCCACTGCCTCGAGAACCACGGCCCCGACGAGATGCTGGTGCTCGGTGTCTTCCGACCGGCCGGCTCGCCGGCCGAGGCGTACTACCCCGACGGCTCGGCCGCGGCCGTCCCTGCGGCCGGCTGATGCCGCACATCGAGCGCACGGCGCACGTCGGCTGGGACGGGAACCTCCCGCGCGGCGCGGGCACGCTCGACGCCGCGACCGGCGCCTTCGCGCGGTTGCCCTTCTCCCTCCCCTCGCGCGTCGGCGAGCCGGGAGGCAAGACGAGCCCCGAGGAGCTGCTGGCCGCCGCCCACGGCGGCTGCCTCACGATGTCGCTGGCCGGCGAGCTGACCGCAGCCGAGACGCCCCCAGGCCGCCTCGACGTGACGTGCACGATCGTGATGGACGAGGTCGAGGGCCAGGGCCACCAGATCGTGGGCTCGCGGGTCGAGATCGTCGCCCGCGTGGACGCGGTGGACGACGGTGCGCTGCAGGCGGCCGTCGCGCGGGCGCATGCCGGCTGTCCCTTCTCGCAGCTGCTCGAGCGCGCCGGCGCCGAGGTGAGCGTTACCGCTCGGCTAGCCGACTAGGAAACGGCCGTCTCGCCGGGCCGTGGCTCGTCGACGCCCGACTCCGGCGTCCCGACCACCGGCGGCTCCGGCGGGCGGAGATAGAGGTAGTCGTAGGCGAGCGCCGCGAGCAGCGCGCCGATCACGGGACCGAGCCAGTAGATCCAGCCCTCGCCCCAGAAGTTGCCGACCACCTCCGGCCCGAAGGCGCGGGCCGGGTTCATCGCCGCGCCGGTCAGCGGGCCGCCCATGAAGACGTCCATGGTGATCGTCAACCCGATCGCGAGGCCCGCGATCGACTTGAAGGCGCCGCGCGGGTCGACCGCGGTCGCGAAGACCGCCCAGACGAGGAAGAACGTGAGCACGATCTCGATCAAGAGCCCCTTCCCGTCGCCGATAGTGGGGGCGTGCGGCACCGAGCCGAGGAAGGCGGCGTGGGCGAAGAGAGCCCGGAGGATCAAGGCCGCGGCGATCGCCCCGAGCAGCTGGAAGGCCCAGTAGAGGACGGCGAGCCTCAGCTCGATCCGCTTCGTGGCGACGAAGCTGAGCGTGATCGCGGGATTGAAGTGACCGCCGGAGATGTGACCGAGGTTCGTGACCATGATCGCGATCGCGAGGCCGTTGGCAAATGCGACCGCGACGATGTCCTGCCCGCTGACGATGCCCGCACCGCCGCCGATGAAGATGAGGGTGAAGGTGCCGACGAACTCGGCGATGCAGCGGCGGAGGTCGTCCTCGTCCACGAGCCGGAACGCTACGAGCGTCGTCGGACGATGCCGATGCGTGAGGACGAGTCGCGCCGGGTACATGCGTGCCCGTGAGCGGGGTCACCCAGGAGCGCAGGTTCGAGGTCGAGTGCCCGCACTGCCACAAGGCGTTCGCCGCAGAGCCAATCGAGGGCGGCCGGGCCGCCCGCTACCTCGGCTTCAAGTGCCCGCACTGCAAGCTCTTCGTGCCGCTGCAGCGCGCGACGGACGCCGGTCTGAGCCGGGATACGGACGCCGCTAGCTGACGGCGTCCCGAAGCGCCTGCGCCTCGGGCAGGTGCTCGAGCTTCTTCAACGTGTTGTTCTCGATCTGGCGGATGCGCTCGCGCGTCACGCCGAAGGCGCGGCCGACCTCCTCGAGCGTGCGCGGCTCGCCGCCGAGCAGCCCGTAGCGCAGCTCGATCACCTCGCGCTCCCGCCGCGGCAGCGCGTTGAGGGCGTTCACGACGTCCTCGCGGCGCAGCATGAGCTGCGCGGTGTCGTACGGCGACTCGGCCGCCTCGTCCTCGACGAAGTCCCCGAGCGACGAGTCCTCCTCCTCGCCGATCGGCTTCTCGAGCGAGACGGGAAGCTGGGACATGCGCAGGATCTCGCGCACCTCCTCGGTCGTCATCTCGAGCTCCTCGGCGATCTCCTCCGGGCTCGGCTCGCGCCCGAGCCTCTGCACGAGCTGCCGCTCGATGTGCACGACCTTGTTCAGCTTCTCGACCATGTGGACGGGGATCCGGATCGTGCGCGCCTTGTCGGCGATCGCCCGTGTCACCGCCTGGCGGATCCACCACGTCGCGTACGTCGAGAACTTGTAGCCCTTGCGGTAGTCGAACTTCTCCACCGCGCGGATCAGGCCGAGCGAGCCTTCCTGGATCAGGTCGAGGAACGAGAGCCCGCGGCCGAGATAGCCCTTCGCGATCGAGACGACGAGGCGGAGGTTGGCCTCGATCATCGCCGTCTTCGCGCTCATGTCCCCGCGCTCGATCCGCTTCGCGAGCGTCACCTCCTGGTCGGCCGTGAGGAGCGGCACCTTGCCGATCTCGCGGAGATAGAGACGGAGGGAGTCGAGCGACGGCTCGACGGTGAGGTCGAGCTTCGGAACCGCGGCGATCTTCTCTTCCTCCGGCGGCTCCTGGTGGGGCGGCGCCTTGTGCTGCTCGCCCTCGACGAGGTCGACGCCGTGCTCGACCAGGTACGTGTAGAAGTCCTCGACCTGCTCCTTCGTCAGCTCGACGTCATCGAGCCCGTTCGCGATCTCGTCGTAGGAGAGGAACCCTTTCTCCCTCCCATCGGCGACGAGCTTGTGGAGCTCCTCGACGTCAGGTAGCGAGATGTCGACGGTGAGCACGTCCCGAACCTCCCCGGCCTATTGGTTGCACGACGGCAGTGCCACAACCGACCGGAACCGGCTCCACGCCGGCGCCCCGGTCCTCCCTCAATCCCGAGCCGGATACTAGTCACGGCTCTGCGATTCGTAAAGAAGTTGTCAGGAGAGGGTGACGATCTCGCCCACCCGCTCGTCGCGGGTGTTGAGCACCGGACGGGCCCCGAGTTCCGGCAGGTCGACGCCGAGCGGCCCGAGGAACGCGGCCAGGGCGGGCGCGTGGGCGCGGCCTGCGCCGTCCTCCGTCTTGAGGGCGACGCCTATCCCGTCCGGGCCGGCGGCACACAGGAGACCTTCGGCGCCGCCCTTCGCGAACCAGCCGTCTGCCTCGCGCATGAGGAGGTAGTCCGCCCCGTCGGGACCGCCCACGAGATCGGGCCGGGCGCGCATCGCGGCCGTGACCCTGGCGCCCCCGGGCAGGGACTCCAGGCGCGAGAACGCGTGCGCCATCCGCTCGAGGGTGAGCGCAAACGTCACGATCCCGCAGCCGTCGGTGCCGGTCGCGAGCGCGTCCGCCGCGACCTCCGCCGCCTCGGCATGGACGTCCCGGCACGCCTGCTGGACCGGGTGCTCGGGCAGCCGGTAGCCCTTCGTCGGCCAGCCGCGGGCCCGGCAGAGCGCGAGCATCCCGGCGTGGTTGCCGGAGCAGTTGTTGTGGATCCGCTGCGGCGGCCGGCCCTCCTGGGAGCCGAGCTCGAGGTCGTCCTCCGTCGCCTCGGCCCGCGCGAGCAGGGCCCGCACGGCGGCAACTTGCTCGGGCGTGTCGCGATGCGAAGCGCAGGCGATCGCGAGCTCGTCGTCCGGCAGGTCGTCGCGGGCGCGCACGAGTGGGAGCGCCTGCAGCGGCTTCGACGACGAGCGCATGAAGCACGCCAGCTGAACGTCGCCGGCGGCTGCCACGACCTCGCCCGAGCGGACGGCGACGGCGTGTACCCGGTGCAAGGCCTCGACGGCCGCGCCGCGGCGCACCTCGACGACGATAGGCTCGCTCACGCGCGCGAACCATATGTGCGTTGCGAATGGTCGGCTTTTGTCGTATGGTCGGGATATGCCGACCGTTGATGGCCACGACTACGACGCCGAGGACACGCTGCTCGTCGCCGACCCCGTCCAGCTGCGCGCGATGGGCGATTCCTTTCGCACCCAGCTCATCCAGCTGCTTCGCGACCGGGCGCGCTCGACGCAGGAGATCTCCGAGGAGCTCTCCGTGCCGAAGGGCACCGTCGGCCATCACCTCAAGGTCCTCGAGCGCGCCGGGCTGATCCGCGTCGTCCGCACGCGCAAGGTGCGCGCGGTCACCGAGAAGTTCTACGGCCGCACGGCGCGGCTCTTCCTCTTCCAGACCGAGGATCCCGCAGACGGCCGGGCGATCTCCGCCGTCACCCTCCGTCAAGCCGCGAACGAGGCCGAGCTGGCACCGCTGGTGACCGGCTTCGGCCTCGTTCGGGCGCGCCTGACGATGAAGGACATCGACCGTTTCGAGCGGCGGGTGAAGAAGCTGATGGACGACTTCCGCGCCGCCGACCGTGCCGGTGGAATCCCGAGCTCGCTCACCGCCGGCATCTGGGCCACGGAGATGGACGATGCGTAGGCCGAGCGGCGGCCTCTGGGCGCACCGCGACTTCCTGAAGCTCTGGACCGGGCAGACGATCAGCGAGTTCGGCTCGCAGGTGTCCCAGCTCGCGATCCCGTGGGTCGCGCTCGTCACGCTGAACGCGACGGCCTTCGAGGTGGCGTCGCTCGGGACGGTCGAGTTCCTGCCGTTCGTGCTCTTTACGCTGCCGGCGGGCGTCTGGGTCGACCGGCTGCGCCGGCGCTCGGTGCTGATCTTCGGCGACCTCGGCCGGGCGATCCTGCTCTCCTCGATCCCGATCGCGTACGCGACCGGCAACTTGACGCTCGCCCAGCTCTACATCGTCGGCTTCCTCGTCGGCATCCACACCGTCTTCTTCGACGTCGCGTATCAGTCGTACCTCCCGGAGATCGTCGACCGCGAGTCGCTGATCGAAGGCAACTCGAAGCTCAACGTCACCTCCTCGGGCGCCCAGCTCGCAGGGCCCGGGACGGCGGGCGGCCTGATTGCGCTCGCCACGGCGCCGTACGCGATTCTCGTCGATGCGTTCAGCTTCATCGTCTCGGGCGGTTTCACGGCCTCGATCCGCACCCGGGCGGAGGAGCCGGATCACGAGGTCGAGCGGCGTCACCTTCTCGTCGAGCTCTGGGAAGGCCTTCGTTACGTGCTCCGCCATCGGCTGCTGTTCCCGCAGGCGATGTCGACCGGGGTCTCGAACTTCTTCTCGAGCGTCCTGTTCTCGATCATCCTCGTCTACGCCCACCGCAAGCTCGGGATGTCGTCCGGCCTGATCGGGCTCTCGTTCTCGCTCGCAGCCGTCGGCTGGATGATCGGCGCAGCGCAGGCCGACCGCTTCCGCCGCTGGCTCGGAGTCGGCGGGGCGACCATCCTCGGGGCGTCGCTCTCGGGGCCCGCGGGCCTGCTCCTCCCGTTCGCTCCCAAGAGCTTCCCGGTCCCGTTCCTGGTCGCCAGCGCCGCCATCATGGGCTTCGGCGCCGTCGTCTACAACATCCAGCAGGTCAGCCTGCGCCAGGCGATCTGCCCGCCGCGGCTGCAGGGCCGGATGAACGCCAGCATGCGCTTCCTCGTCTGGGGGACGATGCCGCTCGGCTCGCTCACCGGCGGCACGATCGCGACAGTCGCCGGGCTGCGCACGGCGCTCTTCGTGGGCGCGATCGGCGGCTTCTCGTCGATCCTGCCGATCGTCTTCTCCCCGATCCGCTCGCTGCGGGAGTTCCCGGGCGCAGAGCAGGATCCGCTCCTCCAGCACGAAGCCGGAATCGTCACCGAGCTCGCCGGCCCTGCCGCGGCAGATGCGTAGGCCGACCGGCGGCCTTTGGTCGCACCGCGACTTCGTCAAGCTCTGGACGGGCCAGTCGATCAGCGAGCTCGGCTCGGTGGTCTCCGGATTGGCGATCCCACTGCTCGCCGCTTTCAACCTGCACGCGAGCCCGTTCCAGTTCTCGCTGCTCGGCGTGATGGGGTTCCTGCCGTTCATCCTCTTCGCGCTGCCGGCCGGCGTGTGGGTCGACCGGCTGCGGCGCCGCTACATCCTGATCGTCGGCGACGCGACCCGAGCGGTGCTGCTCGCGTTGATCCCCATCCTCTGGGCGCTCCACGACCTGCAGGTCTGGCACCTGCTGGTCCTCGAGTTCGTGATCGGGATCTTCACCGTCTTCTTCGACGTCGCGTACCAGTCGTACCTGCCGGCGTTGATCGAGCGAGAGCACCTGATCGACGGCAACTCGAAGCTGCAGTTGACGGCGAGCGTCTCCCAGATCAGCGGGCCGCCGATCGCGGGGGCCCTGATGGCGGCGATCGGCGCCGCCAACGCCATCCTCGCCGACTGCGCGAGCTTCGTCGTCTCGACCGTGTTCATGCTCTCGATGCGGCACCGCGAAAGTCCCCCGAAGCCCGAGCCCGGCCAGGAGCACCCGAAGATGTGGCCCCAGGTCAAGGAGGGACTCAACTGGGTCGTGCGGCATCCGTGGCTGCGCTCGATCGCGATGTGCACGGGCACCTCGAACTTCTTCTCCACCCTTTCGAACGCGATCCTCATCCTCTACATGGCGCGAACACTGCACCTGTCGAAGCTCGAGATCCCGATCGTCTTCGTCGCGAGCCCAGCCGGCTCCATCGCGGCCGGACTCTTCACGAGCCGGGTCAACAGGAGGATCGGCGTCGGCCCCACCATCCTGGCGACGATCGCGACCTCGTCGGTCGCCGGGCTCTGCTACCCGCTCGCGCCCCACTCGTTCCCGCTGCCGCTCTTGATGGTCGGCGGCGCGCTCTTCGGCTTCGGCGCCGTCGCCTACAACATCACGCAGGTCAGCCTGCGCCAGGCGATCACGCCCGAGCGGCTGCAGGGCCGGATGAACGCCGCCATGCGGTGGATCGTGTGGGGGACGATCCCCCTCGGAACGCTGCTGGGCGGCGGCGTCGCGACCTGGTTCGGGCTGCGCACCGCGCTCTGGGTCGGCGGCATCGGGAACACCCTGGCGATCCTTCCCATCGCCCTCGGCTCGGTGCGGAAGGTGCGGGAGATGCCCGAGCCCGTGCAGGAGCCGACGCCCGGCGAGGCAGAACTCGAAGGCGGACTGCTCCAGCCGCAGCCCCTCCCCGGGCCCGCCGCCGCGGACCTCTAGCGCGCTACCGTCAGGCGGTGCCAGAGCTGCCGGAGATGGAGGCTTGGCGGCGCCAGCTCGACGAGCCCGTCGCGGCGTTCCCGATCGCGAGGGCCGGGCCCGCCCACATCGCGACGCTGAAGACCTTCGACCCGCCGCTCGCGGCGCTCGAGGGACGGCGCCTCCGCGGCGCGGAGCGGCGAGGCAAGCGCCTCCTCTTCCCGACCGACGACGGGGAGCTCGTCCTGCTCGTGCACTTGATGACCGCGGGCAGGCTCAAGTTCCTCCGGGCCGGCGACAAAGGTCCGAAGACGCCGGCGTTCGCCCTCGAGTTCCAGGGCGGCTCGAAGCTCGTCCTGAGCGAGAACGCGAGGAAGAAGCGCGCCGGCGTCTGGCTCCTCACACCGGAGGAGGCGGAGGCCGAGCTCGAGCATCTCGGCCCGGAGGCCCTAGGTCTCGGCCCTGAGCGCCTCGGCGAGATCCTCCAGGCCGAGTCGCGCCGGCTGCACGCCCTGCTCCGCAACCAGCACCTGATCGCGGGCATCGGCCGCGCCTGGGCGAACGAGATCCTCCACGCGGCCAAGCTGTCCCCGTATGCGCTCTCGGGGGATCTCGACGACGGGGAGGTGGCCCGGCTCGCGGCCGCCATCGACTCCGAGCTCGAGCGTTGCCTGGAGCTGCGCGAGATGGGCGCCTCGGACGAGAAGACCTACCGGGTCCACCGGCGGCTCGGCGAGCCGTGCCACGTCTGCGGCACGCCGATCGCGCAAGTCGACTTCGAGGAGCACACGATCTACTACTGCCCCTCCTGCCAGACGGGGGGCCGCGTGCTCAAGGACCGGAGGCTCTCGCGGCTGCTGCGGTGATCGCTACCGACGGCGTGGTGACGCTTCGCGCGCCCGGGCCGGGCGACGTGGAGCTGCTCGTCGCGGGGCGGGACGAGGAGTTCTTCAAGTGGTTCGGGGAGGGAGCGACCGGCCCGCGGCCCGCCGCCTGCGTCTGGGTGGACGACCGGCTGGTCGGCTGGGTCGACTACGACCGCGACGACGACCACGACTGGCTCGGGCCGGGCGAGGTGAACGTCGGCTACTCCCTCTTCCCGGAGGCGCGCGGGAAGGGCTACGCCTCGAGGGCCGTCGAGCTGCTGCTCGAGCACCTGCAGCGCGACACCGAGCACACGACCGCGACGCTCGTTATCCATCCCGAGAACGTGCGGTCGCTCGCCGTGGCTCGGCGGCTCGGCTTCGTGCAGAAGGGCGAGGTCCAAGGCGAGCCGTTCTTCACTCGCGACCTCGGTTAGGCTCCGCGTATGGCAACGGTCGCCGAGGTCATGAACCGGGACGTCCTCGCCGTCGACCCGACGGCGTCCATCGGCGAGGCCGCCGAGAAGATGATGGAGGCGGGCGTCGGCGCCGTCGTCGTGATGGAGGACATGGTGCGCCTCGTCGGCATCGTCACCGAGCGCGACATCCTCCGCGCCGTCGCGCAGCGGGCCCGGGCCGCCGAGGCTCGCGTGCGGCAGTGGATGACCGAGAGCGTGATCACGATCGAGCCGGAGACGACCGTCGAGGACGCGGCGAAGATGATGTTCGAGCGCAACTTCCGCCATCTGCCGGTGTCGAAGGACGGCCGGCTGCTCGGCATCGTCAGCCTCCGCCGCCTGTCGCAGTACGAGTTCGAGCACGGCCGGGAGTCCGTCCAGCCCGCTCACTAGGCTCCCGAGCCGTGATCCGGCTCTTCCCCAACCGTGGCGGCTGGCTCGAGGTCGTCTGCGGGCCCATGTTCAGCGGCAAGAGCGAGGAGCTGATCCGCCGCCTGCGCCGGGCGGAGATCGCGGGCCAGCGCGCGCTGATCGTCAAACCGCGGGTCGACAACCGCTACGACATCGGCCATGTGGTCAGCCATGCGGGCGCGCGGATGCGCGCGGTCGCCGTCGACGACCCGGCGGACATTCCCGGCCTCGTCGACGGCTACGACGTGGTTGGCGTCGACGAGGTGCAGTTCTTCCCGCCGCAGATCGTGCTCGTCCTGGACGGGCTCGTGGAAGGCGGCTTGCGCATCGTCGCGTGCGGGCTCGACCAGGACTTCCGCGGCCTCCCGTTCGGGGCGATGCCCGAGCTCTTGTGTCGCGCCGAGATCGTCGACAAGCTGCAGGCGGTCTGCCATAGCTGCGGCGGGCCGGCGACCATGACGCAGCGGCTCGTCGACGGCGCTCCTGCTCCGGCCGACGGCGCGACGATCGTGGTCGGAGCGCTCGAGCAGTACGAGGCGCGCTGCCGCTCGTGCCACGAACTTGCGGCGCCGGCGCTTGCGACGGGCTAGGCGAGCCGGATCGTCACGGCCTCACCGTCGACCGAGACGGACCCGCCGAGCCGCCTCACGAGCCGCACCGCGACCGCCGCGCCGAGATCGCGCAGGTCGTCGCCGAGGACGACGGGCGCGGAGGCGGCGGTGACCGGCGAGAGCCGGATCTCGGCTCCGTCGACCGCCACCTCGACCTCGTCGAGCCCCCCGTGGCGCAGCGCCGACTGGAAGAGGGCGGCCAGGCCGCGCTCGACCGCATCCGTGTCCGTCTCGAGTGACGCCCCGGAGCCTGCGACTCGGACCCGCTCCTCGCCGAGCCGCGCCGCAGCCGCCTGTGCCAGCTCGAGCGTGTCCGCCTCTCTCGGCATGGGCTCGTAGCGGCCCGCCTCGATCCGCGAGGCGAGGGAGAGCTCGTCGATCAGCTCGGCGATCTGCGCCGACGCCGCGTCGATCATCTCGACGTAGCGGTCGGCAGGCGGCTCCAGCCCGCCTCCCCGCGCGAGCGTCGTCGCGAAGCCGTGCACGGTCGCGAGCGGCGTGCGCAGGTCGTGGCACGCGAGGGAGACGAGGCGGGCGAATTCGCTGTTGTCGGACAAGGCCGGTCTAACCTAACCGGATGGGACGCACCGAGGCACCCGACCTGCAGGCCGCAGCGCCCGAGGTCGCGCTCGGCCTCTCGAGCGTCGGCGTGACCGGCGTCCAGAAGGCTGTCCGCATCGGGCGCGGCCGCCGGGAGAAGCTCATCGCAGCCACGATCGACTGCACGGTCGATCTCGACCCGCGGCAGAAGGGCGTGCACATGTCCCGCTTCCCCGAGCTCTTCGAGGAGGCGGTCGAGGGAGTGGTGGACGACGACGCGTTCCTCGTCGAGGACCTCGCCGAGCGCGTCGCGCGGCGCGTCGTCGACCGCCAGGAGGCGCTGTTCGCCGAGGTGCGAATCACAGCGCGCTATCCCTACGAGCGGCGAACGCCGGTCACGAGGCTCGCGACGCAGGAGATGGTCTCGCTGCTCGGGATCGCAGCCGCCTCGCGCGAGCGCGTCCGGCGCGTGGTCGGCGTCGAGGCGACCGGCATCAATGCCTGCCCGTGCGCCCAGGGCCTCGTACGCGGCGCCGCCGCCGACCGCTTGCTCGAGGCGGGCTTCGAGGACGGCGACGTCGACCGGATCCTCGAGCTCGTCCCGCTCGCGACCCACAATCAGCGCGGTCGCGGCACGGTCCTCGTCGGAACCGCGGAGCGCCTCAATGCCGAGCGCCTCGTCGAGATCGTGGAGGACTCGATGAGCTCCCCGATCTACGAGCTGCTGAAGCGGCCGGACGAGCTCTTCGTCGTCGAGCATGCACACCTGCAGCCACGTTTCGTGGAGGACTCGGTGCGTGTCGCCCTCAAGAGCGTCCTCGACGAGCTGCCGAGGCTCGACGACGACGACTTCGTTCTCTCACGCCAGGTCAACTTCGAGACGATCCACGCCCACGAGGTCGTCGCGGAGCGCCACGGCACGGTCGGCGAGCTGCGATCGGAGCTGAGCGGTGCCGGCCACGGCCCCGCAGCGCACACCGCTCTGAGGGATTGGCTACGGCCGTAGAGCGAGCTACCATCGGGCGGAGCTCGCCCTGGGCGGCGAGAATCCGTCGCTGAGGGCGAAAGGAGTCGGGGGTCAAATGAAGCGGGTCGTCCTGCTGGCAGTCGCCGTCGCGGCGGCCGTGGTCCTGGGAGTCTCGGCCGCGGGTGCGGCTTCGCATGGTTCCGCCGGACCGCTCGAACAGAGCATCGCTGTGGCGAAGCACCGACTCCCGCTCTCCGCAGCGGGCGGGGTGTCGGAGGCGCGCGCCCTGAGCGGCGTACCCGCGCACGGCAGCTACGCATTCCTGCTCAAGCTCGGCGTGGAGCCGACGGCGCGCGCGTACTACTCGAGCCTCTCGCTCGGGCAGAGCAGGGCCCGCGCGGCCGCCGAGGCCCAGCACGACACGGTCGCTGCGGCCGAGAGCCGCGTGATCGCGGCCCTGCCGCACGGCTCCGACGTCCTGTACCAGACGCACGCCGTGCTCGCGGGCGTCGCCGTCTACACGAACGTGGCGAACGTCCCGGCCCTGCAGAACATCTCCGGAGTCACGGCCGTCTACCCCATCGCCCCGAAGACACCCTCGCTCTCGTACTCGGTCCTGCACGTGAAGGCGCCGCAGGTGTGGTCGGCGTACGGTGACCTCGGCGCCAACAGCACGGTCGCGATCATCGACACCGGCATCGACTACACGCACGCGGACCTCGGCGGCCCCGGGACCACGGCCGCGTACCAGACGGCGCGCGCGAACGACACGACCGCTCCCACGTATCCGGACCCGACCAAGATCCTCGGCGGCTACGACTTCGCGGGCGACGCGTACGACGCGGGCGACCCGGCCCACGCCACGGCCGTCCCGGACCCGAACCCGCTCGACTGCGACGGCCACGGCACCCACGTCGCGGGAATCGTCGCGGGCTACGGCGAGAATCCGAACGGCACGACCTTCACCGGCGAGTACACGACCCTGCCGACGAGCTCGTCCGCCTACCAGGCCCTGTTCCGCATCGGTCCCGGCATGGCGCCGAAGGCGAAGCTGTACGCGTACAAGGTCTTCGGCTGCCAGGGCAGCACCGACCTGATCGGTGCCGCGATCGACCGCGCCGAGGACCCGAACCAGGACAACAACATGTCCGATCACGTCAACGTGATCAACATGTCGCTGGGCGACGACTTCGGCTCGCCGCAGGACGGCGACTCGGTGCTCTCCAACGCGGCGGCACAGCTGGGGATCAACGTCGTGGTCGCGGCCGGCAACGGGGACGACCTCTACGACATCGCCGGCTCGCCGGGGAACGCGACCCGCACGATCGGCGTAGCGGCGAGCGCCGACGCGTACTCGCAGATCGACACCCTGCACGCGACGGTGAACGGCACCCCGCAGACGCTCGGCGCGCAGCGCTCGGTCGCCTACGACTGGGCGAACAAGACGGATCTCTCGGGCACCGTCGTCAAGCTCACCGATCCGAACAACCTCGACGGCTGCGATCCGATCGCCCAGGACCTGACGGGCAAGGTCGTGTTTTTGGAGTGGACGGACAACGACTCCACGCGGCGCTGCGGCTCCGCGGCGCGTTCGCTGAACGCCGAGACTGCCCACGCGTCCGGCGTGATCCTCGGCGAGGACCAGGAGACGTTCTCGGCAGGGATCACGGGCAGCACCGACATCCCCGTCGTCCAGGTCGTGAAGTCCGCGGCCGACACGATCCGCGCCGCGCTGACGGCAGGCCAGGCCGTCACGGTCACCGGGACCTCCGCCGGCGACTTCCAGCAGCTCATTACCGCGAACGACGACAAGGTGGCGAGCTTCTCCTCCCGCGGCATCCGAGAGAACGGCGACCTCAAGCCCGACGTCACGGGCGTCGGCGTCAGCGTCTTCTCGGCTGCATTCGGCACAGGTAATCAGGGCGTGTCGGACAGCGGCACCTCGATGGCGACTCCGGAGGTCGCGGGCCTCGCCGCGCTCGTCAACTCCAAGCACTCCGACTGGACGTCCGAAGAGGTGAAGGCCGACATCATGAACACGGCCGACGAGGACATCTTCACCGGGGACAACCACACGGGCACGAAGTTCGCCCCTAACCGGGTGGGCGCCGGCCTCATCGACGCGAAGGCCGCGCTGGACAATCCCGTGCTCGCCTTCGTCACGAACGACCCCGGCGCGGTCAGCGCGTCGTTCGGCCCGCTCGAGGTCTCGGGACCGACGACGCTCACCAAGACGATCGAGCTCGAGAACAAGAGCGGCACCACGGAGACGTACGACGCGTCCTACGACCCGCTGACGGCGATTCCCGGCGTGGCGTACTCGGTGTCGCCCTCGACGGTGACGGTCGGCGCGGACTCGTCGACGACGGCGACGCTCACGTTGACGATTTCCGACCCGTCTCTGCTCACGAAGACGATCGACCCCACGGTGGACGCCCAGCAAGACGGGTTCCCGCGGCAGTTCCTCGCCGACGCGAGCGGCCGGGTGCTGTTCGCGCCGCACGACACGACCCTCCCAACCCTGCGCGTGCCCGTGTACTCGGCTCCGCGTCCGATCTCGACCATGACGCAGGCCGCTTCGCTCGCGATGCCGAGCGGTGCCATCCAGAAGGGCACGCTGGCGCTGAGCGGCCACGGGCTCCAGCAGGGCAGCGGCGCGACGTCGATCATCTCGGCCGTCGCGGGCTTCGAGCTCCAGGCCACGAGCGGCGCTCTGCCGAGCTGCGGCGGAGCCGTGACCACCGGCTGCATTCACGCCAGCGACGAGCGGGCAGCCGACCTGAGGTACGTCGGCACCACGTCCGATGCCCCGGAGCTCGTCTCGATCGGCGACAAGCCGCTGGGCTGTAACACGGACTCCGAATGCGGGCTCGAGTACTTCGCGATCACGACGCAGGGCCCGTGGCACACCGCGGTGTCGCAGAACGAATACGACATCGTGATCGACTCCAACGGCGACGGTACCCCCGACGCTGTTGCGTTCAACACGCGGCTCCCGAACACCGACATCTTCGTCGCGGCACTCGAGGATCTGAGCACGCAGCAGGTCGTCGACGCCGAGCTCATCAACGACAGCTTCGGCGACACCGACACGGCACTCTTCGACAGCGACACGCTCGTGATGCCGGTGCTGACGTCCGCGCTGCCGGGCATCTCCGTCGGACACTCCCGGATCAAGTACGGCGTGCTCACGTTCGGCTTGTTCTCGGCCGACCCCGTGGACAGCGTCGGCTTGAACGCCAACGACGCCCCTGACGGGACGCTCAGCACCGACGTCCTCAACCCCGGCGTCGCCGTCTACGGCTCGTTCGCCGGAGGAAGCAGCCCGCTCCTCTACGCCGACGGGCCGGGCACGCTCGTCGTCCAACGCGATGCGGCTGCCTATGCAGCCGATCATGGACAGGGAGCGCTGATCGTCCACTTCCACAACGCAGTCGGCAGCAAGGCTCAGATCGTGGACATCGGGCACACGCTCACGGTCACCAAGGCCGGTACCGGCTCGGTCAAGAGCGCTCCTGCCGGGGTCAGTTGCGGCTCGGTCTGCGTCGGCTCGTTCGCCACCGGCGCCTCGGTGAAGCTGACTGCCACGGCAGGCCCGAAGACGAACTTCGCGGGCTGGTCGGGAGCAGGCTGCTCAGGGATTCGCAGCTGCCACGTGACGCTGAGCAGCGACGCCTCGGTCACGGCCAGGTTCAAGCGCGACAAGACCCGGCCGAAGGTGACGGGCGTGAAGGTCAAAGCGAGCCACACCAGGGAGACGGCCAAGGTGACGCTCCGCGGAACCGACCCGGGACACGGCTCGAAGGGCCTGCGCTTCAAGTGCAAGCTCGACCACGGACACTTCAAGAGCTGCCGCTCGCCGAAGCTCTACAAGGCCCTCCGCTTCGGCAGGCACACCCTGCAGGTCGAGGCGATCGATCGGGCGGGCAACCGCTCGAAGCCCGTGACGCGGCGGTTCGGGATCTAGGAGGGTTCGACGGCGGAGCCGGGCTCGCCCCGGTTCCGCCGTCGCAGCTCGAACCTGTTCTCCTCGCCCCGCCAGAGCCGCGCGAGGTTCGCGCGGTGGAGGAAGGCGACGCCCACGCCGGCCGCGCCGCCGAACGCGATCACCGGCCACGGGTAGCCGAAGAGCCAGGCCCAGAGCCCGAGCGAGGCCGCCGCCGAGATCGAGGCGACTGACGCGTAGCGCGTCAGGGCGAAGACGACGATCCAGACGCCCGCGCCGGTCACCCCCACGAGCGGCGCGACCCCGAGGAAGGCGCCGCCCGCCGTCGCGACCATCTTCCCGCCGCGGCGGAAGCCGAGGAACAACGGCCGCCAGTGCCCGAGCATCGCCGCCCCGCCCGCGAGGACGCCACTGCCGTGCCCCACGACCACGGTCGCCGCGAACGCAGGCGCGAAGCCCTTCGCGACGTCGAGAAGGGCGGCGGGCAACCCGAGCTTCGGCCCGTAGACGCGCCACACGTTCGTCGCTCCGACGTTGCCGCTGCCTTTCGTCCGGACGTCCTCCCCGCGGAAGATCCGCACGAGCAGGTAGCCCCACGTCAGCGAGCCGCACAGGTAGCCGGCGGCGACGAGCGCGGCGGTGATCACGACTGCAGCCTACGAAGGGATGCCGTACTGCTCGATCCAGCCGTTCACGACGTCCCAGTCGAGATTGGCGAAGAACGCGTCGATGTACGAGGCGCGATCGGTCTGGTAGTCGAGGAAGTACGCGTGCTCGTAGACGTCGAGCGCGACGAGCGGGGTCGCGTTCCAGACCGGGAACGTGTTCTGGGCGTCGCCGATGTAGTTGAAGAGGCGGCCCTCGTCCCAGTCGTAGGCCGTCCATGCCCAGCCGCGGCCGGCCATGCCCGTCGCCTTCAGGTCGGCACGCCAGGCATCGGGCGAGCCGAAGTGGCGTGCGACAAGGTCGCCGAATGCGCCCTCGGGCTCACCGCCGCCGCCGCCGAGATGGCCGAAATAGAGCTCGTGGTTCTTGATCCCGCCGATCGCAAACGTGAGGTCGACCTTCAGCGCGCGGAGCTCGGAGAACGTCTGGTTCGCGGCGGTGAGGTCGGCGTCGGCGAGCCGGCCGAGGATCTCGTTCCGCTTCGCGACATAGCCCTCGTACAGCTTGTAGTGAGCCTCGACCGCCGCGCGGGAGATCCCTTCCAGCTCATATACCTCCGCCCGGAGCGGGCGCGGCGCGATCTCCTCGAACCTGTAGGCGAGCGTGGACACGAGCGCGGAGCATATCCTCACGGGCAGCGAAGAGAGCCGCGAAAGGAGCCCCCCAAAATGGCCTTCGAAGTCCCCGACCTGCCGTACGCGTACGACGCGCTCGAGCCGCACATCGACGCCGAGACGATGCGGATCCACCACGACCTCCACCACGGGGCCTACGTCACGAACGCGAACGCCGCGCTCGAGGGGACGCAGCTCGCGGACGCCTCGGTCGAGAGCGTGCTCACGAACCTCGACGCTCTGCCCGAGGACAAGCAGACAGCCGTCCGGAACAACGCCGGGGGCCATGCGAACCACTCCCTCTTCTGGGAGATCATGAGCCCGGACGGAGGCGGCGAGCCCGGCGGCGCGCTCCGCTCGGCGATCGACGACACCTTCGGCTCGTTCGAGGAGCTGCGCTCGGCCGTCAACGACGGTGGGGTGAAGCGCTTCGGCAGCGGCTGGACGTGGCTCGTGTGGGACGGCACCGGGCTCGCGGTCTACTCCACTGCCAACCAGGACTCGCCGTTGCTGCAGAGCGACGTGCCGCTCCTCGGGATCGACGTCTGGGAGCACGCCTACTACTTGAAGTACCAGAACAAGCGGCCCGCGTACCTAGAGGCCTGGTGGAACGTCGTCAACTGGCCCGAGGTCGAGCGGCGCTTCGCCGCGGCGCAGAACTAGGGGCGGTTGCGCGGCATCCCCTGCGGTGCTGCAATCCGGCGGAGGCTCGGATGCGTAAGGACAAAGGCGATATGGAACTTGCAATCGAAGTGCCTCAGCCCCGCCTGCGCGCCGTACCTTCGGAGCCCGCGCCGCCCGACCCCGATCCTTCGGACGCCGAGCTGCTTGCCCGTGTGGGCGAGCACGACCGTGAGGCCTTCGAGATCCTCTACGGACGGTACGTCCGGCCGGTCTTCGGGCTCGCCCTGCGCAGGCTCGGCGACCGAGGTCACGCCGAGGACGCGGTGCAGGAGGCGTTCGCGGCCATCTGGCGCTCCGCCTCGACGTATCGGCCGGAGCGCGGCGCAGCCGGCGGCTGGCTGTACACGGTCGCCCGCAACGCGATCGTCGACCGGCTGCGCCGCAACGGACCCGCGCACGACGCGGAACTGCCGGAGCTCACGTCCGCCGAGGCCGGGCCGGCCGAGCAGGCCGAAGGCTCCTGGGTCTCCTGGCGCGTGCACCGCGCCCTCGAGGAGCTCCAGCCGCGCGAGCGCGAGGTGATCGAGCTCGCCTACTGGAGCGGCATGTCGCAGAGCGAGGTGGCCGAGTACCTCGGCCTCCCATTGGGAACGGTGAAGACCCGGACGCGAAGCGGCCTCGCGCGGCTCGCGTCGGTGCTGGAAGGAGAGTTGGCGTGAACCGCGATCCGAGCTTGGACGAACTGATCGGCGTCGAGGTGTCCGGCGCGGAACGGGAGCGGCTGCAGCATGTGCACGAGCTGCTCCTGCAGGCAGGACCGCCTCCCGAGGTGACGCCGGAGCTCGCGTCCGGGCCGACCCTCTCCATGACTCTCGGACGGCGGCGGCGCGCCGTGAAGCCGCGCGCGATGCTGCTCCTGGCCGCAGCCCTGGCGACGGCTCTCGTCTTCTTCGCCGGCTACATCGTCGCGAACAACGGCGGGAGCACGAGCGCGACGGGCAAGGGGCCGGTGCAAGAGCTCGCGCTGAGGGGCACTTCCGTCGCACCGGGCGCGCAGGCGACGCTCAAGGTCTGGCAGGCCAAGGACGGCAGCAACTGGCCGATGACGATGACCGCGGCGGGGCTGCCGAAACTGCCCGGTAACGAGGGCTACGAGGTTTACCTCGTCCGCCACGGCAGGCCGTGGCTCCCGTGCGGAACGTTCCGCGTCACCAGCTCCAGCGGCGCGGTGACGGTGACGCTCAACGCGCCGTACTCGCTGCGGCGGGGCGACTCCTGGGTCGTGACCCGTCCGGGCGCCGGCGGCACGGAGCCGGGCAAGACGGTGCTGCAGCCCGTCAGCGCCTAGACCCGCACGCGTTCAATCCATGACCGCGCCGAGAGAGCGCGCGAGCTGCACGGCGCCCGCCAGGTCGAGGTGCGCCTGCGAGATCCGGGCCGCCGCGAGATTGACGCCCTCGACGATCGCGTCCCGTAAGTCGGCCCCCGCCAGCGTCGCGTTGTGCAGGCGCGCGCGTGTGAGATCGGCGCCCCGGAGGTCGGCGTCCGTGAGGTTCGTCTCGGAGAGGTCGGCCTCCCGGAGCCGGAGGTGCTGCAGGTCGAGGCCCGCGAGGTCGTGGCCTCGCAGCAGGACGTAGGACCAGTCGCCTCCCCCGACGCCGAGACCCGTGAGCGTCGCGCCGGCGAAGGTCGCCCCGACGAGCCTGCACTCGGCGAAGTGTGCGCCGAACAGGTTGGCGCTCTCGAAGATGGAGTTGGCGAAGTCGGAGCCGAGGTGCTCCGACGCGTTGAGGAGGGCAAGCGTGAAGTCGCAGGCGCTGAACGTGCAGTGGGTCGTCCGGAGCCCGGAGAGATCCTGGCCGCGGAAGCTCTCGTTCTCGTAGACCTCGTTCTCGAGCTCAGCGTCCCGCGCGGGCCTCATTGCGCATCTCGGAGAGCAGCCTCTCGAGCCGGGGCTCGGTCGACTCGTCGACGAAGGTCATCACCGCTGCGACGCTCGGATGGACCGCGGCGATCGCCTCCCGCATCTGCAGCGCGACCGCACGGTAGGAGGGGTGGCCTTCGCGACCGGAGCGGAGCTCGATCAGGTGGAGCGCCTCGCGCGCGTCGAGCTCGAGCACGTAGCGGATGCGGTAGGCGAGGCACAGAGCGTACGGGGCTTCGTCGACGAGCCCTTCGCCGCGGAGCCGCTCGTACTCGGTGCGCGACACGTCGAGCGCGGCGGCGTACGCGGGGCCGAGGCCCGCGTCCTCGACCTCGTGCGGGATGTCGGCGCCCAGGTCGGGCGAGAGCCGCTGCCACTGGCACGTGAGCAGGCGGTGCCGCTGCAGGTCGCGGAAGGCGCCGTAGTCGGAGACGATCTCGAACCGGTACCTCAGCGTCTCGAAGCCGCGCCCCGGCCGGTGGCGCCGGTTCTCGCGCGTCGCGACGAGGTCGCGGACAAGCGCCGCGCGCTCCTCCGGCGACAGCCTCGCGACGGCCGCGAGAGCCTGCCGCTCGTCCACGCTGGAGGCCTCGTACAGGAGCGCCGCCAGGAGCTCTTCCTCGCTGCCGTGTGCCCGAACGAGGCGCACGGACGGAGCGGTCGCCTCCTCGCCGGCCTCGCCGAGACCGAGCCGGGCCGCGATCGCCGCGGCTGCCTCGTTCCGTTCGCGCAGGTACTCGATCCAGCGGCCGCCGCGATCCGGGCGCGGCACGCGCGCCACGAAGCTCGGCATCACGGCCTGGAGCTCCTCGAGCAGCATCTCGCCGTACGCCCGCGCCTCGGCGAGGGGATGCGCCAGCAGATGGAGGACGAGCTGCTCGTACGTCTGGCCGGTCGCGTAGATCCCGACGTGCGAGAGCGACGCCGCCGGCAGGATCCCGCGGACCAGGTCGAGCGCCTTCGCGCGGACGGCGCGCCGGTGCGCCGCCGGGGACTCGCCCTCCGCGGCCGGGAACCGCTCGTCGACCCAGGCCGAGACTCCCTCGAGCAGGCCCGAGTACGCGGCGAAGAGCCCATCCATCGCCGTCTCGTATGCCGGCCCGAACCGTGGGTCGCGGTGGTACCGGTAGCCGAACCCCTCGATCTGCGCGTCGTACGCGATGTAGCGGGTCGACTGCTCGAGGTACGCGGCGAGTCGCGGCCGCTGCAGGATCTTCGTGAGCAGGTTCGAGGTCCACTCGCACGCGACATGCGCGCCGCCGAGCTGGGCGACGGAGTCGTCGCCATAGCCGAGGAAGATCGTCTCGTAGAGCTTCGCCGCGCGCTCTCCCTCGCCGAGCTCGACGACGGGAACCTCGGGGAGCGATTCGGCGAACTCGTCGAGGAACAGGCGGCGCAGCGTCCCGGCATACCGCGAGTACCGGGCGAACAGCGCGCCCTTGACCGTCTCCGGCAGGTTGACGAGGGCGAAGACCGGGCGGTCGAGGTTCGTGAAGTGCGGAGCGAGGCGCGCCTGCTCCTCGTCCGTGAAGTGCTCGACCGGGTATGTCAGCGTCTGCATCGTGGCCAAGGGATCGCCCCCCAGAGGATCGCCCACAGTAAACCCGGTATCGGTCGGCACCTCGGGGTGGTCGTACCCGAGCTGGCGGCCCGGCTTCTATCCCTCCGGGCTCGATCCGTCCGGCTTCCTCGCGTACTACGCCGAGCGCTTCACGACCGTCGAGCTGAACACGACCGGCTACCGGCTACCGGCGGAGGAGCAGTTCCGGCGCTGGGCCGAGCAGGTGCCGGACGGCTTCGAGTTCGCGCCCAAGCTGCCGGGGGAGCGGCCGCGCACCGTCGCCGAGTTCGAGAGCCGCGTGCGCCGGCTCGGCGACCGGCTGGGGCCGGTTCGGATCTCGCTCAAGTCGAAGCGCGACGACGGGATCCTCGAGCTCCTGCTGGGCTCGCTCGACCCGTCGCTGCGGCTCGCGTTCGACCTCGAGCATCCCTCCTGGGACGGGATCGAGCCGCGGCTCGCCGAGGCGGGCGCCGTTCGCGTGAATGACCTCGAGCACCCGGCGCCGTTCCGCTACCTCCGCCGCCGCGAGGCGCCGGACGAGGCCTTCGCCGCCGCCGTCGCGGCGGCGAGCGAGCAGGTCTACGTCTACTTCCGCCACGAGGACGAGCCCATCGCGCCGGGCCACGCCTTCCGTTTACGCGAGCTGCTAGGCCCGCAGGCGTAGGTGACGGGGGGTGACGACGGGCGGGTCGCGCAGCACCTCCGCGATGAGCGACCGCCCGCGCCGAACGTTCTTCGCGCCGACGTACACGTCGGCGAGCACGGTGGAGAAGATCCGATCGGGCCCGTCCACCTCCTGCCCGATCTTGGCTGCCCGGTCGATCAGGAGCCCGGGATCGGCCTCCGGCGTCACTTCGGCCAGCGGAAGGGCCTCCAGCCGGCCCGTCGCCGGTGCATAGACCAGCACGTTCATGACGGCGCACCGGGGCTTGCGGCTCGGGGTGAGTTGCTGCCGCAGCCCGAGCGCGGCACGCAGGTGGGCCTCGATCAGGTCTACCCCCCACACCGCCTCGACGATCTGGTGGATCCTCCCGCCGCCCATTCGCGCGTTGACCTCGACGATGCGTGGCCCCTTGCTCGTGCATTTGCCTTCGACGTGCAGCACCCCTCGCACGAATCCGAACGTCTGCACGGTCTGCACGCTGAGCTCCACGAGCCGACGGACTGCCTTAGCGTCGTGGTCGTGCGGGCAGTGCAGGCCGGTCTCCTGGAACGAGGGCTCGTGGGTCGGGAGTTGCTGGGACACGCTCGAGAACACGCACTCGCCGTCTTCGAGCACGAGGTCGATGTCGAACTCGACGCCGTCGAGATACTCCTCGAAGAGGAGGTCCGTGCGCGAGTGCAGGTTGACGACGCGCGTCGACCCGAGCTCCTTCCGCACGAGCCAGTAGATCTCCGGCAGTGACTCGAGCTCGTCGACCCGGATGCAGCCGACCTGGCTGTGGCCGAACTCCGGCTTCACCACTGCCGGGAAGCGAATGTCCGCGGCGGCGGCATAGAGCTCGTCGACCGACTGCACCCGCTGGGCTCTCGGGGTCGGCAGGCCGGCAGCCTCGGACGCCTCGCGCGTGCGGAGCTTGCTGCGCGCGGCATCGACGGCCGCGACAGGGTTGCCAGGCAGCCCGAGCGCGGCCGCCACCCGTGCCGCGATCGGCGGGCATTCCTCCCAGAAGGTGAGCACACCGTCGGGGCGGACCTGCGCAGCCGCGAGCGCACCGACCACCGCGGGGGCATCAGCGTCCGGGTCACCGGTGACCGGCACGGGAAGCCACTCCGCGGCCACTCCGTCGTCCACGAGCTGCTTCGACCAGTGGCCCGGCTCGTCCACGATCACGAGCTGCGCCCCGAAGCTCGCCATCCGCTCGTAAATGCGTCGCTTGCCCGGGTAGCCGGCGCCGACGACCACCACGGTTGCGCCCTCGACGCTCACGCCCCGCTCCACCCCGGATCGTCGACCAGCCGCGTGTCCCCGGAGGGCATGTCGACGAGGCGAACGCCGGCGTTGCTGCGGTTGAGCGCACTCGCCAGCGTCGGCGCCTGCTCGAGCGAGTCCAGCAGGACATCGCCCTCGATGCGGAGCACCGTCGTCTCCGGCTCGGTCGTGACGGTCGCATTCCGCGGCGCGTTGTCGAGCAGCCCGCGCTCGCCGAAGCCCTCGCCGGGGCCGATGTGCGCGAGCACCTCTCCGTCTCGGTGGACGACGACCTCGCCCTCCACGACCGCGTAGAACGCGTGCGCCGGTGTGCCCTGGACGACGACATCGACCCCCGGCGGCAGCGGACACAGCTGCGAGGCCGTGGCGAGCTGCTCGAGGACGAGCTGCGGCGTTCCCTGCGTGATCTGCAGTTGCCCGACGACCCCGAGTCGTAGCGCAAGCGCCTCGCTGCGCTTGCGGCTCGCCTCGTCGAGGTGGCGTAGGCCGAGGAGCGAAGCGGCCGCGATCCCGACGGCCGCGGCACCGAGGATCCAGAAGCTGGTCGAGAGCGAGGTCACCCTGACCAGGACTGCCGCGAGCACGGCGCCGCCCACCATCGCCGCGATCGAGCTCGCGTCGAACAACCCGGCGATCCGGCCGAGCGTGTCCCGCGGCGTCACCCGCGCGAGCAGCGTCTCGCTCACCACTTCACAGCAGACGAGGCCGGCGCCACCCAGGACCGTGACGACCAGGGCGAGCGGCAATACGTCGCTGGCCGCGTAGACGAACTGCGTGACGCAGGCGAGCACGGCCGCGCTCACGACGACGAGCGTCAGGCGCCGGCTCGTCGCGAGCTGGCCGTTGAAGAGCGCGCTGGCGAGCCCGCCCGCGCCCGAGGCTGCGAGCAAGACCCCGTACCCGCTGGTGCCGAGATCGAGGGACCGGCTGCCGTAGACGACGAGCTGGACGGTCTGTGCTCCGTAGGTGAACTCGACCATGGCCACGATCACGAACAGCGGGATGACGAACGGCGTCGTACGCGCCGTGCGCACTCCCTCCCGCACGCCTGCCGCCGCGCCGTGGCTCCGGGCGGCACGAAGTGCGTGCTCGCGCAGCGTGGAGAAGAGCAGGACCGCGACGGCAAAGGTCGCGGCGTTGGCGATGAAGACGGCGGAAGGAGACGTCACCGCCAGCAGGAGCGCCCCGATCGCCGGACCGATCACGATGGCCAGGTCCTGCACGGTGTGCAGGAGCGCGTTGGCCGGGCCGAGGCGGGCTTCTCCGACGAGCCGGGGCAGCAGCGCCAGCGCGGCGGGCCGCTCGGCGCTCCCCGCCGCAGATGCCAGCGCGACCACGGCGATCACCAGCGCGATCGGGCCATGGCTCTCGGCGACCGCCGCGAGCACGAGCATGAGCACGAGGCGGAGGAGGCTCCCGGTTACGAGCACCGTCCGCTTGGGGAATCGATCCGCGACCGAGCCCCCGACGGGCCCGAGCAGCACGAGTGGAAGCAGGCGGCAGATCGTCGCCGCGCCGACCCACGCCGCCGAGTGCGTCACGTGGAAGACGAAGGCGAGGAGCGCAGCGTTGTAGAGCCAGTCCCCGACCTGAGAGGCCGCGGCCGCGCCGATCAGGACCCGCGCCTCGCGAATCGTGAGGACTCCGCGATAGGCGGCTAACGCCCTCATGGGCCGGGATCGTCTCTCTCTCGTCCGGCCGCGTCAATGCGCGGCCCGCCGAAGCCCTCCTACGAGGAGGCTGCCTGCAGCGCGGCGGCGCGCATGCGGGCGAGCGTGGACGGCGTGCTCGCGTCGTGCGACCACTCGGGCCACGAGTACGCCGTGGACGTCCTGAGCGCGCAGCCGACCGTGCAGCCGAGCTTCGCGCCCCGGGCCGTGGTCGAGAAGAGCCCGGAGAGGAGCCGCCGCACCGCCGCCGCGCCGTGCTTCTGGCGGACCATGTTCAGGATCTCCCAGTCCTCGACCCCCTCGCGCAGCACTTCGAGCCGCGCGCTCGCGATCGGCCCGTCGCGGCCCGGGTAGATGAGGACGAACGAGCCCTTCTCCTTGTTGTCGGAGACGAGCGGGTTGCCCTTCGCGTACGTCGTCGTCCCCTGTCCGTAGAGCAGTCCGGAGATGCCCTCGAACGCCGCCCAGTCGACGAAGACCCGCGGGTCGGAGGCCGGCTCCGTCGCGGTGAAGCCCGGTGTCGAATGCGACGCGGCGTCGTACGTGTACGTCCAGATCTGCTTGTGGTGGCGCCGGGCGGCGTCGATCAGCTTCAGCTCCTGCGTGGCGTGGGAGATGCCGCGGCGCGACAGGGCGGGATTCGTGTACTCGCCGTAGTACCGGCTCGCGAGCACGACCCAGGCGTCGACGTCGTCGGAGCCGCCGTTCCAGAGGAAACGGTTCTGGGCGGTCGGCTTGCCGGTCACGATCACATGGCTGCCCGCAAAGCACGAGTGCGCGGCCTTCGCCTGACGCTCCACGACCCTGAAGCGCGGCAACCCGGGCTCGTCCATCCCCCACAGGTACGGATAGGAGCTCAGCCAGCCGTGCTGCTGCCAGAAGCCGTGCACCGACCGGAGGTACCCGCACCAGGTCTGCGGCTTGAAGGGCGAGCGTCCGCCGACATAGGTCTTGGGGGTCCCCCGGTTGCTCGAGATCGGGATCCACATCGACGCGAACCGTCCCGGCTCGCCGGCGGCCGCGACCATCTGCGCCGACTTGTCGAGCCACCAGCGCCGGTCGCTCGTATACCCCGACGGCGCCTTCGGGTTGCCGTAGCCCCAGCTGTTCGGCGCGAGGCGATAGGAGGCGAGGAAGCTGTACAGCCCCGGCAGCACCGACTCCCGCGAGACGCCGTAGAGCTGGTACGCCTTGAGGGAGTACGCCTGCGGCGAGAAGTTGAACGCCGTGAGGAGGCTGCCCGAGACCTGGTTCGGCCTCGGGAGCGTCACGGGCGCCACGGTCACGGTGATCGGGACGAGGGTCCTGTCCCCGTCGGTGATGACGAGCACCGAGCCGCCGTACGTGCCCGGGGCCGTGCCGTAGGGGACGGTCACCTGCAGCCAGAGCGGCTGGTTCGTCTGCTCGCTCGCGCGCGGCGAGCCGTCCCAGGGAACCAGCGCATCGGGCACCGCCTTCCCGTCGACGGTGACGTAATGCGCGAACAGGAGGCTGAGCTGGAGCGGCGAGTCGATCGCCGGAGAGAGGATCGAGACCTGCTGCGCTCCGCTGACGAGAATGGTGGCGTCGTCGACTCCGCCGATCGGCATCGCCAGCGACACGGCGGACGCGGGATGGGCCGACGCGGCCGCCGACGCGGAGAACGTCGTTCCCGACGGATAGACGCCCACCGTCGCCTGCAGCGAGCGCGCAGCACCGGACCCCGCGCTGAGCGCGAGGACCGCAAACGTGAGCACCGCAAGCCGCCGCACGCCCCCATTCGTCGGCCGCCGCTCGGCGGAGCTTGATCCTCAGAACGAGGCAGTCGTGCCGAGGTGCCGCTCCCACGTCCCCGTCGCCACGATCTCGCCGAGCTCGGAGACCGCGTGCCGCACCTCGTCCTCGGTGTTGAAGAAGTGCGGGCCGAGCCGCACGCCCCCAACCGGGTCGGGACGGAAGTCGCAGACGATCCCGCGCTCGCCGAGCTCGCGGTGGCAGGCGGCATGGTCCGGCGTCGAGACCGTGACGGTGCCGCCGCGCAGCTCGGGCTCGCGCGGCGAGACGACCGCCAGCCCGGCGTCGTCGCAGAGCTCGATCAGGAGCTGCGTGAGCGCGAGCGAGCGCTCGCGAATCCGAGGGACTCCAACTTCCTCGATCACGTCGTAGCCGGCCGTGGCGGCGTAGAGCGCGGGGACGTTCGGGGTGCCGGTGAGGAAGCGTCTAGCGCCCGCGGCGTACTCGAGCTCGGGCTCGAACGCGAACGGCCTGGCGTGCCCCTGCCAGCCGACGAAGGTGGGCTCCAGCTGTTCCGCGAGGTTCGGCCGCACGTAGAGCCAGCCGGCGCCGGGGCCGCCGCAGAGCCACTTGACGCTGCCGCCCACGGCGAAGTCGACGCCGAGCTGTGTCAGGTCGATCGGCACGACGCCGGCCGACTGGTAGCAGTCGAGCACGACATGAGCACCGGCCTCGTGTGCGCGGCGGACGATCGGCTCCACGTCCTGGATCTCGCCGTTCTTGAAGAGGACGTGGCTGATGGGGACGAGCAGCGTACGCTCGTCGATCGCCTCCACGATCGCCGCGTCGTCGTCGACGGCGACGACTTCGAGCCCCGGCTGCGCCTGGTAGAGGTAGCGCACCGAAGGGAAGTTCGCCTCCTCGTAGACGATCCGATTCCGCCGGCCCGTCGCGGTGAAGCACGAGAGGACGATCGCCTCGGCCACCGTCACGTTCTGGTGCATCACGATCGAGCCGGGCGGCGCGCCGAGGATCCGCCCGAGCTGGTCGCCGACCGTGACCGGCATCTCCCACCAGCCCTCCGCCCACGCTCGGATCCCGCGCTCCCGCCACGTGCGGGCGTAGTCGCGCAGGTTGTCCTCGGCGGCCGCAGGCATGGCCGCGAGCGAATGGTTGATGAGGTAGGTGCAGGTCTCGAGGATCGGGAACCGGTCGCGGTACCCGGCGGCGTCGATCACGCTGCTGCCGCCATTGCCTCGTCCTCGGCCGCGTAGTCGAACATGTCCGCGAGGTAGGTGCCCTCCCAGCTGCGGCCACTCTCGAGCTCGGCGACGAGCCAGGCGCACGTCTCCTTCACCGCCTCGGGGTACGTCGTCACCGGCCGGTAGCCGAGCTCGCGTTCCGCGGCCTCCATCGAGACGATCAGCGGCAATGACGGCGGTACCGCCCACGGATTGCCGAACTCGTCCGCCGGGAGCAGAACCGGCTCGAACTCGTGCTCGAGCGCCGCGCCGATCGCGTGGCAGATCTCGAGTGTCGACGGGGGGTCGGGATCGCCGCCGTTGAGGACGCGGTCGCCGGGCTGGGCGGCGGCGAGCCTGATCAGCTCGGCCAGGTTCGCCGCCGACACCGTGTTGAAGCGGCTCTCGCCTTTCCACGCGAGCGCGACGCGGCTCCGTCCGTCGACGGCGCGCTTGACGAAGAAGAGCTCGCGCGGGTTCTTCGCCCCCGGCCCGTACACCGCGCAGGCACGGATGAGAGTGGAGGGCAGAGGGCCTTGGAGCAGCGTCTGCTCGAGCTCGGCCTTCTGGGTCGAGTACGTCGCGTCCCCCGCCTCCGCCGTCCGCTGCGTCTCGAGGATCGGCACGGGCAGGCGCGGCAGCTCGCCGCCCTCCCCGTCGAGCGCCCTGCCTTCGTCGTCGGCGTAGACCGAGGCCGTCGAGATGACGACGAGGGAGCCGACGAGGCCCTCGAGGGCGTTGAGCTGCTCGCCGTGCTCGCGATTCATCGCGACGCTGTCGTAGACGACGTCCGCGCCGGATCCGATCGCCGCCCGCAGCTGGGCGTCGTCCGAGCGGTCCGCCACGACCGACTCGACGCCGAGCTCGGCCAGTCCCTCGGGCAGCGTGCCGGAGCGCGAAACGGCGACGACGTCCCAGCCGTCCTCCGCCAGCGCCCCCGCGGCAGCGCGGCCGATCATCCCGGTGCCTCCGACGAGCACCGCCCGCGGCATTAGAGCTCCACCTCCTCCATGCGCGTCACCCTATGCCGCGCGGCGAAGGCCGCGACGACCGCTGCCGCGAGGACGATGCCGCCCGCGATCTGGAGCGCGAGGTGGACGCCATGACCGGCCGAGCCTTCGGCCGCGAGAAGCACCTTGGCGATGAGCCTCGCGTGCCCCTTCACGCCTGGACTGTTCTCGGCGCTCGTGATGTTGCCGCCGGTGGTCACGAACTGGATCACGACGTTGCGGTAGACGAGCGGGATGTGAAGCCTGACGAGCTTCTCGTCGAGGCCGCCCGTGAGCTGGGCATTGACCACGGCGCCGAGCACCGCGACGCCGAAGACACCGCCGAGCTCGCGGCTCGTGTTCACGGTCGAGGCGGCCATGCCCGACTGCTCGGGCGGGACGAGCGTGAGCACCGCCGCGGTCATCGTGACGAGCGCGATCCCGAAGCCGAGCCCCGCGATCGCGAGCGGCCAGGCGAGTGCCGCGACGCTCGTGGTCGCGGTGAGCTGCTGGTCGACGAGCAGGAGCCCCCCGCCCGCGAGCAGGCAGCCCGCCACCATCGGCTCCCGGGGCCCGACACGTGCGGTCCAGCGGCCGGCGAGCGGCCCGGCGACGATCATCGCCGCGGCGAGCGCGGTGAAGACGAGCGCGATCTGGAAGCCCGAGAAGTTCGAGATCAGCTGCAGGTACAGCGCGGTGAAGAAGAAGACGGAGAAGACCGAGAGGTTCACGGCGAAGGCGACGACGTTCGCCGCGGTGAAGGTCGGGTTGCGGAGGAACTCGAGCTTCAGCACCGGGTCCGGCACGCGCTGCTCGACGAGGAGGAAGGCGACGACGAGGGCAGCCGCAACTGCGAACAAGAGCACGATCCACCACGTCCCGTAACCGCGGTTTTCGCCCTCGATCACGGCGAACGTCGCGGCGATGATCGCGCCGGCTCCCGCTGCGAGCCCGGGCACGTCGAGGTTCCGTCCCTCCGGGTCGCGGCTCTCGGTCAGCGTCATGGCGGCGACCGCGAAGGAGACGCCGCCCAGGCCGACCCCGAACCAGAAGATGCTCCTCCACCCGACTCCGGCCGCGAGGACGCCGCCGATCACGGGCCCGAGCGCGAGCGCGAGACCCGAGACGGCCGCCCAGACGCCGAGCACGACGGCACGCTCCTTGCGCTCGGGGTAGATGTGGCGGATGAGCGACAGCGTCCCGGGCTCGGAGGCGGCGGCGCCCAGTCCCATCACGATCCGGCCGGCGACGAGGACACTCGTGTCCGGCGCGACGGCGGCCACGATCGAGCCGGCGCAGAAGAGCGCGACGCCGGTGAGCATCACCTTCTTGCGGCCGAGCAGGTCGCCCAGCGTGCCGCCGGTCAGCATGAGGGCGGCGAACGCGAGCATGTAGCCGTCGACGATCCACTGCAGGCCGCTGACGCTGACGCTGAGCGACGACTGGATGTCCGCGAGCGCGACGCTGACGATCGTGTTGTCGAGGAAGGTGAGGAAGAGGATCGCGCAGACGGCAGCGAGGGCCGCTTCGCGCGCGTGACGCTGCCGCAACGCGGCGATCGCGCTCATGGCTCGGACGTTACGGCTTGCAGGCGGGCGGCGTGCTGCCCTGCAGCGCAATCAGCTTGCAGAGGCTCGCATCCCCGACCTTCCACGTGCCGTTCTGGCGGACGGCGGTGCCAGTCTCGGTGGGCAGCGAGGACCCGGCGAACTTGACCTTGTAGACCACCTTCGCCGTGTTGGGGCCCTCGAGCCTCACCGACGAGACCGTCGCGGTCACGTTCTTTGCGAGTGGGTTGCTCGCGAAGCCCTGAACCACCGTCTTGAACTTCGGGCCGTTCTCGAGCACGGCGATCCGGTCGGTGAGCGGCGTCTTGGCCGAGAAGAACTGCTCGTATGCGCTCGTGATCTGCGCACGGTCTGCCGCCGAGGAGTCGGTCGTGGTGGTGGACCCGGCCTTGTGGCCGCTTCCACCGCATGCAGCGAGCACGAACCCGGCGACGAGTAAGGGCGCGAGCCGTCTCACGACGCGCTAAGCCTAGACCTCCTGCAGCGAGCGCGCACCGGGCCCGACGTATCGTGCCGACGGACGGAACAGCCGGCCTGTGCGCTTCTGCTCGAGGATGTGCGCCGACCAGCCGGCAACGCGCGAGCAGGCGAACATCGCGGGCGCCAGCGGCGGCGGGACCTCGGCAATGTCGAGCACGACAGCCGAGTAGTACTCGACATTCGTCTTCAGCGGGCGGTCCGGCTTGCGGCGCTCGAGCTCGGCCAGCGCTGCCTCTTCGAGGCGCTCGGCAATCTCGATCTGGGGAGATCTGAGCTCCCGTGCGGTCTGCTTCAGGATCCGCGAGCGGGGATCTTCGGCGCGGTAGACGCGGTGACCGAAGCCCATGATCCGCTTCCCCGAGTCGAGCGTGTCCCGCACCCACTTCTCCGGATCGCCCATGGCCGCGACCTCCTCGAGCATCGGCTTCACATACGCCGGTGCGCCACCGTGCAGCGGGCCCGAGAGGGCGCCCACGGCCGACGAGAGGGCGGCGCCACAGTCGGCTCCGGTCGAGGCGGTGATGCGCGCGGCGAACGTGGAGGCGTTGAGACCGTGCTCCGCCGTGCAGATCCAGTAGGTGTCGATCGCCTGGGCAGCCTTCGGGTCGGCCTCGCCGCGCCACTGCAGGAGGAACTTCTCCGCCGCAGTCTTGCCCTCCGCGACGACGTCGGCCGGGATCTGGTCAGTGTGTCCGTCCGCGATGCGAGCCGACCGGGCCACGATCCCCATCATCTGGGCGGAGATGCGGCCGAGATCCTCCCGCGCCTGCTCGTCGGAGATCTCGTTCAGCTTGCCGAGCTTCCAGACTCCGGAGAAACGAGCCGTCTCGGCCTGCAGGTCGGAAGGCGCGTTGCCGGTCAGGCTCGCCGGCTCGTACGGCTCCGGCTCCGGCATCGCGGAGTGCAGGTCGTCGTCGACGAGGAGGCCCCAGACGTTCTCGTACGGGTAGTGACCGACGAGATCGACGATGTCGATCCCGCGGTAGCGGAGCTGTCCGCCCTCGCGGTCCGGCTCGGCGATCTCGGTCTCGACCGCGATGACACCTTCGAGGCCCGGGCTGAACTCGTTGCTGCTCATGCGTGTATCTCCTCCAGCTCGATCTCCTGGCCGGCTCTGCGGTCGCGCGCGGCACGAAGCACGAGCGCGGCCGCTGCGAGGTCCTGGACGGCGACGCCGACCGACTTGTACAGCGTGATCTGCTCGCCCGAGCTGCGGCCGACACCCGTCCCGGCGATGATCTCGCCGAGCTCGACGACTCCGTCGCGGCCGCGCGGCTCGAGCTCCGGCGCGCCGGCGGGGAGCGGCGCGAACGCCGAGTCGCGCTGCTCGACGACGACGACCTCCGCCCGCTCGACGATCGCGGGGTCGAGCTCGGAGCCTCCGTCGAGGCTCGAGCCGACCGAGCTCACATGCGTCCCCGGGCTCAGCCAATCGAAGCGGACGACCGGCTCCTGCGCGGCGGTCGTGGCGTGGACGACGTCGGCGCCGCGCACCGCGTCCTCGAACTCGCCGCGCCCGGCCACGCGCACCTCCGCGAACTCGCGGGCGCGCGGGAACATCTCCTGCGCCGAGCGCGACTGCACGCCGGTGCCGAGAATCGCGAGCACGCGCGCTTCCGGCCGCGCGAGAAGCCTCGTCGCGAGCGCGGCCGCCGCAGCCGTGCGCATCGCGGTGATGTACGTGCCGTCCATGAGCGCGACGGGCGTCCCGGTCGCCGGGTCGAAGAGCGCGACGACCGCCTGGTGCGTGGGGCGGTCTCGGTTCTCGGGGAAGAGGGTGACGAGCTTGCACCCGAGCCCGCTCGAGGGGGCATAGGCCAGCATCGCCCCCAGGATTCCGGCCTCACCGGCTCGGGAGCCGACCCGTGGCACGAGCGATGCGTTTCCCGTGGATAGCTCGGCGTGTGCGGCGGCGAGCGCGTCGAGGAGCGCGTCGAGGTCGAGCAGCTCCTCCACCTCGGTGCGGCTCAGAACCAGCATCGCTGGCGAACGGTACTCCTACCCGACGAGCGTCAGCGTCCAGTCCGGACGGTGCTGCGCGTCGAGCGAGAAGAGGAGGATCCGCTGCCACTGGCCGAGGCAGAGCGCCCCGTCCATGAACGGAACGTGCTCCGAGCGCGGTCCGAGCAGGAACGCGAGCAGGCGCTCGCGCGAACGCAGCTTGGCGGGCACGACGCGCTCGAGCAGCGACTCGAGGTCCTCGAAGAAGCCGGTCTCCCGCTCCTGCACGCGCACGAGCGAGAGCGCGCTGGCGGTGTGGAGGTACGCGATGCCCGAGCTCACGCCCGATTCGGCGACCTCGCGGGAGACGTCGTTCGTGATGTCCATCACCGACAGCGACGGGAGGGCCGCGGCGATCGAGTACGGAACTTCGACGGTCGTCATGCCTGTGCGACCTCCTTGGGCAGCCTGAAGTGGACGTCCTCTTTCGCGACCTCGATCTCCTCCGGGAGCGCGTAGCCGACCTCCGCCAGCCGCCTCGCCGTCGCCCGCACGAGCTCTTCGGGCGTCGAGGCCCCCGCGGTGAGGCCGATCGTCTCGTGTCCGTCGAGGAGCGCGGGATCGAGGCCGCTCTCCCCGTCGACGAGCGTCGCCTGCGCGCCGGCGGCCTGCGCGACCTCGACGAGGCGCTGCGCGTTCGAGCTCGTCTCGGAGCCGATCACGAGCACGAGCGTCGCGCCCTGCGCGACCATCGCCTTGACCGCGTCCTGCCGATTCTGCGTCGCGTAGCAGATGTCGTCGGCATGCGGCCTGCGCAGGGTGCCGAGGTGATCCTCCAGCGCGTCCACGATCGGGGCCACGTCGTCGAGGGAGAGCGTCGTCTGCGTGATCACGGCCACGGGCTTCTCGGTCGCGAGCTCGCGCGCCTGCTCGGGCGACTCGATCACAACCGTGGAGTCCGGCCGCTCACCGAGCGTCCCGATCACCTCGACGTGATTCTTGTGGCCGACGAGCGCGACGAGGTGGCCGCTGTCGGCATAGCGCCGCGCCTCGGCGTGCACCTTGTTCACGAGCGGGCATGTCGCGTCGACGACCCGCAGGCCGCGCCGCTGGGCGTTCTCCTTCACCGCCGGCGCGACGCCGTGAGCCGAAAGGACGCAGATCTCGCCCTCGGGAATCTCGCCCTCGTCCTCGACGAAGACGGCCCCGAGCTTCTCGAGCCGGCGCACGACATGCTCGTTGTGGACGATCTGGTGGCGCACGTAGACCGGCGGCCCGTACTGCTCGAGCAGCCGCTCGACGATCTCGATCGCCCGGTCGACGCCGGCGCAGAAGGAGCGCGGGGCGGCGAGAAGGACGCGGCCTCTCACGGCAGTGCGACCGCCTGTTCGAGCGCGCGGAGCGCGGTGAGCGCGTCCTGGATCGAGCGCACCGCGTCGCCACGGCGCGTCGCGATCCAGCGAAGGAGACCGGCCACGTTCGTCCGGCCGTCGGCGTGCACCGTTCTGTCGACGCCGGCGACGGCGCTGCCGGCGTCGTCGGAGATCGCGCGGAGGACACCCGCGAGCCGGCCGCTGCGGGCGAGCACGCCGCTCTCCATGTCGACGGCGTCGGCGCCGCTCGACTCGCGCAGCCGCGCCCGCTCGTCCGCGTCGTGGACGAGAAGGTCACCGCCGAGCACGACGCCGGCGCGGGCGCCGCGGACGCCGAGCCCGGGCCCTTCCCAGAGCGTGGCGCCGGTCTCGTCGACCACGCGCGTCGCGTCGAGGACGTCGCCGACCTGCAGCTCGCCGAGCGAGCCCGCGAGCCCGAACGAGACGACGCGCCCCTCGGGGACGCCGTTCGCGGCGCGGAGGCCGACGCGGACCGCGTCGAGGCCGAGCCGGCGCGCGACCCGCTCCTCGGCGCTCGTCGCGCAGGCGAACGTCAGCCCGTGAGCGTCCACGCGAGACTCCGCACGGTCTCTTTCAGGCTCTTCGAGGCCTCGTACGCCGCCGACGGCTCGAACCCGCAGTGGATCGCGCAGTGCTCGCAGCGCGGGTCGTTGCCGGGGCCGTACGCCTCCCACTCCATGCCCTCGAGCAGCGCCTCGTACGTGGGGAAGATGCCGTCGGTGAGGAGGTAGCACGGGCCCTTCCAGCCGTACGGGTTGCGCGTGATCGAGCCCCACGGCGCGCAGGTCAGCTCGCGGTGGCCCGTGAGGAAGTCCTGGTAGATCGGCGAGGCGATCCAGCGGTAGCCGTGCTCCTTCGTCGCCGTGCGGATCGCCCGGAACTTCTCCTCGTGCTCGTCGCGCGTCATCGTCAGCGCAGGATCGATCTGGGAGTACTGGTAGCCGGGCGCGATCATCATCCCGTCGATGCCGACCTCGTCGGTGAGGTAGCGCATCATCTCGATCACGTCGCCGACCTCGGTCTCCTTGAAGATCGTCGTGTTCGTCGTGACGCGGAAGCCGCGGGCGCGCGCCGTCTTGATCGCGTCGATCGCGATGTCCCAGAGCCCCGGGTAGTCGCAGACGTAGTCGTGGATCTCGCGCATCCCGTCGAGGTGGATGACGAAGCTCAGCCGGTTGGACGGCTCGAACCAGTCGAGGCACTGCTCGAGCCGCAACGCGTTCGTGCAGAGCTCGATCGTCTTGCCGAGCTCGAGCACCTGCGTCACGACCTCGTCGATCCCCTTGTAGACGAGCGGCTCGCCGCCGCAGATCGAGACGACGGGAGCGGGGCACTGGACGCCCGCGTCGACGCACTCCTCGACCGACAGGCGCGCACGGTTCGACTCGTACTCGCGGATCTTCCCGCAGCCGATGCACGCGATGTTGCACGCGAGGGTCGGCTCGAGCATGAGCACGAGCGGATAGCGCTCGCCCTTCCGCTGCTGCGCGGCAACGTACTTGCCGATCGAGACCGTCGATGCGAGGGGGAACTTCATCCAGTCAACCTTTCTCTCAGTCGTCCGAGTGCCAGAAGGGGAAATGTGATGCGGTAGAGGTGATACCGAATCATGAAATCGAGTGGGAATCCCGTGCCCGTGAAATGCTCCTCATGCCAGTCACCGTCCGCGCCCTGCGCGGCACAGAGATAGTCTGCCGCCCGCCGCGCACCGGAATCTTCAGCGTTTCCTGCGGCCACGTACGCGAGTAGCGCCCAGGCCGTCTGCGAGGCCGTCGTGAAATCCGCCCGACCACGCCACGCAGGATCGCCGTAGGAGCGGATGTCCTCGCCGAAGCCGCCGCTCTCCTGCTGGACGGAGTCGAGCCAGCCGACCGCCCGGCGCATCGCCGGATGGTCGTGCGGAATGCCGCAGGCCTCGAGGCCGGGCAGCGCGGCACCCGTGCCGTAGATGTGGTTCACGCCCCACCGGCCGAACCACGAGCCGTCCCCCTCCTGCTCGGCAAGCAGCCATTCGAGCCCGCGTTCCGCGGCTTCGCGGTGCGTTCCGAGCGTGCCGAGCGTCTCGAGAGAGTGGGCCGTGACGTCGGCGCTCGGCTCGTCGGTCACCTTGCCGAAATCGCAGAACGGGACCTTGTAGAGCCACATCGCCTGGTTGTCGACGTCGAAGGCTCCCCATCCCCCGTCGCGTGACTGCATGCCGACGAGCCAGTCCACTCCGCGCGCGATCGCGTCTTCGCCGCGACCGAGCTCATGGAGCGTGAGCGCGACGACGGCCGTGTCGTCGACATCGGGATAGAGGTCGTTCTCGAACTCGAAGGCCCAGCCGCCGGGGGCGAGGTCCGGCTTGCGGATGGCCCAGTCACCCGCCACCGTCACCTCCTCGCGCAGGAGGTAGTCGCCGGCGTTGCGCAGCGCGTCGTGGTCGGCCGGGACACCGCACGCGCGGAGCGCGAGGGCCGCGAGCGCCGTGTCCCAGACCGGCGACTGGCACGCCTCGGGCCGCAGCCGCTCGCCGTCGTCGACCATGAAGCCCTGCCAGCCCTCGACGGCTTTCCCGAGCGTCGGGTCGTCGAGGCCGTAGCCGAGCGCCGCGAGCGCGATGATCCCCCATACCCACGGGGGCTGGATCCCGCCCCAGGAGCCGTCCGCCTCCTGCCGCTCGCGAATCCAGCGCTCGGCAACCGTGAGCGCTCGCCGGCGGAGTGGGTTCGGGCGGTGCGGCGGACGCGTCTTGCCCGGCTGCGCGCCGATAGCGGTCAGATCGACGCCCGCCGGCCGCACCGGGCGCAGCGACTGCGCGACGGCGAGCGCGACGAAGGTCTGCCGCGCCCAGCAGGAGAAGTCGTAGATCGAGAAGGGCGAGGACGGGGGCAGCAGGACGAGCTCGGGCGGGATCGGCACCATCCGCTGCCACGGCCACTGGCCAAGCAGCGCCATGAAGCACTTCGTGAAGAGGCGGCTCTTCGGGATTCCGCCCTCGCCCTGGATGAAGGCGAGCGCGCGAGGCCCGGGGTCGATCCCCGCGAGCCGGCAGGCGACGTACGCCTCGATCGAAGTCGAGAGGTCCGGCGGGCCCTCGAACCAGATCGACCACGTCCCGTCGTCGCGCATCCGCGCGAGGAGCTCGTTCGCGATCCGCCGGTCGAGCTCCGGCGTGCGCAGGTCGAGGTAGTGGTGCCAGAAGAGGTGCTGCGCCGTCATCGTCACGTTGGACTCGAGCTCGCCGACCCAGATGCCGTCCGGTCGCTGCAGCTCGAGCAGGCGCCGGACGCCGCGCTCGATCGCGGTATCGAGACGTGTCAGTTCGGCGACGACGGCCATCTCAGGCAGTAACTCTTGCGGAAGCGCCGCTCAAGATGTGCTGAGCCGCCCGGCGGCCGCTGCGGATCGCGCTCTCCATCGTCGCCGGCCAGCCGGTCTCGGTCCATGTGCCCGCGCGGGCGACGTGCGGCCGGGACGTCTCGGGGCCGGGCCGGTGGACCCCGGGACGGAGCGCGATCGTCGCGTACGGCTCCCGGCTGACCCGCGACCAGAGGAGCTCCGCTTCGCCGAGGCGGTCCGTGAGCTGGGCCGCGATCCGCTCCACCAGCTCGCGCCCCCGCACCTCGAGCAGCTCGGGCACGCCGCTCGACACGACGGTCAGATACTGCCCGCGCTCAGGTCGGCTTCCGGTCAGCGCGCCGCGGTCGAAGACCCAGTGCGCGTCCGAGCCGAGCAGCGCCGCGAGCGGCCGGGGCAGCAGCGTACGGTCGAGCCAGAGGTGGACGCTCACGATCGGC
>Ga0209810_1001089_pt1 | contig 45558 bp, 41 predicted proteins | sample Coa_R1_7_FD_187159 | JGI IMG/M metagenome (GOLD analysis project Ga0209810, IMG submission 187159) | Surface soil microbial communities from Centralia Pennsylvania, which are recovering from an underground coalmine fire - Coalmine... | ecosystem: Environmental > Terrestrial > Soil > Unclassified... | reverse complement strand
TGACAGGCCACTCTCCGCGATAGGCGCTCATAGTAAGAACACGGCAATGTTTTGCAAAAGTTTCACCGAATAGTTGGTGGAGATCGGCCAGCGCCAGCGCCTTCTCTTCCTCTATATTATCGCTCTGCATCACCTGATGGCTGATGAGCAGATGCTTGCCCGGCGGGGCGAGTCGAGGATCGCAATTTGTGGGCTGCACTATGCCGGCGATGCGCCGCGTATCCAGGCAATACATGATACCCCTGTGCGGAATCAGGGATACATCGCTCAGCACGTGGATTTTCAGGCCAACCGCCTCGGCCTGTTGCTCCCGGTGTACATCTTCTTCGTCAGCATTCCCGCTCTGTTGCTCGTTGGCAATCTCTTCGGCATATTTCCGCTTTTTCAGCACGTCCGCCTGCTTCACCTGGCGATTTTCCAGGAGCGCGTAGGTGGCGCGAGGGCCGATATCGCTGATCAGCAGGGGAGCAAAATAGAAGCAGTCCTCGCCGCTCTCTTTATCGCGCACGCGCACGCCGGTCACGCGCCCGTCTTCGCACAGAATCTGCGCCACATCACAGCGCAGGCGCACCTCGGCTCCGCGCTCGCGCACCTGCTGTTCCAGTGCGCCTGTCAGCGCGCCGCAGCCGCCCTCGACGATGCCGGGCGCGCCGAAGAGAAACATGTTTTTCGTCGTGCGCACCACCTCGGCAGTGGAGACCGCGTCGAGTTCAAGGCTGAGGGCAAACCGCGAGATACGCTCGAAGAAGGCCACCAGTTCGGGGTTGCGTTTCACGTCGATATGACGCGCCAGCCACACGCTGAACGGCAGATTCTGCTCGGCAGCAGGCAACCGCCGCAGGAACATGAGGTAGCCCAGGCGCGTAAACCAGAAAAACTGGCGCGGGCCAAGAAATTTGTAGACGCCGAGCAGCCCGCGCGAACGGTACTGCCTGCCATGTACGTGAAAGGAGCCAAAGACATCGGCATCAAAGATACGATGAGGGATGCGCAGGCGGCGCAGCATGTGCGCCAGTACTCCGCTACTGCCAAAGGGAATCATGTGAACGGCGCCGGTACTGACCTGCGCCCCCTGAAAAGTTTTGGCGGTGAAGCGACCACCGCAGTGGGCCAGCCGCTCTAAGAGGAGGACCCGTTTCCCGCGTTGGAGCAATTGCGCCGCGCTGAGCAAGCCGCCCAGCCCGGCCCCGATGATAATGGCGTCGTAGTTCTGTGCCTGCATGTTAGCCCGATACGTCGTGTGCCGCTATCCACGTCATGCTTCGCTCTCGCGAAGCATGACGTGGATAGCATTTGAAGCTGCACACTGTACAGTTACTTTTCCTCGCCGAGCAGACTGCGCAGCAGACTGTTGCACTCAGCCATTGTGCTGAGGACATTCTGGTGCATCTGGAATACTTTACGCAATTCGCGCGCCTTGCGTGCCAGTTTGGTCACGTACTCGATGTCACGCGGATTGTTCTCCACATCTTCCATGAGTTGCAGCAACTCGGCCCAGGAGAGTTCTTCGCGCTTGCGCGCCACATCGGCAATCGTGCTGTCCATACGATCAGAGACGCGGCGCACGCCGCTGCGCAACTGGGCGGTGACCTGGGTCAGATCGTTCTCGTGGTTGCGCAGGGCCTCCTGCGTGCTGTTCAACTGCTCCTGCAAGGACATCACCTGACCATCCAGAGCGGAAAGGGCCGCCATCAGGGGTGCAATATCCGGCAGGTTTGGCAGCGGGAGCGAAGTAATGCGGCCAAAGGTAATACCCGCGTCACCTTGCATTGGCGAGGACGCAGAGGTTGATGCAGCCACTGGCATAGAGACAGAAACAGGGGGCGCCAGTGGAGCCGATTGCGCGGGCGCCGGTGACGGTGACGGCGCGGGCGCAGGCTGGTTCATTGTCACATCGGCGTGCGTGTTCTCCTCCACAGGAGATTCCGCTACTGGTACAGGCGGTTCAGCCATCACATTTGTTCCATAGTCTTCGCCTGGAGAGACCGTCGCCTGCTCATCTACTCGCGTCTGGTAGGTCAACTCACCGGCGTCGTATGGCACCGAGATGGTGGGCAGGTCTTCAACATCCGCGCCGGTCGAGCCATAGGCACGAAAGATCAGTTCATGCTCGCCGATACCCAGGCGGTCACGGTCTTTGAGAACCTGGGAACCATTCTCTTCCAGTTGCTGCCCGTTAACAAACGTTCCATTGGAACTGCCTTCATCACGCACAACATAATTGCCATTCTCATAATGGATGCTGGCATGACGGCGCGAGGCCAGTTTATCCTTCGGCAACAGGATATCGCTGCCGGCCAGGCGACCGATAGACATGTCCAGCTTCTCCAGGATATACTCTTTCACAACGGTGCCGTCCTCGGAGCGTAAGATCAACCGTCCGGGATTCTCTACGCGGTCAATGGTCGCCTGCCCGACGGCGACGGGGCCTTCCGAGCGCAGCGTCGCCTCGTAATCCGAACCGGCGGCTACCGTCGGCTCGCTGGCATTGGCCCAGGGGGGTACAGGTGAGGCGGGGATGGTTCCCTGCGCCTGTATGGGCGCAGCCCAATCAACTGGCTCAGCGATGGTCGCCTCATAAACCGTCTGCGCCTGCTGAGGTGAGGAAGGGGCAGGGGTCAGGCGGTTCCCACATTGCAGGCAAAAGTTATCTCCTGGCCGTGTTTCCGCGCCGCAAAACTGGCACTTATCCATGATAAAAGTTCCTCCCTTTACTAAATTCGTCCGACCGGTGCATTGCTACACACAAAACTGTTGCCATTATACCAGAAGAGTATCCGTCAAGGGAAGCACAGTAGGATTACTGATTGTCTTCCCCTTGCTTGCAAGCATGGCATGCTTGTTCCCTTATTCTGGTTGTAAAAGTTTTTTATTTCGAAGCTGGCACCCAGTCGACGTTGGGTTGCAGCGTGTTGAAAAATTGCTGCAACTGGGCGACGGTGCCGGGGGCCGAGAAAAAGATGTTAGTATTGCCTTTCGCGCCCGAACATAACTGTGTCGGCGTGCTGGTCGGCGTCGGCGTCGGCGTCACCCCGGCGCCGGGGGTGACCGTCCCGGCCTTCGGCGTGCCGCCCTTCGAGGGCGTCCCACTGACCGTTGAAGACGGGCTGCACTGGAACTGCTCGTTCTGTGAGCGCAAGGGCGCTTCCGACAGGCTGATCGAGCTATGATCGGGCAACAGGTAGCCAATAATAAAGCTGCTGCCGAAAATAGGATCGTGGATCGTGCCGGAAACGCTGACCAGGCACGTATGAGTCGGCAGTGTAGGCGGCAAATAGACGGTGAAATCCAGTTCTGGCTTTACCTGTGACCAGTCGGTAATTGTCCTGGGGCCGCTTGCGGCTGGCGTTGTCGTCGCCGTTCCGATGGGCGTCCCACTTGCCGTCGCTGTCGCTGTTCCTGTGACTGTCGCCGTCGCCGTTGCCGTTGCCGTTGCCGTTGCCGTCGTTGTCGCGGTGGGCGTCGCGCCCTCGTCGCGGAAAAGCACCAGCGGCTTGCCGCACCACGCCAGTTTAGAGAGGGCCTGACGCGCAGGCGTTGAGGTCGCAGTGGGACTGCCACCGCCAAAACTCAGCCCGGAGCAGGCAATCATCGTTATACTCATGAAAAGCAGGAGCAGCGACAGGGCAAGAGCCGGCCCTGTTTTTCTCCAACGCACTACAAAATCCGTCCTCGAAGACATATGCATAAGAAACGCTCCTTGATAAAGATCACCTCAACGCCCATCCTCAGAGACATCTTTCCTACCCCATTCGGGCCGTCGAGTATCCAGTTTAGCATGCTATTGCGCACCAGTATACAGTACACCGGCGAGGAAAACCTGTGAGCCAGCTCTCAATTTAGTACCAAAAGAGGGCTTTACAGCGTTTTGATTTAATGCTACCATTACTCTCTGTCTATTTCAGAAATCTGTCTATCTCTGTGGCCTTCCTTACCCTGGTACACTATATACTATCCAATAAGATACAACGCACAGCCCTGGCGACAGATACCGAAATCACCTGAAGAGGTGGATGTAATTGAACGCGAAACAAATCTGGCAAACGACCATAGAACGCTTGCGAGCAAAAGTTCCCGCTGCCGTCTTTACGACCTGGTTTCAGGGAACTTCAGCCGTCTCATTCCAGGATGGCGTCTTCGTGGTACGGGTTCCCACCACGTTCGCTAAAGCCCATCTGGAAGGACGCTTTATGAATGTAGTACGTCCTATTCTCATAGACATCATCGGGCAGCCGGTCGAGGTACAATTTGTGGTGGCAAAAGAGGCAACAGCGGCGGTGAGCGATGCCAGCGAATTGCTTTCCGGCAAAGAGCCGCCGCAGACCCATCGTGCAGCAAAAACGCGCCAGCCGACCCATGCAGCCGTGCCAGCACAACGGGAACAGCAGCAGCCTTCGGCCCTACCCATTGTGATGACTTCCAGCGCGCCCGCCCCCACCCGCCCCACCGCGCACCGTATCGGCGAGCATGACAGCGAGAGCGATAACCGCAGCGATAGCCGCCATGATACGCCTGACAGGCAGCCAGACGGGCCAGTGAATGAGGCGCACACCCGACAAACGCCCCGGCCTGAACGCGAAGAACCGACAGTATCGCCGCCGCTCAAACCGCCAAACAGCGAGGGGCTGCTGAACCCGCGCTACCGCTTCAGCACGTTTATCGTGGGAAAATCGAACAAGCTGGCGCACGCCGCCTCGCTGGCTGTCGCGGACAACCCCGGACGCACCTATAACCCGTTATTTTTCTATGGGGGCGTGGGTCTGGGCAAAACGCACTTGCTGCACGCTATCGGCCATGTCGGCGAGTCAAAGGGCCTGAATGTCCTCTACGTGACCTCAGAAAAGTTCACCAACGAGATCATCAACGCCATTCGCTTCCAGAAGACCGAGGAGTTTCGCATGAAATACCGGCAGATCGATATTCTGCTGGTGGACGATATCCAGTTCATCGCGGGCAAAGAATCGACGGAAGAGGAATTTTTTCACACCTTCAATACACTGCATAACGCCAACAAGCAGATTGTCGTCACCAGCGACCGCCCGCCGAAGGCCATTCACAGCCTGCAAGACCGCCTGCGCTCCCGCTTCGAGTGGGGCCTGCTGGCCGATATCCAGCCGCCGGAGTACGAACACCGGCTGGCGATTCTGCGCTCCAAAACGGAGTCGCTGCGTTTCAGCGTCCCGCCTTCGGTGATCGAATACATCGCGCGGCCCGAGTGCAAAAGCGTGCGCGAGCTGGAAGGCGCGCTTAATCGCGTCATCGCCTACGCCACGCTGCAGCAGGCCCCGCTGACCGTCGGCTTCGCCATGCAGGCGCTTGAACACCTCTACACCGATAGCAAGCCGCTCGCCAACCTGACTGTGACCGAGGTGCTGGAAGGCGTCTGCCGCTACTACGGCATCGACCCGGCCCTCATGCGCGGCAAGCAGCGGGATCGCGAAATTGCCTGGCCGCGCCAGGTCGCCATGTACATCATGCGTGAGGAGACCGACGCCTCCTGGCTGCAGATCGGCTCCGAGCTTGGCGGTCGCGACCATACTACCATCATGCACGGCTGGGAAAAGGTACGCAACGAAATCGCCAACAACGACACCATCCGCCGCGAAATCGCCGCCGTCCTCGAATCGCTCTCGCAACCAGGAGGGTAGCCATAAAAAACCTCACGGGTATGTCATACCATGAGAATCGTCCCCTCCCGTGTCATCCTTAGCTTCACTCAGGATGACACGCCAGTGGCAGTTTGTAATTGATGTGCTATACCCGTAAGGGCATACATGTCACGGTTCTGCTACCCATGCGCGGTTTCTTTGGCTATAATACACACAGGAATGACCCAGTACAGTGAACTCTCAGGAGTGTGTTATGCCACAGCAACAACAGCAACAACAATTCGCCGACCTTGACCTGTTGGCAGTTTTTCCTGATCGGGAGAAGGCGGAGGCGGCGGCATCGAAGCTGCGGAAAGATGGTTTCAGCGAAGAGGAGATTGTGCGCCCGGCAGCCGGGACAGTCATCGGCAGCGGCAAGTTCCGCGAACACGGCCCGAACACGAACCGGAGCGCGCAATTTTTACAGACGACGCGCAGCCGCCCCAACCTCGGCGTCATCGTTCTCCTCGCTCTCGTCATCGGCCTCGCGCTGGCAGTCATCATGTTCGCCCTGCACTTCGCCTTCGCCGCGCTGCCAGAGCCGACTGCTACCATTATCGGGGCCGTCGTGGGCATCATCCTCGGCGCGCTCATCGGCCTCCTGCGGCGCGGCCCGGTACGCGGCAACATCGGCCAGAACATGGCCAATGCCAGCGCCGCCGCCCGCGCGCCCACCGACTACATAGCGGTCGGCGTGCGCTTCCAGGATCCGACCAACATCAGTCGCACCTCCCGCGCCCGCGCCATCCTCATCAACAATGGCGGTAAAATCGACCGCAGCGTCGGGCGGAGGGAATAAGCCCTATCATTCAAAGAGAGGCTGGCATCCGCGAAAGGTGCCAGCCTCTCTTTTTTGCCGCTTTCATGCCATTTGAGAATCAACTCAGCCGTGTCATGCTCAAGAATGTATCCTCCCTTTGCCGATACGTTTTCACGGTGGTAATTAAAGTATCAATATCTCAGGGGTTCCAACGTCTGCGCTGATTGGAGACGTACCAGAACAATAATGCACTACCCCACCCGCTGTAACGGCCAGACCAGCACATCCTGCTGTCGCGCATAATGCAGCAAGGGGGCGGTATCGGGCAGGCGAACGCCATCGGCGCGGGCGACGGTGTTGGTGACAAGTTCGAGTTCTGCCGGTTGCAGAGGCCAGCGGGGATGGTGAATGTGGGCGCGATAGACTTGATCGCCGCGCACGACGGTATAGAGGCAGTAGCGTTCGGTGAACCAGTATTCCAGGCTGTCGCGTCCAGCGAGGAAGACAGGGCCGGTCGGGCGGTAGCTGCCGATGAAGTCTGCGGTCGCGGGAGGATGGTGGAAGCGATGGCTGCGGTAGTGGATGGTGCCTTTGATGTTGTTGCACTGCATGGCGGCATGAAAGTAGGGCAGGAAAAAGAACTGGCGAGCGAGACGAACGGCAATGCGGTTGCTGGCATCCAGGCTGAAGAAGTAGACGCCGGGGGTGCCATTGACGGTGACGTAGGTACGCACATTCATCTCGACGAACTGTGAGAGACCCGGCACAGATGGAGTCAGGCGCGGGTGTACGTTGGTCATGCGAAACGGGACAACGCCGACCCAGGCCTGCCCTTCAAAGGTATCGAGGGAGAGCGCGGACGGAACGAGGGGGCGCAGCGTTTCCGGCGCGGAGGGCCAGTGGGCAAACAGCAGTTCGTGCCAGGATTGCGTCATGATCCAGGGGCCTGTGGGTAGAGGGTAAGGTCGATGGGCAACATCCAGCAAAATAGCCTTCGCGTTCACACTGGCCCTCCTGTTTTCCTGAAACTTGTATTACTATAATAAATGATAGCGTTTCAGAGGAGGGAGCTTCAAACGATGGTGCCGCTCTCATGCAACGGCTAGCCGACGTGTCTGTTGCACCACTTCCTGATAGCCCTGCATGAGACAATCCATTGCAGATTCCCAGGAACGCCCTCGCGCCTCGCCGAGCGCGGCCTGGCCCATACGCTGGCGCCGCGTGACGTCTCGCATCAGGAGGTACAATCGCTCTCCATAGCTGGCTGCCTGTCTCTCTTCATCAGCTTGCTGGATGTCGAGAAGGCCGCTACGACCGTCACTGACGAGGTCGCAGACGCCGGGTGAGTTCAGACCAACAACAGGGAGGCCAGAGGCCATTGCTTCCAGTACGACCTGGCCGAAGGTTTCTGTACGCGAGGGGAAGGCGAAGATATCCGCCGAGGCGTAGGCTTTTGCCAGAGCTTCGCCGCGCAGGTAGCCCGTGAAGGTGACCGGCAGTCCCACAAGTTCCTGCTGTAGTTCAGCAGCCGCCGGTCCATCGCCAACGATCACCAGGTGGCAATGCCGGGTATCCAGCTTCCTGTACGCTTGAACAAGCAGGCGCAGGTTCTTTTCCCACGAGAGACGGCCAACATAGAGCAGCACAACGATGTTTTCAGGGTGTTCTCTCTTCTCAAGCCAGCAGGAACGCAACGCTTTGCTTCTCTGCCCTGGATAAAAAAGGGTGGTATCGACGCCGCGCGGCCAGATGCGCACATGTTGAAAGCCCCGCGCTTGCAGCAAGCGGGCAGTAGAAGGGGAAGGGCAATAGGTCAGATCACAGTGATTGTGGATCAGGCGGTTGTACTGCCACATCGGCTCTGAGAAGGGCGCAAAGCCGAAGTGCTGGCAGTACACAGCAAGGTTGGTATGGTAGGAAGAGACAACGGGTTTGTTCAACAATCGCGCGGCCACCAGCCCGGCAGCACCCAGCACCACCGGATCGACCAGATGGACGACGTCGGGATCAAATTCCTTGAGGCGGCGCACAAACAATGGGCGAAAAAAGTTAAAACGCAGTTCTGGATAAAAGGGCAGCGGTACACCGGCAGTGCCGACCACTTCAGCCCCGGCATATTTCTCCATCCCGCTCTCCGGGCCGAGCAGCAGCGCCTGCTGTCCACAGGTATGCAGGTATTCCAGCAACATCGCCAGGGTACGAGTAACACCGTCCAGCTTTGGCAGGAAATTTTCAGTAACAATCGCGACACGCATCATCATCACCGATCAGATCATTATTCTTCCCTTTCCATCAATAACTGTAGCTGCTGCACGTTAGCAGGAAGTTAAAAAAGATTCAGGAACCTGTAAAAATCGAGTAAGATTTTCTTGCAGAATGTTAACCAATGATGCATATTGCCAGGCGAACATCCACGTCAGGACTGGTAATAGAGGACATATTCGTATACAATAGAACCATAAGGCTTTTCCTGGGAATGCACGGTATGAGTTTACTTCGGGGAAGATGCACTATGACCAGAGCTTCGTTCATACGATCAGGGCCAGAGATAGATATTGAGGAGTTGCAGCGACTGCGGGCGCGGTTGTTGCCGCCATACCGGGTGATTCTTTTTAACGACGATTACAACGAAATGGACTATGTTGTCTTCGCCCTCCTGCACGCCGTGAGCAGCCTGACCCAGCAGGAAGCGGAGCAGATTATGCTGACCGCGCATCTGACGGGCAACGCCATCGTCATCGTCTGCCCGAAAGAGACGGCAGAATACTACCAGGAACGGCTGCTCAGCTACGGTCTCACCGCGACCATAGAACCTGATTAGTTTCGACCCCGGTTTCAGCTCAATGAATTTACTGGCGTGGTATACTTCTTGTAGCTGTCATGCGTACCCGAGTAGGACAGTATAGCCGGGCAGAGTGACTTCTGTCAGAGACAGTGCAAAAGTCCCGGCTATTCTTGTACAATTCAGCCATTGACGTGCAGGCAGTTTGCGAGTAGAATCTGTATTAGCCTGGGTGGAATGCTCTGACAACGGTGCGCTGCATTACACCATGCACGTCGCTGACAATAACGAGGCTAGAATGATACTGTTTATCATGCTCCACCAGGAGGAGAGTCACAATGGTTCAGTTCTGGCGAGCGAAAACCAGGGATGAGGCAGATACGCTCAAAACCGCTCCTGAAGTAGGAGCAACGGGTGATATCGCCGTCATCGTCGATGGGAAGAAGCTCGATAACGAATTAGTCCGTCTCGCCTGTTTCATGGCGAGGAAAGCGAAACGCAAAGTTCATATCGTTCACATAATCGAAGTTCCACGCACGTTACCCCTCCACGCGAATATCCGCACCAAAGAGACCGAAGCAGCCGATAAACTCCTGCAAGCCGCTATGACTATCGCGGGCGAAACCGGTTGTGATGCCGTCGCAGAGGTGGTAGAGGCGCGCGATGCCGGCGCCGCCATCGTCGATGAGGCCCGTGACCACGATTGCGCGCTCATCATGCTTGGCATGGTTCGCGATACGGAAAATAAGAAGGTAAGCAACGATTTTGGCAAAACCGTCCTGTACGTCCTCAACCACGCCCCCTGCCGCGTCTGGATCGTCCAGGATCGTCAGAAAAGCAGCCAGAAGCAGCTATCTGTATAGGTGTGCGAGCCACGCCCCGGCCAGCCCACTCGTCGGGGCGTGGCTCGCAACATCTCTTCTTTTCACTTTTCGCCTCACACTACTTTCCTATGATATAATAGAAGTACATAGATTGGCTTTCCCCTGTGTGCGTTCTGTTTACTGCGAGGTATGATTGAGAGGTGTAAAGAGAGATGACCGATTCCAGTTCCAATGCCAGCCCCGGAGGGGCGCAAAACCATCAGCGGACTCATAAAGATTACTATACCGCTCTCTACCAGGCCGCGCTGGCTTTTTCCTACAGCCTTGACTTGAACGAGGTATTGCAGAGCGTCGTCAAGAGCATCACCGAGGCCATGCAGGTCAAGGGCTGTGGGCTGCGCCTGCTGAACCCCCGGACGGGGCAGCTTCAGATTGTCGCGGTCTATGGATTGAGTAGTGACTACATCGCCAAAGGCCCTGTCGAACTGGCGCATAGCCCGATCGATAGCGAGGCCATGTGCGGGACGCCGGTGGTCATTGAAGATATCGGGACTGATACGCGCTTCCAGTATAAAGAGGCGGCGAAACGCGAGGGCATCGTCTCCGTACTGTGCGTCCCGTTAGAGGTGCGCGGCGAGGCCATCGGCGTGCTGCGCGTCTACACGAGCGAGCCGCGCACCTTCCACGAAGATGATATCCAGTTCCTCTCCGTTCTGGCCAGCCTGGCCGCGCTGGCTATCACCAACGCTAACCTCTACGAGAACCTGAAATACGCCTATGATGGCGTTATGGATGTCCTGTGGGGTACCAGCAGCGTCGAGATCGCCTGACCCGACTACCACTGTGAACCGGCACTAATGGATCAGCGTATTGGTCAGATATGGCGAGGTGAAGGTGGTGTACTCGCCGCTGCGCTTGCCTGGCACAGGGAAGAGACGCGCCGAGAGCGGCTTGTTCAGCCGCAGCGCCATCGTCGCCACGTCCAGCAACATACGCGCAATCTCTTCTGCCGGTATATCACCGGACAGAGGGATCGTATCCAGCCCTGTGCCGCAGACCGAGGAATAGAGCAGTAGCTGGTGGGCGTTGACCAGCCCTTCGGCCCAGCGTTTGCCCAGCAGCGCATCTTCCAGCACCGGCAGCATCAGGCCGCAATAGCCGCAGGTGGGCAGCCCCGTTTCTTTGAGGGCGTAGGTCAGCGCGGCGCTAACGGCGACCGAACCGGGCGTACCGAATTGTCCATTGCCCAGAGCTTCCAGCCCCGTCACGATGCTATCATCGCCCATCGGCGCAGGTGAGAGATCGATACCGCCGAAGAGTATCCCCTGCTCAGCCGCTAATTGCTCTGCCAGCGCCACCACCGGGGCAGCCTGTTCGAGCAGCATTCCACGAACCCACTCGCTGGCCGCGATCAGGCTCCTCTGTTGCCCGTCATCATCCCATGCCTGCGCCGCCCTGGCAATGATGCCCGCACTCTGCAGGCCGAGTGAGAGACTATCTGCGCCGGTGTCGGCATGGTAGGCAGCGGGAAAGAACGCGCCACCGGGCGGCACGCAGGCCAGCATGGCGAAGCGAAAATTGCCAAAGCCCTCCTCCGTCTCTTGCGCCAGCCGCTCAATGACCCGCGCCGCTGGTAGCGCCGTCTCCTGGCGCAGTCCCACCCCTGGCAGCGCGAGCTGGACCGTCGCGTTCAGCGCGCTCGTCGCGGCCAGCAGGTCAGCAATGGTCTCGATACGTTCCAGAGGAAAATCGGGCCGAGCCGCCATTGCGGGTCCCAGCGAGCAGAAGGCAATTCCCACATCATCCAGCATCTGCTGTACCTCCCGCACGTAGGCGAGCAAGGCAGCAGGCGACCGCTCCGGCAGGTCATCAAAAAGCGAGCGGGTCGAGATGCGCAGGGTCTGTACTTCGTAACCTGCCTCCGCATAACGCTGTTCGGCGAGCCGCAAGATCGTTGCAGCCCGCTCGATGTCCTCCCTGCGCAACGGGTGCGCCCGCGCCATCCCCAGCGTCACAGTACGAATCGGTGTCGATGACATACTATTTTTCCCCTTGTATAAGTTGCACAAAAATAGAACGAAGGAAATCGGCAGAGGAAGAGATTTCTTGCTTCATATGTTCCCTGTTTTCACCTGGTCTAACAAAAATACTGATAAGTCTACCATACATCACGGCTCACCTGTGAGAGCCGTTTCAGGCGGAAAATAGAACCAACGCCTCCATTATACACACCTTCCATGCGCTTTCCAATAATGGTAACTAATGGTAGGGCGGATGTTTTTCCTATCTCCCCTTGACGAACAAAATTTCGTCCTGTACACTTCCAGCAAGGGAGAAAAGCTGGCACGTTCATTTTCGTGTCACAAACAATAAGACAGGGGGTCGCTGGATGGCAGAACCCGATCAGAGAGGCCGGGCGCAAATGGACGCGGCACCGCAGGAATGTTTTCTCTGCGCCCTCGACCCGCACCCTTGCGCGCAAAAACGCATCGAGGGGACTATCCGAGCGGTAGCAGAACGCAAGGTGGATGGCGAATGGATACCGTTCATCACGCTCAACACCGGAACCGCGCTTATTTCTTTGCAGTTGACACACTACTATCTAAGCCTGGTGCGCGCATTGAAACGGCTGGCGCAGCAGGCGCCGGAGAAGCCACTGCGCGACTACCGCCTCACGCTGCGCGTCTATCACCTGCCGCCCATGACGCACAGCAGCGAGTTCAAGAACTGGCCTGTGCATCACTATCAGGCCAATCAATACACGTTGGCCGTGCTGGAACCCGACATCCTGCTCAACATCACCGATCTCAGCCAGTCTGAATATTGCTCGCGCCAGTACCTGCTCAAGCAACTGGTGCCGTCGGCGCCCTCGGCTGCGGCCATGAGCGGAAACCTGGTACACCACAGCTTCAAGGAACTGCTCAAAGAACACGATCGCGGCTCACTCATGCACGGCCACGCCGGTGAAGAGGAGACGCCGCTGGCAACGCTGCAGCGCCACTTCGAGCAAGAACTGGAACGAAGCAGCATTGACCTCGCGCTGGCCGGCCTCTCCGCGACGGCCATGCGCGAGCGCGTTGAACCACATCTGAGCAGCCTGGCCAACTGGTTCGCTCAGGAACGTTCCACGCTGTGGGATATGCCCGCCAGCTACCTGGAGACGCCGGGCGGCGATGTGAGCGAGCAGCAGAGCGAGAACATGGTGCGCGCCGAGACATTCCTGCTTGCCCCGGAGATTGGCCTGCGCGGTCGCCTTGACCTGCTCTGGCAGCAATCGAGCCGCCAGCGCCTGCTGGAACTCAAAACGGGGGCTTTCAGCGGCGATACGGCTAAACAGGAGCATCGCTGGCAGGTATTCGGCTACCACGCCCTGCTGACCGTGCGCCGCGACCCGCGCATGAAACGCGCCTTAGCCACGCTGCTCTATAGCTCCACGCCCGGCGCGGCAACGGCTTTTCTCGTGCATTTCTCCATCGTCAACATGCAGCGCGTCAATGAGGTGCGCAACCTGCTCGTCCTCGGTCACATCACGGGTATCGCGCCCGCGCCACCCGGCCCCTCGCGCTGCACACGCTGCTCCCTGCTCGCTCACTGCGAACAGATCTCATCGCTGCTCGGCTGGCAGCCCCCACAACCCGATAGCGCCGCCAACGGCAACGGAGCCATTATGAACGACGCAGCCAGCGCGCCCCGACCAGCAGTGACGGCAGAAGACCGCGCCTTCTTCGCAAAATTCTATCGCTTGCTGCGCATCGAAGGGCTGGAAGGCGAAAAGCACCAGGCGCTGCTCTGGCAGGAGACGCTGGCCGAGCGCGTCGCGCGCGGCGCGGCCATCCAGCAACTCGTGCCGGTGGGCACGCCGGAGCCAACCGGGCAGGGCGAATGGTGGCAGACGTTTCGCTGCGAAAACACTTCTGAACTGCGCGCCGGGGATGAAATCCTGCTCAGCGACGGCGACCCGGTGACGGGCGAAGTGGTGACCGGCACCGTCGTAACCATCAGCGCCGAACAGGTGACGGTCTGGACACCCGAACTGATCGCCCATCCCACGCGCATCGACAGCTACGAGACTGACCGCGTGCATGTGCGCACGCTCAAGAATCTCCCACGCTGGCTGCTGGTTGATCCCCGCCTGCGCGCGCTTGTCGCGGGCCAGCACCGCCCGACCTTCCAGCAGTTTGCCGTGCCAGCACGCCCGGATTTCAACGCTGAGCAAAATCTGGCGGTCGAGCGCGCCATGCAGATGCGCGATTACCTGCTGGTGCATGGGCCGCCGGGAACCGGCAAAACCGCCGTCATCGCCGAGATCGTCAAACGCCTGCACGCGCAGGGTCAGCGTGTCCTGCTCGCCGCCTTCACCAACCAGGCGGTAGATAACATGCTCAAACGCTTAGAGAAAGAGGGCTTCCACGACTACCTGCGCCTGGGACACGAACGCAGCGTCGACCCCGCCATCCAGCAGCGACTGCTCAAAAAGCTGGCGTTATCGCGGGCAGGAAGCGCGAACGGCTCGCATGGCACAAACGGCAGCTCAGGCCATCCAATCGACAAGGGCGAGGGTACGGAGAGAGAGGAGCAAGAGAATGCTGTACGCGCGCTGCTGCAAGAGATGAGCGTCGTGGCCTCGACAACCGCCACATGGTCATCGGATACCTATGATTTTCTCTTCCCCACCGACGCTGAGAGCAATCAGCCCTGGCAGTTCGATGTCGCCATCATCGATGAAGCAGGCCAGTTGACCATTCCGGCCATTCTGGGCGCGCTGCGCTTCGCGCAACGCTTCATTCTGGTAGGCGATGAGAAGCAGCTTCCACCCCTGGTATTGAGCGCAGAGGCGGCGCAACAGGGCCTCTCGGAATCCCTCTTCGGCTACCTGAAACGTCTGGATGATGGCTATATGAAAGATCATGCGGGTGAGGTCAGCGCCTGCGTGCCGTTGCGCGTGCAGTACCGCATGAATCAGGATATCTGTGAGTTTGCTTCCAGAATGTTCTATGAGGGAAAGCTGGTCGCGCATCCCTCGGTTGCGCGCCGCCAGTTAGAAGTGGCGAAACGGGGTATAAAACTGGCGGGGGAAAGCAATGAGCTTGCGCGCGCTCTCACGCCCCTGCTGTCTGTTGTCTTTCTTGATGTGCGCGAAAGCGGAGAGATACAGGCGAAAACAAGTGATGCGGAGGCGCGCACGGTGCGTGATGTGGTAGCGGGACTGCTGGCACGCGGCATTGAGGAGAAGGATATCGGCATCATCGCGCCTTATCGTGCCCAGGTTGCGAACCTGCGCCGCCACCTGTTCGACGTGGATGGCGAAAGCGGCCAGGGGGGATTGCCGCTCGATTCTCCACTGATTGTCGATACGGTTGACCGCTTCCAGGGTGGTGAGCGCAAGGTGATTATTATTTCTTTCGCCACCGGTAGCGCGCCCGGCCCTTCCAGCCAGTTGCGCGACTTCCTCACCAACCCCAACCGGCTCAACGTGGCCCTGACGCGCGCGCAACGCAAGTTGATCCTGGTTGGCAATGCGCACGCGCTGAAGACGTTACCGGTTTTCAAGGAACTCCTGCGCTATTGCAGGTCTAAAAACACATTAATTGCGCTGGCCTCTTCGGCAGCAGCGGTCCCTACGCCTCACTGAGCAGCGCCGCCAGCTGGTGCATGGGCGTCGTTGTATCGAGTTGTATCGATATATTGAGAAACGAATAGCAGGCGCGTTCCAGGGCAGAAGGAGCATGGGTGTGCAGGTGCTGCCCTTGCAAAATGCTCTCGGTGGCATCCTTCAGGTTCATGAAGATGCGGAACGGCCCGTCTGCTTCGTGGTGATGCTCGCGAAACTGTTGCAAGCCCAGGCCGGTCAGCACCAGAATGGTGTGGACGCCCGCCGCCAGGCCCGCGCGCACATCGGTCATACTATCGCCGATAAAGATGGCATCGTTCAGATCAATGCCCAGCTCGTCGCGGGCGCGCAGCAATTGTCCTGGACGCGGTTTTCGGCAGAGGCATCCGGCATCCTTCGCGTGCGGGCAGTAATAGACCTTCTCTATCACGCCGCCCATCTCCGCAATAGCGGTGACCATGCGGCTGTGAATCTCTTCCACCGTCTCCCGCGCGATAATGCCGCGCGCTATGCCTGCCTGGTTACTACAGACCACAATGCGATGCCCGGCTCGCGTCAGGCGGGCAATAGCCTCGCGCGCGCCCGGCAGAAAGCGAAACTCCTCCCAGCTTTTTACATAATCCGCCCGATTCTCGTTAATCACCCCATCCCGATCAAGAAAAATTGTTGACACTACGGCACCTCAAATCAAAGAGTCCTGGCCAGAAAAACCTTTTTTGCGGCCAGGCATGGAAACAAAAAACTAGATATCGTTGATATCGACCAGTCCCTTTTTCATGGCGTAGATGACCACCTGCGAACGGTCGTAGATATCCAGTTTACGATAGATGTTGCTGATATGGTTACGCACAGTCTTTTCGCTGATGGCAAGCGCGCGCGCGATCTCTTTGGCCACCAGCCCTCTGGCAACCAGCACCAGCGTCTCCATCTCACGCGAAGTCAGGCCGTCATAACCCTGCGCCTTTTCAGGGTTCTGCCGATCCAGCAATTGCATCATGCGGGCGGCAATATCGGGAGCAGTGACCTGTTCTCCATTATAGACTGCGCGAATGGCAGAGGCAAGGCCGACGGTAGAAATGTCCTTCAGTACGTAGCCGTTGGCTCCCGCCGCCAGTCCTTCTAGTACGTAGCCATCGGCGGTGAAGGTAGTGAGCAGGATCACTCTAATTTCCGGTAAATCGGCTTTGATCTGGCGCAAGGCCTCAATGCCGTTCAGATGGGGCATCTTGACATCCATCAAGACGACATCCGGGCGCAGCTGGCGCGCCAGCTCGACGGCTTCCAGTCCGTTGCCCGCGGAGCCGACGACCTCAATGCAAGGCTCGCTATTGAGCATGCCCACAATACTCTCGCGGAACAGGCGCTGATCATCGGCCACCACAATACGGATATGGGGTCTGCTTTGCTCGCCGAGAGCGCGGCTGCTGGTCCGAGTATGCATTACTTCTTCTAACTGAATTGACATCGATTTTCCCTCCCACAAAACGCTTTCCATCGTTCAAAAGCCCTTAAGGCATTGGGATTGCTATGTCCAGCCGCGTCCCTCTCCCCGGCTTGCTCTCAATCGTTACCTGCCCGCCAAGCAGCGCGGCCCGCTCGCTCAGCCCGATCAGGCCCTGCTGGTAGCCAGCCGAAGACGAGGGCGGTGGCGTAGCAGCGGACATACCCACGCCATTATCGCCAATACTGATATGCAGATGTTCGTCAAGCTTAAACAGGAAAAGGGTGATTTTGCTCGCCTGTGCATGCTTGCGAATATTGGTAAGCGCCTCACGCACCATCGCATAGATATTGGTTGTATATTCATCCGGCAACGCCTGGGGCCAGTCGCTGCACTCAGAGATGACCGTGTAGCCGCTGCGCTGAAATTCGGCCAGTAACGCGGTAATTGCCGCTTCCAGCCCGGTTTCAAGCTCGCTGCCCCGACGCAGGCCGCCCAGCGTCTGGCGCATCAGCAGCAGGCTATCGCGGGCCAGTTCCTGCCAGACCTGTAATTTCTCGACAACCTCCGCGCTCACTTCACTGCAGGCGGGCAGGCGACGGGTACGGAAATATTCAAGGTCGGCCACAAGCGCAGTCAGCGACTGCACCACACCGTCATGCAACTCTCTGGCGAGCCGCCGCCGCTCGGCTTCCTGCGCTATAGCCATAGCCGACGAATCTACCATCGATATCATGGAAGCTACCTCCCCTTGCCGTTCTCTCTTTTGCTCCCGTATCCTCCCTCCAAACACCCTGCCAGCACGTTTCCTTTTCTGTCATGAGACATATATACCCTGTTTGAGTTAATCTTTCATTGAAGACGCATGTTAGATGGGTTGAGATTTATCAATATAAGCGTTGAGATCTTAACCTTTCAGGTTATTTACCTCAGCATTGTGCGGGAATATCCTTCCCCGTTGCAGAGTTTATGCCTGATTGCCACAGTAGTTCGACCTGTATGCGCCGGGCGTCTGTCCCTTGCGTCTGAGTCTTTTTTCCTGTTCCGATCTTTTCCATGTATCGGCTTGCACCTCCCGCTCTCCATGTCATATGCTTGTAACACGGGCGCGCCCCATGTGACATTTGAACAGGGAAGCAGGAGAGCAAGTGTATGGCGAACAGGAGCATCCTCGTCGTCGGCAGTTTGAATATGGATCAGATTGTACGAGTGCCGCGCCTCCCCCGGCTGGGAGAGACGTTGCTGGGGGCAGGCTCGCTCAGGCTTGTTCCCGGCGGCAAAGGGGCGAATCAGGCGGTAGCGATGGCCCGCCTCGGCGCCAGCGTCGCGATGGCCGGGCGCGTGGGCAGCGATCCCTTCGGCGAGCGCCTGCTGTACGCGCTGCGGGACGATGGCGTCAATACTGACCTCATTGCCGTTGACCCGCAGGAAGCCAGCGGCACAGCCTTTATTTTCCTGGTTCCTGATGGCGATAATGCGATCGTGGTGGCGGCGGGCGCCAATATGCATGTGGGAGAAGATGCCACACAGCTTGCGCGTATCAATGACGCGCTGGCCGGGGCGCTGGCGCTGGCATTGCAACTGGAAATTCCCCTGGCAACGGTGATCTCTCTGGTTGCCGCCGGGCATCGCGCAGGCGTGCCGGTTGTCCTCAACCTGGCGCCCGCGCAGCCTCTGCCGGAGGAGACGCTGCGCCAGGTCTCGCTGCTGGTCGTCAATGAGAACGAGGCCAGTCTGCTCAGCGGGCAGCGCGTGGAGACGCTGGAAGACGCGCGTATCGTGGCGGCAGTCCTGCGCGAAAAGGGCATCCAGCAGGTCGCAATTACGCTGGGCGCGCAGGGAGCTTTACTCGCCGTCGGCGCCGATAGCGGCGGTACGCGCACGTTCTACCAGCCTTCGCCCGCCGTGCAGGTCGTAGATACCACCGCCGCCGGAGACTGCTTCGTCGGCGCGCTGACCGTCGCGCTGACAGAGGGGCAGGCCCCCGAAGCGGCGTTACGCTTCGCCGTCTACGCCAGCGCGCTGAAGGTGACGAAATTTGGCGCGCAATCCGGCCTGCCCACCCGCGCGGAAGTTGAGGCATTTGAACGCTCACATGGAGTGTAGTATATAAAGAGGTGTTCTATGGTGCGCATGATTCTCGATACCGACCCTGGCATTGATGATGCGCTGGCGATCTTTCTCGCCATTGCCTCGCCAGAGGTGCAGCTTGAGGCCATCACGACGGTGAGCGGGAACGTCCCCGTCGAGCAGACGACGCGCAATGCGCTGGCGCTGCTGGAACTGGCGGGCAGCCCGCATATCCCCGTCGCGCGCGGAGCCGCGCGCCCGCTCGTGCGCAAGCCAACCGATGCCGCCTACGTGCATGGGCATAACGGGCTGGGCAATATTGAACTGCCCGCGCCAAAGATCAAGCCCGTCTCCCAGCACGCAGTTGACCTCATCATCGAGAAGATTATGGCCGCACCAGGGGAGATCAGCCTGGTAGCCATCGGCCCGCTGACCAACCTGGCCCTCGCTGTACGCACGGAGCCGCGTATCGCTCAGCGCGTGCGTGAGGTGGTCATTATGGGCGGCGCCTTGCGCGTACCGGGCAACACCACCCCGGCAGCAGAATTCAACATCTATGCCGACCCGCAGGCCGCCTACATTGTCCTGCATAGCGGCTGGCCCATTCGCCTCGTCTCACTTGACGTAACCAGTATCACCTGCCTGCAGCGCGAACAGGTCAACCTGCTGGCCCGCTCCGACAGCAAGGTCACGAAGTTCATCCAGCGCATGCTCGATTACTATTTCGACGTCTTCGGCCCCGTCTATGGCGTCAGCGCCTTCCAGATGCACGACCCGCTCGCGCTGGCCGCCGCCTTCCAGCCCGATCTCATCACCTGGGAAGCCAGCTTCGTAGATGTCGAACTCAGCGGCACCCTCACGCTCGGCGAGACCGTCGGCTACTTCCACCGCCCCAACGCCCCCGCCCCCAACACCCTGGCCTCCGTCGCCGTCGACTCGAAACAGTTCATCCAGCTCTTTATGAAACGCATTGAGGCGTATTATTACAAGGGCGGCGCATAGGACAAAGTGCGCCCAGCACGACATGTCCAGGAGCGTTTTTTACGGCATGCCAGAGAACAATTCTACAGCATGCATTTCACTCAGCATAACATAGCTGTGACCGGGTATCAGTCCTGCTCTGATCGTATAAGCTTTGCTGCGATCTCGTAAATATCTGAGCGATCCCCCTGCTTGCGTATGCCCACTGCGACGACAACCACGATAACGCGCTCCCGCTCAACCCGGTAAACGATACAATATCGCTGCCCGATGGCTCGCACACTGCGCAGACCTGAAAGCTCATTCTGTAACGGCTTACCCTGGCGTTCAGGATCGTTTGCCAGTTGCTCAATCCGCTTAAAAAGATTCTCACGAACCCGTTTATCCGTGATTCTCTGAAGGTGCTTCAGTGCATCTTCCGTAATCTCAACCCGCCAGTTCATTCAAGTTCTAATGCGCTCCGGGCTTCCTCAAGAGAAACTGTTCTGCCTTCCTGCAAAGCTCTCATTCCTGCGCGAATTTCCGCCATCAGCCCGGCATCCTGCAAAATTTCAATAGTCTCTTGCATAGCCTCTATCTGCTGGCGCATCCTTTCTATCTCTTCGCGCATGGCTTCATAGTTTTTCGTGGAAAGAATCGTTGCGATGGGAGAGCCGCGACGGGTTACAGTCACTTGCTCGCTCTCTTCCAGAAGCTCCGGCAAGTGCATGATCTCCTCCCTTAATTTAGTAACAGGAATTCTTGCTGCCTCGCCTTTCATTGCTGTCTTCCTCTCTATCGGCATTGCCATGTATCTTCCCAGCTAAGTGTACGTTTACATGTACGCTTTGTCAAGAGCAAGCTGCCATAGACGCTATCGACACGGTTCTCCATCCTTTGAGGGGAAGCAGGAGGGACAGATCCCTGTGCCTCCTGCTTCCCCCGAAAGGATGCAGAGCCTTGATACGCGCATTTTGACAAACATTCGCGAATACGCTATATTACAGAAAGATAATTCCTACCATTTCACTAGGATTAGTGAGTAATTGAGACAGATAAAGGAGCCACAGGATGGCAAAAATTAATGAAGCGGAAGTGATAGACGCCCTGCGCGAATGCTATGACCCGGAAATCCCGGTCAACATCGTTGACCTCGGCCTGGTCTATGGCGTCGAGACCGATGACGAGACGGGCAACGTGCATGTGACCATGACGCTGACCGCGCTGGGTTGCCCACTGGCAAACGAGGTCGTGGAAGAGATCGAGATGCGCGTAGGCCAGGTCGAAAACGTCAAATCGTGCAAGGTTGACCTTACCTTTGATCCTCCCTGGTCGCCCGACCGTATGACCGAAGACGCCAAATGGGAACTGGGCATGATTTAAACGCCTGCGCCTGAAATCTTCCTGAATCGCTGTCCTCCTGCTATACCTGTCAGAGCAGTCAACGGCATAGAACCATAAGGCATACTCTGATAGGGAACACTTTACATGAGGGATAGTCCCATGTATACTATCTCTACATTAGAGGAGCAGGTAAAGAAATGGCACTGGACGGACAGCACAATGGGGATATCCGGGCAACGCTGGCGGTGAGCAGTGACGAGGCGCGCCTGGGTACGACACGCATGCTCAATCTCCCCGGCGGTCGGCAAATTACGCTGACGCTTCCAGCGGGGCTGTATGATGGGCAGGTAGTACGCATAGAAGGCCAGGGACAGAGCGGCCCCGATGGCAGGCCGGGCGCGCTTATCCTGACCATCGCCGTTGCCCCGGCAGAGAATTTCGGCGCTACGCCATTCCCACAGGCTGAGGCGGATGCGCGCACCGAGTTTATCGCTGCGCCTCCTCCCCCACCTTCCAGTTCTTCGCCATCCTACCCGGCGGCAACGTCCGGGGTAACGTTCCCCGCTTCCAATCCGGGCTTGCCTTCCGGTTCCTACAATACGAACGCCCCGACGGAATCGGCAACGCCTGCCTATCGCGATACACAACCGCCTGCGTACATGCCATTACAGCAGTACGGGCAGAGAACGCAGAGCGGCGCAAATCAGAGCATTCAGCTACCCCAACCGCAGCCGCGCGGCCAGCGCAGACGCGGCCTTTCGCCTGTGATGATCGTCTCGCTGATCGTGCTGGCCCTGCTCATCATTGTCGCCAGCGGCCTCATCTATTTCGTCGCCGTCTACCAGCCGCAGCAACGCCAGGTTCAGACAACGGCGACGGCGCAGGCGCAGTTAACCGGCACGGCTCAAACCAATGCTACCGGCACGGCGCAGGCCAACACCACTGCTACCGCTCAAGCCAGCCAGACCGCTGCTGTGCAGGCGCAGCAAACAGCGCAAGCTTCCGCGACGGCAGCAGCCTACCAGGCGATCTACACCAACGCTACCGGCGGCACACCCGCGCTGAACGATTCCATGACTTCAGGCAATACCGCCAGCAGCTGGGATGAGTCAAGCGGGCAATGTACCTTCACCGGCAGCGGCTACCAGACCAGCGAATCTACAAAGGGCTTTTTCATCCCCTGCATGGCCGAAACGCCAACCTTTAGCAACTTCGCCTATCAGGTGAAAATGACCATTAACAAAGGCGACGGCGGTGGCATGCTTTTCCGTGCAGACAACGCAAATTCAAAATATATGCTCTTCTATCTCGATCATACCGGCAGCTACGAACTCTACCTCTATGTCAACAGCAACGGGAAAGACGCGAAAGAACTGGCCGCCGGTTCGGTCGGCTCCGGCATGAATACAGGTTATAACCAGACCAATACACTGACGGTGATTGCCAGAGGGAATGACATTTATCTGTATATCAATCAGATTTTTCTCACGCATGTCACCGTGAATCAAAGCGGCGCGCTCAGTTCCGGTCAGATCGGCCTGTTTGCCGACGCGATCAACGGCGCCACGCAGGTAACCTATACCAGTGTCAAGGTATGGAAGCTCTAAATCTCCATACCTGTTATATCGATACTGCTCAGGTTTTCTCTTCGGGCCAGGCAGCCCTTATGCGCTTCCGCGCATGGTGTGCCGATCTGTTTTTATAGATACTTGTAACAGGAGATTATTTGTATGCATTGTACTTCTTGCGGGAGCCTGCTCCCCTCCGGCAGCCTGGGGACAACGATTTGTCCCACCTGTGGCGCATCCAATTTCGTCCCATTCTCCTCGTCTGCACAGCCAGAACCTGCAAGCCAGCCTGGCGAGGCTGAAGCAATGGCTGAACCTGCCATTTTTCAGGAAACCGTTTCGTCGCCGCGACCACCGCAGCCACAGCAGCCACCACAGCCGCAGCAAGCGGAGTGGATAGCAGCCCCATTCGATGCATTTTCTTCGCCTCCCTCAGACGTCGATAAGCGCACAACGGGTTATGGCCCGGCCTATCAGTTCTCGGAAGCAGACGCTCCTACCGTCCGCTCCGCGCAGCCCGGCCAGCCGCCGGTCTTTCCGCCCGCGCCCACGCCGACACCCACGCCTGCGCCATTTTCACCGCAGGCACCGTTGTGGCCGGTACCACCGCAGATGCAGGCGCATACGCAGCCTGATCTACCCGCTATACCGCCCATATCGCCTGTGCCTCCCATGTCTTCTGTATCTTCTATGGCTCCCATGTCGCCTGTGCCACCGGCCAGATTCGCTCCTCCTCCTGCGCAGAGCCGCCGGGGACTCTCGCGAGGCACGATGATCGCGGTCATTGTATTATCCGTGCTGCTCATTCTGGCAGGCAGCGGTCTCATCTATTATTCTGCCGTCTTTCATCCCGCCCAGTTGCACGCGGAGGCCACCGCGACCGTGCAGGCCATCTACACGCAGCAGGCACACATGACCGCGACGGCGAACGCCGAGGCCACCGGTACAGCTATCGCCGAGGCGAACGCGACCGCAACCGCCAATGCACAGGCAACAGCGCAGGCCATCGCCACCGCAACCGCCGAAGCAAACATCTATGCCCAGGGTACCAGCGGCACGCCCGCGCTGAACGATCCCCTCAGCTACCCCAACAACTGGGCAAACGAGTATGGCACCAACGGAGGCGGCTGCAACTTCTCAGCGGGCGCGTACCACATCACCGAACCCACGAAGGGCTACTTCCTCTTCTGTCCCGCCCTGGGCAGCAACTTCAGCAACCTCACGTTCCAGGTCAATATCGATATCATCGCAGGCGACTTCGCCGGTATCGGCATTCGCGGCAACGAGGCGGCAGGCAGCGCCTACTACTTCACGATCTACGTGGATGGCTCCTACGATTTCTCCGTCTGGAAAAATAACAACGGCGACGACTCGCGCTCGCTGCAAAGCGGCACCTCAACGAGCATCAAAAGCGGGCATAACCAGATCAACCTGGTGACGATCATCGCGCGCAACCACACATTTTACCTCTTCGTCAACAAACATTTCATTGCCAGCGCCCAGGATAGCTCGTTCAGCTCAGGAGAGATTGGCCTGTTCGCCGGAGACCAGACCCACCCCGCCGATGTCGCCTTTAGCAACGCGAAGGTATGGAGGCTCTAAGCCACTTCCCGCACGAGCGCAGAAATACAATAAAATAAGGAGAGATACTATGCATTGTGCTTCATGTGGAACTACGCTGCTGCCCGGCACAGTGAGGTGTCCGGCCTGTGGCGCGCCTGTATCCGCTCCATCCTCTTCCCCGTATGAGGACGCGGAACTGGCACCCTATGATGTTGAAGCTGTTCCCTACAAAGAATTTAGCGCGCCGGGCCAGGGCGCAGCGCCGGTGATATCACCGCCTCCTGCACCGCTTCGGGAGTACGCGCCCCAACCGGCTGCGTTCAGCCCGCTGGCAACGGTGCCACAGTTCCCGCCTGCACCGCAGCCCACCGCAATGGCATATGCGCCTGCTGCACCGCCTGTCATCCCTGCGTCGCAAACACCGTCGAAGCGCCCTGCCCGCCTCGTCGCCGTCCTGTGCGCGCTCATCGCCCTGCTTGTGCTGAGTAACCTTGCGCTGCTCTATGTCGCGTTGATCTACCAGCCAGCGCAACTGCACAGTCAGGCAGACGCTATCGCCCGAACAGAAGAGGCCCAGGCTTCAGCTACCGCTTATGCCAGTTCGCCGCAGAGCCTCTACGCTCGCTATACCGCCGGCAAGCCCAACCTGAATGACCCGTTGAACAACAACTCCGCCAGTCTCTGGTCCGAATACACCAGCATCAACGGGCGCAACATCTGCGAGTTTACCGGTAATTCATACCATGTCATCAATTCCGATCCCGCGCACTTTTTCTACTGCCCCCCGGCCTACCATGCACTTTCCAACTTTGTCTTCCAGGTGCAGATGACCATTATCAAAGGCGATTACGGTGGCCTGGTCGTGCGCCTTGATGGCTCTTCAGGAACCCTGTATCGCTTTCGCCTCGACCCGGACGGCTATTTCAGCTTCTACCTGTACATCAGTCGCAGCGGCGCTGACAGCCGCCCGCTGATACGAGGATACACTTCATCCATGAATATGGGTCTGGGCCAATCCAATCTGATCACCATCATCGCTCAGGGCAGCCACTTCTACCTGTATGTGAACAGGCAAAACATTGGCAGTGTAACTGACAGCACATACAGCTATGGCGGTGTCGGCCTCGTCGCAGGTGATAACAATCAGGCGACAGAAGTGGCCTACAGCAACGCCGAAATATGGGAGCTTTGACAGGCATGATATGATAAAAGCGTTTGCGGCTGTGTTCAATTGTCTGTGGAGGATGTACTGTGATGGCTGATGAGACCTTCTCAGCACAACCGAATAGTATTTCGCCCGACGATACAGATGAAACGCTGCTCGATATCACGCTACCGATGAGTTTCAACACCATTTCAGAGAGCGTCACCATCCCTGCCAGTCCGTCTGCTCCTGCATGGCCGCCGCCATATCCTCTGTACCGGCGGCGTGAAACGATCTCTTCAAGCCAGCTTATCCTGATTATCTCGCTGGTGGGCCTGCTCATCGTCGGCGGGCTGGCCCTCGTCATCTATTCGGCGACCGCGCAATATCACAGCAATCTGAAAGCTCAGGCCACCCACGAAGCGCAGGCGACAGCGCAGGTCTATGCTTCTGTGACGGCGCAGGCTCAGGCGACCAACCAGGCGCTGGCGACCGTGCAGACCAGCATCAACGCCACTGCCACCGCTCAGGCGAATGCCGCCGCGACCGCGACAGCGCAGGTCAACCAGGCAACGGCTACTGCGACCGCCTTCCAGGATATGCTTTCGAGCGCCACCAGCGGCACAGCGGCACTGGATGACCCGCTGAGCGACAATTCGCAGAATAATAACTGGGACGAGGGGGCAACAAAAACCGGCAATTGCATGTTCACCAACGGCGTCTATGAGGCCAGCGAGGCGCTTCAAGGCTATCTCCAACCCTGCATCGCCGAAGCGACAAACTTTCGCGACTTCGTGTACCAGATACAGGTGAGCATCACCGAGGGCAATCAGGGCGGCATCCTCTTCCGCGCGAATGGCGCAAACGGCACATTCTACCTCTTCCGCATCGGCACCGATGGTTCCTATGCCCTCGATCGCTACAACGGCAAGCAGCACAGCGCGACGCTCGCCAGCGGCTTCAGTGATGCCATCACCGTCGGCCTCAACCAGGCTAACCAGCTCGCCGTCTATGCGAAAGGCAGCGCGCTCTACCTCTTCATCAACGGGCAGTATGTCACCAGCCTCAAGGATAGCACGCTGAGCAGCGGCCAGATCGGCGTCGTGGCCCTTGATTATAGCGTCCCCTCACAGGTCGCATTCAGCGATGCCCAGGTCTGGAAATTATAGTTGCAATATGCTTGACAAATCACTAAAGTGCTGCTATGCTGGTAGCAGCAAGAAAAGACAACAGAGACAGGCAGTGAACAGGACAAGTATCTTTTGTTGAGCGGCAGAGAGCTGCGGGCCGGTGCAACGCAGTAGCCAGCAGGAGAGAAATCCACCTGGGAGCCAGCGCGTCAAGCGCCTCCGGTACCCACCGTTAGCGGGAACAATGAGCGCCTCGTTCTCTCTTTCGTGAGATAGGGAGAGAACGGGACAAAGCAAGGTGGCACCACGGCTCGCGTGTACTTCAGCGTTGTCGTCCTTTACGGAAGGGACGGCAACGCTTTTTTTGTTGTTATGATAGATATCCTATGACTATAGGAAAGGAATGAGAGGCAATGTTAGATTTAGCATTTATTCGCAGCAATCCCGAACTTGTGAAGTATGCTGCACGGGTCAAGAATAACCCGATTGACATCGATCATCTGCTGGAAGTGGATCGGCAGGTACTCGAATTGCAGCGCCGGGTAGAGGAACTGCGGGCGCAGCAGAACCAGATATCGCGGCGCGTCAAAGAGGCCGGGAAGGATAAGGCCCTACGCGAGCAGTTGATCGCCGAGGGGCGGCAACTGGCCGAGCAGATCAAGGCGCTGGAGCCGGAGTTGAACGCCCTCACTGAGGAGCGTTACCAACTGCTCCTGCTCGTTCCCAATATTCCCGACGAGAGCGCACCCATCGGCAAGGACGAGAACGATAACGTCCCCATCCGCTACTGGGGAACGATTCCAACCTTCGACTTTGAGCCAATGGATCACTATTCGCTGATGCAGACGCTCGACCTCGTGGACATCGAGCGTGGCGTGAAGATCGCCGGGACGCGCAGCTACATCCTCAAAGGCGATGCCGCCCGTCTCGAACTGGCTCTGATGAACTTCGCCTTTGATCGCATCGCGCACAAGGGTTTCACCCCTCTGATCGTGCCGGCGATGGCGCGTGAATTCGCCTTTATCGGCAACGGCCAGTTTCCAAAGGGCCGCGACCAGGTTTATGAGATCAAGGATGAGGAGCTTTTCCTGGTCGGCACGGCAGAGGTGGCGATCACAGGCATGTTCAAGGACGAGATTCTCAATGTCGAAGACCTGCCCATGACCTTCGTTGGCTTCTGCCCTTGCTTCCGTCAGGAGGCCGGCACCTACGGCAAGGATACGCGCGGCGTCATGCGCGTGCATCAATTCAACAAGGTGGAGCAGTATGTGATCTGCCGGGCCAGCCACGAAGAGTCGGTCTACTGGCATGAGCAGTTGATCAGAAACGCGGAGGAGCTGGTGCAGGCGCTGGAACTGCCTTATCGCGTCGTCAATGTCTGCACAGGGGACATGGGCGACGGTAAAGTAGGCATGTACGATCTCGAATGCTGGATACCGAGCGAGGGCCGCTACCGCGAGACCCATTCGTGTTCGTACTTCCACGAGTGGCAGGCGCGGCGCGCCAACATCCGCTATCGCGACACCGATGGCAAGGTGAAATTTGTCCACACGCTCAACAACACCGCCATCGCCTCGCCACGCATCCTGATCCCGCTCGTCGAGACGCACCAGCAGGCCGACGGCTCGGTGCGCATCCCGGAAGCACTACGACCTTATATGGGAGGGCAGGAGTACATCCGACCACGTGAGCAGGCAAGGGTGTAAGTCCCTGCCGCAGGCCAGGCGCACGGCTGGCGCCTGGTCTGTGGGCGGCTGGCTGTGGCGGGGGCTTGCGGCGTCTCTAGTGAGGAAGATATGGAGTGTTTCCGGCCTGATCCTGCATTGCGGGCCATCTATCAGGCGAAAGCAAGGGAAACAGTAAGTCAGACAGGTCTGAGCTAAGGGTAATCTGCTACTTCCCTTGAGGCGTAGTCACCAACAGAGTGAGGAGTCTCACTCGGTGTAAATTTATCCAGAAAGGGAGTTTTCTATGCGTACCTGGTCACTCAATCGGCTGTTTGCACTGGTCATCGGCATCGTCTTTCTGCTCGTCGGCATCCTGGGGCTTCTGCTGGACCCGACAAAGGGTAATCTGATTGGCCTGTTCAGCGTGAACATTGTGCATAACCTCGTTCACGTCCTCATCGGCGTCCTGGGCATCATCGCAGCCTTCACCGGCTGGCCCCGCTACTATAACCGGGGTCTGGGCATCGTCTACCTGCTGGTAGGCATCCTCGGCTTCATCCCTGCGCTGACTCCGGGAGGAGAGCTGCTCGGTGTGATGGATGTTAACCTCGCCGACAACATCCTTCACCTGGTTGTAGGCGCCGTTGCCGCTTACCTGGGCTTCTTTGTTCGCGAGTCCGCTGTTCGTGTTAGCCCTACAGTATAACGTCCTGTTGACCAGGCAGGGATGGAGAAGCAAGCGTTTCTCCATCCCTGCTGCTGTGTTCACGCCTTCCTCTTCTCTGCCCCGCCTGGCAAAAGTACGCGAAAAGAAGACAATATCATACAGGGATAATCTCCCCCCGAACACCCCCTGCCTCGTCATCGATATACAGCAAGCCGATGCTGCATGTGGGCTGCCTGCGCCGGTCCGTCGCACTGCCCGGATTGAACAACAACTGCCCGTGACGTTCTTTGTTGCAGGGGATGTGGCTGTGGCCGTAGACGACGACGCGGGCGTTGGGAAACTCCTGCCGGGCCACCTTTTCACGATTATGTGAGTCACCCAGGATATGCACGATGCCGATACGCACACCACCCACCAGAATTTCGCGTTTGATGGGTAGCGCCTCCACCACCTCGTCGCGCTCGACGTTGCCCTGCACGGCCACGACCGGCGCGATAGTTTCTAACTCATCCAGCACAGATAGCACAGAAAGGTCTCCTGCATGGATAATCAATTCCACGCCCTCGAAGTGCTGCCAGACGGCCTCCGGCAACTGCTTGAAATGAGGAATGTGGGTATCTGAAATGACACCGATTTTTCTGAGCATGTGTTTTTCGCCTTGAAAGTACCTTCAATATCCTTCCTCTTCATGCTTTGCGGTTCCTATTGTAGCATCCCTTTCAGGAAGTGCGCCATTCTTGTCAGAACCCTCGACGAAAGTTTATTTGCGCCCTAGAATAGTGAGTAAAGGGGGCTTTTCAGGAGGTACAGGGAAGGTAGCACATCGTATATGGGAGAAAAGGCTAAAAGCTCATCTGCTGAACCGGCAAGAAAGGAGCATATACTTTCAGGGCTGACAGTTGCCGCCTGTCTGGTACTCTTGATCTACATTTTTACGGATAGCGGCTGGGGGCAACTCTTTGACCCGCTTGCAACGCTCTTACAGATTTCTCTGTCGAAAGTCAGGCTCCTGTATCTGCTCTGGACGATTGGCTATCTGCCGGGGACGCTGATGGGAGGCATATTGCTTGACCACTATGGGCCTCGCCTCGTCTTCCTTGGGGCAGCTTTACTGGTGCCTGGTGGATTGTCCCTCTTCCTGCTCTGCCTGCTCCATCCTCACCTCGCCCCGTTTCTGCTTCTGTTGCTTTTTCCTGCTATAGCCGGGGTAGGCGGGGGAGTGATCGAGGTAAGTACGAATGGGCTGATCAGTTCTGCCTACTCTGACAGGCGCGGCATGATGCTCAATCTGTTCAACGCCCTCTATCCGCTGGGGGCGATGCTCCTGGCGCTTATTGATGCAGGACTCTTCGTGTTCTTTCACAATGACCCTTTTCCGGCCCTCTTCTTCACGATCGGCTTTAGCGCGGTTGCTACGACTTCCGTCTTCGCCGTTCCACAAACGTACCGCATAAAGAACTGCCCGGAGACGCTGCAAGAAACGTTCAAGAATATTCCGACTCTTCTACCCGTCTTAGCCCCGGTCATGCTGGTTATGATGCTTACCACAGGGATGAGCGCCAGTCTGCACACATGGTCTCCCACCTATTTGCATCTGACATTCCATGCACAGGCTGATGTCGCGGCGGTTCTCACAGCGGTCATCTGGGCAACTGCGGCCAGCGGTCGGCTAGGGGCTGCCTGGCTCATCACATGCATTGGCTCCTGGAAAATGGCGATGCTCAGTTTGATCGTCTCTCTTCTGGGCCTGATACTCCTCCTGTTCAGTGCTAATAGCATCATCGCGACGGGAGCAATTGCTCTCAGTAGCCTGGGTCTGGCGCCTACCTTCTCAACCTTCCTGACGATTGGCGGGGAGCGAACAGAGAGAACCGCCGGTTCGGTCACCGGCCTCTTACTTTTTGCCAGCGGCCTCTTTACTATAGGCTGTAGCTGGCTCTTTGGTTTCTTGCTTGGTACCCTGCAACCCTTCTGGCCTATCCTTTTCTGCTCGCTGCTCGCATGCGCCAGCTTGATTATCGCATGGCGACTTCGCCCCACACATACGAACAAATCGTAGGCGAGGAAGAGAAAACAATCTATTTCACAAAGAGAAGAGAGGGCCTGCATCATCACCGGCAGACGACGGTTACACCTCACCGCAATGGTACAGCCACCCATACCTGTACAGTTGTGTCTTTGCTGGCAGAGGCAATACAGGCGCCATCGGGGGACCAGGCAAGGGCATTGACCGGGGCCGTGTGACCGTGATAGGTGAGGATGGGGGTTGCGCTGCTGGCTTCCCAGACCTGTACGGTGGCATCTTCGCTGGCCGAGGCGACGTACCGGCTGTTGGGCGACCAGGCCACCGAGGTTACTTTCCCCCTGTGGCCTTTGTAGCAGGCGATAAGGGTACCGGTCAGTGGCTCCCAGATGTGAACGGTGGTATCGGCAGAGCCAGAAGCCACATACTTGCCCTCCGGCGACCAGGCCACCGTCTTCACAAAGCCGCTATGGCCGCGATAGGTGATAACCTCGGTGCCAATGGCCGCGTTCCACACCTGCACTGTCTGGTCTCTGCTGGCCGAGGCGATATAGAGACCGTCCGGCGACCAGGCCACCGAGTAGACCGCGTCGCTATGTCCGTGATAGGTGAGCGCGCTACGGTCTTTGCTGGCATCCCAGATTTGCACCATGTGCTGGCTGCGAATGAAGCTACCACCGGCGGAAGCGATGCGCGTGCCATCCGGCGACCAGGCCACCGCGTTGACCCGGTCGGCATGGCCCTGGTGTTTGAGCAGGATAATCCCTGTAGCAGCCTCCCATACCTGCACCATCTCATCTTTACTGGCCGAGGCAATGTACCTGCCATCTGGCGACCACGCCAGCGCCGTCAGGTTGAAGTGCCGGTGATTGGGATAGACTCTCTTCCCATCCAGCGCGTGCCAGAGATAAATGGCATCGGAACTGCCGGAGACGATCACCGCGCTGCCCGGCGACCAGTCCAGCGCCTCCACACTGCTGCCGTGACCGCGATAGATGGTTAGCGTTTCTCCAACCTGAGAGGGCTGGAAAACCAGCGCAGTCCCTTCCGGCGTTAAGGCCCATGCCTGCTGTGGCGACGCCATATTGTAACCGGCACGCCCGCTATGCTGCAATTGCCCGGCGATGTGTTGCAATCGCTCCTTGATAACTGCCATACTCTGTGGGCGTTTTTCCTGATCCAGTTCCACCATCTGCATGATCAGCGCCTCAAGGCTGGCAAGGATGGGGTGGCGGTGCATCTGCAAGGGGGAAAAGCGGAAGGGCGTTCTGGCCGGGTCTTCGCCGGAGAGCAATTGATGCAGCGTCGTACCCAGGCTGTAGATATCGGCCCTGCCGGTCGTCTGCACTTTGCCATGCTGCTCCGGCGCAGCATAGCCGGGCGAACCGAGCGCCAGCGTATCTCGCGTCTGCCCCGGCTTAAAGTGGCGCGCAATGCCAAAGTCGATCAGGTAGAGATGCTTCTCTGCCGTCAGCATGATATTGGCCGGCTTGAGGTCGCGAAAGATGATGGGGGATGGGCGCGTATGCAAATAATCGAGAACGGTACACAGCTTGATGCCGATGTCCAGCACCTCTTCCACCGGCAGGCGCGCGCCCTGGATACTATTCAGGCGCTGCTCCAGCGTCTCACCCTCGATAAAGTCCATCACCAGGTACCAGCGCCCTTCTTCGACAAAATACTCGAAGATGCGCGGCAGGCTGTAATGCTGTAATGAAGCCAGCATCTCGGCCTCGCGGCGAAAGGCCGCCGTCGCCTCCTGTAATTCCTCCGGTGGAAGGTTGCGCTGGCTCATCTCCTTGATGGCGACAAAGCGATGAAACTCGCTATCCTCCGCCTTATACACGGCCCCCATCCCTCCCTGGCCCAGACGTGAGAGAATACGATACCGCTGCTTGAGCAGATGACCCGTCGACAATTGCCCGGTATAGGAAAAACCAGAATGCAGCATTTCTCCACAGCGATAACAGAATTTTGCCTCTGCCCGGTTAATCTCTCCACAATTATCGCAATAGAGTGGATAGGAATTCATTTCGCGACTCCATCAGCAAGCGCACCATACCCACAGGCATCTCGCCGTCCGGTTCTTATTATACACCAGCAGTGCAGGTAAAGAAATATTCGCGTCGTCCTTCATCTCTCACCTTCTCTGGTATATGCGTCACTTTTGCGATATAGTAATGGAAGGTTGATACTCACGGCCCTGCCGACAGGGAAAAAACGCAACAAAGGATGCATGGCACATGCGTATCGCTGTCATATCGGATATACACGGGAATCAAACTGCACTGGAAGCGGTACTGGAAGACGTATCGCAGCAACCGGTCGACCAGATGATCATAGCGGGCGATCTCTGTCTGAACGGCCCGCGACCGGCACAGGTGTTGGAAATCATTCAGGGGCTAAACTGCCCGGTCATTCAGGGAAATGTCGATGTGGAAGTCGTTACCAGCGCACCGGAGAAGGGGGAGAAGAAACGCAGCACGGCAGCCTGGACGCGAGAGCAGATCGGGCAGGCCGGTATTGATTACCTGGCCTCGCTGCCCACCTCCTATCGCGTGGCGAACGGTGAGGGCAGCGACTTGCTGGTCGTCCACGCCAACCCGCTCAATCTGGAAGATGCTATCTTTCCCAACGCGCCCGATACGATGCTCGAACACCTGCTTGGCACGCTCGACCCTGCTATCGGGGCGCTGGCTTTCGGCCATTTGCACATCGCCTACACACGGCGCTGGCGCCACCTTCTGCTGGCCGACGTTGCCAGTTGCGGTCTGCCCCGCGACGAAGATTTACGCGCCGCCTACGGCATCCTGAGCTGGCAGGATGGCGCCTGGGAGGCCGAAATACGCCGCGTTCCCTACGATGTCAAAGCGGTGGTGAAACAGATCAAAAGCAGCGGCATGCCCAACCCGGACAAGCGCATCAAGACGCTGCTTGAGGCAAAGTATTAGTTTCAATCCCGAACGAGATGGGAAGCCTTTTCAGGCTTCCCATGTATCTACTGTGTCTGGCACGTGACCCCTTCGCACGGCGCCAGTTCTTCGGTAACGGTGGCAAGAACCAGCAGCGACTCCACCGGAATAGTCGATTCTTCTTCCACCAACTTCTCCTCTTCCCCCAGATAGCTGGCGGCATCTCCAATGTCAACCAGCTGCAGTTCCTGGATAATTGCGCGCAGTTCACCTGTTGTGGCCATTGTTATACTCCTGATCTTTACATTATATGGGTCCAGTACGGCTCGTTCCCCTTCCACCGATACACCCGGTACCCGCCACCGCAGCTATTGCATACCGGCGTGTTCAATATGTAACAGACATAAGTGCCATACAGCCATATCAGAGTAGAGGCGGCTTATTGCCTCTGCATTTATAAATACGTTTATACGTTACGTTTTTATCACTTCGCCCGCTTCTTTAGTCCTGTTGGGGGATAGCCTTGACCGGTTCCTATTATTCTCACCAGACCAGACCACATGGCAGCCTGCGCCCAAACGTGCTATACTGAAGCGGACAGCAAATAACGGAGGTCAGGGGATAACTGGAACGGGCAGTGAAAGCGATCATTTATTACTCCTATGATGATATTCGCCTGGAAAACAGGTCAATTCCATCCATTGCTGAGCGCGAATTGCTGGTGCAGGTGCATGGCTGCGGTCTCTGCGGCTCCGATATTCTCAAAATCGCGCAGCAGGCGCCCGCGCCGGTGGTGCTGGGCCACGAACTGACGGGAACCATCGTGGAGCGGGGACGCGCGGTCGCAGGCTTTGAGGTGGGACAGCGCGTGGTGGTGGCGCACCATGTTCCCTGCGGCGTGTGCCACTACTGTCGTCACGGCAACTACTCGATGTGCAACGCCTTCAAAGCCTCGAACATCGACCCGTGCGGCTTTGCCGAATACATCCGCGTGCCGGAGCAGCACGTGCAGCACACCACGCTGCTGCTGCCCGACCATCTCAGCGCGGAGGAGGGATCGTTCACCGAGCCACTGGCTTGCTGCGTGCGCGCCGTGAGACGCACGCCGCTGCTCGCGGGCGATACCGTCGTCGTCATGGGCCTCGGCTCCGTCGGCCTGCTCATGCTGCAAGCTGTCAGGGCAATGGGAAAGCGCGCAGGTCTCGATCTGTGTGTTGTCGGCGTCGATTTATTGCCCGAACGGCTTGAACTGGCCCACGCCCTCGGCGCCGACGAAGCCTTCCCGGCCCCGGACGACGAACACGGGCTACATGCGCTGCTCGCTCCCCTTACCGCAGGACGTGGGGCCGATGCCGTAATTATCACCGCGCCCGGCAGGCGTCCATTTCAGCAGGCGCTGGCGGCAGTGCGCAAGGGCGGCACCGTCAACCTCTTCGCGGCGCATACGGGGACTGTTCCCCTGAACCTGGAAACGCTCTACCAGCAAGAATTGACGCTTACCAGCACCTACTCATCATCCCCCGAGGAGCTGCGTCTCGCCCTCGATCTGCTGGCAAACGGCGCTGTGCGGGTCAAGAATCTCATCAGTCACCGGCTGCCGCTGTCTCGCTTCTCAGAAGGGGTCACACTGATGCGCGAGCGTGCAGCCCTTAAAGTTTACTTTCAGATTGCAGGAGAATAGAACTATGGCAAGTACACAGTATGATGTCGCAGTGATTGGCGCGGGTCCCGGCGGCTATGTCGCGGCCATTCGCGCCTCGCAGCTTGGGGCAAAGACGGCCATCGTCGAAAAACAGTATCTCGGCGGCACCTGCCTTAACGTCGGCTGCATCCCCTCGAAGGCGATGCTGCATATCGCCGAACTTATCCACACGCTCGAATCGGCGGAAGAGCTGGGCGTCATTCTCGGCGAGAAGCCGAAAATCGACATGCGCAAGGCCGTCGCCTTCAAAGATCGAGTCGTCAAGCGCATGACCGGCGGCGTGGGCGTTCTCATGAAGGGCAATAACGTCGATGTCTTCGAGGGTCAGGCTTCCGTTGACGCTGACCATACCGTCACCGTCACGAAAAACGATGGCACGCAGCAGCAGTTCAGCGCGGATAAGATCATCCTCGCCACCGGCTCCGTGCCGCTCATGCCGCCCTGGCCCGGCATCGATGGTCGCAACGTCATCAACAGCGACACCTGCTGGAACCTGGAGAAGGTGCCGGAAAGCATTATCTGCGTGGGCGGCGGCATCATCGGCTTCGAGCTGGCCTGCATGTTCAACGCCTTCGGCTCCAAAGTCACCATCGTGGAAATGCTGCCCTACGTCCTCGCGCCCGTCGATGAGGAGGTGCGCAAACTGCTCGTGCGCATCCTGAGCAAGCGCGGCATCACCATCGTCACTAACGCGAAGGTCGAGTCTATCTCTGACGAGGGCAACCAGAAGAAGGTGACGGCCAGCGGCGAGAAGGGAGAGCAAACCTTCACGGGCGAGTACGTGCTGGTCGCGGTCAGTCGCAAGGCCAACATGACCGGCCTGGAAACCCTGATCGAGCAGGGGCTTGACCTTGATCGCGGGCGCGTGCGCGTCAACGAGCGCATGGAGACGAACCTGCCCGGCATCTACGGCATCGGCGACCTCGTTCACGGTGCGGGCCTCGCCCACGTGGCCTCGATGGAGGGCGAGGTGGCGGCAGACAACGCTATGGGCCACGAAGCCACCATGGACTACAATGTCGTCCCCAACCCCATCTACACCTTCCCCGAAGTCGCCTTCGTCGGTCTGACGGAGGCTCAGGCGAAGGAGCAATACCCCGCCTCAGAACTGCGCATCGAGCGTTTCCCCTGGACGGCCATCGGCAAGGCCGTTGCCAGCAACGAGACGGAGGGCTTCACCAAAGTCATCCTGGGCAAATACAACGAAATTCTGGGCGCGCACATCATCGGCCCCGACGCCACCAACCTGATCAGCGAGTTCTCCGTCGCCATGCGCGGCGAACTGACCGGCGATGAGATCATCGAGACCATTCACCCGCACCCCACGCTCAGCGAGGGCATCCGTGAGTCCGTCATGGCCGCCGAAGGCCGCCCGGTTCACGTCCCGCCGAAGCAACCTGCGCGGGCAAGGTAAGTCCGGCCAATCATAACCAGCGTCGGGTCACGCGCCATCCCAGGACAGCCGCAAAGACAGCCATCAAGACAGCGATCAGGCCAGCCGCAAGGGCTGGCCCTACTATATGCGGGGCGCGGCTCTGCGAGCCGCGTTTGCCGGGCTTGCGCCAGGCTGGTCATCCGTTCGCTCGCCTGGCGGGCGAATGGAGTAACGGGATAGAAGCGGTGGGACGGGACGTATCAGAGCGTATATAGTAGGGCCAGCCCTTGCGGCTGGCCTGGTGGGCTGGCTGTTCTGATGGGCTGGCTGTTCTGATGGGCTGGCTGCACTGATGGGCTGGCTGCACTGATGGGCTGGCTGCACCGATGGCGGGGTCTGGGGAAAAGCGGCGGGAAGCGGTGCAGTGAGGTCACATTGCCCAACCGGTCTTGATAAGATACAATATCAACAGAGAAGTCAGAAGGGAATAACTTATTCATGTTCGCTCATTATTGACGATTAGCACAACATACTTCCGTTCAACTGTATCTCACCTGCGTTCCGGTAGATGAGCTTTCTTTTTGTTGCTTCGCGTTAGCCTTCTGGACTGGCCTGCCCCGTCATTGTCTGCGTGTTCTGCCCCCTGTTCGTGCAATTCGTGCGCCTCCACCCGCTCCTGATCTGTTTTTTTGCGAGACTGCCGGGGCGCTGCGCTCTCGGCTGTGGGCGCAATGTTGAGTTTGAACAAACAAAATTGGTGAAGAAACTGCTCGTCTCCTGATGAACGTTGACAACCGAAAACGGGAATGAGGGAAAGCTGTAGGGACAGGGGGCCGAGGGGAGAGGGGAGGGGGCCTTGTGCCTGTCCGTATGCCAGCTACCGGCATGGGCGCCGGGCCGACGGGACAGGCACAAGGCACTGTCCCTACAGCTTTCCCTCATGCGGTTATCAACGTTCTGTAGGGACAGGGGGCCGAGGGGAAAGGGGAGGGGGCCTTGTGCCTGTCCGCCTGGCTCCACATGCTTCTCGCTCCAGTGAAGCGGAACTTCTGCTGCCAGAGGGACAGGCACAAGGCACTGTCCCTACAGAACGATATCATCTCTCGTTCTTAGATTTTGTTTGTTTTGATTCATTATTGTACCCCTATGAGATTTTCTGAGCATCGAGGAGAGCATCATGGAGGAGGAAGTTGGTGTTTATTATTCCTGAATACTTTGCGGATTTCATGATAAAGCTGGCCGGAGAAGAGGGGCGGGCGTGGCTGGAGCGGTTGCCCGGCATTCTGGCGGCGTGTGAGGAACGCTGGGAGGTGAAGATTGGCGCGCCGGTGCGGAACCTGTCGTTTAACTATGTGGCTCTGGCGGTGCGCGCTGACGGGAGTGAGGCGATAGTGAAGGTGGGTCTGACCGATGAGTTTCCGTCTCAACCGGAGGCGCTGCGACACTTTGGCGGGCATGGCATGGTGCAGTTGCTGGCCTACGATGAGCGTGGGGAGGCGATGCTGATGGAGCGGCTGAGGCCGGGTACATCGCTGCGGGCGGTAGAGGATGATGAGGCGGCAATCTCGGCGGCAGCTAATGTTATGCGCAAGATATGGAAGCCGTTACCCGCAGAGCATTATCCATTTCCTACGGTGGCCGATTGGGGTAAGGGCTTTGCCCGGCTACGCGCATTGTACGATGGCGGCACCGGCCCCTTCCCACCGGCGATCTTTGATCGGGCGGAGAAGCTGTACGCCGAACTCTGCGCGACTATGGCCGAGCCGGTGCTGCTGCATGGAGACCTGCATCAGGACAATATCCTGGCCGCCGAACGCGAGGCATGGCTGGCGGTCGACCCCAAAGGGGTGATTGGTGAGCCTGTTTATGAGACAGGCTCGATATTGCGCAATTTCTGGCCCGATATTCTCTCCGTTGCCAACCCGAAGGCGTTGATGGCGCGCCGCATCGATCAGCTTGCGGCAGAACTGGGCTTTGAGCGTGAGCGCATTTATGACTGGGCCTTCGCTCAGGCGGTGCTGTCGGTGATATGGGGCGTCGAAGATACGGGTACCATAGAACATGAGGGGCTATACTTCGTTGATTTGCTGAATGCTATCAAAAAATGACTTACCTGTGTCAGGCTACGAAAAACACGTTCGCATATATTATGTGGTATCAGGGCGGCGGAGAGGGCCAGGGCAGATCAGAGGAGCCAGGGCGCAGGCCAGCCGCGCCCTGGCTCCTCCGGATGCTTCGCTTCCCTCAGCATGACACGTTGTTCCGCCAGTGGATGCTTCGCTCGGCATGACACAGGCGGAATCCACGAATTTCGCGGGCTATGGAGTTGATGTCAATAAAGATAGCTGTATTGACGTATATACATACAGATGGAGAGAAGCCCGCTATGCTGAGAAGGAAAGGAAAGCAAAACTGGACAGGAAGTAGCCATCATGGACAGGAGATTTGAGACAAACAGGCCACACCACGCCCTGTGGCCCTTGATTGTCATACCGCTTCTCTGCATTGTCTTACTGGCAACCGCTACCTTCCTGTTGTCAAAAACTAGCCTCTCTCCAAAAACGCAGCAAACGGGGAAATCGCTACTTACCGCCTCTCACCTTTCCTTCGCGCCCGTGCCGAAGAAAGATACAGAGCCGCAGGACACTGCCCGGCTGTATATGACGGCGCTGGTGAAGGAGCAGTATGGCACGATGTGGTCGCTGCTCGCTCCGCAGATGCAGGCGCAATGGCCGGGTGAGGCCAGCTATGCCTCTTTCTGGCAGGCACGCTACCATGACTACATCCTTGAAGGCTTCAGCATCGGCAACGCCAGCGCGCTGAGTGAGTGGGTCGACCCGGAAACGATGGCGGCGTATGACCACGTGGAAAGGATGCTCGTTTCGCTGCAATTGCAACCGGATCAGACATTGCTCCAGCAGGGACAGTTGCCGCCGGAAGACCTGCACCCCGAAGAGGTGCTGAAAAATCTGCCCTTCATTGTTGAGCCGGTTCCCGGCGCGAAAGCTACACAGCCGCACTGGCTGGTGCTGGATGGCGGCCCCGGCGACCCGGAAGCGCCCATTTTGCCGCCGCTCAGGCCGACCGGCAAGATTGTCCAGGTTCCCATCCTGATGTATCATCACGTCTCCGACACTCCGCCGCAAAACGTGCTTGCATGGAGCCTGACCGTCACGCCTGCCGTGTTCAAGCAGCAGCTCGACTATCTCCAGCAGCAGGATTATCACACCATCACCTTCAATCAGTTGTTTGACGCTCTCTATTTTGGCGCGCCGCTGCCCTCACGTCCCATCATCCTGACCTTTGACGATGGTTACGCGGATGTCTACCACTTTGCCCTCCCGCTCTTGCAGCAGCATCACTTCAGCGCCATGTTCTACATCATCAGCGGCAAAGTGGACTGGCAGGGCTACATGGATTGGGGCAATCTTCAGGATTTACTCAGAAAGGGCATGCAGATCGGCTCCCACACCGTCCACCACGTGGATGTGGGAATGACCTACCTGGATGCGCCCGCGCTGGCGCAGGTGGAGCTTCAGCAGTCGAAGGCGACGCTGGAAAAGCAGCTTGGGGTGGTCATCCAGCAGTTTTGCTATCCTTCGGGCGAGCCGTTCCGCAGCGAAAGCGTCATTCTGCAACAGGCCATCGTGGCCCTGCTCTGGCAGGATGGCTATATCGGCGCAACCACCGATCCGGGCCGCACCGGCATCGATCAGAACAGCCAGGCCCCGTTCGACCTGCTGCGCATCCGCGTCGATGGTCGCGAAACCTTTAACGAGTTTGTCTACAGCCTGCCCTGGCAGCGCAGCGATCAGTCGAGCGGCTAAATGACTTGCCAGACCTGCACCGAGCTGTCTGCGCTGGCCGAGGCAATCTCTTTACCGTCCGGTGACCAGGCAACGGAGAAGATGATATCGTTCTGCCCCTGATGCACCATCACCGGCTGCTGGCTCTGCACGTTCCAGACCTGTATGGAGTGGTCATCGCCGCCCACCGCAATGTCTTTGCCGTCGGGAGACCAGGCCACTGCGTATGCCTCATCGGCTCCCCGGTTGAGCGTCAGCACGGTCTGGCCGGTCGTCGCGTCCCATACCTTTGCCGAGTTGTCTGCCCGCACGGGGCCATTGAGGCCCGCCGAACCTGTTCCCGAAGCGATATATTTCCCGTCCGGCGACCAGGCCACCGACCAGACCGGCTCGCCCTGGTTACAGGTGAGCAGGTGCTGGCCCGTCGATGCATTCCAGACCTGCACGGTGCCGTCATAGCTGGCCGAGGCGATTTTCGTGCCGTCCGGCGACCAGGCAATATGCGCTATTGCCCCTGAATGCCCTTTGTAAGTCAGCAGTTGCTTGCCCGTCGTCGCATCCCACACCTGCACGGTGTTGTCACCTGTTCCCCATGCCAGCCGCTTACCGTCCGGCGACCACGCAATCCCTTCTATAAACCGGGTCTGGCCGTCATAATTTGTCAGCAGATGCCCGTTCGCCGCGTCCAGAATCGCCACCACGCCGGTATTGCCGGCAGCCGCGATGCGTTTGCCGTCCGGCGACCACGCGACGGCGAAAAGGTAGACTCGCCTGGGATTGGGATACTGATAGCTCCAGAATTGCTTGCCCGTCGTCGCGCTCCACTCCTGCACCGTCGCATCATCGCTGACCGAAACCAGTCGCGTGCCATCAGGTGACCACACGACGTCGATCACGGAGTCATCATGGCCCTTATAGGTCACAATCGAGGTGGAGACCGTCGTCGCAATCGGGGTGGGAGAAGGCGGAGTCGTCGGCGTCTTTATCGTCGGGCTGGCCTGTGAAGGGGTATTGCTGCTACCGGAAGACTGAGAGCCGCAGGCAGCCAGCGCCAGCAGCAGACAGATACACAGAGGCAGACTGGCGACCACGCGCATACAGCTATTGAGAGAGAAGCGGGCCATAGTGATACCTCCCTGGATACGTATTGAGCATTTTTCTCCCTCAAGCGTACAGCGAATCAGGCACAATGTCATACGCCAAACGACGTATTTTTCCTGACAAACCGCCCCACTACCACCAGGCGACCCGCCACACACGCCGCAGGCGAGCCGCGCCACAGGTCACACACACCACACGCCAGCCGCGCCGCAGGTCACACGCCGCCGCAGCTACACGCCGCCCCCAGGTCATCCGCCCTGCAGGCCACCCGCAAGGGGTGGCCCTACTATATACGACCGCTCCACAAGCGGCACGAACGTATCGTCTATAGTAGGGCCTACCTACTGAGCAATGCTTGTCATTGTTTCAGAGCCTCCACAAGCGGCACGGACGTATCGTCTATAGTAGGGCCACCCCTTGCGGGTGGCCTGCGGCGGTGGGCGGCACGCCCCACACCATTCGCGTATAGTAGGGCCACCCCTTGCGGGTGGCCTGCGCGGCTGGCGGCTGGCCTGCGCGGCTGGCGGCTGGCGGCTGGCCTGCGGCGCGGCTGGCCGGGGGGTGCCCGGGGGGCGACCGGGGGGCCTGCGGCGCGGCTGGCCTGCTTCGGTACACATGGCCGATGCCGACGTGGCTGGCCTGCTTCGGTGTACATGGCCGAATGCCGACGCGGCTGACCTGCACCGCCGGGTCGCCTGGCTCGGTGAGCTGCCTGCGATGCGGGGTAGTGGTCACGAAGCGTCAATCGAGCAATCCCAGCATACGCGCTCTGGCGGCGGCCTGCGTGCGGCTATGTACATCCAGTTTGCCGTAGATATGTTCGATATGCTTTTTTACGGTGCCAGTGGCGATGAAGAGGCTGGCCCCGATCTCCTGATTGGAATAGCCTTCCGCGAGCAGGCGCAAGACCGCTAACTCGCTGCGGCTCAACGGCTCGTGCGGCCACGCTCTCCGACATTGTTCCCGCGCCGTCTCCACAGGGGTGGGCAATTGCAGATCAGGCTGCTTTTGCAAAAACGTGTTCCAGCGTCTGACATGGGGCGCGTCGAGGTGCCGTGTGACTTCGGCCAGGCGCAGGGCCAGCGAGGGGAGGTCTTCTTTCCTGCCATGCAGATAGCTAAACAACGCCTGATCCCAGAGCAAAACGGCGACCGTGTAGGGATCGCAGAAAGCCTGCGCCAGCGTGATGGCAGTCTCGGCATAGATGTGGGAGCAGGCATAGTCGCCGCGCACGCGAGCCAGTTCCGCCTGCACCAGTACTTCAAAGAACGGCTTATAGCGGGAGACGGCTGCATCCTGCCCCGCAAGCGCCTGCTGGCACGCGCACAGGTTGTCATAGGCGGCCTCCAATTCACCGGCGAGGCGAGCATAAAAGGCGCGCATGAACAGGAGCAGCGCCATTGAGGCTCCCTGCCGGTGGCCCTCCCCGCCAGGGAGCAGACCGGCGAAATCGCCCACCACCCCGTTCGCGCCAACAATATCGGTAAGGTGAACAACGTTGCGCAGCGGCTCCCAGAGATAGCCGGGCGGCTCGCTGCCCGCGAAACTTTCCCACCATACGCAGTAGGCGCGCCTGTAGTCTCCGGCTGACCAGAGCAGGCCGCTCAAGCAACTCTGAAAATGGCGCAACGCGCGTTCATCCCCCGTGCGCTTGCTGGCATAGATACCCCGTTGCAGGACGCGCGTGGCCTCGCGGGAATCATCCAGCCGGGCGGCCAGATAGGCCAGCCCCGTCACCAGTCGCACCACCTGCTCATACTGTTCCAGACGCCATGCCTCTTCCAGCGCCGCCAGCAGCGTCTCCCGCTCGCGCTCGAGCAGCGGCACATCCCCCCCACAGCGTTCCACATACGCCAGCGCATACTCCCGCCTATCTCGCCCATCTGGCGTGACTTGCGCAGCCTGTGGATCGCATGTACGGCAGGCAACCTCTGGCTTCAGTCGCAGCAGATTATCAGGGCCATAGTTTTGCGCATGTGCCTCTCTCATACTGCTCATTTCTTCCACCTCGTAAAATATCTGTAGCAGCCAGCAATAACAAAAATATACTGCGAAGGCACCCACATAATGTACGTTTGCCCGTTGGCGAGTATCACACGCTACGAAGACAAACCCGGATGTGTCATGCTGAGCGGCCGCGAAGCAACTGGAAGCGCCATTTCTCAGGATGGCGAGATCAGTTGCTTCGCGGCCGCTCAGCATGACACATCCGGGTTCTGATGATGCTTATTCAGGCTGGAATTCCACCGTCCCGCTTTTGCCGCCGCTTTTGAGAGCGACATAGGCATGTTCGAGCGTGATGGTGGTATCCACGCCCTTGCACATGTCGTAGATGGTCAGCGCTGCCACCGTTGCCGCCGTCAGCGCCTCCACATCCACGCCAGTCTTATAGTGGGTGCGCGTGCGCGTCTCGATCTCGATCACGCCCTGTTCGCTATGCAACGCGAACTGTACGTCAATGTGCGTCATCGGCAGGGGATGGCAGAGGGGGATAATCTGCGGCGTCTGCTTGGCGGCCATGATCGCCGCTATTTTCGCCACTTCCAGCACGCTGCCCTTCGATACCTGGTTCGTCTCGATCAGGCGCACCGTCTGCGGGTTCATGCGCACTCGCGCCTTCGCTACCGCCTCGCGCAGCGTCTCTGGCCTCTCCGTCACATCCACCATATGAATATTGCCGCCCTCATCCAGATGCGTCAACTGCGCAGAATGGGCGGTCGTATGTTGATTTTCCTGTTCGTGTTCGCTCACAACCGTATGTGTCTCCTTATATCTTTATCGTATTATGAGGAGCATCATCGTAGAGGAACGTCCGCCGATAGAGTGAGCCAGGGCGCAGGCGAGCTGCGCCCCTACCAACGACGAAACGCTGCCACAGCCATAGGTTCGTAGGGACGCAGCTCGCCTGCGCCCTTTGCCGCCCTGGCCTATCGCTGCACTGTCTGCTCCTCACGCCGCTCTCTAATTTCTTGTTCCTCTATTCTACCACGCTCCGTCCCGGCATGGAGGGAGCCGTGTATTTATCTTTCTGTTTCTCGCAGCCTGCGGACAGACTCAAAGACAAACGCGCCGCCCATGATGAGGGAGGCGATGACCATGCTGATGGAGAGACGGGTCGCGGCGCGGTTCAGGCTCTTGATGGCGTCGTCCAGATGCTCGACCTCCAGTTTCGTGGTGATCTGGTCGTTGGCGAGCTTGTCGAGGATGGTGTCGGCACGGCGCGGGGTGTTCTCGAAGAGGTGTTTCATGTCGAGAACCCAGGCGAAGACGCGGCCCGGCGAAAGCTGGCCCAGCACACGCTTCTCCATCACCTTGAGCATGTAGTCGCGAATGAGCTGGACGGGGTCAAGTTCGGGCGAGAGGACGCGAATGGTGCCATCCAGGTTGAGCATGGCCTTGCCGAGCAGGGTCATGACGCTCGGCACCGGCGTCTGGTGCGATTGCGCCAGGCGGGTCAGGT
>Ga0209810_1001088_pt1 | contig 45581 bp, 44 predicted proteins | sample Coa_R1_7_FD_187159 | JGI IMG/M metagenome (GOLD analysis project Ga0209810, IMG submission 187159) | Surface soil microbial communities from Centralia Pennsylvania, which are recovering from an underground coalmine fire - Coalmine... | ecosystem: Environmental > Terrestrial > Soil > Unclassified... | reverse complement strand
TCAGGGGGCCTCTGCTCATCTCAATATAATGCGCCGGCAGGCTAAGCGGCGGCCCCGGTGCTGTCAATTGCGGCCGGTGCCCCTTGCGGGATACGCGAGGGTGGCGCTGCAGGCATTTCCAATTATGCTGCACCGGGCGGCCTGTCGGCGCCGCCCGAGGGGAGATGCATGCATTTCGACTTGGCGAAGATACCCGAGACCGAGGCGTACAAGCTGCTGGTCGCGACGGTCGTGCCGCGGCCGATTGCGCTGGCGACGACGGTCGATCGCGACGGCAAGGTCAACGCCGCGCCGTTCAGCTTCTTCAACGCCGTCAGCTCGGTGCCGCCGGTCGTCGTGCTCGGGATCAGCCCCGGCGTCAACGGCGGCGACGGGTACAAGGACACCGCCCGCAACATTCGCGACAGCGGCGAGTTCGTGGTCAACCTCGTCAGCGAGGACATGGCCGAGCGCATGAACATCTGCGCCGTCGATTTCCCGACCGGGACCGAGGAGCTGGCGTTGGCCGAGCTGACCGCGGTGCCGGCGGCGGAGGTGAAGCCGCCGCGCATCAAGGAATCGCCGGTCAGCTTCGAGTGCCGCCGCATCACGGGCGTGTCGCTCGGCGCGCATTCGATGCTTGAGATCGGGCGCGTCATCCACATCCACATCCGGGACGAGTTCGTGGACGCGAGTCGCCACTACGTGCACTCGGAGAAAATGAAGCTGATTGGACGCATGCACGGCCGCGGCTGGTATGCGCGGACCAGCGATCTGTTCCTGATGGAAAGGCTATCGCCGCAGAAGTGGCGCGACGGACGCCAGTGAGGGAGTCTCTGCTGCCGCATTTTTGCCATATTTTGGTGGAACCCCTGAGGTTGATGGGGGGCAGACGAAACATCGCGGTCCGCGCGTTCGTCCTGGCGCTTGCCGTCGGCGGCGGCGGTGCCATCGCACCGGCTGCGGCCTTCGAGAGCTCCAGCTCAAAGAATTTTTCCACCCCGTCCAACGTTCCCGCTTATTTCGCGGGCGAGGGGGCGCCGGTTTATGACCGGAACCCACCGGCCAACCCGACATCGCACGCAACGGCGGGCCCAGCGGCAACGGCTCCGATAGCGCCGGCGAACGCGCAGCCGCGGACGCATCAAGCGGCGCGGGCGCCGGTCGCCACCGCGGCGCCGCGTTACAACCGCTCGGCCGAGCTACGCTCGCGCCCGGTGCATCATGCCGCGAACATCGTCGTCGGTCATGTCCATACGGCAGTGAGAGGACATGGCGGGCACAGCGACCCGCCGCGGATTCGCCACGCCAACAGTAGCGGCCACACGGTTGCGCCACACTCTCGCCAGAGCGCTGCCGCGGTCGCTAAGACCAAGACACGAACCGCAAAATTCGCCCAGCGGCACGGCTGAAACCGGGGCCTCGTGTTGCGCCGGTAGAACGCGGATGATAGAAGGCGCCGCTCCACCCGTGGTGGAGCGGCAAGTATTTCGCGGCCTGGGACGCTTACTGTGTAAGCCCTGCCCCAAGGCAAACAGAAACCCCGCGTTGCTGCCTCACCCTTTTATTGCATCGGATGGAGAACTTTACATGCGTGGTGTGGTACTAACGCTCGCGGGAGTCGGCCTTTGGTCTGCCGCCGCCGCGGCCCAGACAGTGGGTGGAACGTACAATGTCGCGGGGACGAACTTCGACGGGTCCAGCTATTCGGGCACGGCAACGATAACCCCGAGCAGCAACTCGACCTGCCGGATCGAGTGGAAGACAGGCTCGACCGATTCCACCGGCTTCTGCATGCTCGCGAACAAGGCGTTCGCCGCCGCCTACAAGCTCAACGACAGCGTCGGCCTCGTCGTCTACGAATTGCAGCCGGACGGTTCGCTCAAGGGCTACTGGACCATCGCCGACAAGCCCGGCGCCGGCACCGAAACCCTGACCCCGGAAAAGTAGCGGTTCTACGGAAGCGGTGAGCCGGGAATGCGTTTCTGAGACATGCGCAACGATCGGCTCACCGCCCTCGACCACGATCTCGGCCCCGAGATCGACATGCTGCGCGGCACGGTGCGGGATTTCGCGGAGGACAAGATCGCGCCGCTCGCGGCGGAGATCGACCGCACCGACCGCTTTCCGATCGAATTGTGGCCGCAGATGGGGCAGCTGGGCCTGCTCGGGATCACCGTCGAGGAGGAGCTCGGCGGCAGCGGCATGGGCTACCTCGCGCATTGCGTCGCGATGGAGGAGATCAGCCGCGCCTCGGCCTCGGTCGGCCTATCGTATGGCGCGCATTCCAATCTCTGCGTCAACCAGATCCGCCGCAACGGCAGCGAGGCGCAGAAGCGAAAATATTTGCCGAAGCTGATGTCCGGCGAACATGTCGGCGCGCTGGCGATGAGCGAGCCGGGCGCCGGCTCCGACGTGGTCTCGATGCGGCTGCGTGCCGACAAGAGGGGCGACCGCTACGTCCTCAACGGCACGAAGCTGTGGATTACCAACGGGCACTACGCCAATACGCTCGTTGTCTACGCCAAGACCCATCCCGATGCCGGACCGCGCGGCATCACCGCCTTCCTGATCGAGAAGGGCTTCAAGGGTTTCCGCCCGGCGCAGAAGCTCGACAAGCTCGGCATGCGCGGATCGCCGACCTCGGAACTGGTTTTCGAGGATTGCGAGGTGCCCGAGGAGAACGTGCTCGGGACGGTCGATGAAGGCGTCCGCGTGCTGATGAGCGGCCTCGACTACGAGCGCGCGGTCCTGGCGGCTGGGCCGCTAGGCATCATGCAGGCCTGCCTCGACGTCGTGGTCCCCTACATCCACGACCGCAAGCAGTTCGGCCAGGCGATCGGCGAGTTCCAGCTGATCCAGGGCAAGCTCGCCGACATGTACACGACCATGAACGCCTGCAAAGCCTATGTTTACGCTGTCGCCCGCGCCTGCGACCGCGGCCAGGCAACGCGCAAGGACGCCGCCGGCGCGATCCTCTATGCCGCGGAGAAAGCCACCGCGACTGCCCTCGACGCCGTGCAGATCCTCGGCGGCAACGGCTATATCAACGAATTTCCGACCGGCCGCCTGTTGCGCGACGCCAAGCTCTACGAGATCGGCGCCGGCACCTCCGAGATCCGCCGCATGCTGATCGGCCGCGAGCTGTTCAACGAGACGCGTGATTGACACGACCGGCCAACGGTCCCATTCCTTTTCCATGGCTGATGCGATAACCCTCGATTTCATCGCGAGCCAACTCGAACGCGTCATAGCCGGTCAGGCGGAGATGTGCGACGACATCCGCGTCCTGACCGCGATCGCTCTGCGTCACGAGAACACGCTGATCGAGATGAAGACTGAAATGCACGACATGCTCACTCAGATCACGGCAATGGTCGCTCAGCATGCTCGCTTCAACGATCGCCTGCGGCGGCTCGAGGAGCAGCCTGCGCAATAGCGGTTCTGTACCGTGCGCCTGACCGACGAACAGGCTCTCCTGCGCGATACGGCGCGCGACGTTGCACGCAAGCTGCTGGCGCCGCACGCGGCGGAGTGGGACCGGGAGGCGCGGTTCCCGAAGGAGGCCCTGGGGGAACTCGGCAAGCTCGGCTTCATGGGCATGCTGGTGCCGTCGGAACATGGCGGAGCCGGCGCCGACCATGTCGGTTATGCGCTGGCGCTGGAGGAGATCGCGGCCGGCGACGGCGCCGTGTCGACGATCCTCAGCGTGCACAATTCGGTCGGCTGCGTGCCGGTGCTGCGCTACGGCTCCGAGGAGCAGAAGCGGCGTTTCCTGCAGCCGATGGCGGCGGGCGAGATGCTCGCCTGCTTCTGCCTGACCGAGCCGCAGGCAGGCTCGGACGCCGCCGCGATCAAGACGCGCGCGCGGCGCCGCGGCAATCGCTGGGTGCTGAACGGCACCAAGCAGTTCATTACTTCGGGGCAGAACGCGCAGGTCGCGATCGTTTTCGCCGTGACCGATCCGGACGCCGGCAAGAAGGGCATCAGCGCATTCATCGTGCCGACCGACACACCGGGATACAAGGTGGCGCGGCTCGAACACAAGCTCGGCCAGCGCGCTTCCGACACGGCGCAGCTCGTGTTCGAGGACCTGGAGCTGACGCCGGACCTCATGCTCGGCGGCGAGGGCGATGGCTACCGCATCGCGCTGTCGAACCTCGAAGGGGGCCGCATCGGCATCGCCGCGCAGTCGCTCGGCATGGCTCGCGCCGCCTACGAAGCCGCCCTCGCCTACGGCAAGGAGCGCGCCGCGTTCGGCCAGAAGATCATCGCGCACCAGGCGGTCGCGTTCCGCCTCGCCGACATGGCGACGCAGCTCGCGGCGGCGCGCGGGCTGATCCTGGAGGCGGCGCGACGGCGAGATGCCGGCGAACCCTGCCTCAAGGAGGCGGCGATGGCCAAGCTGTTCGCGTCGGAGATGGCAGAGCGGGTCTGTTCCGACGCGATCCAGATCCACGGCGGCTACGGCTACCTCGCCGACTTTCCGGTCGAACGCATCTACCGCGACGTGCGCGTCTGCCAGATTTACGAAGGCACCAGCGACATCCAGCGTCTCGTCATCGCGCGCGAAATCGAGAAGGAATGACCGGTCACGGCCTCGGCCAGCGAACACCGCGATAGATCTCGCCGAGCGGCAGGTCGAGGCCGATTGCGTCGAGGTGCAGACGCGCGTCCGGTCCCTCGACCACGAGTTCCCGCCAGCCCGTTGCATCGCGTCGATAGAGCGTGGCGGCAACCCGCTCGGTCTCGATGTAGAGAGTCTCCTGAAGGCTGGGAAAAGCTTGATATTGCGGCAGCTTGACGAAGTGATCGTCGCGCTCGGTCGATGGCGATTGGATCTCGACGATGAGCAGCGGCTCCTCGGCGATGCCCTTGTAGCCCTGCCGCTGCTCGCAGGTCACGGTGATGTCGGTCTCGAAATGGTTGCGGCCGGTGAGGCCCTGCGGCGCGATGCCCGCCTGGCTGCGAACGGTGCAGTTCGGCAGATTGCGGCGCAGCGCGGTGGTGATTTCAAACGTCAGGTTAGCGGCGATGATCTGGTGGGCGATGCCCAGCGGCGCCATCGCGACCATGATCCCGTCGAACAGCTGGTAATGACGCTGGTCGTTGGGACAGTTATCGAGGAATTCCTCAACCGTCAGCAGTTTGTACGCGACTTCCATTCCGCTAACCTAGCGCTCGATCCGGCCCATTTCCAGGGCAGACAACGGCAGAACCTCCGGCGCCGCCACTCAATCCATGGTACTCAGATTGAGCGCGGGAGGCGCCAACGGAGCAGCAATGGCGGCGGTTTGGACGCTTGACGACATCCCGTGGGACCGGTTCGACCGGGCGAAGCTCGACCCGGACATCGTCCGCCTCGCCAAGGCCGCGAGCCTCGTCGAATACAACGGCGGCGCCTACGCGCAGCATCTCTGCCGGATTTTCGCGGACGATCCGCAATTCCAAGACGCCGCCCGCCGCTGGGGCGACGACGAGATCCGGCATGGCGCGGCGCTGTGGCACTGGGCGGCGCTGGCCGATCCGAATTTCGATTTCTCCGACGCCTTCGCCCGTTTTCGGGCCGGCTACCGCGCCGATTTCGACAGCGACAAGTCGCGGCGCGGCTCGCGTTGCGGCGAGATGATCGCGCGCTGCATCGTCGAGACCGGCACCAGCTCCTACTACAGCGCCCTCGGCGAGGCCGCGGAGGAGCCGGTGCTCAAGGAAATCTGCCGCCGCATCGCCGCCGACGAATTCCGCCACTACCGGCTGTTCTACAAGACGCTCCGCCGCTACCTGCCGCACGAGCGGATCGGCCGGCTCACGCGGGCCCGCATCGCTTTCGGCCGCATCGTCGAGACAGGCGATGACGAGCTCGCCTATGCGTATTTTGCCGCCAATGGCGGCGACGGCGCTTACGACCGCCGGCGCTATAGCCGCGACTACGCGCGGCGGGCCTGCGCCGTCTATCGTCCGCATCACGTCGAGCGGATGACGGCGATGACGTTGAAGGCGGCGGGACTGCCATCCAACGGCCGCCTCGGCCGGCTCGTCGGCGGCCTCGTCTGGGCCGCTGTGCGCCGCCGAGCCGCCGCCGCCTAAGGGCACGGCCTATTGCGGCGCGGCGATCGCGTTCCGACATCAGCGCCGAGGAGCCTTTTCAATGCCGCTCGGTTTTCTTCCTGCCGCCGCCGTGGCCGGCGGCTTGTTGTTCACCCCTGTCCCCGGCCCGCCGCCGATGCCGGCGTACGGCGCGGTCAACCCCAGCCTGTCGCTGTCGCCGCCGGCGCAAACCCCGATCGGCCAGCAGATCCAGCAGAATTACCGAACGCAACTGCGCTCGGCGCAGCGCGAGCTGCAACAGGCCAACCCCTCAGGCCTCAGCCCTCAGCAGCTCGAAATCAACCGCCTCCTCAATTCCGACGCCGCCGCCCCGCGCTAGGAGCGGTATCGGCCGGAAGGAGCATTCTTCCCGAAATATCGTCATGGCCGGGCTTGACCCGGCCATCTGCGCGGGCCCCGAGATCGCCGGGTCAAAGCCCGGCGATGACGAGAAATTAGTCTAGTCTAGCGGCGCGAGCGGAAGAAGGCGCGCAGGAGGGCCGCGGAGCGCGCCTCGGCGAGGCCGCCGTATATCTCGGGACGGTGGTTGCAGCTCGGGCTGTCGAAGATGCGCGGCCCGTGCTCGACGCCGCCGCCTTTCGGATCGTAGGCGCCGAAATACAGCCGCCGCACGCGCGCGAGCGCGATGGCCGCGGCGCACATCGGGCACGGCTCCAGGGTCACGTAGAGATCGCAATCCGCCAGCTGCGGCCGGCCGAGCCGGGCCGCCCCTTGCCGCAATACCAGCATCTCGGCGTGCGCCGTCGGATCGCGGTCGGCCACGACCCGGTTTCCCGCCGCCGCGACAATCTTCCCGTCCGGTCCGCGCAACGCTGCCCCGACCGGCACATCGCCGCGCCGACCGGCCGCCACCGCTTCCGTCAGCGCCGTCGTCATCGCATCAGAGACGCAGGCCAAGGCGGTCCGCAAGGCAACGGCCATCTCGCTAGGGTCTCGTCCTGCGTCGGTGCACTTGGCGCAGCAGGTTCACGTTGCGAAACCGGACCTCCTGTTCAGCCGAAAAATGGAATCTACTCATCACGCTCAAGGTCGGGGGGGAGGTCTCTAAGTCGCTCCGGCATGGGAAATTGCTCGGGTAGTTTAGGATTTGGAATACGGGGCTCTGACTGTAGAAATGGTACCAACTCGACGGAAAAAATGGCTAATCTGCACACCTCCGAGATAATTCGTTCTAGATCTCGTAGATTTGCTTCTACAGTGACGTGTCCTTTTGGTCCTTTACCTGTTGCGCGGCGCCACTGTGGTTTGCCATCTTTCACGCGGAAGATGGTGTGGCTATGTATAAGCTTGTTTCTGTTTTCCCGTAATATTGAGAAGGCCCGGCAGGCAAATTCTACACTTTCGACGACTTTACGATCTTTATTTCGTTGTCGAGAAAGATTAAGTAAAACGTCTGCCTTTGATCGATTGCCTCCAAGCCCTTCAGTTACCGCCATTCCAACGTCGAAATCACCGAAGAAGGTCCAGATAAGAGCAGTGAAAAATTGCTCCAACATATTCCATTCTAAAGACAGCCGGCCGAGGTCATAGACCAAAGGCATAGCTTCTTCTGTCTCGTGGTAATCTGATACGAACATGGTCTTGGTTCGCCGAGAATGCTGAAACACTAGTCGGCGGCGGCGCGGCGGTGCGAGAAGGCGGTCTCGGCGCTGGTGATGAATTCGAGGAGGCAGGCGCGGCCGTCCTCGGTCTGGCGGCGGGCGCGCAGGATCGCGTCGCCGACCTGCGCCGGGTCCTCGACCCGCTCGCTCCAGCCGCCGAGGTCGCGCGCGAGGTTGGCGTAATTGCCGCCGAGGTCGCGCGTCTTGTGCTTTTCGTGCGACAGCCGCATCGCGTGCGTCTCGATCGCCATCGTCGAGTTGTTGAGCACGATCGTGCAGATCGGGATGCCGCAGCGCGCCGCCGTCTCGAAATCGAGGCCGGTCATGCCGAAGGCGGCGTCGCCCATGAAATTGACGCTGAACTTGTCGGGCGCCGCGACCTTGGCGCCGATCGCGAGGCCGAGGCCGGTGCCGAGCTGGTGCGACTTGCCCCAGCCCATATAGCCGCGCGGCTTCTTGGCGACGTAGAACGGCAGGAGCTGGTCGCGCGGGCTGCCGGAATCGTGGGTCACGATCGCGTCTTCCGACGGGATCACCCGCATGAACTCCGACATCACGAAATACGGGTTGATCGGCCGCTCCGACGAGCGGAGCTTGCCCTGCCAGCGCGCCAGCCACGCCTCCTTGCGCCGCGCGATCTCGGCGCGGGCGCCGGTTTCGTGGGTGCGGCCGCCGAGCCGATCGCGCACCGCCTCGACCAGCTGCGCCAGCACCAGCTTGGCGTCGCCGAGGATCGGCAATTCGGTCTCGTTCGCCTTGAACAGGTCGCGGGTATCGTTGGTGGCGTGGATCAGCCGCTTGCCCGGCGGGATGATCGGAGTCGAGATGTTGTGCCGGGTCAGCGAGGTGCCGACCGCGAAGATCAGATCGGACGCGTCCATCAGGAAGTGACGCCCGTGGCCGGTATAGACCGTGCCGCCGGAGCCGAGCGCCAGTGCGTGGTCCTCGGGAAAGGCGCTCTTGCCGTCGGTCGTCGTCATGACTGGCGCTTCGAGGAGCTCGGCCAGCTCCAGAAGTTCCGGGCTGGCCTCGGCGTAGAGCACGCCTTGGCCAGCGATGATCATCGGCGTCCTCGCCTCGATCAGCAGCCGGGCGGCATCGTCGATGTCGCGGTCGTCGGCGGCCGAGCGGGTGCGCCGCACCGGCACGTAGTCGACCTGGTTGCCGGGCAGCTCGGCCGTCATGATGTCGGTCGGAATCTCCAGCATCACCGGGCCGGGGCGGCCGTTCTTCAATGCGTTGAAGGCGCGGCGCATGGCGCCGACCGTGTGCTCCGGCAACAGCACCGGCTCGACGTGCTTCGTGACGCTCGCGTAGGTGCGGGTCGAATTGAACAGCGGAAACATCTGCGCCGTGTCGCGCGGGTGGCCGAGCGGCAGCAGCAGCACCGGCGTCGAGTCGGAGTAGGCCGAGGCGATGCCGGCAAAGGCGTTCTCCGCGCCCGGCCCGTATTGCATCGCGAACACCGCCGGCGGCTTGCCGTTGGCGATGCGGGCGGCGCCGTCGGCCATGTGCACGCCGACCCGCTCCTGCCGGCAGATCACGGGGCGCATGCCGCCCGCGACCGCCGCCTCGATGATCGGCGTCGTCGGGAAGCAGAACATCGTCGAGATCCCCTCGCGCTTCAGGATCTCGGAGATCGCGTCCATGACCAGCATCGTCGGCTCCTTCCGGGGTTCGCCACGGCCTGCGGCATCATGGGGCGGACGCGACTCGACTGTCAAAAACTCCGCGCCGCGCCGCGGGGCCTGTAGAATGATGCTTCTCCGGCCGGCTCGGCTGGTCCAGGGGCTGATCCGGAACAAGGCGAGGCATGGCCGAGGAGCGCACCGTCGCGGCGACGGAAGCCGACAGCGAGGAAGCCGCCGGCGTTCCCGATTGGCGCCGCACCTTGTGGGTCATGGTCGGCATCCAGTTCATCATGACGATGGCCTTTTCGGTGCTGAGCCCGATCATGCCGCTGTTCCTGCCGGAGCTCGGGGTCAAGAACCCGGCGGCGATCGACATCTGGGCCGGCATTCTCGGCGGCTCGACCTCATTCGTCGCGGCCTTCGTCTCGCCCCTGTGGGGGCGGGTCGCCGACCGCCGCGGCCGCAAGCTCATGCTGCTGCGGTCGAGCCTCGCGATCGGCTTTTTCACCGCGCTGATGGGCGCTGCCGGCGACGTATGGCAGTTCTTCGCCTTCCGCGCGCTGATGGGCGTCTTCGCCGGGTTCTCCAGCGCTGCCATCGCATTGGTTGCGAGCCAGGTGCCGGAGGGGCGGCTGGGCTACTCGCTCGGCTGGCTCAGCACCGGGCAATTGGTCGGTTCGCTGGTCGGCCCGATCATCGGCGGCGCCCTCGCCGACCTCACCGGCAGCTACCGCATGCCGTTCTACTGCACTTCGGCGACGATTTTGTTTTCCGCCGGTCTCGTGTGGTTCGCGGTGCACGAGCGGTTTTCGCCGGCGCCGCGCGGGCGCCAGCAGCGGTCGGTCTTGGAGGCGCTGGTGACGCTGGCGCAGTCGCCCGGCCTCTTGGCGCTGTTCTTCGTCTTGCTGATGGCGCAGTTCGGGGTGCGCACGGTGCAGCCGGTCGTGACGCTCTACGTCCAGGACATGGTCGGCATGCGGCCGGACATCGCAACGTTGAGCGGCATCGCCTTTTCGATCACCGGCCTCGCCAACGTCGTCGCCGCGCCCTTTCTCGGCAACCGCAGCGACGTGATCGGCTACCGCCGCGTGCTGCTGATCGGCCTGTTGGGCGCGACGGTGACGACGCTGCCGCAGGCCTTCACGGACAATTACTGGGCGTTTGTTGCCGAGCGCTTCGGGGTCGGGCTGTTCATCGGCGGCCTGGTGCCGGTCGCGAATGCCCTCGTCGGCCGCAGCGTCGCGCGGGCCGACCGCGGCGCGGTCTATGGCATGACCTCGTCGGCGATGTTTCTCGGCAACTCGCTCGGCCCGGTCAGCGGCGGGGCCATCGCCGCGCTGCTCGGCCTGCGCTGGGTGTTCCTGCTGACGGCGCTGGTGCTGCTGGTGAATCTCGTCTGGGTGTACTACCGGGTGGACGACCGCGCCGCCGTCTCGGAAGTACCCACCAGCCGCGGCAGTTAGAAAGCAATCCGAACGAACGGCTGAAGCGTGGGTCCCGGCCTGCGCCGGGACGACGAAACGGAAGCGGGACGACCGGCGAAACCTCGCCGTGCGGACGCGAGAAACGGAAAAGGGCCGCCCCTCGGGGCGGCCCTCTCGATCCGAAAACCGGCGGCCGTTGCGGCCGCGACAACGCCTTCTCAGGCGCGGACCTCCGCGAGGAAGATCCTGGTCACGGCAGCTTTCGACCGCGGTTGATCGTTAGACACAGGATCACCTCCTTTCTGCTGTTGCGCCAATGCCCGTAATGTACGCATGCCTCCGCCGAACCACAAGCGATCTTCCCCGCCGCCGCCGTCCGTTGCGGCGACAAGGCGACGCAGCATCGGCCAGAATCCTGAGGTTTTACCGAGGCTGCCCCGACGCGACGTGGCATGATGCGGCAAACGCCACCGAGCGAGCGCCGCACCGATGTCGAACGTCACCGTCGAACGAATCACCGTCAACGGCATCGCGCTCGAGGTCCTGCGGCACGGCTCCGGACCGCCGCTGGTGCTGCTCCACGGCATGCAGACCGTCTCGCCGCGAGCGCCGTTTCTCGATCTGCTCGGCCGTCATGCCGAGATCGTAGCGCCGTCGAGCCCTGGCTTCGGCAATTCTTCCCGCCCGCCGGACTTCGACACGATCTACGATCTCGTCCACCTCCATCTCGCGCTGATCGACGAGCTGCCCTACGACAAGGTCAACCTGCTCGGCCTGTCGTTCGGCGGCTGGCTCGCGGCGGAGGTCGCCGCCGCGTGCAGCCATAAGCTGGCGCGGCTGGTGCTCGTCGATCCGCTCGGGATCAAGATCGGCGACCGCGAGAGCCGCGACATCCTCGATGTGTTCAACGTGCATCCCGACGAGGTGCGGCGGCGCAGCTGGCATGACGTCCGCAACGCCCCGGATTACGACCGGATGAGCGACGAGGAGCTGATCGTGCTCGCACGCAATCGCGACGCGCTCTGCCTCTACGCGTGGCACCCGTGCCTCTACAACCCGCAGCTGAAGCAGTGGCTGGGCCGCATCCGCGCTCCGACGCTTGTGGTGTGGGGCGCCAGCGACCGGGTCGTCCTGCCCGAATACGGCCGCGCCTATGCCGGGCTGATCCCCGGCGCCCGCTTCGAGATCATCGACGGCGCCGGCCATCATCCCGAGCTCGAACAGCCGCAACGCTTCGCCGAGCGCGTCACGGCATTCATCGCCCGTTAGGCGAGGAGGCAATTCAGCAACCCTTGCCCGCGGGTGGTGTTGTAAAGGTCGCCCTGCAGGTGGAAAATCGCAGGAACTTCGGAGGGAGGAAACGATAATGAGGTTGGGCAAGTCCTGGCGCGCCGGCCTGTTGGCAGCGCCCGCATCCTTCGCGATGACGCTCGCCGCCGCCGCGGCTCCGGCCGACCAGGAGCCGATCAAGATCGCCGTCATCTCCGAGGAATCCGCTATCCTCGGCCAGTCGATCAGCGCCGGAGCCAAGCTCGCCGCAGCCGATATCAACGCCAAGGGCGGGATCAACGGCCGAAAGATCGAAATAATCGTCTACGACGATCATTCCTCGGCCGCCGACGCGGTGCGCGCCTATCAGCGCGCGGTGCAGCAGGACCATGTCAGCGCCGTCGTCGCGACCTTCATCAGCGAAGTTTATCTCGCGCTGGAACCGTGGGCGGCGCGGCTGCACACGCCGACGATCACCGCGGCGGCGGCCTCCAACCTGATCACCAAGCAGGTGCACGACGACTACGACCGCTTCAAATACGTGTTCGAGGGCTGGCTGCCGTCGCCGATCATCGCGCAGGCGGTCTGCGACTCCTCGCACGACATCCTCGTCGGCATGCTGCACATGAAGAGCGCGGCGATCGTCAGCGAGGACGCGGATTGGACGACGCCGCTCGACGCGGCGCAGGAGAAGTGCCTCCCGGAGGCCGGCCTCAAGGTCGTCGACCATGTCCGCTTCAACCCGGACACGACAGACTTCACGCCGATCTATACGGCATCGAAGGCAAGCACCCCGACGTCATCATCGCCGGTTGGGCGCATGTCGGCGTCCAACCGACGGTGCAATGGCATGACCAGCATGTGCCGATACCGCTCGCCGGGAACGACGCCCAGGCGACCAACCCGACCTTCTGGAAGACGACCAACGGTGCGACAGACGGCGTCATCACGCAGACAGGTACCGTTCCGGGAGTGGCGCTGACCCCGCTGACGGTTCCGGTCGGGGAGGAGTTCGTCAAGACGACCGGCAAGTTTCCCGCCTTCACCGGCTTTACCGCCTACGACGATGTGCGGGTCATCGCCGAGGCGATGATGCGGGCAGGCTCGACCGATGCCGACAAGGTGGTCGCCGAGATGGAAAAGACCGACATGGTCGGCACCCTAGGCCAGTACGCCTTCTACGGCCGCAGCGACACCTTCACGCACGCGATGCGCTATGGGCCGAAATACGTGACCGGCATCTTCATGCAGTGGCAGGACGGCAAGCAGGTCTGCATCTGGCCGCGCGACAAATGCCCGGCCCCGCTCAAGTTCCCGAGCTTCGTCAAGCTGCCGGAGCAAGCCGCCGCTAAATAGCGGCGGCGGGCGGCGGAGCCGACGCGTGCAGCTCCGCCGCTTGCCCCACGGCCGATTGGCCGCGCCGGCTGTCGGCGGCTGAGCCGCCGCCCTCGCGAACGAGAAGATCATTGCTCGCCCTGCAGATCCTGGTCGACGGTTTTGCGATCAGCGCGCTCTACGGCCTCGGCGCCGTCGGCTTCACACTGATGTTCGGGGTATGCGGCGTCCTCAACCTGGCGCATGGCGGCATCATGGTCATCGCCGCCCTGGTCGGGTGGTGGATGGCGGCGGAGCACGGCGCCGGCCCCTATGGCGGCGCCGCGGCCGGGGTCGCCGCCGGCCTCGCCGCGTCCTTCGTGACGTACTACGCCGTGGTGCGGCCGATCCAGCGCTCGCGGGCGATCCCGCGGGTCGAGGAAGAGATCTTCATCCTGACCGGCACCCTGCTCTGGGGCATCATGATGCAGGTCGGCCTCGACTACCTCTTCAGCAACAACCCGGTCACGATGCAGCCGCTCCTGCAGGGCGTCGTGCTGATCGGCGGCGTGCGCACGCCGCGCAACGAGGTGCTGATCGCGGTCGTGTGCTGGGCGATCATCGGCCTCTTGTCGCTGCTCGTGAACCGCAGCCGCATCGGCAAACAGCTGCTCGCCGCCGCGATCAACCCGCGCGCGCTGACCCTGCTCGGGTTCGAGTTGTCGCGCATCTACCTGATCGTCTGGGCGATCTATGGCGTGCTCGCGGGGCTGGCCGGGGTATTGCTGGCCTCTTTCCTCGGGGCCAGCGCCGACAACGCCGGTGCGCTGACCGCCAGCGCCTTTACGATCGTCATCCTCGGCGGCCTCGGCAGCGTGCCGGGATCGCTGATCGCGGCCTACATCGTCGGCTATGCCGAGACGCTGACGGCATATCTCATTGCGCCCACGTTGCGGCCGATCCCGGCCCTGATCATCCTCGTCATCGCCCTCTATCTGCGGCCGCAGGGCCTGCTCGGGCGACGCTGAGGGCTCGATGGCCGCGTTGAAGAAACTCAGCCCCGTCTTCGTCGCGCTCGTCGCGATAGCGCTGGTCGCCGGCGGCTCGGCGCCGTGGTGGCTCGGCGCCTACTGGCTCGGCATCTTCACGGTCGCCTATTATTTCGGCGTCTTCGCGATGTCGTGGGACCTGCTATTCGGCTATGCCGGGCAGGTCAATTTCGGCCCGACCTTCCTGATCGGCCTCGGCGCCTACGGCGCCGGCATCCTCAACAACCAGGGATTGCCGCTGCCCCTGTGCATCGTCTGCGGCGCGCTGATCGCCGTCGCCGGCGGGATTTTGCTGGCCCTGCCGGCGTTGCGTCTGCAAGGACCCTATTTCGGCATTATCACGCTCGTCGCGGTGCTGTTGCTGCTCGATTTCATCGTCATCTTCGCCGGCGTCACCGGCGGCGAGATCGGCATGATGGTGCCGGACGTGCTGTCGGTCAGCGTCGGGGCGAATTACTGGTACGCCTTCGGCTTCCTCGTGATCTCTGCCGTCATCCTCTACACGCTGTCGCGCTCGGCGCTGGGGCTGATCCTGCAGGCGACCGGCCAGGACCGGATCGAGGCCGAGGCGCTCGGCTTCAACGTGACCAAGCACAAGCTCGCCGCCTTCTCGATCAGCGCGCTGTTCTCCGGCCTCGCCGGCGCGATGCTGACCTTCTACCAGGGTACGGCCTCGGTCGATCAGATGGTCGATCTGTCGATCGCGGTGCAGATCATCATCGCGGTCGTGTTCGGAGGCCGGCGCACGATCCTTGGCGGCATCCTCGGCGCCATCTTCCTCGTGCTGTTCAACGAGCTGCTGCGCCCGCTCGGCCAGCTCAATACCTTCGTCGTCTCGGGCATCGCGCTGCTGGTCATCCTGTTCCTGCCCGACGGCGTGCTCGGCTACGTGCTGCGCCCGCGCGAGAGCGCCTGATGCTGGGCAACGCGCCGCTCCTCGAAGTCGAAGGGTTGACCAAGCGGTTCGGCGGCCTTGTTGCGGTCAAGGACATCGGCTTTTCGATCCGCGGCGGCGAGATTCTCGGGCTGATCGGCCCGAACGGGTCCGGCAAATCGACGGTCATGAAATTGATCATGGGCATCGAGCGGCCGGACGCCGGAGCGGTGCGGCTCGACGGCGCCGACGTCGCCGGCTGGCCGACCTACCGCATCGCCCGCAGCGGCGTCGGCATCGTCTTCCAGCACTCGCGGCCGCTCAACCGCCAGACCGTGCTCGAAAACATCAAGCTCGCGCTGCTGCCGGACTCGCTGTTCCGGCTCGCCGCCGAGGCCGGCGTCGAGGACCGCGCCCGCGAGATCGCCGAGCGCGTCGGCCTCAGAAACGTGCTCGGGCGCCGGCCGCCGACCCTGCCTTTCGCCGACCTGCGCCGGCTGGAAATGGCGAAGGCGCTGGCCCGCGACCCGAAGGTCGTGCTGGTGGACGAACCGTTCGCGGGCCTTACCCCCGGCGAGATGGCCGCCTTTGCCGAATTGATCGACGGCTTCCGCCGCGACGGCCGCGCCGTGCTGCTCGTCGACCACAACGTCAAGAGCGTGTCGCGGCTGGTCGATCGCGTCCTCGCGATGTATCTCGGCGAGCGCATCGCCGAGGGCAGCGCCAGCGACGTCATGCAGGACCCGACGGTGCGGCGCGTCTATATCGGCGGCGCCATCGAGACCCATGCGCGGCCGGAGATCGCGGCGCAGGGCGAGGCCCTGCTCGATCTCCGCGATGTCGAGGTGTTCTACGGCAAGGCGCAGGCGCTGCGGCAGGTGTCGCTGCATGTCGGAGCCGGCGAGTTCGTCTCGCTCGTCGGCCTCAACGGCGCCGGCAAGACGACGCTGTTCAACGCGATCTCCGGGCTCGTCCCCTATGCCGGCGAAATCCGCTGGCAGGGCCGGCCGCTCGCCGGCCGCAGCCCGGCCGCGATCGCCCGCGCCGGCATCGTGCAATGCCCCGAGACGCGCGAGCTGTTCGGCGACCTGACGGTGCGCGAGAACCTCGACCTCGGCGGCCAGCACCTCGCCGCGGCCGAGCGCGAGCGCCAGCGCGACTGGCTCATCGAGCTGTTTCCGGTGCTGGGCGAGCGGGCGCGCCAGGCCGCCCGCACCTTGTCGGGCGGCGAGCAGCAGATGCTGGCGATCGCCCGGGCGCTGATGATGCAGCCGAAACTGCTGATCCTCGACGAGCCGACGCTCGGCCTCGCGCCGGTCATCCTCGACCACCTGTCGCGGGCGCTGGCGCGGCTGCGCGAGACGACGGACATCACCGTGCTGCTCGGCGAGCAGAACGTCACGTTCGCGCTGCCCCACGCCGACCGGGTCTACGTCATCGAGCACGCCCGCATCATCTGGGAAGGCCACCCCGCCCGCTTCGCCGAGGAGATGGGCACCGGGTATCTCTGACGTCACGGGCGCGTCTTGAGTGATGAGAGCGGTATCCATCGAACAGGGTCGCTCGCCGCACAAGCGGTCATGGCCGGGCTTGACCCGGCCACCTCCGGGGCGCCCGAGATCGCCGGGTCAAGCCCAGGGATGACGCGAAAGGAATGCTTGCACCGCTCTAGGCAGGGATCGCCGTTTCCTTGGAAACGCGGCGGGCGTAGGCGACGATGCGGCGGCCGGCATCCTGCAGCCTCGCGACGGGTTCGGTCAGCGAGATGCGGAGATGGCCGGCCGCGCTCGGCCCGAAGCCGTCGCACGGCAGCACCGCCACCCGCTCCGAGTTCAGCAAGCCATGCGCGAACTCGCTCGCGCCGAGGCCGGTGCCGCGGACATCGAGCAGCACGAACATGCCGCCCTCCGGCGCAACGATGCGGCACTTGGGCGCTTCAGCCAGGATGCCGCAAAGGCGGTCGGCCCGCCGCCGGTAGTCTTCGCGCAGGGCCGCCACCTCGGGCAGCTCCTCGGCAAAAGCCGCCAACGCCCCGAGCTGGATGAACGCCGGGCTCCCGTAGGTCATGCACAGGATGAGATTGAAGAGGTGGCGCACGAGAGCGGGCGGCCCGATGACCCAGCCGAGCCGGAACGCCGGAACCGCATGGGATTTGGAGAGACTCGAGACCACGACCGCACGGTCGGCCATGTCGGGAAGCGACCACACGCTGACATGCGGACGCGCGAAGGCAAGGTCCTCGTAGACCTCGTCCGACAGCAGCCACAGGTCATGGCGGCGGCAGAGCGCGGCGATGCCGGCGATCTCGTCGGCGGTAAAGACGGCGCCCGTCGGGTTGTGCGGCGTGTTGATCCAGAGCACGCGGGTGTGCGGCGTGATCGCCGCGGCAACGCGGTCGAGATCGGGATGAAAGCCGCGCCCGGGATTCAGCGGCACCGTCACCATGCGCGCGCCGGCGGCCGCGATGACGGGCTCGTACGTAGCGTAAGCCGGCTCCAGCACGACGATTTCATCGCCGGGACCGGCGAGGAGCTGGATGGCGCAGTACAGCCCGCCCTGCGCCCCCGGCACGACCGCGACGTTCTCCGCGCCGCAGAGCCGCCCGGTCCGCCGCACCTGCCGCGCCGCGATCGCCTCGCGCAGGGCCGGGTAGCCGAGCGTCGCCGAATAGCCAGTGCGATGCCGGCGCAGCGCCGCGACCGTGTCCTCGATCAGCGCCTCGGGCGGAGCCTGGTCGGGGTCGCCGATCGTCAGAAAGATGACGTCGTGCCCCGCCTCGGCCAAACGGGCCGCTGCCTGATGCACGGCCCAGGCGTCGGCGCCCCGTACCGCGAGGCGGTCAGCGAGCTGCGAATATCCTGCCACTGCTTTGGCCTCTTGCCCAGCGCAGAAGAGAACGGACCGAACGCCGATCGAACAATAGCTGAACGGCAGCCGGGCGGCTTCCAATCCCGGAGTGACGCCCACAGGCTGAGCCGCGGACGCCTCCAGTCTAGCCGGCGACGGCAGCTTCCGGCGACGCCTCAGCGGGCGAGCAGGACGCGGCGGAAATCCTCGGTAACGAAGTATTCCCTCTCGTCGTGCTCGCGCGGCCAACGATCGGCATCGAGCGCCAGCGCATCATAGGCGCGGGCAACCCGCAGCAGCCGATCGCGCAGCTCCACCGTACCGGCGCGCGCCGCCGTCTGGCGAAGCAGCTGAGCTTCATCGCGGTACTGCCTTGCGTCTGCTGCTTGCATCGACAAGTCTCCCCCGAGGAACGGCGCTCGCTAACGCTGCTGGCGGCGGCGAGTTCCGCCGCGACGGGGTAAATGAATTTGCCTTTGTGGCAGGACCCTTAAGTCGCCGCGACAGCGACGTCGAGCCAGCCGCGGTCGGTGACGGCGGCGGCGTCGCCGGGGCGCAGCAGCACCGTCGTCGTGGCCGACTCGACGACGGCGGGGCCTGCGATGCGCTGGTGCGGCGCGAGCGCGTCGAAGGCGTAGACCGGCGCGGTCAGCCAGTCGTCGAGATAGATCCGCCGCTCGCCCTGTGGCGGCGCCGGCGGCACCGGCGGCAGGGTCGGCTCCTGCGGCAGTTCTTCGAGAACCCCCGCCACCGCGACGCGCGCATTGACCAGCACGCTCTCCTGGTCCGGCATCGAATAGGTGTAAAGCGCCTCGTGTCGGCGGTGGAACCGCTCGACGATCTGCGGCAGCGGGTCGTCCGCGGTCCAATCGACATCGTCGAGCGGCACCGAGATCTCGAAAACCTGTTCGCCGTAGCGCATATCGGCGGAGCGGATCGTACGGGTGGGGCCGCTGAAGGAATGGCGCAGCCGCGCCAGCCCCTCCGCCTCCATCTCCTCGAACAGGCGCTTCACCGCCGCGCCATCGAGGCCCCTCGTGTCGCCGACGTGCGAGCGCGCCACTTCGAAGCGCAAATCCGTGGCCAGCATGCCCCAGGCGGACAGCACGGCGGCGACGCGCGGCACGATCACCCGCGCGAGACCGAGCTGGCGGGCGATGTCGGTCGCGTGCAACCCGGCGGCGCCGCCGAACGCAAACAGCGCGAACTGCCGCGGATCGACCCCGCGCCGCACCGACACGAGGCGCACCCCTTCGGCCATCGTCGTGTTGATGACGCGGTGGATGCCGCGCGCCGCCTGCAACCGCTCGACCCCGAGCCGTGCCGCGACGCGATCGACCGCCGCCTCCGCGGCGGCGCGGTCGAGGACCCGGCTGCCGCCGAGGAAGCTGGTCGGGTCGAGGTAGCCGAGCACGAGATTGGCGTCGGTCACCGTCGCGGCCGAACCGCCGTTGCCGTAGCACGCCGGCCCCGGCGCCGCGCCCGCGCTCTCGGGACCGACATGCAGGATGCCGCCGGCATCGACCCGGGCGATGGAGCCGCCGCCGGCCCCGATGCTGGCGATATCGAGGCTGTTCAGGGCGATGCGGTGGCCGCCGATCCGCCGGTCCATGACGAGGCTCGGCTGCCCCTCGACGACGAGGCAGATGTCGGTGCTGGTGCCGCCCATGTCGAACGGGATCAGGTTGCCGGCGCCGGCGAGGCGGGCGGCGTAGACGCTGCCGGCGACGCCGCCGGCCGGCCCCGACAGCACCGCGCCGGCGGCGAGGCGGCCGCTGTCGGCGATCGGCACGACGCCGCCGTGCGACTGGATGATCAAGGTCGGCCCGCGATAGCCGGCTTCGGCGAGCCGGCTGCGCAACCGCTCCAGGTAGCGCGACAGCGCCGGCCCGACATAGGCGTTGACGATCGTCGTCGAGACCCGCTCGAACTCCTTGATCTGCGGCAGGACCTGCGATGACAGCGAGACGTAGGCGTGCGGCAAGGCGCGAGCCAAGGCCTCGGCTGTCTGCCGCTCGTGGCGGTCGTCGCGCCAGGCGTGGAGATAGCAGACCGCGACCGCCTCGACCTCGGCCTGGCGCAGCGTCTCGATTGCCCGGTCGAGCGAGGCCGGGTCGAGCGGCGTCTCGATGCGTCCGTCGGCGCGGATGCGCTCGACGACGCCGAGGCGCAGGTGCCGCGGCGCGAGCTGGAGCGGCGGCGGCATGCGCAGATTGTAGCGGTCGTCCTTGAGGCCCTCGCGCATCTCGATGACGTCGCGATGGCCCCATGTCGTCAGGAGCCCGACCCTGGCGCCCTTGTGTTCCAGGAGCGCGTTGGTCGCCACCGTCGTCCCGTGCACGATGCGCTCAGTCTGCGCCAGCAGCGCCGCGCGGCCGAGGCGCAGAAGCTGGGCGAGCGCCGCCAGCCCCTCGATGACTCCGACAGAGGGGTCGTCCGGGGTCGAGGGCACCTTGGCGAGGGTCGTGCGTCCGGCCTCGTCCACCGCGACGAGGTCGGTAAACGTGCCTCCGACGTCGATCCCGATGCGGTACACGCCGCTAGCCCCCACCCTGACCTCCCCCGCTCGCGGGGAGGGAACCCTCCGAAGCCGTCCTCCGCAAGCGGAGGAGTAGCCGCTCTTAAGCCCTCCCCCGCAAGCGGGGGAGGGAGGGGTGGGGGCTTCGCCGCGATCGCCATCACGGATTGATGACGGTGTCGGTGCGGCTGATGATGAAGGCCTCGCGGCGCTCGAAGAAGTCGCGGACGATGTCGGCGAAGGCTTCGGGACGGTCGGTGCCGATCGCGTGGCCGGCGTCGTAGACGAAGGTCAGGTGGCCGTTCGGCAGCAATCCCTTGTAGAAGCGGCCCATCTCCGGCGGGATCACCCGGTCGAGCGTGCCGAACAGGACGAGCGTCGGGATCGCCAGCTCGCGCATGCGGCGCTCCAGCTCCGGGTCGCGGTCGGGGCCGCGCAGGCGCGCGACCAGCCGCCGCGTCTTCGCGGCGACGGCGGGATCGGCGGGCGGCAGCGGCGGCACCCGTTCCGGATGCCCGAAGAGCCGGCGCGCGATCTCCTCCGGCGTGCCGGCCGGCGGCTCGGCACCCGCCGGGCGTATCGCCGCCGGCGCCTCCAGCGCCAGCGCCAGCACCCGCCCCGGCTGCTGCACCGCCAGCCAGAGCGCGGCCTTGCCGCCGAACGAGGTGCCCAGCAGATTGAACTCGCCGAGCCCGAGCGCCGCCGCCGCGGCGCCTATCGTCGCGGCGAGCTCAGCCATCGTCTGCGTGCGCTCGTTCTCCGGCGACAGCCCGAAACCGGGCATCTCGAAGGCGACGACGCGGAAATGGCGCGCCAGCAGACCGTGGGCCGGCGTCAGCCGCAGCCCGCCGGCGCCATGCAGATGCACGAGCGGCGCCCCCTCTCCCGCCGCCATGTAGCGGATGCGGAACCCGTCGGCCTCGACGAAGGCTTCCTTGAACGCGGCGCCAGGCTTCGGCGCCTCCGATGGATCGGCCACGCTTCCTCCGTCAGATGTCGCGAATGCGCGGCAGCACCTTGCGGCCGAACAGGTCGAGCAGGTCCATCATCGCATCGACGTCGGCCGAGCCGGGGTCCTGCAGCGACAGGTCGAGGACGCCCGCCCCCATCTCCTCGCGGCATTGCCGGATCTGCGCGACGATGCGGTCGGGGCCGCCGCAGAACGTCACCGGCAGGACGCCGCCGACATTCGCCGGACGCGCCTCCCCCGCGACATTGCGGGCATCCGCCGCCAGCAGCGCGTCCCGCAATTTGCCGCGGATCGGGAAGGGCGCCTGCCCGTTGCGCCGCTTGAGCGCCTCGTCCGCCTGCTCGTCGCTGTCGGCGAGGATCATGTTGGCGCGGTAGACGATCTGGTCGCGCCCCGGCTGCCAACCGTACGTCTCGCATTGCCGCCGGTAATAGCCGGTCGATTTCGCCATGACCGGGAAGGGCCCGTACGACACCCCGAGGCCGAGCCGGTGCCGCGCCGCGAAATCGCATGACTCGGCGCTGACCCCCAGCGCGTAGGTCTCCGGCCCCGGATGATTGAGCGGGCGCGGCCAGATCGAGACGGTGCGGAACTGGAAATGGCGGCCCTGCCAGCCGAAGGGCTGCGGCTCGGTCCATGCCTTGAGGATCAGCTCCATGCCCTCGTCGGTGCGCTCGCGCGCCTCCTTTGGGTTGAGGTCATAGCTGAGGTATTCGTTGGTGGTGCCGCGCAGCATGCCGAACACGAAGCGGCCCGGCGCCATCGTGTCGAGCATCGCCAGCTCCTCGGCGACCCGGACGGGGTTGCTCGTCGGCACGATCGGCCCGAGCAGCGCGATCTTGATCGTCTTGACCTGCGAGGCGAGAAACGCCGCCGACACCACCGGCGACGGCGTCAGGATGCGCGGCGAGTAGTGGTGCTCCGACACGCTGACCCAGTCGAAGCCGAGCTCCTCGACATAACGGATGCGCTCGACCATGCCGCGAAAGGACTTGACGCCGGCCTCGGGGTCGTAGGCGGCCGGCGGCACCGGCCACTGCGCCGGCACCGAATGCGGCGGGTAGCGCCCGGTTTCGAAATACGACACCTTCATCGCCGCACCTCCGCTATCCAGCGACGGCTTCGCCGCCGATCAGGGGCGCTTCATCCTATCGTGAAGCCACGAGCACGTGCGCCGGTATTTTCCCCGTGCATCCCGACCTCTCGTCATGCCGTGCCGCCGATGATGCCCTGGGCGCGGAGATTGGCGATGTCGTCAGCCGCGTAGCCGAGTTCGGCGAGGATCTCGCCGGTGTGCTCGCCAAGCAGCGGTGCGCCGCGCCGAATTTCGGGGGGAGTGCACGAAAAGCGCGCCGCCGCCCGCGCCTGCCGCAGCCGGCCGGCGGCGGGGTGGTCGTATTCCGCGACCAGGCCGAGTTCCCGCAGCTGCGGGTGGCGGATCACCTCGCTGCGGGTCAGCACCGGCGCGCAGGGCACGTCCGCCGCGGTCAGCCGATCGAGCCACTCCGCCGAGGTGCCGGTCCGCAGCGCCTCGCGGGTCAGTTGCATGCGCGCGTCGATGTTCTGCTGGCGCAGCGCCGGGGTTCTGAAGCGCTCGTCTTCGAGCCATTCCGGGTGCCTCAGGGCGCGCGCCAGCCCCGTCCATTGCCGGTCGGTCTGCACCGCCACCGTGATGTAGCCGTCGGCCGTCTCGTAGATCAGATCGGTCGCGCTCGCCTCCTCCTGCGGCTGGTCCTCGTCGGCGAAGGTCTGGCTGCCCATGTCCGAACTCCACAGAAAGGCCACCACCGCCTCCAGCATCGACAGCCGCACGTGCTGGCCCTCGCCGGTCCGCTCGCGCGCGAGCAGCGCCGCGGTGATCGCCTGGGAGGCGGTGATCGCCGTCAGCTTGTCGGGCAGGATCGTGCGCAGCATGCGCGGCCGCACCCGGTCGGAGCCGGCCTGCACCGTGGCGAGGCCGGAAAACGCCTGGATCAGCGGGTCGTAGGCCGGCCTTTGTCCGTAAGGGCCGACCTCGCCGAAACCGCTGATCGAGACGTAGACGATGCGCGGCGCGGCGGCCCGCACCGCGCTCTCGCCGACGCCCAACCGCTCGGCGACGCCGGGGCGGAAGTTCTGCACGAACACGTCGGCGGTCTTGGAGAGGCGCAGCAGGATGTCGATCGCGGCCGGGTTTTTCAGGTTGAGGACGATCGAGCGCTTGTTGCGGTTGTTGTTGAGGAACGAGGCCGACAAGCCGCCGCGGCGGTTGGCGGCGGCGCGGGTGTGGTCGCCGCCGTCCGGAGCCTCGACCTTGACGATGTCGGCGCCGTGGTCGCCGAGGATCATCGTCGCCAGCGGCCCGGAAACGTTCGTGGTAAGGTCGAGGACGCGAAAACCGTGCAACGGACCGGGCATCGAGCAGCCTTCCTCCCATTCGGCCGCCCTGTCCTGGCTGGGCAGCTCTCGCCTCAGAACATTATCACGCTGCGGATCGTCTCGCCGCGCTTCAGCGCCGCGAAACCGTCGTTGATGTCGTCGAGCCGGATACGCCGCGAGATCAGCTCGTCGAGCTTGAGGCGGCCGTCGAGATAGGCCCGCGCGAGCAGCGGAAAATCGCGGGCCGGGCGGGCGCCGCCATAGCTCGACCGGCGGATGCGCTTCTCGCCCATCAGCGCGCCCCAGCGGAAGGCGACATCGTGATCGACGTCGATCTTGCCGAGCCAGATGATTTCGCCGCCCGGCCGCACCGCCTCGGCGCTCAGCCTGAAGCCGGGGGCGCCGCCGGCGGCCTCCAGCACGACATCGGCGCCGCGGCCGTGCGTCAGCGCCCGCGCTCGTTCGGCCGCATCCTCCCGCCGCGCGTCCACCGTCGCCGTCGCGCCGAGCCGTTCCGCCAGCGCCAGCTTCACGGGATCGAGATCGACGGCCACGATCTGCCCCGCGCCGCCGAGCCGCGCGCCCTGGACGGCGGAAAGGCCGACGGCGCCGCAGCCGATGACCATGACGGTATCGCCATAGGCGACCCGGGCGACGTTGAGCGCGGCGCCGACCCCGGTCATGACGCCGCAGCCGATCAAACAGGCGTGGTCGAAACCGATCCCTTTCGGCACGGCGATCGCCTGCTGCTCCGGCACGACGCAGTACTCGCCGAACGCACCGAGGAACATCAGGTGCTTCAGCGGCCGCCCGTCGCGCAGCCGGGCGCGGCTGTCGCCGTCGAAGGCGACCGCCTGCGGCCCCTCCGCCAGATACGTCTCGCACAGGATCGGCAGGTCGCGGTCGCAGTAGAAGCAGTGGCCGCAATGCGGGTTCCACGACAGCACGACGTGGTCGCCGCGGGCCAGCGAGCGCACCGCGGGTCCGACCTCCTCGACCACCCCGGCGGCTTCGTGGCCGAGGACGATCGGCATCGGATAGCGCAACGCGCCGTCGATGACTTCGAGGTCGGTATGGCACAGGCCCGCCGCCTTGACCCGCACCAATACGTCGCCCGGCCGCAGTTCTTCGGCGGCGACGGTCTCGATCGTCAGCGGCGTCTGCGCCGCATGCAGCACCGCGGCGCGGTATTCGAGCGGCATCGCTCTCTCCATTGCCGTTGACCCCCGGCCACGCCCGGCCGAAGCTTACCGCGAACAGCCGCGGAGGAGCATGCCATGAAGGTCGGGATCGCGCTGAACTGCCTGCATCAGCCCGGGCGCTCCGACGCGGCGGTCATGGGCGAGCATATGGCGCTCGGCGACCTCGCGGAGCCGCTTGGCTTCGACTCGCTATTCGCGCTCGAACACCACTTCACCGGCTACGCGATGTCGCCGGCGCCGACGCAGCTTCTGGCCTACTACGCCGGCCGCACCCGGCGCATCACATTGGGCACCGCCGTCATCGTCCTGCCCTGGCACGACCCGGTTCGGGTCGCCGAGCAGATCGCGCTGCTCGACGTATTGTGCGGCGGGCGCTGCGTGTTCGGCTTCGGCCGCGGCGCCGCCAGCGTCGAGTACCAGGGCTTCCGCATTCCGATGGAGGAGGCGCGGCCGCGTTTCGTGGAGGCGGCGAACATCGTCGTCAAGGCGCTGACGCAGGAGAGCTTCGAGCATCAGGGCCAATTCCACCGCATCCCGCGTACTGCGATCCGGCCGCGGCCGATCTCGCACCCGGAGCGCCGCTTCTATGCCTCGGCCGTCAGCCCGGACTCGGCCGAGATCATGGCGAAGCTCGGGTTCGGCCTGTTGATGGTCATGCAGAACGAGTGGCCAAAGGCGGCTGAGGACATCCAGCGCTACCGCGACATCGCGTCGGCCGCCGGCCACACGCCGCGCCCCCCGATCATCCTGACGAACGTCTGCTGCGCCGAAAGCCGCGACGAGGCACACGACCGCGCCTACCGCTATCTCGCCCAGAAATGGCAGTCGATCGACAACCACTACCATTTCTCGGATGGCCACCTCGCCACCGTCAAAGGCTACGAATCCTACGGCAAGATGGCGAAGACCTACGCCAAGATGAAGGACGACACCTTCCGCGACAAGGCGACCGAGTTCTACGTCAGCATTCAGATCGTCGGCACGCCGAACGACTGCCTCGAACAGATCGGCGAATTGCAGCGCCTGACCGGCCTCGACCACCTCGTCACCGAATTTTCGTTCGGCGCGATGCCGCACGAGGAGGCCGAGCTCAACATGCGGCTCTTCGCCGACCGGGTCATGCCGGTATTGCAGCGCGACCCGGCCTTCGTGGGCGGCCATGCGCCGGGACAGGCGCACAAGCCGGTCGGCGCGAAGCAGGACGTCTTCGCTCCCGCCTGAAGCCTCAGCCGCGCGGCCGGCTCGGCATCGCCACGCGCCGGCCCACCCAATCCGGCCGCGGCAGCGCCGCGTGCGCCGCCGCAGCCGCCTCGACCCGCCGCCGCAATTCGGGCGGGAACGGCGACACCCGCCGCTGCCGCAAATCGACGTGCAGAAACATCAGCTCCTGCATCGCCGCCTGCTCGCCGTCGGCGATGCGGAACATCTCGTGTGCGAGATACAGCCGCTTGTCGTCGGCGGCGACGATCTGCGTCGCCACCCGCACCCGCTCGCCGACCAGCAATTCTCGGCGATAGACCGTGTGCGTCTCCGCCACAAAGGTGCCGTTTCCGGTCCTCCGCCGGTAGGCGATGCCGAGATCGATCATGTCGAACAGCAGGTCCGTCGCACCATCGAAGAGCACGACGTAATAGGCGAGGTTCATGTGCCCGTTATGGTCGATCCACTCGGGCCGGACCTCGCCGCGGTATTCCTCGAACGGAGCGGGGATCGTCATGCCGTCAGCTTATCGCGGCCGCGCGGCGGCGTGCACCCGTTGAAACAGTTGGCCAGAGTGTGCGAGCCTGCGCCTGTTCAGCGCGCGAGGAAGCCCAGAGATGCCCGCCGACGACCATCATCCCCATGACCATTCCCACGGCTCCGAGCTGTCGGACCTGCAATTGCGGGTGCGGGCGTTGGAGACGATCCTGACCGAGAAAGGCTATGTCGAGCCGGCCGCGCTCGACGACATCGTCGAGGCGTTCGAGACGAGGATCGGGCCGCATATCGGCGCCCGGATCGTCGCCAAGGCCTGGGCCGATCCCGCCTTCAAGCAGGCCCTGCTGGCGGATGCGACCAAGGCGGCGAACGCGCTCGGCCACCAGAGCCCGGTCGGAAGCCATCTGATCGCGGTCGAAAACACGCCGACCCGCCACAACCTCGTCGTCTGCACCCTGTGCTCCTGTTACCCGTGGGAGGTGCTCGGGCTGCCGCCGGTCTGGTACAAATCGGCGCCGTACCGCTCGCGCGCCGTCATCGACCCGCGCGGCGTGCTTGCCGATTTCGGCGTGGCGCTGCCGCCCGATACCGAAATCAGGGTATGGGATTCGACGGCGGAGACGCGCTTCCTGGTCGTACCGATGCGGCCGGCTGGCACGGAAGGCTGGAGCGATGAGCGACTCGCCGAACTGGTGACCCGCGACAGCATGATCGGCACCGGCCTTCCCAAGACAGCGGACGAGGCTGGCCGATGAACTCGCTGCACGACATGGGCGGCATGCACGGCTTCGGCCCGGTCGAGGCCGAGTTGAACGAGCCGCCCTTTCACCAGCCGTGGGAAGGGCGGGTGCTGGCGATGCAGCGGGCGATGGGCTTTACCCGGCTGTGGACGATCGACGCCGGCCGCGCCTCGATGGAAGCGCTGCCGCCGCTGCAATATCTCGGCTCGTCGTATTACGAGCGCTGGTTTCTGGGCCTCGAGCATCGGCTGCTGCAGCGCGGCCTCGTCGAAGCCGACGAATTGGCCGCCGGCCACGCGCTGCATCCGCCGGCGCCGTTGCCGCGGCGGCTGACCCCGGACGATGTGCCGAAGACGCTGGTGCGCGGCAATTTCGAGCGGCCGGCAACGGCGGTGGCGCGGTTCAAGCCGGGCGACCGGGTGCGCACGCGAAATATCAACCCGCCGACCCATACGCGCCTGCCGCGCTACGCGCGCGGGAAGCAGGGCGTCGTCGAGGCGGTGCGCGGCTGCCACGTCTTCCCTGATACCGCGGCGATCGACGCCGGCGAGAACCCGCAATGGCTGTACGCGGTCGTGTTCTCCGGCCGCGAATTGTGGGGCGAAGACACCGACCCGTCGCTCAAGGTCTCGATCGAGGCGTTCGAGCCTTACCTGGAACCGGCATGAGCACCGGCGGCGGCAATGCCGACGCCGCCCAATCGGCGCCGGACGCCGCCCACCCGTTCCGCGAGCCGTGGGAGGCGCAAGCCTTTGCGATGACGCTGGCGCTGCACCGTCGCGGCGTCTTCACCTGGAGCGAATGGGCGGCGCGGCTCGCCGAGGAGATAAAGCGCGCCCAGGCGGCGGGCGACCCCGACTCCGGCGACACCTATTACCGCCACTGGCTCGCCGCGCTGGAGCATATCGTCACGGAGAAGGGCGTTACTGACATAGCGATGCTCGCGAGCTGCCGCGAAGCCTGGCGCCGCGCGGCCGAGCATACCCCTCACGGGTCGCCGATCGAACTTGCCGATTGGCCGCCGTCGCCGCAGTGAGCCGCGGCTCGTCACCATTTCGGTTCTTAGGCACAGCGGACCGATCCGGCAAGTTTTGGTGACAATTTCCGACCGCTTGCATATCGTCCGCTGAAATGAGATCAGGTTCCGGCCGTGTAGAATTGTCATTCCTGCGACAGCGGGAATCCAGGCAACGCTCCTAAGTCCGGCCCTGGCCCCCGCTTTTGCAGGGGTGACGGAAAAGTGCAACTCGGTCGGGACCTAGTCTAGCGACGCGCGCGCATCTTCAAACGCCGATCTTATTACACGTGCGACGCGTGCACCTTGAGCCGAGCATTGCGTGCCAGCAATGCCGAAGTGACAGAGGCGGGTGCGGGATCGGCGGCCAATGATGTCGGACCTCTACAAGGGCGGCGCCTACAAGGCCAGTAACCCGAGCTGGCATATCGAAGATTCTCCATGGAAGGCAGCCCATATCGCGGGGATGGTGCACAAGCACCGGCTGCACCCGCAGACGATTTGCGAAGTCGGCTGCGGCGCCGGTGAAGTGTTGGCGCGGCTGGCGGAAGCGTTTCCCCAGGCACGGCTTTCCGGCTATGAGGTCTCGCCGCAGGCTTTCGAGCTATGTCAGGAGCGGTCGAGCGAACGTCTGCGGTTTTTTCTGCGTGACCTTACCGCCGAGAAAAATGCCTTTTTCGACGTTCTGCTCGTCATCGACGTGTTCGAGCATGTCGAGGATTATTTCGGCTTCTTGCGGGCAATCCGCCCGCGTGCGAAATCGAAGCTGTTTCACATCCCGCTCGATCTGTCGCTGCTGTCGCTGCTGCGCGGCCGGCCGATCCTGGCGCTGCGGCGTTCGGTCGGACACATCCATTACTTCTTCAAGGACACCGCGCTGGCGTCGCTCGTCGATTGCGGCTACCGCATCATCGACTACACCTACACCGCGAGCCGCTTGGAGTTGCCAAACCTCTCCTTGGCCGGCCGATTGCTCAAATTGCCGCGGCGCTCGCTCTTCAAGATAAAGCCCGACTTCGCGGTGCGGGTTCTCGGCGGCTATTCGCTGCTCGTGCTGGCGGAATAGCCGAAGATCAGGGCGACGGCAGCGGCGCCGGCAATGGCGCTTCGCATCGGCTTGTCAGAAGTTCGTTGTAGATGGTGAGCGTCTCGTCGACGGCGCGATCGAGACGGAGCCATTCCAGCCGGCTCTGCGCACGCTGCCGCCATCGCTCACGCTCCGCCGGCTCGGCGAGAAGCCGATCGACAGCCGCGGCCAATTCCGCCGGATTGGAGGCCGGCACCAGAATGCCCGCCTCGCCGCCGTCCAGCGCCTCCGGGATGCCGCCGACCGCGGTCGCGACGATGGCGCAGCCTGCTTCTCGCGCCTCCGGGATGACGAGCGGCGACGGATCGTTGTGCGACGCCAGCACGAATATGTCCGTCTCCGCGAGATAGGGCCGCGGCTCGCGGACAAAACCAAGGAAGTGAACGCGCGTGCGGCACGGCAACGCCGCCGCGAGGCTCTCGAACGCCGCCCGGTCCGGACCGTCGCCGAGGAGGTAGAGCTGCGCCTCGGGATAGCGGTCGGCCAGCAGCGCGAAGGCGGAGATGAGGTCTCGTATGCCCTTGCGCTCATACATGCCGGCGAGGGTCACGACGGCCGGATGCTGCAGCCGCACCGGGTGCGCCGCGGCCGTGGACGGACGCCGCGGCGACCCGAGGGTCGCGTTGCGCACGACCCGCAGCTTGCGCACCGCCACGCCGCGCGCCTGCATGCGCCGGCGTACCGCGTCGCTGACCGCGATGACGCGGTCGCCGACGCCCATCAGATTCGCGCTGCGCTGCCACTCGTTATGAACGGTCGTGACGAGGCGGAACCCCCGCCGTCGCCGCAGCGCTCGCGCCAGCACCGCCCCCGTCATCATGTGCGCGTGCACGATGTCGGGGCGGAACCGCCGGATCAACCGTCGCAGGCCCAACAGCGTCGCCGGCAGAGTCTGCGGACGCCGCCATTCCTGCACGATCGCAATGTGCTCGACGCCATGGCGGCGCAACAGATCGACATAGGCGCCGCCGCCGCTGGCAAAGGCGGTGGCATGACCCCGCTCGGCCTGTTTGCAGGCAAGATCGACCGCGACGTTCATGATGCCGTTGCCGACCTCGTCGCAATGGTTTGCGAGGTGGAGAATCCTCATGCTGAAATCACCGCGGCAGCGCCTTGCTCAATGCTGATAAACCTTGACGTAATCGACCTCCATCACCGACGGGTCGATCGTCTTGTCGATCGGCCAGCCGCCGCCCAGGCCGAGGTCGAGCAGGATATAAAACGGCATGCGGAACTGGGGCTCCGTCGGCGTGCGCCAGACTGCCCGGCGGTTGAAGTAGAAGACCAGCCAGTCCGGTTCGATCGACACGCCGTATGTGTTGAAGCGGCTTTGCATGACGCCGTTCTCGGTGTCGATCGGCTGGCTCTTCGAATCGTCCTTGCCATCGTGCCAGATATGGGTCGTCGCGCGGTAGGTGTTGGGAAAGGCGCCATATTGCTCCATCACGTCGATCTCGGAGCTGAAATGCGATTTGTCGGTGCCGACGAGCCAGAAGGCCGGCCACACGCCTGGCCCCGCCGGCAATTTCGCGCGCATTTCGAAATAGCCGTATTGCTGCGCAAACCCGTGTGCATCAGGCCCATCACGATCGCGGGAAGAGAGCAGGCCGGAGCGCCACTTGCCGTCGCTGCCCTTGCGCGCCTCGATATGCAGGATGCCGTTGTCGACGCTGAACGGAAAACCCGGCTGCGGATCGACGAATTGCGCATCGCCGAAGTCGCCGTTCCACGGCGTGTGCGCGATCCAGCGCGTGCCGGGGCCGTGGGCGGACACGCTGAGCCGGTCGAAGTCCTCGTCGAACGTGAGCCGATAACCGGCAAGGTCGAGCGTCTGTGGCCGCTCGGGGGGCGGTTCCGCGGCATGGACGGCGGCCGCAAACCAGCTCGCCAACACGCCGGCCGCCAAGGCCGCGGCCGCAATGCCGCGAGGGCTGACGCCGCGCATGCCGCGGCTCCGGTCATCCCGAAGCCGCCGCCCGACCGCCGGCCTAGTGATCGCCAAGCGGCAGGCTCGCGGTCTGCGCGCCGCGGAGCGCGCCGCCGGTCGCCAGAGCCGGGGCCGGCGTCGCCGGTGGAATTGGGGCTACGACGACGGCCGGCGCCGCCCCGGCAACGCTCTGGGCGGCATTTCCGCGAGTGACCCTGATCGTGTCTCCCGGCTCGACGAGGTCGTCCTCGGCCGCGGTGATCTCGTGCGTCTTGCCGTCGGCGTGGCGCACGATCGAATAGGTGAGCGTGTCCTGCTGCCGATCGCCGTCGATGTCGCCCGCGCTGATCCCGCGGTCGGCCAGGATCTGCCGCGTGGTCTTGATCTGCTCGACCACCTCGTTAAGCTTGCTTTGCGTCTGGTCGAGGTCGGTCAGGATCGCCTCGCGCCGCTTGGCGCGCAAGTCGATGACGGCCTGATCGGACTTGCTGATCTCCTGCCGCACGCGCAGCGACTCGACATCGAGATCGAGGCGCCGCGCCTGCATCTCGCTCTGGCTCTGGCGCAATTCGAACTCTCGCGGCGCGACCGCCAGGCCATTCTTCACGAGAGCGCTGACGTGGTTGAGCTCATTCGTCAGCAGCGCCAGCTCCTGGTCTTGATTGCCGCTCTTCGAGTGGAGCGAGTCGGTCTCCTTCAACAGGAAGTCGCGGTACTGGGCCAGCGACTGCAACTGGCTGCGGAAGCCCTCCGCGCGGGCGGAAAACTCCACCTGCTCCTGCCGCAGGATTTCCGCCACCGCCGGCACGCTCTGCCGCCGCATCAGTTCGGCCGGAAAGGTGATGGACGGTGCGTCCGCGAGTTCGGCGCGCAGTCGGGCGGCGCGGGCGGTCAGGCGGTCCTCGCTCAGCACCAGCACCCGCAGATTGCCCAGCATCGTCACGGCGCCCTGCCGCGCCTCCGGGCCCGCGCTGTCGATACCGCGATAGACGCCGCCGGCAAGGCTGACGGCCTGCAGCACAGTGATGCCGGGTCGATAATCGTATTCCCCCGGTTTCGCGACGCCGCCAAGGATGTAGAACGGGCGGTACTTTACGATCTCGACCGACGCCTGCGGATGGGTCTTCAGGCCGATTTTCCGTTGCAGCACATCGCCGATCGTGTCGGCGAGCTCGCCGACCGTGCGCCCTGTCGCGGGCAACGGGCCGATAAGCGGCAAGGATATCGTGCCGGCGGGGCCGATCGCGAACTCGCCGCCAAACGACTTCAACTCGCGCGCGTCGCCGATCTCAGGATTGAACTGGTAGATGCGGACCCGCACCGTGTCCTGCACGCCGAGCCGGTATTCGTGCACCGGCGGCGGCGTCGCCGCTGCGGTTTTTACCTCTGCACCAACCGGTAGTGACGATAGCGGCGATATGATCGCGCCGATCGTTATCGCACCCAGCAGCGCAATCGTCGCCGACGACGGCTTGTGCCACATAGAGACCTCTCCTGATGAGCCGTTTGGCGAAGCAAACTGAAGATGCGCGGTAGCCCCGGAAGCGTCTTGGCCCCGTCTTCGGCGGCGGACGATACCAAAAATGAGGTGTCACTTGATAAGAAAAAACGTTGAGAAGCACCGGACTGGTGTGAGACGCATCCCGGAAGCGCTTTACCGATAGTGATCCGTCAGCCGCACGCAGCCGCGGCGCCACCCCCGTGACGTGGCGAGCGTTAAACCCCGGCACAAGCCGAAGGTTCAATTCAACGTGATGCTATTGTCGGCGCGGGGCGGGGTAGTGACGGCGATGTTTAATCGCCGTCACCCTAGGGCGTATGAAGGTTCCCCACGCCGATCGCAACCCTATGCCGAGGCCGTAACCAACCTGCATGCCGACGATTGTCACGATCATGTCACGCACGATGCTGCCGCCGGTGTGCCATACGAGGTCGCTGACCACAACGATCGCCGCCGCAGCCAGCATCGCGATGGCGAAGGTCGGGAACCTCAACTTGCAGCCGAGAACGATGCCCACCCCTGTCGCGCTCAATCCATAAGCGATCATGTGGGGACCTTCTCCTCCCGGGGTGCGCAAGATCCTTGGCAGACCGCGCTGGCAGGTACGCCCACAAGGTTAACAAATCAGGCTGGCGGTGTCGCGTTTTCTCAGGCCGCCCGTACATAATGAGAACCGGCGAAGGTTCCCAGAAGAGGGGAACTAACGATGGTGGTTTTCAACGGCGCGTATTGTAACGTTCTGTATAAAAAAGTGACGAAATTGTGCCGCAGCGGTGTTGCGATCGATCCGGCGCCGCTGGTGTCGCAGGGTTATTGACAGAAGACTGGAAATTCAGATAAAGGTCGCCAACGTTTGTTGCGAAACGACGAGAAACCGCAGGTTGTTTAAGCAAATTGGGGTGCAAAACAACCTCTGGTCATTCACTCCTCCGCAGGCACCGATAAAAGTAGCAAGGGCAGGAAGCGATAGAACCGTTCGGCCGGTTCCGTACCTTGTCGCGTGGGTTTCAGCGTCAGGAGGTCCCCCATGGATAGCGAGCCTACCGCGTCGCATTTTGCGGCGACCGCAGGCGCGGCGATGTTGCAGCGCTGGAACGTCGATGACGGCGAGCCGTCAGCCGTTCTGACCGGCGAAAGCCGCTGGCGCGATGCGGACGTCCTTGGTTTTCCGATCGCCTGCGAAACCGATGCGCCGCCGATCGGAGGCTATGCCAAGCGCGCCTTCGACGCGACGGTTGCGGTCGTCGCCCTGTTTCTGTTGCTGCCGCTTTTTTTAGTCATCGCCGCTCTCGTGAAGGTGTCGGATGGCGGTGCCGTCTTCTACCGCCACCAGCGCGTGGGACAAAACGGCCGCCTCTTCGGGTGCCTGAAATTTCGCACGATGGTGGCCGACTCGGATGCGGTGCTGCAGCGGCATCTGCGCGCGAATGCGGCCGCGCGCGAGGAGTGGCACGCGACACAAAAGCTCAAGGACGACCCTCGCATCACGCCGCTTGGCCAGATATTGCGCAAGTGCAGCCTCGACGAATTGCCGCAGTTGTGGAACATCCTCAAGGGCGAGATGAGCTTCGTCGGGCCGCGGCCGATCGTCTCTTCGGAAGTGCGGAAATATGGCGACGACATCGCCTCGTATCTGCGCGCTCGCCCGGGCCTGACCGGCGCCTGGCAGGTCAACGGCCGCAACGAGGTGGAATACGAACGGCGCGTCGAATTCGACCGCCAGTACGTCGAGAACTGGAGCTTTTGGCGCGACCTCGGGATCGTCTGCAAGACGTTCGTGGTCGTGGCGACCTCCCGCGGCTGCTACTGAGGCGAAGCCGTAAAGAACGCTCATAGCCTGCCCTTCATTTAATAAAGAAGTGCCGTCGGGCCATGAAACGCCGGATTTGCCGCCGCTTCGGCGGAGCCGCCGCGCCACAGGGGCGCGGTGGCAGGGAGGTTGATGTTGCTCGATAGATCCCCCGGCCTCGTGCTGTACGATCAGGAGAACCTCGCCGCCTCCGACGACGGGCAGCTGATCAGTCTCCGCAACGTCCTGCCGGCGCTAAAGCGCTCGATGTGGCTCATCGTGCTCTCGGTCGCCGTCGCGGCAGTCCTCGGCATCGCCTACATCGCGACCACGCGCCCTGGTTACGTCGCCACCACCCAGGTGGTCATCCAGGCGGGGAAGCAGCAGCTTGTCTTCGAAAGCCCCGGCCTTCTCGACCTTACGGTCGACACCGCGCAAGTCGAAAGCCAGATCCAGATCCTGAAATCGGAACGGATCGCCAACGCGGTGATCGACGCGCTCGATCTTACGCGCGACCCTGAGTTTCAGCCGCCCGAGCCGACTTCCGACTTTATGCGCAAGCGCATCGCGCTCGCGCATTTCGCCGCCAACCTCGGGGTCAACCGGGTCGGCGAGAGCTACGTCATCGAGCTGTCGTTCCGCTCGGTCGATCCAGAGAAGGCGGCGCGCATCGTCAACGCCACCGCCGAATACTATATCCGCGACCAGATGGAGGCGCAGGCCGATGTCGCCCGGCGTTCCAGCAAATGGATGCAGGAGCGCATCGCCGAACTCGGCGTGCAGCTGAACGCCGCCGCCGCCGCGGTGCAGAAGTTCAAGTGGGAAAACGGTCTCGCGGACGACAACAGCGCCGGCAACCAGGCGGTGCTGGCGAACAAGCTCACCGAGCTCGAAGCGCGGGCCCAGGCCTACCGGAAGCTGTACGAGGGCTTTCTGCAGAAGCTTACGGAAAACGAACAAGCCGAATCCTACCCGCTGCCGAACGCAAGGGTCATCGCCGCCGCGACGCGGCCGCTCGGCCCGAGCTACCCGAAGGCCAAGCTGGTCATGCTGTTCGCGATGCTGTCGGGCCTGATCGTTGGGGGCGCCGTCTCGTTCGCGCGCAGCATGTTCGACCACAGCCTGCGCAGCGCCAAGGCGGTGCGGCAGGCGCTGGGGCTGCCGTGCCTCGGCTCGTTGCCTCGGTTCGAGCGCGAGCTCGGCAACGGCGCGGCCGAGGGCGGCGTCAAGGCGATCGACGAGCCGTTCGCGCCGTTCACGGTGGCGTTGCGCAACGTCAAAATCTCGATCGACATCGGCTTCCGCGACTTGCCGCACCGGCGCATCGGCGTCCTCTCCCTGCTGCCGGGCGAAGGCAAGACGACGCTGGCGACGAGCCTTGCGGCGCTGTTCACGATGTCCGGGTCGAAGACGCTGCTGATCGACGGCGATTTCCGCGGCTCGTCCGCCTCGCGCGCGCTGGCGCCGGCGGCGCAGGTCGGCCTGGTCGAGGCGCTGAACCGGCATGACAAGGAGGCGATCTGCCTCGACCACAAGACCAACACCTACGTCCTGCCGCTCGTCAACGGCAGCGCCGTGCCCAATTCGAGCGACGTGCTCGGCTCGGTCGCGATGCGCTCGCTGCTGGAGCGCCTGCACGAGGGGTTCGACACAATCTTCGTCGATTTGCCCTCCTTGAGCTTGGTGCCGGACGCGCGCGCGATCGGCCCGCTGCTCGACAGCTGCATCATCGTCGCCGAGTGGGGCCGCACGCAGATCGACGCGCTGAAGGACGCGGTGGAGATGCTGGAGATGAGCCGCGTCCCGCTGCTGGGCGTCGTCATCAACAAGGTCGACGAGGGCATCCCCCCGCTCTTCGGGATCACGATGGCCGATCTGCGCGACGCGGATTGGCGCGGCTACGGCGAACGGCTCTTCGCGGCAGCCGAAGCCTTGCCGCGCGCGCTCGCCCCGATGCTGACGATCTTCGGCCGCCATCCCGCGGTTCGGCGCGGCCGCGCCAGGCCCCCGCGGTCCTGACGTGCTCGACCATATCGTCGTCATCAGCGACGACAGCGTCGAAAGCGGCGGCGCCGCCGCCGTCGCGCTCGCCTCGGTGAGGCTCTTCCGGCAGCGCGGCCTTGCCGTCACCGTGATCAGCGGCGATGGCAAGCCAAACGCCGAGCTGGTGCGGATCGGGTGCTCCGTCGAATGCCTCGGCGGGCGCCATCTTCTCGACGGGGCGCGGGCGGCGGCGGCGCTGCGCGGGCTTTACGACGGGCGCATGCGGCAGCAGCTGGCGGCATGGATTGCCCGCAACGACACCCCCGGCACGGTCTATCACCTGCACAACTGGCACAAGGTGCTGTCGCCGTCGGTCTTCGCAGCCTTGCGGCCGGTCGCCGCACGGCTGGTCATGTCGGCGCACGATTATTTTCTCGCCTGCCCCAACGGCGGGTACTTCCATTTCCCCGGACAGCGCATCTGCGAGTTGACGCCGGGGAGTATGCGCTGTGTCGTCGCATCCTGCGACCGGCGGCATTACGGCCACAAGCTGTGGCGGCTTGTGCGTCATCAGGTGCGCCGGGCGCTCGTCGACTTGGCGGCGACCGACGCCACCGTGCTCGCCGTGCACGAAGGCATGGTGCCGTACCTGGAACGTGCCGGGATCGGCGGCGGCAACATCCGCGTCTTGCGCAACCCCGTGACGCCGTGGCGGGCGGAGCGCGTGGCCGCCGAGCGCAATCGGGATGTGTTCTTCGTCGGCCGCCTCGAAGAGGACAAGGGGCTCGACCTCCTCGTCAGGGCCGCATCGGCGGCCGACATCCGGCTCAGGGTCGTCGGCGATGGGCCGTTGGCCGCCGTCATCGCACGGCAGTCTCCCGACGTGCAGCTGCTCGGCTGGCAGCCGCGCGAACGCATCGCGGAACTGGCCGTGGAGGCGCGGCTCGTGGCGGCGCCGACGCGCTGGCGGGAGACCTTCGGTCTCGTCATGTTCGAGGCGCTGATGAGCGGCATTCCGGTTGTCGCCTCGCACTTCTCGCTGGCGAGCGGAGAGGTCGTGCGGCACGGCTTCGGCGTCGCCTGCGACCCCCACGATACCGAGGGGCTGGCGAAGATCCTCCGCTCGCTCGGCCGCGACGACGCGCTGATCGAACAGATGAGCCGCCGCGCCTTCGAGGAGGGCCGCGGCCTCGCACCAGACCGGGAGCAATGGTGCGACGCGTTGCTCGCCCTCTACCGGGAAAAGCTCGCGGCGGCGCCGGCGCCGGCAAGGCGGGCGGCGTGAGCGTCATGCGGACCGGCGCGCCCACGCCTCCTCGTCATCCCGGCGAAGACGGGATTCCAGAGGCGGCGCTCCTCCGGCGTCGTTCCGGCGCAGGCCGGGACCCGCTCGTCAACAGCACGTCTCTCGGCGGCGTGGACACCGGCCGTCGCCGGTATGACCGTCTTCGCGAGCCGCTACGTTCTTTTTTTGTCATCGCCGGGCTCGACCCGGCGATCTCGGAGGGCCTGGAGATGGCCGGGACAAGCTCGGCCATGGCGGCTTGTGCGGAGAGTGAATGCGTTCGATCGGATACCGCTCTAGCTGCGGGCGACGACAAGGCGGTCGATCTCCGCGTGCATCCGCTCGATAAACCGTTCGGTCGCGAATTCACGGGCACAGCCTGCGATCTGCGCCGGGTCGAACTGGCGCTCGTCGAAGCCTTCGACCGCGGCGGCGATGGCGTCGGCCGTCTGCTCCTCGAACAGGATGCCGGACAGGCCCGGCCTGACGGTTTCGAGCGCGCCGCCGCGCCCGTAGGCGATGACCGGACGACCGCTTGCCATCGCCTCGATCGGGACGATGCCGAAATCCTCCTCGCCCGGAAAAATCAGCGCCCGGCAGCGGGCGTAATGGTGACGCAGGTCGGCGAACGGGCGCGGGCCGAGCACGGTGACGGTCGGGCCGGCGAGGCGGCGGATGCGGCCCAGCATCTCGCCGCCGCCGATCACGACGAGCGGCGCCTTCATCCGGTTGAACGCCTCGACGGCGAGGTCGGGGCGCTTGTACGGCACCAGCTCGCCGACCATCAGCATGTAGTCGCCACGCTCTGCCGGCGCGACGACCTCGAACGCATCGACGTCGACGGGCGGCGGAACAACGGTTGCCTCGCGCCCGTAATAGCGGCGAACGCGCGCCGCCACGGTGCGCGAGTTGGCGACGAATTGGTCCACCCGCATCGCGGCCGCGGCATCCCACAGCCGCAGGTAATGCGCGAGGAACGGCATGACGGCGCGGGTCAGCCGCCCGGAGCGCTCGCGATACTCGTGAAACATGTTCCAGATGTAGCGCATCGGCGAGTGGCAGTAGCACAGATGCAGCGCGTCGGCGGGCGGAACCACCCCCTTCGCCGGCCCGGACTCGCTGCTGATGACGAGGTCGTAACCGCGCAGATCGAGCTGCTCGAGGGCGAGCGGCATCAGCGGCAGATAGCTCTTGTACATCCGCGCCGCGCGCGGCAGCCGGTTGATGAACGACGCCGTCACCCGGTGCCGCCTGATCTTTTCCGACACCGCCTCCGGCACATAGACGTGGGTGAAGATGTCGGCGTGCGGGAACATGTCGCACAGCGCTTCCACGACCTTTTCGCCGCCGCGCATGCCGACGAGCCAATAGTGCACGATGGCGACCTTCATGACGTCACCCTTCGGGAAGACCGATATCAACGGCACTGGGAGCGGTTCGTCTCCATAACCGCGCAGCGCTCGGGCGGCAAGGCCGCGGCGGGACGGTGAGTTGATGGCCGGCGACACGGCACGGCGGTTCGCGCGCAATTCGGCGTTCGGCACGATTGCCGGCATCGGCACGGCGCTCGCCAGCTTTCTGACGAGCGTCCTGACCGCGCACCTGCTCGGCGTGACCGACACCGGCGTCTTTGCCTATGCCGCCTGGGTAGCCACCGTGACCGGCGCCGTCGCCGATCTCGGCGCGCAGGCGACCCTGGCGCGCTATCTGCCGGAGCTGCTCGGCGCCGGCACGTCGGACGAGGCCGACGCGGTGATCGCCTTCCTGTTCCGACCGGTAGCGGCGGCGTGCGCTGCCGTCGTCGCAAGCTTCTCCATTTATGCCGCGTGGCGGATCGGTTCGGGCGATATTGGCGAGGTGCTGTGGATTTTCGTCGGCGTCTTCAGCGCCTTGCAGACGATGTCCGGCCTCGCCTACGGCTGCCTGCGCGGCATGCAGCGGTTTGAGCGGGTCGCCACGCTGACGGTCGTCTCGCTGTCCTTGCAGCTGGTCGGGGTGGCGGTCGGGGCCAAGACCTTTGGCGTCACTGGCGCGCTTGCCGGCGCCTGCGCCGGCAGTGTTCTGCCGGCAATCGTCGCCTGCGGTCTGGTGCGCCGCAGCCCTCCGTTCAGGCCGGCGCTGAAGAGCCGCGTGCGGTGGTATGCGGTGTGCGCCTGGGGCGCCGGCCTCGCCTCCGCCGTCGTGTGGTCGCGCATCGAGATTTTTTTCCTGCAGCGCGCGGGCGGCAGCGAAGCCGTCGGCCTGTTTTCCGTCGGCCTCACCCTCGCCAACCTCGCGACGCAGGGGCCGTTGCTGCTGACGGCCGGACTGCTGCCGTACTTCGCCGAAGCGTTCGGGCGCGGCGCGCCATCCGACATCCGCGCCGCCTATGCCACGTCGTGTCGGGTGCTCGCCCTTCTGGTCCTTCCCGCCTGCCTCGGCATGGCCGCGATCATGCCGGAGGCGCTGCCGCTCGTGTTCGGCAACGCGTTTCGCGATGCCATTCCGGCGGCCAGTGTGCTGGTCGCCGCTGGCGGGATTTGTGCCGCGATGTCGGCCGGCACCTACCTCGTCTATGCGATGGACCGCAGCGATTTCGTATTCGCCAGCGGAGCCGTCGGCGCGGTCCTCTCGATCGCCGCGGGGCTGACCGTCGTTCCGGCTTACGGATTGATGGGGGCGGCAGGATCTCGCGCCGCCATCCAGCTCTTCGCTGTCGCGCTCGGCTGCGGGTTCATCGTCTTCCGGCTGCGCTGCCCGATTCCCTTCGCGGATCTCGGCAGGCTGCTGCTCGCCGCCGCGTTCTGCGGCATCGTGGCGCGCCTCGTCACGATCGTGCTGCCCCATTCGCTCGCGTTGACTGGCGGCATTGCCGCCGGCGTCATCGCCTACATGGCCGCAGTGCGCGTATTGCAGCCGCTGCCGCCGGCCGATGTCGGGCGGCTGCGGGCTCTGCTGCGCAACCTCCCGGCCGCGCCGCCGCGCGTGCTGGAATTGGCACTGTCGCTGGTGTTCGGGGCGCCACGCCGCGGCTTGGAGCCGGCCGATGCGGATTGAGCTTCTCGGCATCCTTGCCGTCGCGATCGGCTGTCTCGGCTGGTTCCTGCGCCTCCGCTTCAGCCTCTACGTCTTCTTCGCCTCGACGCTCCTTGGGGCCGGAGCCGCGCTGATCCTGACCGGGTTCGGCGGTGCGACGATCCAGCCCGCCCACCTGCTTCTCGGCTTTCTCGTGCTGCGCGCCATCGCCGGCCGCGATTTCTGGGGCGTAACCCAGACGCTGAAGTTTCCGAACGAAGGGTTCTGGCTCCTCGCCACGGGCGTTTATGCGGTGGTGGCGTCGATCTTCTTCCCGCGCCTGTTCGCCGGTGCAACCTCGGTCTTCGCCGTAGCGCGGACGGTGATCGGTCCCGGCATCGTGCTGATGCCGCTGAGCCCGACCTCCGGCAACATCACGCAACCGATCTACTTCATCGGCGACATCCTGTGCTTTCTGATCGCGTACGCATGGTGCCGCAACCTCAGCGGACTGCGCGCACTGGCACAGGCGGCGATCGCCTGCGCCGTCGTCAACCTCGGGTTCGCGGCGCTCGACCTCGGCACCTACGTCACCGGCACGACGGGGCTCTTGTCGTTCATGCGCAACGCCAATTACCGCATGCTCGACGAGGCCTCGATCAGCGGGCTCAAGCGTCTCGTCGGCTCGTTTCCGGAAGCCTCGGCCTTCGCCTACGCGACGTTGGGGCTGTTCGCCTTCTGCCTCAGGCTCGCGCTCGCAGGCGTACGGCCGCGCCTTACCGGGACGCTGGCAGCTCTGTCGCTCGGTGCCATCGTCATGTCGCTGTCGAGCACCGGCTATGCCGCTGCCGGCGGCTTGCTCGCCGCGATGTTCGTCGTCAGCCTCGCGCAGCTGCTGAGCCGGCCGGTGATGCGCGGCACCCTCGCATTTCTGGCGCTGTCGCCCCTGATCATCGTGCTGGTGATCGGCATCCGGCTGAACGAGCCGGGTTGGCGGGTCGTGTCGACCATGTTCGACAAGACGATCGTGACCAAGATGGACAGCGATTCCGGGCTGGAGCGGGCGCGGTGGAACGAGCAGGCGCTGAAGAATTTTGCCGATACCGACGGGCTCGGCGCCGGCGTCGGCAGCGTGCGGGCATCGAGCTTTCCGATCGCGGTGCTCGGCAATATCGGCGTCGTTGGCGCGCTGACGTACGGCGCGTTCTTGTTCGGCGTACTGTTCCGAAGGCGCGGCCGCTGGCAGGCCCCGTTTCCGAGCGCCTGCCAAAGCGGGGCCCGATGGGCATGTTTTGCGCAGCTGTTGGGAGCGTCGGTGGCCGGCAGCTTCATCGATCTCGGGCTGCCTTTTTTCATCTTCGCGGGCCTCGCCTGCGCCCGGCCGAAATTGGCCCCGCAGGCGGCACGAGCGCCCAGGCAGGCAGCGCCGCTTCCGGCGGCGGCGGTCGGAGCGGCGTCATGATCCCTCTGACCTCCCTTCCCGTCATCGCCCGGCTTGACCCGGCGATCCCGTGGCGTTCCGGAGACGGCCCCAGCACATGAGGACGAGATCATGATCGCCGAAACCGCACTGTCTTTCGTGCGTGCGCGGCCAGGGATGAAGGCCCGGCTGGGCAATGCCTTGCGCGCGATCGGCTATGACAGTACGGATTGGTCGCGCGTCGAAATGTATCGCCAGTGCTTCGCCTTTGTCGAACGGCTCGGACCGCGCGACCTCGACGTAGTGGAGATCTCGGCAGGGCCGCAATGGTCGCGCAACTTCCGGTTCCGCTCGTACACCGGGACGTCCTATCCCGACTTCGACATCTGCTCGCAGACCCTCCCGGCGCGGTTCGACCTCGTCATCGCCGACCAGGTGTTCGAGCACTTGAAATGGCCATACCGCGCCGCGCGCAACGTGTTCGCGATGCTCCGGCCGGGCGGACATTTTCTGATCACCGTGCCGTTCCTCGTGCGCGTGCACAAGTCGCCGATCGATTGCTGCCGCTGGACCGAGGACGGGCTGTTCTATTTTCTGCAGGAATGCGGCTTTCCGGCCGACGGCATCGTCACCGCCGCCTGGGGCAACCGCGCCTGCCTCGTCGCCAACCTGAAGAAGTGGCGCAAGCGCGGCTTCTTCGGTTCTCTCGCCAACGAACCCGACTTTCCGGTCGTGGTTTGGGCGTTCGCGCGCAAACCGCAGGACAGGCCGGAACCCTCACCCGACAACGCAACGGCTAAAGGTTGACTGGAATGCGTCACGCGACTTGGCTGAAGATGGAAACCTCCCCGTTCTGGCATGGGCTTTACTGCAACTACCGGCGGCTGCCGGATTCGGTGCGCGCGCCGGTGCGGACCTTGCTGCAGCCGCGCTGGTACATCGCCAACTACGCGATCCGCAAAGCCTCCCGCCGCCGGGTTCTCGCCGGCCCGTTCCGCGGCATGACGCTGAACCTGTCGCCGCTGTCGCAGCGCTACATGGTTGGCTACATCCTCGGGACCATGGAGCTCGAGCTTCATGGCGTCCTTGATCGCATCATTGCCCGCGGCTACCGGTCGATCGTCAATGTCGGTGCGGCGGACGGATTCTACGCCGTCGGGCTGGCGCTGCGGATGCCGACGGCTCGAGTCGAAGCCTTCGAAATGCAAAGCGCTCTTCACCCCGTCATCATGCAGACCGCACGCACCAACGGCGTCGCCGACCGCATCACCATCCGCGGCCTCTGCGGTCCGAGCGAATTGCGCGAGGCGCTGCGGGAAACGCCCGCACCACGCCTCGTGCTGATGGATGCCGAGGGCGCGGAGCGCGACCTGCTCGATCCGGAACGGGTGCCGGAGCTGGCAGGCGCGGATGTTCTGGCCGAAAGCCATGACGTTTTCGTTCCCGGCATCACCGAGACGCTGATCCAACGCTTTCAGGCGAGCCATGACATCGAGCGCTACAGCTCGCGGCCGCGCGTGCTGAGTGACTTCCCGGAAAACTTCCTCCCGGCGCTGCCCCGCCTCTGCCCGGGCCTCGCCCTCGACCTGATGGACGAGCGCCGCGCCGGCGTGCAGCAGTGGCTATACCTCGGCGCGAAGCAGTAGCCGCCGCGAGCGCAAGCATTGGCCTTGGCTTCCCTTCGGGGAATGACGATCTCGGGTTTAGAACAGGTTCCGGCCGTCTCAAGTCGTCATTCCCGCGAGAGCGGGAATCCAGGGCCAACCCTCCGTCATCCGCCCCTGGCCGCTTTCGCGGGGGGTGACGGAAAAGAGTGCAACTGGATCGGAACCCGCTCAGCCTTCTCGTCATCGCCGGGCTTGACCCGGCGATCTCGGAGTGCCCGGAAAATGACCGGGTCAAGCCCGGCCGTGACGGCTTGTGCGGAGGGTGACCCGGTTCGGTCGGATCGGCGCTAAGGTCGCCCGGTGACGCGGAGCTTGCGAAGCGAGGCTCTGCGCACCTCCGCCAGCGCGCGTCCCATCATCTGCAATGCCTCCCGCCCCGATGAAGGGTTGACCAAAACCTCGATCATGTCGGGATCGACCCGGTCCAGTTCGTAGGCGTCAGTCACCGCCGTCATGCCGGCCGGGATTCGGCTCTCGTGACAGTAGACGAGCATGTTCTGCCGGTACCACCACTCGACGTTCGGGTTCCGGTAGATCGCGGGGCGGATGAAATCGAGCGCACGATATGCGTGTCGTGCGAACAGCTCCGCCCAGTAGCTCTGCCACTGTTCATTGATATGCGAGGTGCCGCCCTGATGCGGGACCGCCGCCGAGAACAGGACGACGGGCGCCGCCGTGGCGAGCGCGCGAACGAAATTTTCCGCCTTTTCGGACGGGAGGTGCTCGGCGACTTCCAGTGAGCAGGCGAGGTCGAAACGACGGTCGAGATCGGGCACCGCGGTCAAATCCACCGCGCGAAACCGATCCGCGGGAATCTTCAGCAGATCGCGCGGCACATAGTCGCCGTCGAGACCGAGATAGTCGGCCACGCCAGCTTCTGCGAACACGCGCAGCCAGCCGCCGACGCCGCAGCCGAAATCGACCACCGAGCGCGCCGGAAATACCGACAGGACCAGCGGTACGACCACTTCCGCCGAGCGCAGCGAGCCGCTTTCCTGGTCTTCGTAAAAATCCGTCGAATACGGACCGGCAACGGACATTCCGCCTCCTTCCGGCGATGTTTTAGTGCGGTTCCCGATCAGGTGCGAACGTTCTTTTGCGTCATCGCCGGGGCTTGACCCGGCGATCTCTGGTACCCTGCAGATGGTCGGGTCAAGCCCGGCCATGACGGCTCGTGCACGGAGCGGCGTCATTCGATACCGCTCTAGTGCGTGGCTGCGGCCTCTTCCAAACCGGCCAGCAAAAGATCGACCTGGTGCCGCACGTCGAGCTGATCGCGACGCGAATAGGCAAGCGCCGCTGCGGATTTTTCCATAAACCAGCTCTTGTCA
>Ga0209810_1001087_pt1 | contig 45609 bp, 40 predicted proteins | sample Coa_R1_7_FD_187159 | JGI IMG/M metagenome (GOLD analysis project Ga0209810, IMG submission 187159) | Surface soil microbial communities from Centralia Pennsylvania, which are recovering from an underground coalmine fire - Coalmine... | ecosystem: Environmental > Terrestrial > Soil > Unclassified... | reverse complement strand
CGCGCCATACGTGTAGTAGCCAAAGCCGGCGAGTTCCCAGACGAGCCCGATCCACCGCGCAATCCATAGTGATTTCCACGTTTCTCTGGACGCGTTATTTCTCATTATCCCCCAGGACCGGGAATGAGAGGGAGCGACGGCCCGAACGGAAGGTAATAAGATGGGTCGAGCGTTCCTAGAGCCTGGCGAAGATCGAACGCCAACGAGAACCACGTGTCATAGGCATCTCCCGGCGCCACGGGATCTATCCACCACGCGGCGTGAGGAGCGTCGGCGGTCACTTGGAGGTACACTGTCCCACCGCTGTCATACGTGCCGAATGTGACGTGGCCGCGGGGACCGATGTCGTGGTTATCCGGCGTCGTCGCAAGAGTAAAGCAAGTGGCCCCTACGGCGCTGACGTAGAGCGGATCCAATACCTGGGCTGGACCGATCTGGAAGGGTACAAAGACACAGTGCTCATTGAGTACTACTGTGGTGCAGCCTCCTGTGGAGAACGGGAACATGGTGCCCAGATGAGCCTGCAGGTACGCCATCACGTTAGCAGCTCCGCCGGTTTGCTGCACGCTTCCGAGCGAGAACGTGTACTGGTAGCTAAAGAGCCCCGAGAGATCGACCATATTCATCGGATTACCGCGAGTATAGCTGTAAGGCTGCTGCGTCCGGTCAACAAACGGATCAACAGCTGTGAACTGTCCCGTGCTCGGATCGTAGTAGCGGGCTCGGAGGTACAGAAGCCCGGACTCGGCATCCGTGTACTGGCCGGCAAAGCCGAACGGAGTCGTGGTCGTCCCGGTACTGCTCTTGAGGGTCCCATAGGCGAAGTAGGCAAACGTCGCCACGGTCTGTCCGCTCTGATTGAGGAGCGCCCGCGTGCTGCCCAGCTGATCCTGGTAGACGTAGAGGACTTCCCCGTTCGAGGTGATGCGCTCTACGGGGAGACCACCAGGACCGGTGACGTCGTTATTGGTCCCATCCTGGATGAGGAGAGGCATCCCCTCCGCCACCTCCCACACCTGGGAGGTGGTCCTCCAGTTCACCGTCTTGCTGATGCGCAACCCGTCCCCGTTGTAGACGTAACTGGCCGTTGTGGTCCCCTTGGTCAATCCGATCAAGCGATCCGCCTGATCGTAACTATAGCTCGCACTCACCCCGGTGAGCGTTCCTGCCTTCGCTCGCCAGGCTCTCAGGCGGTATCCTTCTCCGTCGACCCATGGCCACGTCTCGTCTTCCCGCCCATCCCGCCCTCGCTCCCCTCATCGCCGCCTGCGAAGAGGCTCTCCCCGGCCGCATTCGCGGCTACTACCTCCTCGGCAGCCACGCCGACGGCACCTCGCTCCCCACCAGCGACCTCGATCTCACCGTCCTCCTCATAGAGACGGCCACCAACCGCGACCGCGCCGTCATCCATGAGATCGCGTCACGATGGGACGGGGAGCTCGACCTGGAGATCGAGGGGGAGGATGCGCTGCGCGGGGGGTCACTCCCACCTTCAAGCACGGCAGCCTCCTGCTCTACGGCGAGGATGTGCGTCACTCCCTCCCGCTGCTCCCCATCGAGGGGTGGACGCGCGACCGCCTGCACGCCGCCTACTATCTGGCCATCACCGTCTTCGGGCGTCCCGTGCCGGTGCCGCCCTCCCTGGACTATCCGGACCCGGAGGACGAGTTCTACGGCTATGCGCGGCACCCGGTGCGCGTCGCCGGCGGCGACGTCCCGAGCACCCGCGATCTGATCCGCGTCACCGGCTGGATGGCCACCGCGCGTCTGGCCCATGAGGCGCGGCAGTATGTCGCCCGCAAGCGCGATCTGCCTGCCCTCTACGCCCGGCACATCGGCGACGCCTGGACCGACCTCCTGGTCACTCTCGACCGCCGCTGCCGCACCGAGTGGGGATACCTCATCCCGGCCGATCGGCGCGGCCGCCTCGAGCTACGCGCCATCTGTCAGCAGGTGCCGGCGTTCGAGAACGACTTCCTCGCCCGCTACCAGCGGTATCTGTTGGCGGACCTGGCGCAGGGCCAGGAGCGCGCTCTCCGGGTCATGCAGCGCCTGCCGTGGGACGATCCCGAGGTGCAGCGGGCTCTGGCCCATTCCTGATTCAGGCAAACAAGAGCAACGCGTCTATACGGCGCGTCCTCACTACACGTGTCTGTCCAGGAGCGGCCAGGAGACCGTGTCCCGACGTCACATCTGTGACGTCAATATGCTCACACTTCTCAGATCACTGCTCTCAGGCCGGGCGATCCTCATCACGCAGATCGTCCGAGAACAGGCTGGGCGAGAGGATGCTGGGGCGGGAACGGCGGCCCGGACGCTCGGCCGGCTGAGTTCCCACCACGAGAAACCGCACGGCCAGCTCCGCCAGCAACAGGCCAAGCGCGATCAGCAACAGGAACGGGGTCAGCGGACGGCTGTCCCAGACGGTGGGGAGGGCATCCGACCAGGTCGGACGGGAGAGCACGCGCCCGCCACCGGACGCCGCCAGCTGGCGCAGGAACGGCAGCTCAGTCCCGAAGGAGCGGTACTCGGCCGGGTAGGGAACGGCGAGGGCGGTTTGAACGACGCGCGCACGCCCGTTGCCACGGAGCGAGAGGGCGATGCGGTAGATACCCGGCAGGGCGGCGGGAAAGGAGCCGACATACCGGTTGGGCGAGGACGGCTGCATCGCCACGGTATGTGTCTGGGACCTGGGATCCAGGACATGCGCCGTCACATGAGGTGCCAGACCAAAGCCGGCGGGAATGGTGGCGGCCACCGTCCCCTGACCGCTATCGGCCGACGTCGCCGTGGACAGCGATGAGGAGACAGGCGGCAGCACCCATGCCACCAGGTTCTGCCACAGATGCGAGGCGGAGGGCGAGTGCAGCCAGGCCGCGGTCCACAGGCCGGCGGCGTCGCTCGTCCAGGCCACGCTGCGGCCCAACCCAACCTGCCAGTCGGCCAGAACCGGATCGCGCTGCTTGCCTTCCAGCACGACCTCCGCCGTCGGCCGGGCCGTCGTCTGCACGTACCCGTCGAGCGGCGGGAGGGCCGGGATGCCGCGCAATAGCGGTGAGGAGGCCGTCACCCGCGGCGTGAAATGGGCCTGGATCAGCGCGCTGCGGCGCAGCGTCTGCAATTCACGCAAGAAGAGGCGCGGCACGTCCTCCGAGGAGTAGGCGCGGTAGTACACGCCGCCGCCCCATCGCGCCATTCGCCGCAACACGCTATAGTCACCCAGCCCGAGCGCGTCGTTGACGCCGATCGTGGAGAAGATGATGCCGGAGCGCCGCATGCGCGTGATCAAGGGGCGATAGTTGTCGGGCGCGTCGCCATCCCCGACCAGAATCATGTGCTTCAGATGCATGGGGTTGTGCCGCAAGACCTGGAATCCCTCTTGCATGAACGGCATATAGGTATAGGGATCGCCCGGGTCCATCTTCAGGACGGCGGACTCGATCGCCGCCTTGTGGGTAACGTGCTGCATTCGCACCACCCAGCCGCCCATCATCGTCTCCGGCGTGTCGTTGATCGCGATCTCGTCGGCGGGCGTCAGCAGCTCGACCAACCCCTGTGCCGCCTGCTTTGAGATGGTGATGTCCTGAAACACCTCCAGGCTCTCGATGAGCACCACCACGGCCACCGGCGGCACCTTCTCCTGGTGCCGCACATTCATGTTGACGGGCAGCACCGTCTCCATCGGCGTCCCCGCGTAACCGCCGGGTCCGTAGGAGTTCTGTCCCCCGATCACGACCAGCCCGCCCCCACTCTTGACGTACCCGACGAGGGACTGCATCCGGTGAAAGCCCAGACTTGGCGCGTCCGTATCCACCACGACCACCGCCGCATAGGGCGCCAGGGCGGAGACGGCAGAGGGGAGCCGCACCGTAACGGTATCTCCCGCCGCGCGGAGCGACGCCGCCACGTTCGCCGCCTCGCCGGGGCGCGATGCAATCACCAGGACATTCGGCGGCCCGGCAATCCGAACGACACTGCTCGCCGTGTCATTCTCCGTATAGGCGTCGTGCTGTGGCACGATCCGCACGTTATACGCGGCGAGGTGCGAGGGCAGCGGTCCCTGCGTCACCGTCCAGTGCGTCGTCCCCGGCCGCAGGGCGAGGACGTGTTGCCGGATCAGCGTCCCATCACGGAACATCTGCACGGTTGCTCGCTGCGCCACGTTCGACCAGAGCGCAGCCGTTACCCGGAAACGCTCTCCCGCCCGCGCGGCCGGCGGCACGGTCAGGCCGAGCACCGCCGCGTCGGGCGGTATCTGCCCGCTCACCGGCACCACGTCCAGCCTGATCCCCTCCGTGCGGAGCGTTGACGCCATACTCAGCGCATCCCCGGTCGTTTGGCGCCCGTCGCTGAGGAGGACGATGCGCCGCTGCCGGGTCGGGGAGAGCATCGTCGACGCGAGCAGGAGTCCGGACTGCAGGTTGGTCCCGGCGGCGGGCACGCCCATCGGAAAGGACGTAAAGCGCCCGCGCCCCTGCGGCGCCTGCTCCACCACCGATCCGTCGGCATCCCCGACGACACCGGCCAGGGCATCGGGCGGCGACCGTTTGATGGCGCCATTGATGTCACGGAGCATGGTGCCCTGCTGCGCCTGATCGCTGGCCGAGAGATCGGCGACGAAGATGGTTTCCTGACGCTGGGCGGGCAGACGCAGCAGCAGACCGCTGAGGGCAAGCACGAGAGAGGCGAGGAGTGCCACCCGGATCCCCAACAGCCACGCCCGGCGGCCCGGCCCCAGAGAGAGAAACCCGCGCCGCCAGTAGAGAACGGCGAGCGCGATCAGCGGGACGGCGATCACCGGCGCAAGTGGAAAGGCAAGAGCGATCATCTCAGCGCCGCGCCGCCAGCACCCATTCGGCGGAGAGCAAGAGCGCCGCGGCCAGGACCAGTGGCCAGGTGAGGTCGGCCGTGATGGGTGAGGCCTGCCGCATGCCGGCGGACGCGCCGGCAAAGCGCAGCACCGCCGGACCGGACGTGGCCTCGAGGGTAGGCGCGATCACGTTCACCGCAACCGCTGCCGTGGATCCCGCGACGTGGACGGTGTAGATGCCCGGCAGAGACGGGGTCAGCGTCGCCGGCACCCTGAGGCGCAGCACCGCGCCGGTCGGCTCGGTGACCGCCGCATCGGATACCCCGTAGGGGGGAGCAATCGTCACGCTCTGACCAAGATTGAGGGACGGAGGAACCACGGGGGGCGCCAGATGGCTGGTGAGGGCATGGATCAGAATCGGGAAGCTGGTCCGGAGCGGCCAGTCGGAGCGCAGCGGATCGAAGAGGAGCACCGCCGTGCGGCGTCCTTCGAGCGTCCCGTCGAGGATGACGGGAAGAGACCCGAGACGCAGTATCGGCGCGAGGGAGGATGGAAACACGGCCCGACGCACCATGCCGAGATGGACCTGACTGAGATCCACGTAGCGCAGCAAGGGGGAGCGGGAGGGCTGGAATGAGCCGGTCGGAACGGCCGCCGCCGTCAGGGTCAGTGGTCCCAATCGTCCGGGAGGCGGTGCCACCAGCAGCGTTGCCACCGGCGGCATGGACGGCGGGCGAAAGCCGTCGAAGACGGCGAGATCTTCGCCGGCGGTGCGGGCCGCGTCGTACTGGCCACGCGAGATCACGGTGAGATGGATCGACGGATCGAGGGAGAGCGCGGCTCGCAGGAAGTCATCGTTGCCGGCCACCAGCAGGACGCGGCGCGCCCCGCGCGGCACGATTGCCCACGCCGATCGGTCGAGCGTCAGGTCGTCCGGGCTCGCAATGAGCGCTTGCAGGGCATGCACCGTCTTCGGCAGATGCGACCAGACCTGAATGAGACTGCCGTTGGCCGCCACCTGCACCGGGCGCACGTCGGCCAGCTGGCCATCCGCAAACAGACGCACCGTCGTGGCAACGGGGGACGAACTCTGGTTGCGCAGGCGCAGGACGGCCTCGACGGCACCACCGGACGCCGATGCTGCGAAGGAGGAGATGCCGACATCGCGCGTTGAGACCCCGAGGCGATCGATCTCGATCGGCACCCGCGTCCCGGGTGGCACCCGGGTGATGCCCGAGGCCCGATCGGTGAGCACCACAATGCGCGTGGCGGCGCCCTGCGCGAGGGACGATGCCACCCGCAGGGCAGCGGGAAAGTTCGGACTTCCCGTGCCCGGCTGGAGACGTGCCAGCATTCCATCCACCGCCGCCCGATCGGGATTATCGGCCGTCACCACCTGCGGTTCCGCATCCATCACAATCACGGTCGCGGTGCGCCCGGGAGGCAAGCCGTCGACGAGAGACCGCGCGCGGTGCATGGCCGCGGCGAAGCGCGACGGGGCGACGTCATGCGCCTGCATGGCATAGGAGCGGTCGATCACCAGGATCAGGTCTCCGTCCAGGGTCCGCGCGCCCAGGACGGCCGGCTGCGCCAGAGCCAGCACCAGAGCGGCCAGGGCAAGGAGAGTCAGCAACAGCAGCGGGTTGGGGCGCGCCCGCCGCTTGCGCACCTGCTGGTTGAGAGGCTGGGCGAGCCGGCGCCAGAGAAACGTGCTGGAAACCGGCCTTTCCCGCGGCCGCCGGTTCAATAGATAGAGCAGGACGACAGGAACGGCCAGGGCAAGAAGAGCGAGAGCGACCGGGGACAGCAGGACCATCTACTGCGAAATGGTCGAGAAGTACTGCAAGATGTAGCGCTGCAGGGACGAGGGAATCGTGCTGCGCTGCAGGCTCAGAAAGGCCTGACGGCGATAGCGAACGAGCACGATGTGGTAGGGCAACAAGTTTCCGCTACTGCCCGGCGCGCTGACGATGACCCGAATCGTCTTGCCGCCTCCCTGCCCCGGGATATGGACCGTCACGTAGCGTCCCCGTCCCTGGCCCCCACGATTGTCGGCGCCGCCCGATCCGATACCTCCGGCTCCGCCCCGGTGCGTGCCGATCGTCAGAGAGCCCTGGTTGTGGGACGTTTGGCCGTACGTCATCACGCTACGCCCGGACGGGCTCGTCCCGCTCTGCCTCCGCAGAATGCTGGTGTGCCCGCCGCCGCGGGGGATGCCGGCCAGCGCGGGCACGGCGTGACCGCTCGATCGGTTCCTGCTCGACGATGAGCTGGTCGAGCGCCGGTGGCCGCCCTGATCGAGCCCGGCAACCGAGTTCTTGACCTGATCCAGCTGGTTCGCCGCGTGGAGGATCGGCCGGGTCGTGCCGCCCGAGGCCGCATTCGACCGAGCGGCCGCTCTGAGAGCTTTTCCGGCGGCCCCCGCATTGCCCCGCAGCAAAGACTTCGCGGCGGTCCGCAGCGTCTGATCCAGCTTTCCTGATCCCGCTGTTTGGGCGGCCCGCAAGAGGCTCTGAGCCAGCCGCTGATTGCTCTGCGGCGCTTTACCGGCTTCGTTGGCGAGTGCCGTTAGCAAGCGCGGCAACGTCGGCTGCGACAGCGTGGAGCGGTCGGCCTGCGCCAGGGCAGAAAGCAAAGCACGTGAGAGGGGGGAGGGAGTCGAGGCGGCGGAATGCAGCCGCATCTGCGCGATGCTGAGCGCCTGCAGGGCCGCCGCGCGCGAGGACGCATGCAGCAATTGGCGTTGCAGATGGTGCAGGATGAGCCGCACCTCTCGCTGCAGTTTCTTTTGTTGCGCATGCTGCAGCCGTTGCTCGGTGGCATTCAAGAGATGCGGCACCGTGACCAGAGCCGCCTGATGAATGCGCGCTTTGTCATCGGTCGATAGCGCTTGCCGGGGAGCAGGGAGTGCACGCAGCGAGACCGCCAGCGCCAGCACCGCCCCGAGCGCCAGGACACCGTGCACCGGGGGGAATTGGCGCCCGGCCCGCGACGGGACGGCCTGCCCCGCCAGGCGGCGCTCGACCTCACGGCGCTGCAAGACGGCGGGGACCTCATCGGAGAGGCGAAGTTCCCACGCCGTAATCAGGCGATCCTGCAAATGGAAAGCCCGATCGGCCAGCCGCGCGATCTCGGCAACGTCCGGCCAGCGCCACAGGCCGACGAGCGTCCCTCCGAGGACGCCCAGCAGGACCGGCGCCAGGAGCAGGGCCGGCGTCCCGAGATGCAGGAACAGCAAAACCAGGGAGAGGACGGCCCCGGCGATGAGGCCATCGAGGGAGAAGCGCAGAACCCGCACGACCCCCACGTGGCGCCGCAGCGGGGCCACGACCGCGGGGATGTCCAGGATGCCTTCCATCATGATGCCGCCCGGATTCAGCTCTCTTCCTGCACGAATCGCAGATAGGTGGAGTGGTGTAAGTGGCTCTTCCAGTCGTCGAAGGTCTTGAGGGGCGCCTGTTGCAGCAGCCGCTCCGCCACGCCCTCGCCGCTCAGTGTACCGTCGTCAGCCTCGGTGATGGTTCCCACTGTGTTCCCCTGGAGGTCGGTGAGCACGGCCGTCCGCATGATGACTCCTTATATATCATCCAGTGCCGCCCGCATCGCATCGAGGAAGGCAGGAACCTCGGAGGCGCGGAAGCTAAGCGGCCCGTCTGCACCGTCCTGCAGATCAACCATCAACGTCGTCCCCTGGTTACGAATGCCGATCGTGGTCGGCCCTGCCTGCACCGTGCGCCCGCGGCGCCCGCGTACCGCATCGTAGTAGAGAGAGCGCACGTCGCTCAACACCCCGCTCAGCCCGGGCAAGGGGAGGCGCACGACGGTCTCGCCGTGCCGCACCACCAGGGTCTGCTGCTCCTCCACGTCCAGGTGCAGGCGAACCGTTTCCAGAACCAGATCACCCAGGGGGACCGTCGCCGGCACCGCTTCGGGCGGAGGCTCGGCGATGGACTCGGTTTCCGGTTCCGGCTCGGGCTCGGGCTCCGGCTGCATGCTCCGCGCCACCAGAAATGCGGTTGACGGCTCAGGCTCTGCGAGGTCGAGAAGGCGCAGTGACGCGCGCAACGCGTCGATCAGCGCGTCAAGATCAGAGCGGTCAATGGTGACGGCCGCGCTTTCTCGCGGGCTCTCCCACACCCGCACCTCCACCGCGTTGGGACGGGTACTGGTTCCAATCCGCCCGTACACGGCGCAATCCGGCTGATCGCAAATCAGCATGGGACCGACGCGCGACTGGCTGCGCTGCAGGGAATAGAGGTCTTCGAGGCCGCGCACCACTCGGTCCAGCACGGCGGCCGGCAGCGTGATCGCGTGTCCGTTCCCATCCATAATGTGAATCGATTCCTCGAAGACGGTAATCTCTCCGTGTCCCGGCTCGCGCCCGATCGGGACCGGTGGAGCGAGCGGCTCCGGCGGAGCAAGAACCACCTCCTCCTCTTCTGCTGCCTCCAGCAGGGCCTCGTCATCCATGCCGGCCCGCTCCTCCCGCGGCACGGCACGTAGCAGAAGGGCCCAGCCCTCGGCCAGAGCGCGTCCGAAACGGGGGAGATCGGAATCGGGCACCGACAGGCGCGGCTGTCCGTCATGGAGAACGGTGAGGGCGCCGTCGGCAAGCCGAAGCGTCAGGAACGAGTCATCGGCGAGGGTGAGGCGTTCCTCATCGCGGTCGCCGGTCACAATCGAGCGCAAAGCAGCCAGAGCCGTATCCAGGTCGGCGAGGGCCAGCTCGATGGCGATCTCCTCGGGAACCCATATGGAGTCTTCACGGCGCCACTGCCGCAGGGAAATACGGTGTCCCTGCTCCCCGTCCCGGAGGGCGCAGGTGATGCGGACACCGCGCGGATGGAAGGCGACGCGCCGCTGCTCCACCGTCAGCCAGTCGGCACCGGGACGCGGCCAGCTCTCCGGCCGGTCCAGCACCACAGGAATCTCCTGCGTAGCGTCTTGCACCGGCATCTCGAGCCAGCGCAAAAAGCGCCGCAGCGCTTTCTGCAGCGGAACCAGGAGATCCGCTCCCAGCACGATTCCGGCGCCGTCCGCGTTCCAGGTGTCACGGGAACGTTGCCAGAATCCAAGATGGGCGACATAGCGCGTCCCGAACGGTTCCGTCTCGGCACGCAGGCGGCGCGAATCGCCCATATCCAGCACGATGCGGGCAACCTGTTTCCCGCCGTCGCTCACCTCGAGCAGCTCGCCAATGCCACGCCGCACCGCCTCGAGATCGGAGCGATCCAGGACCAGAGCGTCGCGGGTGGGAGCCAGGCCGCTGGGAGTTCGCCGCCAGATCCGGATATCGAGGTGACGGACGTCACCCTGGATGGCCGGCTGGATACGTATCTCGCTCTCCTCGTCCTGGCCCAGGGTCAGGACGTCCGGCGGAGATAACGGAGCCTGCATACTGCGCAAGCCTAGCACAGCGTGGCGCGACTTCTGCTGAGGGACACAGCGTAACGCGGATTCGGGCAATACAGGGCGTGCCCTGGCTCCAGGCTCACGAATCCGCGTTACACTTTCACGATATTGCTCTGCAAGTGATCGTGTCTAGGACAGAGTTGGCGCATCCCTCTGTCACACCATCTCATCCAGAGCCATCGCGACGGCGGCATCCTCCGCTGCGCTCCCCACCGTCTTGACGAGCCGCACCGGCGCGTCCGACATCTCGGTTATCCCTCCGATCGGCAGCACGTCCTGCGGCGTCACGGCACCGGCCGTGATTGCTGCCTGCACATCTCCCGCCTCATGAAGCACAGCGCTGACGTCGTCGGCATAGATCCGTCGGGCCCGCGCCGCCACATCCGGTGCGAACTCCGCCATGTTGGGACGATACGCGCCGATGGCGATGACCGTGCACGGGAAACGATCGAGGAGATCCGCATGCAGGAATGGCTCCTCGGCCGCCGTGGCGCAGACGACGACGTCGGCGCCGGAGACCGCCTCCGCAACCGATGCCGATGCCCGCACCGCCATCCCCATGTCCTCGTGCAGTGTGGCGGCGAGCTGTTGGCGGTGCTCCACCCGGGGAGACCAAATACGAATCGTATGGAGAGGACAGACGGCGCCGAGGGCGCGTGCTTGCCACGGAGCCTGCGCTCCGGACCCGAGCAGCGCCAGGGTACCCGCCCGCGCGTCGACCCGGCGAGCGGCGGCGGCGGTGATGGCGGCGGTGCGCACCGCCGTCAGGGCGGAGCCGTCGAAGATGCTGTGCACGCGCCCGTCGCGTGCATCGACGTGCACGGCCACCCCCTGGATCGTCGGACGCTCGACATTTCCCGGCATCACGCTCACCAGTTTCACCACCGCATCCTCGCCCGCCAGCCGGCCCGGCATCGTCAGGAGCGTGCCGCCATCCAGCTCGAGGGAGGTGCGGAGGGGCGCCATCGCACCTCCCCTCGCCAGCGCCGTCAGGGCTCGATCGGCGGCATCGATCAGGGCCGGCCACCCGGATCGCGCCGCCGCCTCGATGGCCTCCGCCTCGATCACCCTCATCGGAAGCGCGTGGCGGAGAACCGCTCTGCCGCCGGGATCGTCTTCCCCTCCACGAGATCGGCCAGGAGCGTCCCGATCATCGCCCCAAACTTGAAGCCGTGACCGCCGAAGCCGATGCCCAGTACGATCGGACCGACGCGGTCGAGCACGAAGTCGTCATCCGGCGTGCTGGCATAGAGGCAGGTTTCGGCGCGCAGCGAATGTGAGTCGGCGCCCGGGATGTAGCGCGCCACCAGGTCGTCGATCTCGCGGATCCGCGCCTGCTCCACCACGCCAACCTGGCGCGGGTCCGTCTCTGGTCCCGCCAGATTGATCCCTGCCTTGAGATCCTCGTCCCAGTTCGGGAGTCCGTAAAAATGAAAGCGGCCCGGCTCGGGATGCAGGATGAACGGGATGATATCTCCATCCAGCCGGTAATACGCCACGTGCTCGCGGGTCACGGTAAGCGGAATCGTCAGTCCAAGCGGCGCCAGCAACTCATCGCTCCACCCCGCGGCCGCCAGCACCACCTGCTCGGCGCGCCAGTCGCCACGATCGGTCCGCATCGTGACGCCCCCGTCCGGCTCCAGAGCCGTGACCCGCGTCTCCGCCAGGACCTCCGTCCCGGTCTGCCGCGCGATCTCGATCAGCCCCAACCGGCAGCGGTCAGCGTTGAGGATCCCGCCCTGCGGCTGCACAATGCCTTCCCAGCCCGGCTCAAGCCGGAAGGCGGGGTAGCGCGCCGCGACCGCCGCGGCGCTGAGCCGCTCGTACGGCACATCGGCGTCCGACAGCGTCGAGGCCAGGGCCTCCAGAGTGTCCGGGGCCCCGAAATCCAACCCGCCCATAATGCGGAGTATCTCTTGACCGGTCGCCGCCTCGACCTCACGCCACAACGGGAGGGACGCCTGCGCCAGCCGGACGTAATCGGGGATGTCGTAGGCGAACCGAAAGATGCGTGCCGCGCCGTGCGAGGAGCCGCGCTGGTGATTGAGCGTGAACTGCTCGAAAAGCGTCACACGCTGTCCACGCCGGCTCAACTGCCAGGCCGCTGCCGCGCCCATGATGCCGCCGCCCACCACGGCAATCTCGGTCCGCCGTTCCATCGCCCTATGGTAGCCAGACCCGGGGGTCATGACCGCGATCCGTCCGCGCCGCGCCCGTCACCGGTGGGCGGACACAGGACCGATCAGAGAAATGTAGGCGCAGGGCTTGTCCCTGCCTGAAACCGCGCGCGGCACCAGACGCCGCACCGACACCTTGCCGTTACGAAGCCGGTGCCGCGTCGGGCAGCAACAGAACGGGCCTGGACCCAGGCGACCAACGCCAGAGGCCGCCATCGCGGTACAGCAGCACGGCGGCCCCGCCGGGGCCCCACAGTGCATCTCGGTATCCGGAGACGGCCGCCATGACACGGCCCGATCCGGACAGCACCAGCGTCCGTGTCCCGCACTGCGCCAGGAGCCGGCTCCCGTCCGGTGACCAGCTTCGCAGCCGGCACGCCGTGACGAGCCGGGTGGCGGCGGCCGAACCGCGAATCGTCCCGAGGCGCAGTTCTCCATGCGTGAGCGCGGCCAGATGAATCCCGTCCGGCGCCAGGGAAGGTGCCTGAGCGCTGTGCCCGATAATCGTCTCCGTGCCGTCCCACGGCTGGCGGATAATCGCTCCGGCGCGCCAGAGAAGCAGGGAGCGCATGTCGGGAGACCAGCGCAGGACTCGCTCCCCTGCCGCGAGCGGGAACGACCGCGTCTGCGTCCGGTTCGTGACGGTCAGACTTCCCGGACGCACCATGGCGAGGAGCGACGCGTTGGGGGACCAGAGCAGCCGCGTCGGCGCCGGGCCGGTGCCGGTCAACACGGTGCGAGGAGCGCAGCCGCCCGAGCAGAGAATCCGCACCGCCCATCCGGCGCCGGAGGCGGCGACATAGGCGGCCGAGGCGCCGTCCGGGGCCAGCACGGCCCGCTGCACGTCGGTCTCGACCGTCAAGACACCCGGATCGGTCGCCGCCGTATCGGTCTTCCAGAGCACGTGGCCGCGCAGGAAGAGGATCAAAGGCGGCGCACTATCGGACCCATGCATCGGCAGACCGCGGTCGATCGGCTGCCAGGTACGCCCCCCGTCATCCGACCGGTACAGGCCGTCGCCGTTGACCGACGCGTAAAGACGCGTCGGCCGGCTCGGATCGGCCTGCAACGCGGCTATATAAGGATTCACGGGGAGACCGTCCATGGAGAGGGTCCAGGTCCGGCCCCCGTCGTCGGAGCGGACCAGCGCTCCGCGCCCGCCGGCCAGGATGGACTGTCCCACCGGCAGGATGCTGGTCACCGCAAGATGGAAGCCGGGACCGACATAGCGCCACTGTGCGCCGGCGTTGTCGGATCGGTAGATGCCGTGTGTCGTCCCGGCCCAGAGACGCGATCCTTGTATGGCAACATCCATGACGTCGGGGGCGAGACCGGACGAGCGGCGATGCCAGGTACGTCCTCCGTCGTCCGAGGTCGCGACACCTCCCGCCCAGATGCCGGCGTAGAGCGTTCCGTCGGGCGCGACGGCGAGCGTCTGCACGCCGTCCGGCGCGAAGACATAATCGCGACCAGTTCGCTGCCAGATTGAACCGCCCGCCGCACCGGACCAGACGATTCCGGGTCCCACGTAAAAGGTGCCGGGCCGGAAGCCGGATTTCAGAAACATGATGGTGGCGCCCGGCAAGCCGGTGACGGCCGGGCGCCAATGCGCGCCGCCGTCGGTGGAAAGATAGACGGAGTGCTGGCTGGCCACCAGATAGCGCCGCGCGTCTCCGCGCGCGATCAGGACGGCCCGGATCGTCAGGTGCCTTCCCGGCGATGCCAGACGCCGCCAGGTGTCACCCCCATTCCAGGAGACATAGACCTGTCCGAACGCGCCGGCCAGCAGGTGATCGCCGTCGGCGGGATCGGCCGCGATCAGGAAGCCGACATTCGGGCGCTGGACGGACCAGGCGGCGCTCACCGGCGGAGGCGGCGGCACCCCCGGTGAATTGGTCCGCGGCAGGAAGACCAGCAACAGGAGGGCGAGCACCGCGGCGACCGGGAGTGGCCAGAGTGCGGGATGCGGTATTTTCCAGGGAGGGAGCGTGAGGAGATGGCGCCGGCGCGGAGCGGCGATCCGGCGCCGCACGCCGGCGCGGACACTCCGGCCTGCCGTCATCCCCTCCAGACTCCCCAGAATGAGCGCGTCCATCCACTCCCACTCGACAGCCAGCTGCCGGCAGTCAGGACACGCAGCCAGGTGGGCATCCAGATCCTGCTGCCCGGTCCGCACGAGCGGCGACTCCTGCAGGCGGAGACGAATCTCGCCGCAGTTGATCCTCATCGCCCTGCCTCCTCGTCGGCATAGGCTTGCCGGAAGGATTCGCGCGCCCGCAGCAGACGCACCTTGGCAGCACCCTCGGTGCATCCCAGCGCCTCGCCGATCTCCCGGCACGTCATCCCGGCCACAATCTGCAGAAGGAGCGGCTGCGCGTGCTGCTGGGGGAGGCGACGCAGCACCCGCATCACCAGATCCTGGCGCGCCACCCCTTCTTGCAGATCGGTCGAGTGGGGATGGTGATGCTCCTCGAGAGGGACGGCGAGTCGCAACCGGCGCCCGCGATGATAACTTCGGGCGCGGTTGAGGGCGATGGTATGGAGCCAGCCGTTGAGCCGCACCTCACCTCGCAGCCGCGGTAACGCCTGGTAGGCGGAGAGAAACGTATCCTGGCACAACTCGCGGGCCGTCTCCACCTCGCCGACCAGCCCCGTTAGAAAACGCAGGAGCCGGCCCTCGTAGCGACGCATGATGTCATCGAATGCCTCCAGGTCTCCTTCGCGGGCACGCGCAATCGCGCCGTCCTCATCCCAGGCGTCTTCACCCGGCACGTCGACGCCAGGCTCGCATCCATCAGTTGGGACCGCGGCCGGCTCGCTCACCGCGCCTCCGAAGGTCACATCATCCCATACAACGCGCGAGAGGGGAAAAAGGTTACAGGCTCCCTAGAATGACGTACGGCGCGCCCGCGTACGGCGCGCTCTCCGGAGGATGGGATGCCCTATGCCGTGATCATGGCGGGTGGCGCCGGAACGCGCCTCTGGCCCGCCGCCCGCCGCGACAACCCGAAACAGCTGCAGCGCCTGATCTACGAGGAGCCGATCGTCGCCGTCACGGTGCGACGTCTGCAGCCGACCTTTCCGCTCGATCACTGCTACATCGTCACGGCGGCGCGCTACGCCGATCCGATCCGCTCCGTCCTGCCCGAGTTGCCGCCGGAGAACGTCATCAGCGAGCCCTTCGGCCGCAACACGGCGGCCGCCATCGCTCTGGCCGCCTTCCGCATCGCCGCCCGCGAGCCGGAGGAGGTCTTTGCCGTCTTTCCCGCCGACCATGTCGTGCTCCATCCGGACAAGCTCCAGCACGCCGTCAACTTCAGTCTGCCCCTGGCGCGCGCCCACACCGTCGTCGATATCGGCGTTCCGCCCACGCATCCCGAGACCGGCTACGGCTACATCGAGCTGGGCAAGCCGATTGAGGACCGCGACGGTCTCACCGCCTACAGCGTGCGCCGCTTCGTCGAGAAACCGGATCTGGCAACCGCGCAGGGCTATCTGCAGACCGGACACTACATGTGGAACTCCGGCATGTTCGTGTGGCAGGCCGCGACGTTCCTCAATGCCCTGCGTGAGCACCTGCCTGAGACGTTCCGCGCACTGACCGATGCCGAAGCGATCGGCACCGAGGACGCCCTCCAATCCGCCTACGCCGCGATTCCCGACATCTCCGTCGACTACGCCATCATGGAGCGCGTCTCCGACGTGGTTGCCGTTCCCGCCGAGTTCGGCTGGCGCGACGTGGGTGACTGGAACGCCCTCTACGAGCTGATGCCGCACGACGAAGCCGGCAACGCCTACGAGGGCACGCACGTCACCCTCGATGCCTCCGGCTCCCTCCTGCTCGCGCCGAACAAGCTGATCGCCGCCATCGGCGTCGAGGATCTCGTCGTCGTCGACACCCCCGACGTGCTGCTTGTCATGCGTCGCGACCGTGCCCAGGATGTCAAGAAGATCCTCGACAAGCTGAAAGAACGCGGCGACGATGCCGTGCTGTGACGGACTCCTCGCTGGCAACGGAACGGCTCCAGCTCCGGCCCCTCACGGCGGACGACCTCGACCATCTGGTCACGCTCGACAGCGATCCGGCGGTCATGCGCTATCTGAGCGGCGGGAAGCCGACACCGCGGGCTCTCATCGAGCGTGAGGTCCTGCCCCGCTTCTTGCGCCTGGCCGGGGACGGCCTCGGCGGCTGGGCCGCCATCGAACGCTCGTCGGGAGAGTTCCTGGGGTGGTTTCTCCTGCGCGCCGCCGACGAGCCTGCGACAGCCTCTCTCGGCTACCGCTTGCGCCGCGCCGCCTGGGGCCGGGGCTACGCCACCGAGGGCTGCCGGGCCCTCATCCACCGCGGTTTCACCAACCTCGGTTTGCAACGGATCATCGCCACCACCTACGAGGACAATCTCGCCTCTCGCCGCGTCCTGGAGAAGCTCGGCTTTACCGTCGTGCGCCGCTTCCACCTCGATCCGGAGGATCTCGCCGCCGAGCCCACCTACGACGCCGTGGGCACCGATCCCTTTCCCGGCGACGATCTCGAGTATGCGTTGACGCCGGCTCAGTGGGAGGCGAGACAGAAATCCCTGCCACGATTCCGGACTGGGCTGGATTCGTGACACCGCCGGGAGAGACAACCTCCGCGACAGGGTTCCGGGCGGCCGCTCTCTACCCCGTGTCCCGCCACCCGTGTGCGGGATCACCCGGTTGCCGATGTAGCGCCGTGTCTCTGTCCCCGCGCCGGCCCCTCGCACCACAAAGTCGGCCCTCGCTGAACACCTCAGCCCCTATGCCGTAACGTCGCGCCTCCAGACCACGGCCAGCGTGACGGCCAGCAGCACGGCGCAATAGATCCCGATCCCGACAATTGACGCCATAATGCTCGGTTCGGATGGGTTCGCCGCGCGGAAGGTCGTGCTGAGGTCCGGAGCCGTCAGTCGATCCGGCAGGGCGGTGAGATACGCCTCGGGCAAATGGTCGGCCACGGTGTGCCAGATCCCACCCAGCGCGGTGAAGATCCCCGTCAGCACCGTCTGGGCAACTCCAAACCCGATGCCGAACCCGATGCCGGCGGCGGCCGACTGGAAGATCGTGCCGGCCGCGTAGGCAAGCAGCACAAAGAACAGCCCGTTGTAGCAGTCCGCCAGGAAGGTCTTGACGGCTACTATTCCCAGATCGGAGGGGATAGGACGCGTCACCGGCGTGATCGCGTTCAGGATCACGCCGATCACCGTACTCAGCACCACCACCAGCAGGAGCCCAACCGCGACCGTCAGCATGATCGAGATCAGCGCCGATAGCACCATCTCGATACGATTCGGCTTGCGTGCCAGGGTCAGGCGAATCGTCCCCCACCCGTATTCATTGCCGGCCCAGTTGCCGGCGATCACCGGCCAGAGGAACGACGACAGGGAGGCGGAGATGACCAGAGCCGCCAGGATGCCGAAGGGGTAGTCGACATTGGACGCCTCCGCACTGTTGTGGCCAATGCCGACCAAGACCAGTCCGATGATCAGCAGCAGGATGAGCAGAACGATCCGGACCATCCAGCGCTTGCGCATCCGCAGCAGATCGGCCGCCAGCAGTCCCATCATCGTCCTTCCCCCGTCACGTCCAGGAAGTACTGTTCGAGCGATTCCTCGTGGGGACGGATCTCCGAGGCGAACAGCCCGGCCTCCGCCAGAGCCTGGTTCACTGCCGCGGCGCGATCCACGGGCGCCAGGACCACCAGACGGTCCCCCTCTCGCTCCACGCCCGTCACGAACGGGAGGGCACGGATCAGTTCCACCGCTCGCTCCGGACTCGCCACCCGCACGTCGACGCGGGATCCGCCGCTCAGCAGTTGCTGCACCGATCCCTGGACCACGATGCGCCCCTTTTGCAGAATGGCGATGCGGTCGCAGACCTGTTCGATCTCGTGCAGTACGTGGCTGGAGATGAAGACCGTCTTCCCCTCCGCTTTCAGACGCCGCAGCAGATCGCGCATCTCCACGATCCCCGCCGGATCGAGACCGTTGGCCGGCTCGTCGAGAAGCAGCAGGTCGGGATCGCCGAGGAGCGCCGCCGCCACACCGAGGCGCTGCTTCATCCCCAGTGAATAGGTCTTGTACTTGCGCCGCTCCACACCCGAGAGGTCGACCAGATCGAGCAGCGGCGCGATGCGCGACGCCGGCACACCAACCAGATCGGCCACCACGCGCAGATTGTCACGGCCGGAGAGGTACGGATAGAAAGTGGGGCTCTCGATCAGCGAACCGGTGCGCGCCAGCACGGCCTCCAGGTGTGCCTGCAGGGTCATGCCGAGCATCTGAATGCTGCCGGTCGTGGGACGCACCAGGCCCAGCAGCATCCGCATCGTCGTGCTCTTGCCGGCGCCGTTGGGGCCAACAAAGCCGAAAATCTCTCCACGTAGCACCTGGAGATCGAGATTATCAACCGCCAGGACACGGCCGTAGCGCTTACTGAGTCCGGTGGTCACGATGGCAAGATCGGCAGACATGTCCCGTGAGCCTACCACGCGCGTCCGGAGACGGGATGGACAGGTGGTAGAATCGGGCGCCTTCAGGGCAGGGTGAGAATCCCGACCGGCGGTAACGGCGGCAACGTCGAAGCCCGCGAGCGGCGCCAGACGGCGCGACAGCAGATCCGGTGTGAGTCCGGAGCCGACGGTACAGTCCGGATGGAAGAAGGCCGGGTCACGTGTATGTCCGTACCGTGCCCTCCCCAACGTGTGCCCTGGGCGGAATGTCAGATGTCCGGAGCGAAAGGAGGGTACGGTGAAACCGCTCTTATGCATCATTCCGTTCGTCCTGGGATGTGGACTACTGGCCGGTTGCGGCACGGCAGCCAATGCCGGCAAGACGCAGCCGCTCACGGCCGTGACGGTCGGCATGGGCTACATCCCCAACGTCCAGTTCGCGCCGTTCTACGTCGCTCAGACCAAAGGCTACTACCGGCGCGCCGGCCTCAACGTCCGGTTCAATTACGCGATCGAGCCCGATCTCCTCACCCTCGCCAACGAAGGCAAGCTCGACTTCGTCAATGCCGGCGGCGATGAGGTGGTGGCCGCCGATGCTCACGGCCTGCACGTGCGCTACGTCATGACGGAGTACAGCCGCTTCCCCTCCGCCCTCTTTGCCCTCCGCTCCAGCGGCATCCGCACGATTAACGATCTCAAGGGACGCACGATCGGAGTTCCCGGCACCTACGGCGCCAGCTACGTCGGCCTCCTCGCTCTCCTCCACCACGCCGGCCTTTCCCGGTCCTCGGTGAGCATCGAGAGCATCAACTACACCCAGGTGCCCGCCGTCGCCAATCACAAGGTCGATGCCGCCGAGGGCTACGCCATGAACGAGCCGATTGAATTGCGCGCCGAGGGCAAACAGGTGACGGAGTTCGACGTCTGGCGCTGGGCCAATCTGGCCGGAGCGGGGATCTCGGCCGGGGACAGGTTCATCAGCGCCCATCCCAGCATCGTTCGCGCCTTTGTCCGCGCCACCCTGCAGGGCCTCGCCTACACCCTCGCTCATCCGCGGGCCGCCTTCACTATCTCCGCCCGTGCCGTCCCCATTACCTCCGGACAGACCGTGCAGTGGCACGTCCTGCAGCGCGCCATCGACTTCTGGCGTCCGGAGACGGGCAAGCCGCTGGGCTACGTCGATCCCGCGGTCTGGTCGCTCACCGACCGCCTCCTCGCCCGCTACGGCGAGACCCCTCACACCGTTCCGGTGTCGTCGCTCTACAGCAATGCCTATATCCGCTAGGATCGCTGTCTCTGCCGTAACCCTTGACGAGCAGTGCGGCTGGACGGGGGAACGCCGCGGCCCGCCCTCAGCGGCGAGAGAGAACGACGGGTTTCATGATCGAGCGTATCCGCGTCGCCTCCGGGATGTCAGCCCCTTCATGCAACAGCGCGGCGAGGACGACGCCGGCGGCGCGCTGGAGCGCATCCGCGGTCAGTTGTCCCACCAGGCTGCCGGCATATGAGTCGCGCACCGCTGACGGCAGCTGATCAAAGCCCCGCCCGTGACTGCTCTCGAGGCCGAGGCGGCGGCAAGCAAGCGTGAGAGCCTCATCCCGCGCCTCATGGATCCAGTATTCGGCCTGCCAGAGCCGGCCGCGCTCCACGCACATGCGGGCTCGCACCAGGTGGTGAATGCCGAGGCCAAAGAGATGCTCCAACGGCGCAGAAGGCTCCGCGGGATGGGTCACCGCCGTACCGAACAGCAGGTGGAACCGGGGGCCGTGAGCGCCAAACTCGGCCGACGGAGTAAACGAGAGATCGACCTGGAGCATGCCGGGGAGCAGGAAAACACGGTAGATGCTGGAGCGGTAAGGGAGATCGAAGAGCACCGCGGCGTCGAACTGACCGGCCATCATCCTGGTCCAGTCGGTCAGCACCTCCGCCACCGGCACACCGTCCGCCACGCCGAATGTCAGATCGAGGTCGGACCAGCGGTCGCCGCCGCCGGCCGATCCCCCGACGGCTGCGGCGGCGACGACGCGGTCATCGCTGCGGGCCTGCGCGATGAGATGCGTCCTGAGCGTCTCTCGATCTTCCGCCCTGAACATCGTGCCCCAGTCTATAGAGGCGCCGGATCTCAGCTGAGGAAGAAGCGCGATAGTGAAACAACGGCATGGATGCTCCACGACCACACGAACCGCCCCGGCCGTATGACGAGGTGCCATGAGCGAGTCAGAGGCGTCCGAGCGACGTGACCTGGCAGCGACCTTTGAGGACCGCGACGTCGCCGCCTCCTACCGGCTGCGGCCACCATACCCGCCGGAGACGTTCGAGATCCTGGCTGGTCTGATAACCGGCGGTCGCCGCCATGTCCTCGACCTTGGTTGCGGCACCGGCTTCGTGGCCCGCCCGCTGGCGCCCCTCACCGATCAGGTCGACGCCGTCGATGTATCGGCCGCCATGATTGCCGAGGGCAAGAACCTCCCCGGCGGGGACGATCCGCGCCTCAACTGGATCGTGGGGCGGGCGGAGGATGTGGAACTGCATCCTCCTTACGATCTGGTGACGGCCGGCGATAGCCTGCACTGGATGGACTGGGAAGTGGTTCTGCCGCGTCTGGCCGGCATCCTCTCCCCGGATGGGATGCTCGCCATTCTCAGCGTCGTGGGCTATGTCGCCTTCGAGGATCCCGCGATGCGCGACGGACTCCTCGCTCTGCTCCGGCGCTATTCCACCTATAAGGAGTATCGGCCGGACTTCGATCTCGTCGCCGAGCTGGAGCGGCGCGAGCTCTTCCGGGAGCACGGCCGCACGGAAACCGCCCCGGTATCCTTCCGCCAGCCGGCCGATGACTACGTCGCGTCCTTCCACGCGCGTGCCTCCCTCACGCGCGAGCGCATGGACCCTCCCGATGCCGCCGCCTTTGATGACGCCCTCCGGCAGCTCGTTCTGGAGCGCATCGGTCCGACAGTGGAACTCAACGTACGAGCGACCATCGTCTGGGGAAAGCCTCTGCGCACCAAGATGACGCCGGAACTGTAGCGTCGGAACCGTCGAGCGGGAACCGCGGAGCAGTGCACCGCCGCCCTGCCCGGAGGGACAGGTCAGAGGGTAGTGAGAGACATCAATGAGGAGGGGCCGGTGCCGAGCCACCTCCCTGGAGATGGGCGATTATCGTCATGACGACGGCGACGATGGCCGGCGACGCCACGAGGAGCAGAAAGATGAGGGATATCAGCCGGAGGGGTCTGGAGCGGGGCCACACGCTGGAAGCAATCGCTCCGGCGCCGCGGGCGCCGTAGATGTTTTGCACCGCGTTGGGATCGGTCGCCGCCTCGAAATCCACCAACTCCCGAGGAACACCGCGGGCCATGTCCAGATATTCATTACCCGTGGTGTCGCGGATGGAGTGATGGGAAGGTCTGGAACGGCGGCGATGCTTCATATGCGCCGAGCATACTCGCGTGCCCCCGATAGATCAAGCCGCAGAGATCACACTGGCTTCATCGACCTCGACCACGTCCCGCGCGGCCCCGCTGTGTATGACCTCGCCTACTTTCTCGTTGATCGGATCAAACGGAAGGTCAGGGACGACGAGGCCATCAGGCTCTGGCGCCGGCTCATCGCCCATGTCGTCGCCGGCTATCGCGAGACAAACCAACTCTCCACGCTGGAAGACGATGCCCTCTGGCCTGCCATGTGCGCCGTCCAGCTCCTGTTCGCGGAGTTCCTCTTCGCCCGCGGCGATAGAGCTGAGGCCGAGCTCAATCTGGATGCCGTCTTCCGGCTGTGTGAAGGTGGCGCATAGGGGGCGGGCCCAGCCCGCCCCCTGGAATGACGCCCTCACTTCGTGGTCGTGGCGTAGCCGGTGAAATCGTTCGCGTTCGTCCCGCCTGGTTGGTCGGAGGTGTACGCGATGGACAGGTGGCCGTCCAGCGGGCTGATGGCCGCGCCAAAGTCGTCGTACAGGTCGCGGCTGTTGGTAATCGAGCAATTGTCTCCTTCCGTACAGAGCACACCGGTGTGCACCGTCGAGGTCGCGGTCGAGATCCCGAATCCCTTCCCATAGTTGTTTGAGGATGCGACCTGAACCGTCCACTGCGCGGCGCCCGGCGCGCCGGGATTCCCCATCGCCACCGGATCGTTGCTGTCCCCAGCCACGGTCGTTGCATAGAAGGCAACCTTGACCTGCCCGGCGACACCGCCGGCTGCCGTGGGGTAGACGGCCGCGCCGCCCTTGTTGAGCTGCACCGGCGCTCCCCACGTTTGTCCACCGTCGGATGACGCGGCCAGATAGGCGTTGTGGTTGTCCGACCACACGAAGTAAACGGTCCCGGCGGCGTCAGTCGTCACGTTGCAGCACCAGACGGGCTCCTCCCCGTTCGCGCCCTCCGCGACTTTGTAGTCGTTGAAGGTCCGGCCGCCGTCCGTGCTGACTCCGATGAACAGCTCGGTCTTGTTCAGGCAACCGGAGGAGGTCTCCTCATTCTGAACGATCTGGACCGGGCCATTGAGATCGCAGCCCATCATCGGGACGTAGACGTAGTGGTGGTAGCGCGAGCCGGCCGAGTTGTCGACCCAGATCTTGCCGAAGTCATTTGTCAGGCCCGGTACGCTGTTGTTGAGGAAGAGCTGTGTCGAGCTGGTGGGATTGATGGTAACGCCGGCCGCCAGATCGCTCAGGTTGCAAATGTCATAGCGGTTGACCACCGGATCGAACAACGGAATCTGGTGATAGGTGACGTAGAAGGTGCACGCGCCGTCGGCGGCGATCCACGGCCGGTCCTCGACCGGAATCCCGCCCAGCGGATCGATGACCCAGCTCTTGCCGCCGTCCTGACTGATGGCAACCGACGTGCTGCCGACCCACAGACTGGCGGCATACACGTTGTAGTAGCCCTGCGCATTGGGCGCCGTCGCCGCTGCGATATCGCTGTCCTCGCCGGCCGGCCCGGCCGTGTTGTTGGTCGCGCCGAACGGAGACGCCACCCACTGGTAGGTCTGCCCGCCGTCCGTCGACTTCCACACATCTTCGCCCGAGAGGACGCCTTCGGATCGAGAATCGTAGAAGACATCGTTCGAGCCGATCCAGAAGGTGCCGGCCCCATCCACGGCGATGCCGGGCTCGGCGTCCTGGTTCTGCTGGATGCCGAGCCCGGGGTCCGGCGGCAACGGGCCGCCGACGTACTGGCCACCGGAGGCCCGCACGCTTCCCATCGGGAGCAGGACAATCGCCATCAAAGCAGCGAGAACAATAGAGCTGCGTTTCATCCCTACTATCTCCTCACGGAACACGGGGCGGCCATACACACCATGGGTGGCCGGCCACAAAAAATTATCCCGATAGCAGTGCTGGCTCCGGTATAGGGTGAAGGCCCTATTTCTCAGTTAGGGCGGGTCCTAATTGACGTGACGTCCGGGCTGGTTGTAGGCGCCATCAGCTCATTCGATGGCGGTCACGCCACCCTGGCCTGGGCGGTTGCCACGTCCTCACGGACCAGACAGCCGTCCAGGTGATCGTTGACGAGGCCACAGGCCTGCATCAAGGCATAGGCGGTGGTCGGACCGACGAAGCGGAATCCCGCCTGCTTGAGCGCCCGGGACAGCGCAACCGACTCGGTGGTGAAGGCGGGAATATTCCCCATGCTCCGCGGTGCGGGCGGGGGCGCCGGGCGGAAGGACCAGATCAGGGCATCCAGCGGGGTGCCGGTCTCGCGGAGCGCGATGGTTGCCCGCGCATTGGTAACGGCAGCCTCGATTTTGGCCCGATTGCGAATGATGGCCGGGTTCGCCAGCAACCGCTCGATCTCGGTGCCGGCGAAGGAGGCGACGGCCTCGGGATCGAATCCCTCGAACGCCTGCCGTAGTGCCTCCCGGCGCCGCAGCACCACGAGCCACGAAAGGCCGGCCTGAAACCCCTCGAGGCAGACCCGCTCGTAAAGCGCCCGCTCGCCGCGCACCGGACGCCCCCATTCCTCGTCGTGGTACCGCGTATAGAGATCATCGCCCTCTCCGAAACAGCGAACCGCGTCTGCCGTCATGCTCTGCCTCTCCTTGACCGATCCCGATCCCCGTGCCCTGTAGAGAGCCCTGTAGCAGAGAGCTTTAGCTCGCTACGCCAACACTGCGAGCTAAAGCTCTCTGCTACATCCATCGCCACCCTCTTCACGAAATCGCCCACATCTTAGCTGTCCTGCCATGCCTTCCGACACGCTATAAAGGCCCATGCCCGACAAACGCGCCTCGATGCACGATGCCGTCGCCGATCTGGTGCGCGACGGTGAGACGGTGGCCATCGAGGGCTTCACCCACCTCATCTCCTTCGCCGCCGGGCACGAAATCATCCGCCAGCGGAAACGCCACCTCACCCTCTGCCGCCTCACCCCGGATCTGATCTACGACCAGATGGTGGCGGCCGGGGTGGCGGATGGTCTGGTCTTCTCCTGGCTGGGGAATCCCGGCGTCGGCTCTCTACACGCCATTCGCCGCCGGCTGGAAGGGGGCAACCCCCTCCAGATCGAAGAGTACAGCCACTTCGGGATGGTCGGACGCTACACGGCCGGCGCCGCCGGCCTCCCCTTCTATCCGCTGCGTAGCTACCAGGGGAGCGACCTGCCGGCAGTCAATCCGAAGATCGTGCCGATCCAGTCGCCCTACGGCGACGAGACCGTCTACGCCGTCCCGCCGCTCCATCCCGATGTTGCCATCGTCCACGTCCAGCGCGCCGACGCCTCCGGCAACGCCCAGATCTGGGGGTTGCTCGGCTGCCAGCGCGAGGCGGCCTTCGCCGCCGACCGCGTCATCGTCGTCGCCGAGGAGCTGGTGGAGGAAGCGGTGATCCGGGCCGATCCCAATCGGACCGTCATCCCGCATGCCATCGTCGATGCCGTGGTCATCGAGCCACGCGGCTGTCACCCTTCCTATGCGCAGGGCTACTACGACCGCGACAACCGGTTCTATCTGGACTGGGAGGCCATCAGCCGCGACCCGGAACAACTCGATGCCTGGCTTGGCGAGTGGGTCTACGGCGTCGCCTCCCGTCAGGAATACGCCGAGAAACTGGGCGCGGAACGCTGGGACGAACTGACACCGGGTCCGGCTCCCGCCGCTCCGGTGGATTACGGGAGCTATCAATGACGGTGGGATATTCACCCGCCGAGATGATGATCGTGGCGGCGGCTCGTCTCCTGGAAGGGGAGCGCACCTGCTTCGTCGGCGTCGGCCTGCCCAACATCGCCTGCAACCTGGCGCGGCACGACAAGGCGCCCGATCTCGAGCTGATCTACGAGTCCGGCGTCTTCGGCGCGCGGCCGGCGCGCCTGCCGCTCTCCATCGGGGACGCCGCGCTCGTCACCGGCAGCCTCTCGGTGACCAGCATGAACGAGCTCTTCTCCTATTACCTGCAGGGCGGCTTGATCGATGTCGGCTTCCTGGGCGCTGCCCAACTCGACCGTCACGGCAACATCAACACCACGGTCATCGGCGACTACCATCACCCGAAAGTCCGCCTCCCGGGTTCCGGGGGCGCCTGCGAGATTGCACTCAATGCCAGGAAAGTGCACGTCATCATGCGCCAGTCGCCCCGTTCCTTCGTCTCGCGCGTGGACTTCATCACCAGCCCCGGCCGCGTCCTCGACACCGTCGTGACCGACCTCGGTCTCTACCGTGTTGAGGAGGGCGAGATGACCCTTATCTCAATCCACCCCGGCGTGACCGCCGGCGACGTTCAGGCGGCCACCGGCTGGCCGCTGCGCGTCGCCCCCGATCTCGCCACCACGCCGGCACCGGCACCACATGAGTTGCGTCTCATTCGTGAGGAGCTGGATCCCGCGCGTGTACGTTCGGTAAAAGAGACGGTCCCCGATCTCAGCGGCAGTGGGGATTGTGCACAGGATCCGGAACGGGGCAGCCCGCATGGCTTGCGCTGGCGACCTGCTGGCTGACCAGGGCCAGCCCGTTCGTCACCGTGGCGTACGCGCTGTGGAGCCCTGGCCCGACCATCAGGAGAACGCCCACGGTGGCGACCGCCAACAGGGCGGCGAGCAGGGCATATTCCACCATGTTCTGCCCCTCGTCGCGGGGAAGGATACGGATAAACAGAATGACTCTCATGCGAACCGCGTCTCTGTTTGTCGGCGTCCCGGCTCGCACCGAGCCGGTCCCCCCGTATCCCCACCGTGATCGTAAAGCGCGCGGGCCGAGCTGTCGACCGTAGAACGGCCCACCTCTTTCGGAGGTTCATGCTCCGTTACCCGGCCCGTCACGGCGAGCCGCAAAGTGGTCGGGGTGTGACGGGATAACGTTCCTGACTACCGGCTAGCCAATCTTCTGCGCGATTTGGTCGAACTCGTCGAGGGTGAAAGCGCGTAGCGTCTCCGAGCGGCTGTTCCCGCGTCCGGCGACGGTCAACACCTGGGCCGCCATCGTCTCGTCGTCCGGCGCCTCGACAACGACCACGAAGTCGTACTGTCCCTGCGTCAGATACCAGCCCTTGACGGTTAACCCGAGCCGTTCTCCCGACTGCCGGTTCTGCTGCACGTTCTGCTTGAGGTCCTTCATGTTCTTGGCGCCCTGGTCGGTCATGTTGCCGAGAATGATGTACGTCGGCATATCTCCCTCCTTGGTCCCGCCACACCCTGCCCATCATCATAGACGCCGATTGCATTAAAGCGTCAAGGGGGTAACGAGAAGAGGAGATACCGGTCGGCCCCCCTCAGAGCCGGCACCCATGGCGAGAGACAGAGAGGGTGCTATGATGCCCCATGCGTCGCGTTGCGCTTGTCCTGTTTCTCACGCTTCTTGGGATCCAGCCGCATGCGGCTGCCGCCCGGGATAGTCTGAGCGCCTTCTCCGAGCCCGGGCAGGGAGACTCTCCCGCCCTCTCCCTCATCGGCAGCGCTCGCCACTCGATCCGGCTCGAGGTCTATGAGATGACCGACCGGACTGTCGAGGCCGCCCTGGGACGGGCCGCGCGGCGTGGCGTCAACGTCCGCGTCATGCTCGAGGAGCGGCCCTACGGTGGCGGCCGCTATGCGCGTGAGGCGTATGATGCCCTCCGCTCCGACGGCGTCAACGTGCGCTGGGCCAACGAGGGCGCCTTTACCTATACCCACGAGAAGGCAATGGTGGTCGATACGGCCGTCGCCGGCATCTTCACCTTCAACCTCACCGGCAGCGGTCAGTTCAGCAACCGCGAATTCGGCGTCATTGATCGCTCGGCTCCCGACGCTCGCACCCTCGCCGCCGTCTTCGATGCCGACTGGGCGAGGCGCACGCCGCGTATCGGGTCCACGCGTCTGGTGCTCAGTCCGATCAACGCGCGGAGTGATCTCGATCGTCTTATCTCCGGCGCACATCACACCCTCGATGTCTATGCCGAGGAGGTCGACGATGCCGACCTCGAGTCCCGGCTGACGGGCGCCGCCCACCACCATGTCCGCGTGCGACTCATCACCTCCGCCGACAGTAGCGGAGTCTCCTTCCTGCGCCGCGGCGGAGTCAAGGTCCACATCATGGCCTCACCGTACGTTCATGCCAAGGCCATCGTCGCCGATAGAAATCGGGTTTTCATCGGCTCCGAAAACATTTCCTTCACCTCGCTCGATCACAATCGTGAGGCCGGCATCCTGGTCACGGACCGGGCCGTCGCGAACGTGGTCGAGAGGACATTTCGTGGCGACTGGGGCGGGAGCGGCGCACCTCCTCCCGTCACGCCTCCGCCCCCGCCGGCCGGGAGCCACGGCGTTCAGGTGACCGCCTCACCGTCCTCGGTCACGCGCGGCCAGCTCCTGACCATTACGGCGCGCACCACGAACGGCGCCTCTTGCGGCATCACGGTGACGTATCCCGACGGCTACGTCTCGCATGCCGGTGCTCTGCAGGGACAGAAGACGGCCGCCGGCGGCACCGTCAGCTGGTCCTGGCATGTGGGGAGCACGGTGACCGGCACCGCCCGCGCCGATGTGCGATGCACCGTCGGGAACCGCACCGAGACCGGCAGCACGACCTTCCAGATCACCTAACGGCGCGCTATCTCCGGGTCGCGTTCGCGGGGCAGCGCGAACCAGGCATCGTCCGCCGCGGCGATCTCCTCGTCGTCCAGCGTGAGACCGATCCCGCCCAGACTCTCGCGCAGTTGCTCGGGACGGCTGGCGCCGACGATCGCCGCCGTGATCCCCGGCTGAAGGAGGACCCAGGCCAGCGCCACCTGCGTCAGGCTCTTGCCTCGCCCCTCCATAAACTGCCCCAAGCGCTGCGCCACCTCGATGACCGCCTCGTTCCAGTAGCGGCGCCGGTACAACTCCCCGGCACGCGGCAGACCGAAGCGTGTCCCCTGCGTCTCCTCGGAGAGCGACCTGTACCGCCCGGTCAGCATTCCTCCTGCCAGAGGGTTGTAGACGATGACACCCAGCCCGTTGGCCTGACAGAGAGGCAGGATCTCCTCCTCGATCATGCGGAAGAGGATGTTGTAGCGCGGCTGATCGGAGTCGTAGCGCGCCAGACCGTTCATCGCGCTCGTGCAGAGCGCATCGGCCAGCTGATAGGCGCGATAGTTCGAGCAGCCGATGTAGCGTACCTTGCCGGCCTCGATCAGGCTGGTGAAAGCCTCCAGTGTCTCCTCGATCGGCGTCGAGGGATCGGGACTGTGCGCCTGGTAGAGGTCGATGTAATCGGTGCCCAGGCGGCGCAAACTCGCCTCGCAGGCCTCGACGATATGCTTCCGGCTGAGCCCCACGTCATTCGGGCCCGGGCCGGTACGCCCGGCACACTTCGTCGCCAGCACGATCCGGTTCCGTGCACCCCGCTCCCGCAGCCAGGCGCCCACGATCTCCTCGGTGCGCCCCACACTCTCCGGCCCACCTCCCAGAGGATAGACATCGGCAGTATCCAAGAAAGTCACACCCGCCTCGTCGGCGGTATCCATGATGGCGAACGAGGTCTGCTGATCGGCCTGATTCCCGAACGTCATCGTTCCCAGGCACACCTCGCTGACCTTCAGCCCCGTCCGCCCCAATGATCTGATCTCCATGCGGTTACTCTCCTTCAGGGTCGTCTCTCCTTATATAGGTCTACCGTCACGACGGGACCATTACCTGCCTTGACAATGGCGGTTCACGGGTATAACATGCTCCCACGCTACATAGCACTGCGAAAGAAACGGAGGGGAAAGCGATGCGAGGTGTAGGAGTCGTCTGCCTGCTGGCGATGATCGGAGCTCTGATGTTGGGTGGGCGCCCGGTGCCCGCGGCGGCGGCGACCGTCACCTTCAGTCCGCTGCCGGTCGCCGGAGTCTCCCCCGCCGACGGCCAGATCGTGCCCACCAGCCGTGCCGTCGTCGTGGCGCTTGATACCTCCACGCGCACCTGGACCACGGTCCGCCAGCAGTTCGCAACCGGCCACTTCGCGCTGCGGCTGGCCTGGGGCACCCATATCGAGTGGTTCATTCCCTCCGCTTTCAATCTGAGCACCGGTTCTCTGTCCGTCTCCTCGGCCATTACCTACGATGCCGGATCCGGCACGGTGACGGCCGATCCGGCGCTCGCTCTCGGCACCACGTACAGCGCGACTCTCGCCGTCAAGGACGCGGCCCAGGCCCTGCTGGCGCAAGATCTGGGTCAGAGTCCCACAGGGACCGACCTCTGCTGCGATTACTCGTGGTCATTCACCACGGCGGACGCCGCTGCCACCGCTTCGAGCACCACCATCACCGGCAGCGGCACCGCCGGCGGCTCGCTCGCCGGCGGCAACACGCTCTCCCTTAACATCCAGGGAAGCGGCACGATCACCACGGCATCGTACGCCGGGAACCCGATCAGCACATCCTCGTCCTTCCCGGCCGGCACGGTGTTCTTCGACCTGTCGACCTCGCTCGGCAACACCTTCAGAGCGATCACCGTGATGAACTGTGGCTCCGGACGCCTGCTGTGGTGGTATACCGGTTCAGCCTGGCAGAAGGTTTCGCCACAGAGTGCGAGTGGCGGCTGCGTCACTGCCTCTCTCTCCGGCACATCCTCCCCCACGGTGGGTCAGCTCACGGGTACCGCCTTTGCCGCCGCGCCGACAGTGACGGTGACCGGTGTCAGCCCCAGGACGGCACGAACCGGCGATACGGTGGAGGTTCAGGGGAACGGTTTTACCGGTGCGACCGACGTCCAGTTCGGCGGGATCTCGGTGGCGGCCGGCGCCTTCACCGTCGTCTCCGACTCGCTGATCGAGGTCTGGTCGGTGCCGGCCGGGAGCGGGACAGTGGATGTCACCGTCACGTCGGGTGGTGCCGGCAGTACGACCGGCCCCGCCGACCAGTTCACCTATGCGACCGGCTCACCGCAGCAGCACCTCGCGATACCAGCCTATATCCAGCCAGGCACGGCTGACTGGACGGCCATCGATAATGCAGCTCCCACTGTCGGTCTGACCGTCATCAACCCCCACAATGGTCCCGGTTCCGGCTGCTCCACGGCCTATCAGGCTCAGGTTGCCGCCAGCCAGGCGAAAGGGATCGCGGTTCTCGGCTACGTCTATACCCGCTACGCCAATACGGTCGCCGACTACAACGGGACGAACGACAAGACGATCGCCGAGGTGGAATCGGAGATCGACCAGTACTACCAGTGCTATCCCACCCTGGATGGCATCTTCTTCGACGAGGTGACCACCGACTGCGCCGACGCGACGTCGTACTACCAGGTGCTCAGCGCCTACGTGAAGTCCAAGGGCGGCAAGGGCATCACCGCCATCAATCCGGGCATCGGCACCAATGAGTGTTATATGGACGCCGCCGACATCCTGGTGACCTACGAAGGGGATGCCGCCGGTTACCTCACCAGCACCCAACCCAGCTGGGTGAGCAACTATCCTGCCGACCGCTTCTGGCACCTCCTGTACGATGCGCCGGACGCCGCCTCGACCGGCCGGCTTGTGACGCTCGCCCAGCAGCGAAACGCCGGTTGGGTCTACGTGACGCCGAACCCGCCGTCGCTCGCCTGGAACAGCGTGGCCACCGATCCCTACTGGTCCGCGGAGCTGGCGGCGCTACAGGGAGTTCCGTCAATCAACGTCGTCTCCAGCAATCCGTATCCGTCCAATCCGGGCTGGACGTACTTCAATGTCAGCGGCAGCGGCTTTGCCCCCAACAGCCCCCTGACCATCACCGTCCACTATCCCGGTGTCACCCAGACCATGGCCTACTCCCCGCAGTTTTACACCAGTCTGATGACCGACAGCTCGGGGAACATCGATCCTCAGCCGGTCAGCTGGGCGGTTGCCTGTTACAACTACACGGGCTGGGGGACGGCCGACGTGACGATCAGTGATGCGGCCGGCCACACCGTCACGCAGAACGCACTTCCCCTCTACTGTCAGAGCGGTTCTATCGTCAACGCGACCAACGTCGGAGTTGTCCCGTCGGCCACGACCGACAACACGGCCGCGTTGCAGCAGGCCATCAATAACCTCGAGGCAGGCGGCGGTGGCATCCTCTACCTTCCGGCCGGCACCTACGGCATCAATCCGGCCGTCGGCCTGAACATCGGCAGCAACGTCAGTGTGATCGGCGACGGAGCCATCCTCAAACCCACCGCGCCCGGCTTCCAGTTCCTCGATGTGTCCGGCTCGCACACCCTGATCTCCGGCGTCACCCTCGATGGAGCGGAAGAGGTGACACGCGGTGTGAGCGTGGAGAATGGATCCACGAACGTCATTTTCAGCCGGGACCTCATCGAGAACCTCACCCAGACCTCCAATCCGAGCGACCCGAACTACACGGCGACCCCCATCGGCGTTCGCATCTATGGCGGAACGGACGGTATCCGCCTGGATACCGTCACCGTCAGCAACGTGGTCGCGGTCCGTCCCGAGTGCTCGACCTGCACCCCGGTGAGCGACGTGGCACGCGGCGTCTTGATCTCTCCCGGCACCGCGCCCACCATCCCCACCAACGTCACCATTCAGCGGAGCACCTTCCATCTGGTCGGCCCGCGCGATGACGGTGACTGCGTCGTCATCCAGGGCTCCAGCCAGACCGCCAATCTCACGATCGACAGCAACTCCTTCGACTTCTGCGCCAAGCGAGCCATCAAGATTCAGACTCCCGGCGTGACGGTCTCCAACAACACCATCGTCAACCCCTACCTGAACGACAACAGCAATTCCCCCTCGTACACCGGCGGTACCCTCAAGCAGGATATGTACGCGGCGATCTCCGACTACGCCTCAAACGTCAGCATCCAGAACAACACCATCGGTGGGATCGGCAGCTTCTACAACGGCATCGAGATTGGAGACGGCACCTGTCCGGCGCTCAGTGGCATCAGCGTGACGGGAAACACGGTGTCGATGGGCCCAAGCGCGAGCCTGACCGGAACCTCATCGATTCGCATGATGTCTCCGGGCACCGTCTCGATCACCAACAACACACTGTCGAACGCCAACTACGGGATCACCACCTATCCCGGAACGCCCCCCACCGTGTCCGGCAATACCTTCACCAACATCACGACACAGATGCAGCCCTACGGCACCTGTTCCTGAGAACCACCAGGACAGGGGGGCTGTCCCCGCAGCTCACCCTGATGGTGTTGTCCCACATCCAGAGCGGTGACACAGCAACAGATGACCGGCTCACCGGTCATCTGTTGCTTCTTGCCTCCCTCGCTCGTTGTTGATCTCAAACCGATCACTTGCGGCTGAGTCCGCCGCTAGTCCGCGTGACCGGCGCACGCTACCATCAACGGACAGGCATCGGAGGAGGAATAGATGACATCACGCGCTGCCCGCATCCTGGCGATCTTGCTGACCCTGATCTTGGGAATCTCGCTGCGCACCGGGACGAGCGGAGCGAGCAGCCGCTATCACGGGACGCTCGTCGTCGATTACCAGACCGACCTCTCGCACCTGGACCCGGCGCTCTGCTACGACAGCGAGTGCTACCCGTGGATTCATGCGCTCTACGACCAGCTGGTCACCTTCCGCGCCCACAGCACCTACGATTACAAGATCGTGCCGGACGCGGCCGTCGCCCTACCGAAGATCAGCAACGGCGGACGCACCTACACCTTCCGCCTGGCCCACAACCTCCACTTCTGGAATGGCACGCCGGTCACCTCCGCCGACTGGAAATACTCCTTTGAACGCGTCATCAACCCCAAGACGCAGTCCGGGGCAGCCAGCTTCTGGCTGGGAATTCGGGGCGCAACGGTCTACTCCAACGGCAAGGCCAAGCATGTCTCCGGCATCCAGACCCTCGGCAAGTACGGTCTCCGCATCACGCTGGATGCCCCCGATTCCACCTTCCTCGATGTCCTCGGCATGCCGATGGGCTCGGTGGTCGATCCGGCTCAGATCCGCAAGTACGGGAACAAGGGCTTCGACTCGACGCACCCCATGGGCACCGGGCCCTACATGTTCCAGCAACGTGTGCTCGGCCAGCGGCTGGTGATCGTGCCCAACCCGCACTATTTCAAGGGATCGCAGGGGCACCTTGCCTCCATCGAAGCGCAGTTCGGCATCAACGAGAGCACCGGATTGCTGCGGATCGAGCGCGGCCAGGCCGACCTCGACGGTGACGGCATCTCGTCCGCCGACTTCGAGACCGTGCTCCATGATCCCAAGTGGGGCAAGCAGGTGGACCGTGTGACCAACGTCGCCTGGAACTACATCTCCATGAACACGTTGATGAAACCGTTCACCAACAAGCTGGTGCGGCGCGCCGTCAACTACGCCATCAACAAGCAGATCATCCTGCGTCTGCTCAACAATCGTGGAATCATCCAGAACACGATCGAGCCCTCCACCATGCCGGGCTTCGGCGCGTTCAACCTCTATCCGTACAACCCCGGCAAAGCTCGCCGGCTGCTGAAACAGGCCGGCTACCCCCATGGGTTCAGCACGACGTTCTGGACGGACAACATCGGCGATGATCCGCGCGTCTCCCAGAACATCGCCCAGCAGCTTGCCGGCATCGGCATCCACGCCTCCCTCAAGACGGTGGACGGCAACACCTGGACGGCCGCCGTCGGGACCAAGAAGAAGGTGCCGATCACCCTCTCCGCCTGGTCGCTCGACTTCCCCGATCCCAACGACTTCATCGAGCCCATCCTGAGCTGCGAGTCGGCGGTGCCCGGCACGTACAACGAGTCCTGGTACTGCGATCCGAAGGTGGACAGGTACGCTCATGAGCTCAAGATCATGCAGAACCAGAAGAGGCGCCTCAGCCTCTACCCCAGACTCGACCGCATGATCATGGAGGACGCGCCGGTCGTCCCGCTGTATACGCCGGTGTACTACGACCTCCACTCCCTGGCGCTGCACAACTACTTCTTCAACCCCGTCTGGGGCTACAGTTTCGTCAGCTACAGCAAGAGCTAACCTTTTTTGTTCATGAGGGGCTGAAAGAGCACGAGGCAGTCTCCGATACGGGGTAGGCTGAAGCGTCAAACCACGCCTCCCCAGGAGATGCCTCGTGTCCCAGTCTATCGACTTCCGTCTGCCCACCTCCCACCTCGCCGCATCGTTCGAGGGTCCGCAGCTCACCTCTGATGGTGGTCTCTGTTGGCTCGCGGAGGCCGATACCGCGCTTGGTCTCTGCGCCCGGCTCGCCCAGCACATCCCCGAGTGGCGGCGTGGCTCGGTCCGTCACTCCCTGGAGACCCTGGTCCGACAGCGCATCTTTCAGGTTGCCTGTGGGTATGAGGATCAAAACGACGCCGCCACATTGCGCAGTGATCCGCTCCTGAAGCTGGTGTGCGGCCGCCTCCCGGACGATGCCGACCTGGCCAGCCAGCCCACGCTGTCCCGGCTGGAGAATGCCGTCGACTTCAAGGCCTGCTATCGCCTGGCCCGCGCCTTGGTGCAGCTCTACCGGCAGGAGCGAGAACGGGACGGCATCCCATCTCGCATCGTCCTGGATCTGGATGGGACGGATGATCCCGCGCACGGCAAGCAAGAAGGCGTCGCCTACCACGGCTTCTATGGCCAGTACATGTACCATCCACTGCTCATCTTCGATGGGGACACGGGCCAGCTCATCACCGCCATCTTGCGTCCGGGCACCTGCCATGCCAGCCGGGGAGCGCTTGCTCTCCTCAAACGGCTGGTGCGGCTGCTCCGTGCCCACTGGCCGCACGTCTCCATTGAGGTCCGGGGGGATTCCGGCTTCGCGGTGCCCGCCCTCTACGAGGACCTGGACCAGCAGGGCATCGCCTACACCATCGCGCTCGGTCGCAACCCCCGGCTGGAGGCGATGGCGCAGGACCTGGCGGAGCAGGCAACGCGCGAGCGGGCCGAGACCGGAGAGAAGGTCCGGCTGTTTGATGAGGGGCAGTACCAGGCGGAGACCTGGGAGCGGGAGCGGCGGGTCGTCTACAAGGCCGAAGTGCTGGACAAGGGACTCAACCTCCGCTTTGTCGTCACCAGTCGGGAGGATGCGCCCGAGGCGCTCTACACCTGGTACACCCGGCGCGGGGATCGTCCCGAGCTGTGCATCAAGGACCTCAAGGACGATTGCTTCGCCGACCGTCTGAGCTGCCACCGGTTCTGGGCCAACCAGTTCCGGCTCCTGTTGCATGCGGCCGCGTATTGGCTGCTCGACACCATCCGCCGCTGGCTGGCCGACCTGCACGTCCCCCACCTGCAGCTCGGGACGCTCCGGTTACGGCTCATCAAGATCGGCGGCTGGGTCCGGCAGCGCATGGAGACGATCTCGCTCCACCTGGCCAGCAGTCATCCTGGCGAGCCGCTCTGGCACCTCCTCGCGGCCCGTCCCGGTCGCTCATGAATAAAAAAGGCTAAACGCCGATTTCGAAGGGGCGGGCGGACAATGCCCGCCCCTTTGTCATTTCCGGGGAGCCGGTCACCAACCGCCCCCGGGTCCGGCCGCACGCCGACATGTTCAGACGCGACTATCCTCGGTAGGAACGCGGCCGATTTTCCCACAGCCATGAAGACGACCCCGGAGCCGTAGGGCGAGACCGCGCAGCGGAGCGGGGCAGTATCCCGTGCTGCACGGGCCCTCCCGACGAGCGGGCGTGATGCCGCCTACATGACGGCGAGGCTCTCCCTTCATGCCTACTCGCTGTGAGCCGCGTCCGCACACCGCCGCTTCAGTCTGCCGGGGTGCCTCTTCTCCTACCCGTCAGGATAGTAACCACTGCCGTAGGGCTCGTGCATTATCCCGTCGTGGTCGCCCCGCGTGGCGACCAGCCCGGTGTGGTCTACGCCTGCGTCAGGCTGGCCGGCACTCGGGCCGGCCACTACCACCCGGCGATGCCGTTAATTCACGAGCCCTGCCACTGCCGTCTGAATGCTTGACACCCTGTAAGTCCCCTTTCAGAATGGGAAGTAGGTCCCGCGGGGCGATTGCGCGGACGGAGGGGAGCGTCATGGACTCGACACCCGATGCTTTAGGCCGCATTCCGGACGAGGGGAGGACAACACCCGCTCTGGACACGGCGCTGCCGCGTCTTCGGCCCGGCGCCCTCAACCTCTTCGAGACCATCTCCGGAACACTGGCCAATCTGGCCCCCGCGGAAGGCATCTTCCTGAGCATCACCCTGGTCGTCGCCGCCATGGGTTCCCGCAGTCCCTGGGCCTTCCTGATCGCCGGCATCGCGATCCTGGCCGCCGGCAACACGATGGCGGAATTCGCGAAGGTGATGCCGAGTGCCGGCTCCTTTGTCACCTTCATCGCCAACGGCTTCGGCGCGACCTCGCGCCGCAACGGCACCTTCCTCGCCGGCGTTGCCTTTTACTTACTGCTTCTCTGCTATCCCATCACCGTCGCCGCGGTGGTCGCCTTCCTGGGGTCGTGGGTCGCCTCCCTCTTCAACTGGACGCAGCCCTGGGTCTGGCTGCTCATCACCTTGCTGGCCGTCGCCGTCTCCACGCCACTCCTGCTGCGCGGCGTGGTGATCTCGACCGTCGTCTCCTTCATCCTGTTCTGCAGTGAAGTGCTGGGCCTGCTCGTGCTCTCCATCGGCGTCTTCATCCTGGCCGGCTCCCATCTGAGTGCGCCGCTGCACGATGTAGGCGGCTCACCCGGCGGCTTCCAGGGACTGGTCGGCGTCACCTTCGCGCTGGCCGTCTCCGGCTACATCGGCTGGGAGAACTCGGGGCCCCTCGCCGAGGAGGCGGAACACCCGCAGCGCGCCATCCCGCTCACCATCTTCATCTCGATCGCCATCATCGCCCTCATTTACCTCATCTCCTCCTGGGGTGCCGTGGCCGGTTTTGCCGCCTGGAAAGGTGGCGCCAAGGGCGTGAACTTCCTCGGCAGCTTCAGCGAGGCCGCCCCCTACCTCGATCTCGCCAAGCACTACCTGCCCTGGTTTGCCTGGTTCATCGGCCTGATCGGCTACACCAGCTCGCAGGCCTGCTACCTGGCGGCCGCCAACTCACAAACGCGCATCATCTTCAACGGGGCACGCGAGGGACTGCTTCCTTCCTGGGCCGCTGCCGTTACCCCGAAGACACGCGTGCCCTGGGTCGCCGTCACCATCTATCTGGTGCTCACCGCCGTCATCGTGCTGATCGGGTACGTGGCCCTCAAGGGCAATGCGGTCAGTGTCTTCTCCGATGAGGCCGGCATCGGCACCGTGCCGATCCTCTTCGTCTACCTCCTCGCCAACATCGCGCTCATCATCTACATGCTGCGCGCCCGCCGTGACCTCTTCAACCCCTTCCAGCATCTCATCGTGCCGATCATCGGCATTCTGGTCCTGGGCTACGGCATCTACGAGTTCGTGCAGCCCAACCAGCCGGCGCCCGGCAACATCTTCTGGATCTACATCCTGCTCCTGCTGGTCATCGCCGTGGTGGGCACTCTGATCGCGATGACACGCAATCCGAGAGCCATCGAGCACGTCGGTACCGTGCTGGCCGAGTAATCGGACACGGTGCCACCCGGGAGGGTGGGCAACGAGCATCGGAGTGAGCGCCGACGTCGTGGCGGCCGAGAACGCAGGGGCGGAGGGCGCTGCGCTACATCGGCGCCGTCATGACCTCAAACACCGTTGCCCCGAAACCCGATCGGGCGGGGTTACCCAAGAGCATGTAGCGTAAGTTCTCTGTCCTTATGCCGTCACGTCGTCCCAATAGTTGGGGATTCCGCCACCACCGAACGCCTCACCGTCTCGACATCACCGTGTCCGGAGTCCCCACCTCGCCCGGCCCCATCACGGGACACAAATCCGTTCGCCGATCCGCCAGGTAATCGCCGTGCCCCCGCGCCTCGGCGATCAGATCCAGATCGCAGTCCGCGATCAGCATGACCTCATTGCGATCGTTGGCCTGGACGATGACGCGCCCGAAGGGATCGGTGACGAGGCTGGTGCCGCAGAAGTCGTAACCCGACTCCACGCCCACCCGGTTGGCGACCGCCACAAAGGCACGATTCTCCAGGGCGCGCGTTCGGGCATAGAGCACCTGCTGCTCGTCATACGGCGCCATGTTGGCGGTGGAGACGAGGATGATCTGGGCGCCGCGCCCCGCCACGAGGCGCGCCGGCTCGGGGAACTCGAGATCGTAGCAGATGAGGGGGGCGACGACCGTCTCGCCCGCCGCGATCACCGGAAGCTCCATGCCCCGCCCGTAGGCCTCCGGCTCCCGCCCGAAGAGATGCGTCTTCCTATAGATACTCGACTCGCCGGCCGCCGTCACCGTCAACGTCGAGTCGTAGACGGCGGGACCGGCCGCCTCGGCGAAGCCCACCTGCACACCGATGCCCAGCGTTCCCGCCCGCTCGATGAGCGATCGGATGAGCGGAGAGGCCGTGTCGCGCGCCAGCTCCCCCACATCCTCCAGTTGATAGCCGGAGAGGAAGAGCTCCGGCAGCACCAGCCAGTCCGCCCCTTGCTCGGCCGCTTCGGCGAGCAGACTCAAGGTGCGGCGCCCATTGGCCGCGACGTCACGCGCCACCGGCATATACTGCCCGACGGCGATCCGCACGCGACGTCCGCTCGCCGTCATCACCTCGCCCTCCTTCTCGCGCCGATCACGGGGTTCCTGCTGCATCATCCAGCCCACCCTGCTCGGTGCCTCCCCGACGCTCCACGCGCAGTTGGAGGGGTGTCGGGTTGTAGCCGTTGCAGGCATTGAGATCTTGCGGACAGGCGGAAACGGCAACGGTACAGGGCAGGAGCGCGTCGAAAGTGATCTCGTCGCCGGCGCGCGACTGCGGGAGCTCGACATCCAGTGTCCCGTCCGGCTGCACCGTGCTCGCCATGAAGATATTCACCGGGTCCGGCACCGCGTCGTACGGCACACGCCCACCCAGCACTCGGTGGAGGTTCTCACGGCAGTTAGCGTGACCGCTGACTCCGAAGTCCTGACCGTAGCGCTGCGGATCGCAGGCGGCCCAGAGCAGGTCGTGACGTGCCACCGTGTCGCGCGTCACACGCAGCACCGGACGCCGCAGATTGCTCCAGAGGATGTCGCCCTCGGCGATGGACAACTTCCCCAGCTTGGTTCGCGTGTGGGAGACGGAAAGAAATTCCGGTGTTCCCTCCACCAGCGCAACGAGATCGCCCACCTGCTGTCCCTCGACGTCCACCACCGTCACGCGGTCGCCGGGCCGAAGCGTCACCACGCGCGCCCCACGGGCCGGAATCGTGATCTCCTCGACCGTTATCGCCTCACTCGTCATCACGTCCCCTTCTCACACTCAAAATCCGGGCGGCGTGATCACCCAGATGCACTCGGTCGTCCGGTCGAGGGGATTCCGCCAGCTATGTGGCAGGCGGCTGCAGAAGGTGATGGTATCCCCTTCGTCCAGGCAGTACTCGATGCCGTCGACGTCCATCTCGAGCGCCCCCGTCAGGACGATCACGCACTCCTCGTCGGCATCGTGCACATAGGGCTCATCGCCGCTGCTCCCGTGCGGCTCGACGCGCGAGTGCATCACCTGCAGCTTGCCGCGCATTCCGGGTACCAGCAGCTCATCCTCCAGCTCCAGGCCCGGGTAGTGGATCCTGCGTCTTTCCGCCTTCCGCACCACCGGATTCGGCTCGGACGGCGGCTGGAAAAGATCACCCAGTGTCATGTCCAGGGCCGAGACGATCTTCTGCAGCGAGGCGACCGACGGGCTGGCCTGATTGCTCTCGACCTGACTGAGAAAGCTGCGGGTTAGACCACACATCCGCGACAGCTGACTGAGCGAGAGGCCGCGTCCCTCGCGGACACCCCGCAGCAGTGGACCGACATCGTGCGACTGTGTCTCCTGCAAACGGCGTCGCGGCCCATCAACCCGCGGAACTCGCTCGATCATCCTGCCTTGCCCGGCTTCCCTCTCCATGTCAATTATAGTGACAGGGTAGTCCACTATAAGGACCGATGAGCGGAGCCGGGAGAGGAGGCGATCTTATGGGCTATCGGCCCGCCGACGCGATGGCATTCCCTCGCTTTGAGGGCATCTCCACGTTCATGCGGTTGCCCTATGTGCAAGATCTGCAAGGAGTCGATGCCGCCATCGTCGGCATCCCCTTCGACACCGGCGCCACCTACCGCGCCGGTGCGCGCTTTGGTCCCCAGGCGGTCCGGAACGGTTCCCGCCTGCTGCGCCCTTACAATCCCGGTCTCAAGGTCGAGATCTTCGAGCACCTCTCCGTCATTGACTACGGCGATCTGCCGGTGGTGCCCGGCTTCATCCAGGAGTCGTACCACAAGATCGTCGAGGGTCTGGAGCCGGTCCACCGTGCCGGCGTCGTGCCCATCGGCGTCGGCGGCGATCACTCCATCGTGCTTGCCGAGCTGCGGGCCGCGGCCGCCGTCCACGGCCCGCTGGGCCTGGCCCACTTCGACTCGCACAGCGACACCTGGGACGCCTACTGGGGGCAGAGATACACGCACGGCACGCCATTCCTGCGGGCGATTGAGGAGGGCCTCCTCGATCCCGCTCGCTCTATCCAGGTCGGCATGCGCGGCTCGCTCTACGACGCCGGTGACCTGCAGGAGGCGGACAGGCTCGGCCTGGAGATGATCGCCACCGATGAGCTGTTCGATCTGGGCATGGACGCCACGGCGGAGCGGGTGCGCCGGCGAACCGGCGACGGCCCGACCTTCGTCTCCTTCGATATCGACTTCGTGGATCCCTCCTTCGCGCCCGGCACGGGAACGCCGGAGATTGCCGGGCCGAGCACGCGCGAGGTGATACGGCTGCTGCGTGGCCTGCGCGGGGTGAACGCCGTCGCCCTTGACGTCGTGGAGGTCCTCCCCGCCTACGATGTCGCGGAGATCACCGCCATGACGGCCGCCAACGTGATCTTCGAGTTTCTGAGCCTGCTGGCGCTGCGTCGCGCCGGCTAGGCATGGAGGATGATGGGACAGGACGAGGTCGTGCTGCCGCCGGTGGCCGGCCCGGGTAGGAGATAAGCGAGGTGCGACGATGAAAACTCTGGACCGAACCACCGAAACCGGCGTCAAGATGCTGCAGAACTATATCGGTGGCCGCTGGGTTCCTTCTACAGGAGAGACACAGCCCGTCATCAACCCGGCGACCGGCGAGACCGTCTCCCACGTCCCGCTCTCCACCGCCGAGGATGTCGCTGCCGCCGTACAGGCGGCGCAGCAGGCCTTCGCCGGCTGGAAGGACGTGCCGCCCATCGATCGCGCCCGCTATATGTTCGCGCTACGCGATCGGCTGGTCGAGCATCGGGATGAGCTGGCGCGCCTCGTCACCATCGAGCACGGCAAGACGCTGGCCGATGCCCAGGGATCGGTCCAGCGGGCCATCGAGAACGTCGAGGTGGCGGCGGGGATCCCCTCGCTCATGATGGGCTACGGCCTGCGCAACGGCGCCGGCACGAACATTGACGAGGAGGCGGTGCGCCGCCCGCTCGGCGTCTTTGCCGCCGTCGCCCCCTTCAACTTCCCCATGATGGTGCCTTTCTGGTTCATGCCGTACGCCATCACCACCGGCAACACCTTCATCGTCAAACCCTCCGAGCAGGACCCGGGCAGCATGGCGCGTGTCTTCGAGCTGATCGATGAGATCGGCTTCCCGCCCGGCGTCGTCAACCTCGTCAACGGCGCCAGGGGCACGGTCGATGCCCTGCTCGACCATCCCCAGATTCGTGGCATCTCCTTTGTCGGCTCGACCGCGGTAGCCCGCTACATCTACGCGCGGGCCGCCGCCAACGGCAAGCGCGTGCAGGCGGCCGGCGGCGCCAAGAACGTCATGGTCGTCATGCCGGATGCCGATCTCGACAAGACGATTCCCAACATCATCAACTCCGCCTTTGGGTCCAGCGGGCAGCGCTGCCTCGCCGGCTCCATCGTGGTGCCGGTGGGACCGGTGCGCGAGGAGCTGCGGCAACGCCTGGTCGAGGCGATCGGGCAGATCAAAGTCGGCAACGGCCTGGACGAGGGCGTCACCATGGGGCCGGTCATCTCCGAGACGGCGCGCGACCGCATCGTGCAGGCCATCGAGAACGGGCGGCAGGAAGGCGCCGAGCTCGTCACCGGCGGCCACGCCGTCCAGCCGGAGGAGGGCGGCTACTTCGTCGAGCCCACCCTCTTCGACAATGTTCGACCCGAGATGCAGCTGGCACAGACCGAGATCTTCGGGCCGGTGCTCGCCATGATCCCGGTGGAGTCGCTCGATGCCGCGATCGACGTCATCGACGGCAGCCCGTACGGCAATGCCGCCAGCATCTTCACCGAGCACGGTGGCTGGGCGCGCGAGTTCCAGACGCGGCTCGACGTCGGCAACGTCGGCATCAACATCGGCGTCGCGGCCCCCATGGCCTATTTCCCCTTCGGCGGCGCCCGTGATTCCTTCTTCGGCACACAGCACGGCCAGGGACGGGATGCCATCGACTTCTTCACCGACCGACAGGTCGTCATCACACGCTGGTTCGGCGGCGAGAGCGGAGCGCACTGGTAAGAGTTGGCTGCAAGACCAGTAGGGCGGGACCGCGCTGGCGCAGTGTCCCGCCGCCCGGCCGCGAAAGGATCCGAAGAGATGGATACCCAAGAGAAGTACGCCAAATACGTCAATACCAGCTTTGTCAAGAGCATCGAGCCGGTGGTCTTCGCCTCGGCCGAGGGCGCGACGGTCACGGCAGTGGACGGTCGCACCTACCTCGACTGCTTCGCCGGCATCTCGGTCGTCAACACCGGGCACCGCAATCCGCGCGTCGTGGCGGCGGCGAGAGAGCAGATAGACAAATTCATCCACTGCGCCTCGTACATCTACTACGCCCCGCCGGTCGCCGATCTGGCGGAGCGACTGGCCCAGATCACTCCCGGACGTCTGCAGAAAACGTTCTTCGGCAATAGCGGCGCCGAGGCCATCGAAGGCTCGATGCGCCTTGCCCGCGCCTACACCGGCCGGCACGAGTTCATCGCCCTCCAGATGGCCTTCCACGGCCGCACCAATGCTACCCTCGCCGTCACCGGCAACCAGGCCCGCAAGACGCACGGCGGTCCCTACCTGTCCGGCGTCGCCTTTGCCCCGGCGCCCTACGAGTACCGCTGCCGTTTCTGCGAGGGCCGGTGCACGCTGGCCTGCGCCGACGCCGTGGAGGATGTCATCCAGTACCAGACGGGCGGCGACGTGGCGGCCTTCATCGCCGAGGGCGTCATGGGCGAGGGCGGCATCATCGTCCCGCCCGAGGGCTATTTTCAGCGCGTCAAAGAGATCCTCGACCGTCACGGCATCCTCTTCATCGACGACGAAGTCCAGAGCGGCTTCGGCCGGACCGGCAAGATGTTCGCGATCGAGTGGTACGGCGTCGAGCCCGACATCATGGCGATGGCCAAGGGAATCGCCGACGGCTTCCCGCTCGGCGCCTTCATCGCCCCGCCCGAGATCGCCGACAGCTTCCAGCCCGGCGAGCATCTCTCGACCTTTGGCGGCAACCCTGTCTGTTGCGCCGCCGCACTCGCCAACATCGATGTCCTGCTGGAAGACCGGTTGCCCCAGCATGCCGACGAGCTGGGTCAGTGGACGATGGCCCGTCTGCGCGATCTGGCCGGCGAGCACCAGATCATCGGCGAGGTCCGCGGCAAGGGGTTGATGATCGGCATCGAGCTGGTGGCGAGCCGGGAGACCAAGGAACCGGCACCCATCCAGGCAACCGAAATCCGGCGCATCTGCCGTGAGAACGGCGTGCTGATCGGCGTCGGCGGCCAGCGGTCCAACGTCCTGCGCCTCCAACCGCCCCTCACCATCACCCGCGACCAGATCTCCCAGGCGCTGGATGTGCTGGAAACCGCCTTCGCCTCACTCGCCGTCACCGCCTGAGGGAGTTGCCGCCTCGCAAACCATTCCTATTACTGAATCCAGTAAATCGATCCATCCGCCTTGTAGGGGTTCGATTCCATCAAACCCCTACATGTCGATACCGGATCCGGAGAATAGCGGTGGCTGATGCCGAGAATCACCACGCCCTCTGGGCGCAGCGCCACGCCATTCTCGGGGCCTGCGCCCGCGCCGGGGCCCGGCAGCTCCGCATCCCGGCCTGGGCCGTCGAACCGGGGACCTGGCAGGAGGGACCGCTTCCCCTGGTCGTGGACCTCGCTCCCGGCGTCACCCTTTTCGACCACGCCGCCCTGGAGATCGAGATCACCACGCTCCTGGGCACGCGTGTCCACATCATCAACGCCGCCACCCGCCCGCCGGAGGGAACCGTGCCGTTCTGAGGCCGGATACGTGCCCGATCAACCCGCCACGACACCTGGTAGTGGCCGGCCCGAGTGATACTGCTGGCGAATGTCGGGAGGAAGGCGCATGCTCGGAGTATCTCCCCATCCTGGAGGCTCTG
>Ga0209810_1001086_pt1 | contig 45622 bp, 59 predicted proteins | sample Coa_R1_7_FD_187159 | JGI IMG/M metagenome (GOLD analysis project Ga0209810, IMG submission 187159) | Surface soil microbial communities from Centralia Pennsylvania, which are recovering from an underground coalmine fire - Coalmine... | ecosystem: Environmental > Terrestrial > Soil > Unclassified... | reverse complement strand
AGAACCTCGAGTCCGGCCGACGGATCAATATCAGGACAACCCGAAGGCGTCAGCCGGAATCGGTGGGTCAGACCGGACTCGAGGAACCCACCACACAGTGACGCCCCTCGAATCCCCACCCGCGGATGGTGCCCGAAGCCGTCACGCACATCCTCGCTGCCGGCTGTGGGGTGGCATCGGCGAGTGGTGTTTGTCCGATTGGCCGGACCATAACGCTCGGCGTCGGAGCGTGGCGGGTGCGTGCCCTGTATCACAGCACCCGCAAAATACGGAGTTAGAACCCGCTTCCGGTCAGATGTTCCGCAGGGTCACCTCAATGTCGTGGGTCAGCAGATAGAGGTCCAGCCCGTCCTCCCCGTCGAGCGGGCGAAATCCGAAGCGCTCCCACCATCCTCTGGCCGCTGGCGTCAGGGCGGTGACTACGACTGCCCGGCAGGCGGCGGAAAGGTTCAGCTCGAGCGCCGTGGCGAGCAGATGACCGAGCAGAGCCGTTCCGACTCCGAGTCCGCTCCGGTCGACGGCCAGTCGCCCGATCAGCAGGGCGGGGACGGGATCGGGTGCGCCTTTCACGACCTCCTCCGGGGCCGCCGACCTGTCAATCGCCGTAATGGACATGCTGGCGTACGCCACGATGCGGTCCTCGGCGTCGGCGATCACCCAGGTGGCGGCTGTGTGCCTTCGGCGGTTCTGCCCGGCGTAGCGCCGGATCCACTCGTCGAGGACCGGCTCACCCGAGTCGAAAGCGGCCCGGTCGTGCCGCCGGGTGTCGAGGGGCTCCGGGCGACGGAGCTCAGTCAAGCCAGCGGAACTTGCGTGGCCGCCGCAGGGCCTCGGCCAGTCGTTCGTTAACCGCGGCAGGGCGTGAGAGCGCCTCGCTGAATGCCTGGGCGGCCTCGGGGGTCAGTCCGATGACCGGGCGCTCGGCCAGCACCTCCTCGGCCCGCATGGCGGCCGACTGGACTACAAAGGCCGAAACGTTGAGATGCGACGCCGCGGCAGCCCGCTCGATCAGGCGCTTGTCGGCCGGGTCGACCCGGACCTGCAGGCGGTCATCCTTGGTGGAACCCATGTACTCACATTGGCAGTACATCAGCCACGAGTCAAACCTCCAGTGGACCGAGGTCAACGGGCCCACCGGAATCCTAAAGGTGGAATTACTCTCTTGACATTCGGGTAGGCCAGTGGCAAGTATGCGCCTGATGCCCGAGATGCCCGATTACCGGACCGAGCCCAGCCCCTCCCCCGAGGGTGACGCCATCGCCGTCTCCCGTTGGACGACCTGGGCGGAGAACCTCGACCCGACCCTCGCCGAGGATGACCGCGACGCCATAGCGGCCCGGGTCATCCGTGAATCCGAGCTGATCGCCTTTTGGATGGCGTGGCACCGGGCAGGCGGGTTCGCGGAGCTCGAGCGGGGCGGCTGGGACCGCTCCACCATCTTCCGCAAGATCCGCCGGTTCCGCTCCTACTACGGCGTCCACCCCGACCATGCCCGCTTCCCCTGGCTGGACCCGGACTGGGAGCGCTGCTGGAGGAGCGACGAGCAGGTCGCGCTCAACTGGGCCTCGCAACCGGCCCGGAAGGTCAGCTCCTCCCGGACGGACGACGAACGCTGGCAGCCTCACTGGGCCCCGGTGAGACCAGACCCGCACGACCTCGAGGCGTACGACCATCTGGCCGAGGCGGCCGCCCGGCGCAGCCAGGTCACCCCCATCGGAGAGGCATCCGGCAGTCGCCGGCGCCGCCCGCGGAGCCGATCGAGGAAGTAGGCGTGCCATGGATCCCCCGTGCCGGCCCGACCAGCGTCCATCAGTCGCAGATCTGCCTCTGACGGAGCTGGCGTCGGGGGTCGACGCTCTCTACCTGTCCGGGCGGCCAGAAGTCCCGGGAGAGCTACTGGACCGACTCGAGGACGGCCGGCAGCTGGCGGAGGGGACGACCGTGCCGATTCCGTTCGACCTCGGCGGCGACAAGTTCGATCTCGCACCGCATGGGTGGGGCAAGTACCGCTACTGCCTCGACCATCCTGACGGCCGGGTCGGCTTCACCACGTCCAAGCAGCTGCCGGCTGTCCGAGTTCAGCTCCGCAGCGCCTTCCTCCACACTGCCGGCCCCGCCGGCGCCGTCGAGCGGTTCCATGCCCTGCTGCTCGCTGAGTGCGGTGAGTTGAGCTTCTCGGTCAGTCGCATCGACCTGTACGCCGATTTCGAGGGCTGGGACCTGAGCCTCGAGGACCGTCCCCGCTTCGTGTGCCGGGCGGACTCCGTGCGCACCTACGAAGCGGAGGGGCGTCTCACCGGCTTCGACTTCGGCAAGCGTGACACCGGCACCATCTCCGCCCGGATCTACAACAAGACCGTCCACGTCGCCCGCACCGGCGTCGACTGGTGGTTTGACGTCTGGGACAAAGACCGGCAGTCCTCCTCCACCATCCACCGGGTCGAGTTCGAGCTGAACCGTAAAGGCCTTGCCCAGTTCGGTCTGCTGGGACCGGCCGAGACCCTGGCCAGCGCGGGGGACCTCTGGAGGTACGGCACGACCGAATGGCTCACCCACCGCTCCCCCACGGCCGACGGGAACCGGGCCCGCTGGCCGACATCGGCGGAGTGGTGCTGCGTGCAACGGGCGACACTGGCTCAGCGCCGGGTCGGCGCCGATCGCATCACCAGCCAGCTGAGGTGCGGCTCGCTGCGCAAGCTGACGCCCGGCCTGGCCGGCTATCTGGTGAGCTTCGCCGTGCTCTCGGGGACCAGCGGTATCGACGACACCGTGTCCGCCCTGGGCCACCACCTCCGCCAGGACGAGCTCGCTCGAGGTCTGGCCTTCTCGGAGCGGATACGTCGCCGCCGGCTGGAAGGAGGCCAGCATGGTTGAGCCGGACGCCTCCGATCGGAGCGGCACCCAGCTGCTGCTGACGCCGGAGCAGGCCGCTCGGGCGCTGGCCATCGGACGGACCAAGCTCTACAGCCTGATCGCCAGAGGCGTGATCGCCTCGGTCAAGGTCGACGGCTGCCGGCGGGTCCCGGTCCGGGCGGTCGAGGCGTACGTGGACCAGCTGCTGCGGGAACGGAACGTCGGATGACCCGAGTGGTGCCCACCTCGTCGACGACGGGGACGCCCGCAGGGCGAGCCGGCCGCCCCGCAGGGGATGGCCGGCGGTCCCCGGCGAGTCGGCCGGCCGTCGGTCAGACGGTCCTGGCAGCAAAGTGGGTCACATCGGGCGGTTACCGTCCGGCAGGACGGCTGGACGCACGCGGGCATCCTCGTCAGGTCGGGTGGCGGATGGCCCAGCTCGTGAAGATCGACGCCAACTCGCTGCCCAGCAGCGAGGCGGCAGGACCGGGCCTCTGCAGGGAGGACTGAATGGCCAGCATCAGAAGACGGCCGAGGGCGAGCGGGCCTCGATGGAGCGTCCGCTACCGGCTCGACGGAGAGCCTCGGGAGAAGACCTTCAAGCGCCGTTCGGACGCCGAGGCGTTCAAGCGCAGGATCGAAGCCGACGAGGTGGCCGGACTGGTGATCGACCCTCGGGCCGGTGAGCAGGCCTTCGGTCCCTATGCCGAAGCATGGGTCGAGTCCCGGAGGGTGAAGGGCAAGCCGTTGTCGCCCACCACGGTTGCTGGTTACAAGAGCCTGTTGCGCCGCTTCCTCATCCCCGCCTTCGGCCGGACACCGTTGCGCAAGATCACCCCGGACGTCGTGCGCAACTGGTACGCCGAGCTGGCCAAGACCTCGGGCCAGGACCCGGCGGCCAAGAGCTACCGGCTCCTGCGGGCCGTCCTCAACACCGCCGTGTCCGACGACATCCTGGCCCGGAACCCCTGCCGCATCCGAGGCGGGGGGATCGAGCACAGCGCCGAGCGACCCATGCTCGACGCAACGACCGTGCTCACCGTGGCCGACGCCGTCGACCCCCGCTATCGGGCACTGGTGCTGCTGGCCGGGTTCGGCGGGCTGCGCACCGGCGAGATGCTGGGGCTGAGTCGCCGCGACGTCGACCTGATGGGCGGCCTGGTCCACGTGCGCCATCAGTCCTACGAGGTGAAGGGCAAGGGCCGGGTCCTCGCCGCCCCGAAATCAGAAGCCGGAAGGCGCACGGTCGTGCTTCCTGCCTTGGTGGTCGATGCGCTGGGAGACCACCTGCGCACCTATGCCCAACCGGGGCCCGACGGTGCGGTGTTCACCGGGCCGTTGGGTACGCCGCTGCGCCGGGCCACCCTGTCAAAGCAGTGGCGTGAGGCGTGCGCCGCCGTGGGCCTGGAGCGGATCAGGGTGCACGACCTACGACATCACGCCGCCACGGCGATGGCTCGCATGCCGGGCATCACCACCAAGGAGCTGATGGCCCGTATCGGTCACGCCTCGCCGCGCGCCGCGCTCATCTACCAGCACGCCACCGAAGAGCGCGACCGCACCATCGCCGCGTTCCTCGACGGCGAGATCGCCAGCGCGCAGACGGCGCTGCGAACGGGGAAGGTCACACCGATCCGTTCTCTGCCGCGGGCCAAATGTGGGCCAGTCGCATCTCGGCGACTCGTCTGCAGGTCCAGAAATGCCCTCTGAGCAGGTCTTTTGTGAAGAGGCGGCGACCGGAATCGAACCGGTGTACAGGGCTTTGCAGGCCCTTGCCTAAGCCACTCGGCCACGCCGCCGGAACGGCCCACGATAGTCGCGCCACCCTGCTCCGGCGCCTGCCTAGCCTGGCCCGGTGAAGTTCCACGTGGAGAATCGCATCCTGGCCGACCGCGACGCCGTACAGGCCGCCTACCTGGACCCGGCCTTCTACTCGGCGATGGTCGACATGCCCAAGATCTCCCCGCCCGAAGTGGTCGGTCGCGAGGAACAGGGCGACGTCATCCTCATGAAAGTCAGGTACCGGTTCTCCGGTGACCTGCCCCCTGCGGCCCGGCGGGTGCTCGATCCCGACAAGCTGACCTGGGTCAACGAGTCAACGGTCGACCTGGCCGAGCATCGCACCGAGTTCCGCATGGTGCCCGACAACTACGGTAACCGCATCCGCTTCGGCGGCACCTACCGGTTCGAGCAGGTCGACGCGGCCACGGTGCAGGTGATCGAAGGCGACCTTGTCGTCCGCTACCCAATCGTCGGTCCCCTGGTGGAGCGGGCCATCCTGAGCGGCATGCGTGAGCACCTGGAACAGGAGGCCGCCTTCCTCGAGCAGTGGACTGCTTCGACCCGCTGAGGCGTCACTGGCCGGGTTCGGGCTCGATCAGCGCAGGTCTGGGTTGTTCGGCGGGCGGTGACCTGCGTCGAGCGACTTCGTCCGCCTCAGTCTGGTCGATCACGTTGCGGATCGTGCCCCGGATGGCCCAGGCGCCGAACATAATCACCAGACCGCAGACGAAGAGGACGGTTCTGGGGGGGTCAAGGCGACCGACGAGGGGGAAGCGGTTGCTGCGGATGACGTCACCGGCGATGCCGGCGCCGATGGCCCCGAGCACCAACGAGATACGCAGCCCGACATGGAAGGCAGCGAAACCGAGCTGCCGTTCGGTGTCGTCGTCCAGGGCTTTCTGCACTCCGGTCATGCCCGCCACCATCGAGTAGCTGGCGCACCCGCCGAAGAGCACTGCTCCGACGAAGGCCACCCACAGGGTCGGGGCCAGGCTCATGCCCGACAGGACGATGCCCATCGTCGTCACACCCGGCCTGAGCACCCGCAGCGGCTGGGGAGGGCGACGAATCTGGAGCACGGCCATCCCCAGCGCCGCGCCGACCCCGAACAGGATGACCAGCACACCGAACTGGCTGTCCGAGGCCCGCAGGGTGTGTTTCACGAAGTCGATACCCAACGAGAAGAGACAGCCAAGACCCAGCGCCACCCCCACCACGGGTGGGAGCGTCGAGCGCACCAGGGGCATCCGCAGGGCCCGGAGGAACGACGTTGGCTCCGCTTCCTCGCCCTCCTCCTCGCCCGGCACGTGCACCGACCGAAGCGACGTGATGCGGGCGATGAGTAGGAAGCCCACCACGAAGGTGAGGGCGTCAACCCAGAAGGCGAGGGCGAAGCGGCCCCCGGGCAGGAACGACAGAGCTCCGCTCGCCAGGCCACTCACCAAGGCGAACAATCCCGCACCCAGCGGAAGGGTGCCGTACGAGGATCCCAGGATCAGCCCGTTGGCCAGGGTCAGGTCGTCCTCATCGTCGAGCAAATGGAGGATCGAGGCGTCTCGCGCCGGCAGGAACACGAGGCTGCACAGCTCGAGGAGGAAGGCCCAGAAGAACACCCACCAGACCGTGTACAGCAATGGGATGACCGCCACGATCAGGGCTCGGATGGCCGACATGGCGAGCATCGTCCGGCGGGGATTCCACCTGGCCACCACCCGGGCGGCCACCGGTCCCGCTACCGCGGCGGGGGCCAGGCGCAGGGTCAGCATTCCGCCGACGGCCGTGGCCGAGTGAGTGATGTCGAAGACCAGGGCGATGAAGGCCACCGTTCCCAGCCAGTCCCCGAGCGCCGAAACGGACTCGGCGATCAGAAGATCGCGGTAATCGCTGGCGCGCAGGACGCGGGGTAGGTGCATCAGGCCACCCAGTCGTCGCGGTCGTACAGGAGGCGGGCGAGATAGACGCGGGGGCCGGAGCCGGGCTTGGGCGGACCGTTGCCCATGACCCGCTTCAGCAGCATCGGCCCCACCACGGCCGCGCCGGCCAGGGCACCTCGCCGCCCCCGGGTGGCGGCGAGGGTAGGCACGATGGCCACCTGCGAGGCAAAGGTGCCCAAAGCGGTCTGGTGGGTGAGCCGCCCGGCGACCAGCCCAGCGAGCAGGAGAACGGTCCCCTCCGGAGCGATCACCCCGTAGGCGCCGAGCGCCGGCGACACCCCCCGCCCCCCCGCGCCGTCGAGGAACGGGGACCAGTTGTGTCCGACGACCACCAAGCCGGCGGCCAGGGCCTCATCGACGGTCGGGGACCGCAGCCCGCCGCCCACGGCCGCCCGCGGGGCCGGCCGCCGGGCGAAAGCGGCGACTATGGCCCCTTTGGCCACATCAAGCGACCCGGCGACCGCCAACGGCTTGAACCCCGCCACCCGGTACAGGCCTGAGCCCGAGACCGTCCCCGACCCGACCTGGCGCAGGTCCACACCCGAGATCCACGCCGCCAGCACGTTCGAGAAGGGGATGGCCCCGGCCAAGTAGGCGAGGGCAAGGCTGACGAGTCGTCTCAAGGGTGCGGAACCTCCCCCCTCATCCTTCCATGTCGGACCTTTCCGCCCCGGAATGGTGCGCCCTTCCCGCTCCGGCCCTCAAGAGCCCCGGCGTGGAGACCGACACAAGTAGTTGCCCCGCCAGACCTAGGAGCCCGCCGTGACGGTTGCCGTGCACGATGCACCCCGCCACACCATCCACCTCCCGGCTCCGCTGGTGATCGCCCGCACTGCCGCCTCGCACCTGTTCGAGGCCACCATCGCCCCCCTTGCCATCTTCTACCTGGTGATGTCGCAGCTGGGGCTGCACTGGGCCCTCATCGCCGCCCTGGCCTGGTCCTATGCGTCGGTGATCCGGCGGATGGTGCTCGGCCAGAGGCTGCCGGGCCTGCTGCTGATGGCGGCGGGCCTGTTCACCGTGCGGACCGTGATCGCCATGGTGACGGGCAGCACCTTCATCTACTTCCTGCAGCCGACCCTGGGCACGTTCGTGGTCGCCGGGCTGTTCCTGGCCTCTGTTCGGGTCGGCCAGCCCCTCGCCGAGCGGTTGGCCCACGACTTCTGTCCCCTGCCTGACGCCCTGGTCCGCAACAGCGCCGTGCGCCGCTTCTTCCTGCGCATCTCCCTGCTGTGGGCGTTCATCTACCTGGTGAACGGGATGACGACCCTGCTGCTCCTCCTGCGGTCATCCCTACCGACCTTTCTCGTCATGCGCACCGTCTCGTCGACGACCTTGACGATCTGCGCCATCGCCCTCTCTTACGTGTGGTTCATGCGGTCCCTCCGCGCCGAGGGCGTCGCCCTGCGCTGGGCCCGCTCGCGGCCCTGACCTGCGGCGGGGCCAGCGGCAGGCGCCGGTAGCATCGCGGCCCAGACATGAGCGACGGAGCCGCCATCCCCCATCCGGCCGCCCCCCGCCGCAGCGTCTCCGGACAGTGGGTGGTCATCGGCGCCGCGGCCATGGTCCTCGCCGCCATCTCGGTGTTCATCGTCGCCGCCCTGGGTCAGCCCCGGTCGGTACACGTCTCGGGCTCCCCGCCCCTGCCGGCCGCCGCCGCCGCTCCCCTGCTCCGGCCGATCACCGGCCCCGGGGCCCCGCCGGACGACGTCTTGTCGCGCTTGGTGGTGCCGGTCGGGTCCCGCCCCGCCAGTTACCTCAGCCAGGACACGCCCGAGGGCCAGTACGACCGCCAGGCGACCCTGGCCGTGCCTCAGCCGCTCACCGAGGTCGTCTCGTTCTACGCCCAGCGGCTGGCCGCGCTCGGATGGCGGGTGGCGTCGGTGACGGTCAGCCGCGACGGCCGCGGCCGCCAGGTGGTGGCCGAGCGGCTCAGCCGCGACAGCTACACCTGGGACGTCGGGGTCACCGTCGAGCCGGCGTCGTCGGGCTGCCGGGTCGTTCTGCGACTCTTCCAACGCTCCGAGACATGATTCGCCGGAACCACCCCGCCTCGGATGCAACTCAGTCGCGTACCGCCCGCCGGTCGAACCATCCTCCCGCCGTCACGTATCCACGGGCGGCGAGCGCCCGGAACAGCGGCATCACCGCCGGCCAGCGGGGCACCCAGCGCTCATAGCTACCGCGTTCGACGCACTCGATGATCGCCGCGCTCACTTTCTCCGGCGGCTGAAAGCGGCCCCGGTAGGCGGCCGGTTCGTCCAGCTTCTCCCAGATCTCGGTGGCGATCGGTCCGGGGATCACCAGGTGCAGCCTCACGCCGGTGCCGACCAGATCCGAGGCCGCCGCGTCCGTCCAGCCGACCAGGGCGAACTTGGAGGCGGTGTAGGCCGACTCTCGGGGGCTGCTCACCCGGCCGGCGACCGAGGCCACGTTAACCACGTGACCGTGGCCACGAGACAACATGCCCGGCAGGGCGGCCATCGTCGCCCGGACCGGCGAGGTGAAGTTGACGGCCATGGCCATCTCCAGCTGGGCGGGGGTCAGCCGGATGGCGTGGACCCGCATCGGCACCGCCGCGTTGTTCACCAGCACGTCGATGCCACCCACCTCGGCTTCGACGTCCTCGACCAGGCGAGCGGCGGCATCGGGGTCCGACAGATCGATGCACTTGGCCACGCTCCTGGGCGAAGCGGTGGCGCATCGGGCGATCACCTCGTCGAGGCGCTCCTGGCGGCGGGCCACGCCCACGACGGTTGCCCCCCGGTCGGCGAGGTCGATCGCCACCTGGCGGCCGATGCCCGACGATGCCCCGGTCACCACCGCCACCTTGTCCTTCCATTCCCAGGCCATGGCGCCAGCATCGCGTCGGCGGCCCCGTTGGCGGCAATCGGTGAACCCCCCGGACCTTCGACGGGGGTCAATTAGCATCGGCGGCGCGACATGAGGGCCACCCGACCGAGCCAGCGCCGATGAGACGCCCCGACGTCGTCGTCGTGGGCGGCGGTGCCATCGGTCTCGCCGTGGCCTGGCGGGCGACGGCGGCGGGCCTCACCGTCGAGGTGGTGGACCCCGCGCCGGGGCGGGGAGCTTCCTGGGCGGCCGCCGGCATGCTGGCGCCCGTCACCGAGGTCCACTACGGCGAGGAGTCCCTCCTCGGGCTCAATCTGGCCTCCGCCCGCCGCTACCCCTCCTTCGTGGCCGAGCTCGAGGAGGCTGCCGGCCGACCCGCCGGCTACCGACGTTGCGGCACCCTGGCGGTGGCCGCCGACAACGACGACAACCGGGCCCTGGGCGAGGTGATCGACTTTCAACGCCGGCTCGGCCTCGAAGTGGAGCGGCTGACGGCGCGCCAGTGCCGCCAGCTGGAGCCGGCCCTGGCCCCCTCGGTGCGGGGCGGCGCCCGCGTCGAGGGTGATCACCAGGTGGACCCGCGCACCCTGCTCTCGGCCTTGTTGGGGGCGTGCGGCAACACTGGGGTGGCCTTCACCACTGAGCGGGTGGCCTCGGTCGAGGTCGCCGGCGGCCGGGCCACCGGTGTGCGGTTGGCGTCGGGGACGTTGGTGACGTCCGGGTCGGTGGTGTTGGCCGCCGGGGCGTGGTCGCCGGCCATCGTCCCCCAGGGGTGGTCCGTGCCGGTCCGACCGGTGAAGGGCCAGATCCTCAGGCTCCGCCACCGCGGCGGCCGGGCGATCCTGTCGGGGAACCTCCGGGGCTTGGTCGGCGGCTCTCAGGTCTACCTGGTGCCCCGGTCCGACGGCCGGCTGGTGGTCGGAGCGACCGCCGAGGAGATGGGATTCGACCCCGCTGTCACCGCCGGCGCCGTGCTCGAGCTCCTGACGGACGCCTGCGCCCTCGTGCCCGACGTGGCCGAGCTCGAGCTGGTGGAGACGAGCGCCGCCTTCCGGCCCGGCACCCCCGACAATGCGCCGCTTATCGGCCCCTCGTCGCTCGACGGGTTGTCGTTGGCGACCGGCCACTTCCGCAACGGCATCCTGCTCACCCCCGTCACCGCCGACGCGATCGCCGAGCATCTAGTCTCCGGCCAGCTCCCGGATGTGGCCGCGCCCTTCACGCCCCTTCGCTTCGCCCGGTCGGTCGCATGAGCGCCTGCGCCTCGGTGAACGGCGAGTCGGTCGAGCTCATCCCGGGCACCACGGTGGCCGACATCGTCGGCACCCTGACGGGGGGCGGCCGCGGGGTGGCCGTCGCCCGCAACGGAGAGGTCGTGCCCCGCAGCGAGTGGGGCACGACCGTGGTGAAGGCCGAAGACCGTATCGAGGTCCTAACGGCGGCGCAGGGAGGCTGAGGGTGGTCATCGAGGCAGAGCGGACCGACCCCTTCATGGTCGCCGGCGAGCGGATCGGGTCGCGGCTGATCCTCGGAACCGGCGGCGCGGCAAGCCTCGACTCTCTCGAGCGCGCCCTCGTCGCCTCTGGCGCCGACCTGGCCACCGTGGCCCTGCGAAGGGTGGACCCGACAGCGCGGGGGTCGGTGCTCGACGTCCTTACCAGGGCCGGGGTGCGGTGCCTGCCCAACACTGCCGGCTGCCGCACCAGCCGCGACGCTGTCACCACCGCCCAACTCGCCCGCGACGCCTTCGAGACCAACTGGGTCAAGCTGGAGGTGATCGGGGACGACCGCACCCTCCTGCCCGACGCCGTCGAGCTGCTCGACGCGGCCGAGCGGCTGGTGGACGACGGTTTCGTCGTCCTGCCCTACACCAACGACGACCCGGTGACCGCCCGGCGCCTCGAGGAGATCGGCTGCGCCGCGGTCATGCCCCTCGGGGCCCCGATCGGCAGCGGCATGGGTATCCGCAACCCGTACAACATCGCCATGATCGTCGAGGAGGCGGCCGTCCCCGTGGTCCTCGACGCCGGGGTGGGCACGGCGTCCGACGCCACTCTCGCCATGGAGCTGGGCTGCGACGCCGTTCTGGTCGCCTCCGCCGTCACCCGGGCCCAGAACCCCGAGCTGATGGCCGAAGCGATGCGTTTCGCCGTCGAAGCCGGGCGCCGGGCCCGCCTGGCCGGGCGGATACCCCGCCGGCGGCTGGCCCTCGCGTCCACGCCCGACGAAGGCCTCCCCGACCTGAGCGAGGGTTGAGCCCGCCGCCGGTCGTGCTCACCGTGGCGGGCACCGACCCGTCGGGGGGAGCGGGTGTCGCCGCCGACCTGCGCACCTTTGCCGCCCTTCGAGTCCACGGCGCATTGGCCGTGGCCGTGGTGACGGCCCAAGACGGCGACACGGTCAGTGCCGTACGACCCTGCCCGCCGGAGCTTCTGGACGCGCAGATCGCCGCCGTCTCCGGGTCCATGGCCATCTCGGCCACCAAGACCGGGTTGTTGGCCACGGCCGCCAACGCCGAGGTGGTGGCGGCTCGGCGCGCCGACCTCGGGGTGCTGGTCGTGGATCCGGTGCTCCGGGCCTCGTCAGGCTCCACCCTCGTCGAGGACGCCATGGCCCAGGCCTACCTGCGCTCGCTGGTGCCCCTCGCCACCGTCGTGACGCCCAACCTGGCCGAGGCCGAGGCGCTGACCGGCCGGCGAGTGAGCGACCTGAAGGACATGCGGCAGGCGGCGGCCCTCCTGGTCGAGGCGGGGGCCGGCGTCGCGGTGGTGACCGGCGGCCATCTGGCCGGCGGCCCGATCGACGTGTTCTTCGACGGGAGCCAGTGGGCGGAGCTGGCCGGCGCTCGGGTGGTCAGCGAAAACAACCGGGGGACGGGATGCACGTTCTCGGCCGCCCTGGCCGCCGAGATGGCGCTCGGCCGTTCTCCCCTCGAGGCGACGCGGCGGGCCGGTGAGCTGGTGCGCCGGGCCTTGGCCGGCTCGGCCGCATGGGGGATCGCCGCCGGGCCGGGTCCCCTCGATCAGCTCGGGTGGGGATCGGCCGCTCCGACCTGATCGGCGCCCGGCTCAGCGGAGTCCGGCAAACAGGTCGTCGCTGACCTCGCCAACCGGAACTGGGCCGTGACGCAACACGAAGGACTCGAACGAGAACGCCATCCGGAAGAACTCCTCCGGCAGGCGCAGGAAGAAGGAGTTGTCGGTCTGGCTGGCATGGGCGGCCAGGGCGGCCCGCTTCTTGTCCACGACCGAACTGACGTCGATCACCGCGGCGATGCGCTCGTCGGCCGTGCCGAAGCTCGGCTCTTCCCCGTCGATGGCCGGAAACCCCATCTCCTCGAGGTCGACACCCGAAGCGCGCACGGCCGAGGCGAAGGCCTTCACCGCCGAGCGGGGGATGGCCGTGTAAAACACTCGGGCCGGTATCCCCGTGGCGTCGGCGGCGGCCACGGCCACCCGGTGGGCTTTCACGTGGTCAGGGTGCTCGTAGCCGGAGGGGTCCTCGTCGTAGGTGACGAGAACCTGGGGACGGTATCGCTCGATCAGCTCGGCGACCCGACCCACCGCCTGTTCCATGGGAACGTTGGCGAAGGCGTCGGGCCGGCCATTGGCCTCCCAGCCCGGCATGCCCGAGTCGCGGTAGCCGAGCGCCTCCAGGTCGCCGACGCCCAGCAGAGCGCAAGCCTCGTCGAGCTCGCGCCGCCGGCACGCCACCACCGAATCCTCGTCGTGGTCGGCGTCACCCGGTTTCACTCCCCCGGGCCCGTCACCCTGGGCTCCGTCGGTGCAGGTGACCACGACCGTGCGCACGCCCTCGGACGCGTAGCGGGCCAGCACGCCGCCCGTGCTCGAAGACTCGTCGTCCGGATGGGCGTGGACAGCCATGAGAGTGAGGCCGGAGGTCGCCACGGGCGCCGCCGCTCGATCAGTCGCTGGCGGACGTCGAGCCCGCGTCCCCCACTGTCTCGGCCGGCTTGGCCGCCTTCGCCGCCGCCCGCGACTTGGCCGCCCCCGTGGTCGCCTTGGCCGACTTGTTCGGCTTGGCGGTCTTGGTCGTCTGGACGGCCTTGGCGGTCCTGGCCGTCTGGCGCTCGGTGCCGGTGGCGGCGTCGGCCGCCTTGCGCAGCTCGTCCAGGGACTCCTCGACGTAGTGGGCGAGGTTCCAGATGTCAGGGATCACCTCGCGGCAGGCGACCAGGCCGAAGAACATCGTGCCCATGTAGCTCATGACCGTGATGTTGAGACCCACGCCGTCGTTGACCGGGCCCATCGGGTACATGGCGACCATGCGGGCGCCAGCCGAATACAGCGGGAACGGCGGCCCGGGCACGTTGGAGATGGTCACGTTGAAGACCGGATTGAGCCGCTCGAGCACCCGCATCGAAGAGGCCAGCCGGGCGGCCCGGGCCGCCAGAGCGGGAGCGGCGAACTCCGTCCAGTCGGTCAGGGTCTCGGCGCTGATGGCGCGCTCCTGGTCCTTGGCCCGCTCGGTGCTGTCGGTGATGACCCGCAGCCGCTCGACCGGGTCGGCGATGTCGGTGGCCAGCGATACCAGCATGGACGACACCCGGTTGCCCATGGTGCCCTTTTCGCTCTCGGCCCGGACCGACACCGGCACCATGGCGATCAGGGGCTTCGTGGGCAGCTCGCTGCGGTCGCTCAGGTAGCGGCGCAGGGCCCCGGAGCACACCGCCAGCACGACGTCGTTAACCGTGCCCCCCAGGGCGTTCTTCACCTGCTTGACGTCATCGAGCGAGGCCTCGGCGAACCCCATGGTGCGGTGGGCGGTGATGTTCTGGTTGAAGGAGGTGCGGGGGGCGCTGAAGGGGGCGGGCGGAGGCTTCACCCCGGGCCGTCGGTTGCGACGCCGCAGGTTGAGGCCCATCTCGACGGTCCGGCGGGTCGCCTTGATGGCCCGTAACGGCTGGCGGGCCAGCGAAGCGAGGGCGTAGCCGACGAGCTCGAGATCGGAGGGGATCCGGTCGGGGGCCCAGTCATCCGGCGGGGCGGGGCTCGGCTCGGGCTGCAGGTCGAGAAGGTTGACCGTCAGCTCGGCGCCCGATACCCCGTCGATAGCCGAGTGGTGGGTCTTGGTGACGGTGGCGATGAGGCCGCCCTCCACCCCTTCGATCACGTACATCTCCCACAGCGGCCGACTGCGGTCGAGCTGCCGGCTGTTCACGTCGGCCGAGAACTCGGCCAGCTCGGCCGGGCCCCCTGGGGAGGGAAGGGCGGCCCGCCGCAGGTGGTAGTCGATGTCGAAGTCCGGGTCCTCGATCCAGAGCGGATGATGGAGCCCGAACGGGACCTCCGCCAGCCGCCGCCGGAAAGGCGGCAGGAGCGGCAGCCGCTCCGACACCAGCTGACGAACCTTCTCGAAGGAGTACCCGCCGGGCACCGTCGACGGGTCGAAGATGCACGTGGAGGCCACATGCATGTGGTTCGTGGCCGTTTCGACGTAGAGGAACGTCGCGTCAAGTCCGCTCAGTCTCTGCATGACACCCCCGGGCGCTGTCGACGAGCTGCCAACCACATCGAACTACCCCGCCGCCCCGAGGGCCAGTCCCCCACGCGGATCGCGCGCCCCGCGGTGGCTCGACCGCGCCTTCAGGTCTCGACCAGGACGGTCACCGGCCCCTCGTTGACCAGCTCGACCCGCATCCAGGCCCCGAACCGGCCGGTGGCCACCACCACGCCGAGCTGGCGTAGGGCGGCGCAGAACCGCTCCACCAGCGGTTCGGCCACCGGGCCGGGAGCGGCGGCCGACCACGACGGCCGGCGCCCTCCGGTGGTGTCCCCGTACAGGGTGAACTGGCTGATCACCAGGGCGGCCCCGCCCGTGTCGGCCAGCGAGAGGTCCATCCGCCCGCTGGCGTCGTCGAGGACACGCAGACCGTGCACCCGGCGGGCCAGACGGTCGGCGTCGGCCTCGGTGTCGGAATGGGTGACGCCGACCAGAACGCAGAGTCCGGCGCCGATTTCTCCGACCGGGGCGCCCTCCACCGTGACCGAGGCCCGGCTGACCCGCTGAACCAGGGCCCTCATGCCTCTACAGGAACCGGCGGGCGTCCTCGCCTGCGTAGGCGGCGACGGCGGCGTCGGCCCTCGAAGTGGTCTCGAGCTGCTCGAGCACCTCGCCGAGGCGACCGGCCGGGATGACGCAGGCCGTCTCATGGCTGGACATGCCCGTGCGCACCCGGCTCAGCATGCAGCCCACACTGGCGGCCACTGCCCCCTCCTCGGTCGCCAGCGGGATGATGTGGCACTGGGGCTTGCCCTCGATGCGCAGGTCGGGCACGGCGTCGGAGAGCACCATCAGCTGCTTGGCGTTCATGCGGATCATCACCACGTCCGGGTCGACCGGGGTCGCCCCCAGCGGCCCGTAGGTCACATGGGTCGGGCGGCCGGTGACGGCCGGCAGCATCGACAGCATGCCCTCAGGCGCCCAGCCCGACTCGACCAGGGCGGCCACGTCTCCGTTGCCCGCCACCTCCTCGGCCGTCTTCAACCCGTGGGTGAGGCTGCCCACGCTGCAGTTCCCGTGGTCGGCGGCCTCGGTGGTGAACGCTGACTCGGCGGCCCGCATCCAGAACACGCAGCCGGCCGGCACCCGGCCCGTGCGCCCGTCTGGTGCCGGCTCAGCCATTGGCGCGTCGAAGGGAGCGACCCCCTCCGGTGCCTCGGTCGAGAAGGTGATTCCGATCGGGGGGTGGGCCAGATGAAGGGCAGAGGTGAGCTCGGCGGACATCTTCTGCCACTCCTGGGCGGGCATGGGTCTCCTTTTCCGCTCGGGGCCACTTCGTGTTCCGGGCGTGCTGGCCCCTACTATCCGGCCGCCAAAGAAGGACATCCGAGAGATCGCACCAAAGAGGAGAAGGAAATGGCCGGTATCTGCGAGGGGCGGGTCGTCATCGTAACGGGGGCGGGGCGGGGAATCGGCCGGGCCCACGCCCTCGAGTTCGCCCGGCAGGGCGCCAAGGTGGTCGTGAACGACCTGGGTGCGGAGGTCGACGGCTCCGGCAGCTCGATCGGGCCGGCGGGGGAGGTCGTGGACGAGATCCGGGCCATGGGGGGCGAGGCCGTGGCCAACGGCGACGACGTCTCCGACTGGGAAGGCGCCCAGCGCCTGGTCAACACGGCGGTCGAGACCTTCGGGGGCCTCGACGTCCTGGTCAACAACGCCGGCATCCTGCGCGACCGCATGCTGGTCAACATGACCGACGCCGAATGGGACGCGGTGATCAAGGTCCACCTGCGGGGGACGTTCGGCCCGGCCCGGTGGGCCGCCGCCTACTGGCGCGAGCGCTCCAAGGAGGGCCAGACCAACGACGCCCGCATCATCAACACCACGTCCCCGTCGGGCATCTACGGCAACGCCGGCCAGACCAACTACGGGGCCGCCAAGGCCGGCATCGCTTCGTTCACCGTCATTGCCGCCCAGGAGCTCGGCCGCTACGGGGTCACCGTCAACGCCGTCGCCCCGGCCGCCCTCACCCGCATGACCGAGAACCTGGGCATGGGGGCGGCGTCCGCCCAGCGCAAGCCGGAGGAGTTCGACCGGCTGGCTCCCGAGAACATCTCGCCGATCGTGGTGTGGCTCGGCAGCCCCGAGTCCAAGGACATCACCGGTCGGGTCTTCAACGTGGTCGGCGGCCACATCAGCGTGGCCGAGGGCTGGCACGCCGGCCCCGGCGCCGACAAGGACGACCGTTGGGATCCGGCCGAGCTGGGCAAGGTCGTGCCCGACCTGGTCGCCAAGGCCGCTCCCAACGCCGACATGTCCGGTCGCATCCCCGGCCGCAGCTGAGCCCGAGCCGGCGCGGCCGGCCGGTCAGCCCGTCGTCAGACCAGCCGCCCGGGCACCGGGTCGGGGCCCAGGCCCCGTTCGGGGTCCAGCGGCTCGAACTTCGGCGGGCGCCGCTCGACGAAGCTGGCCACACCCTCACGGAAGTCGGCGGCCCGCAGCGACTCGGCCATGAGCCGGTTGGACTCGTCCATGGCCGTGGCCAGGTCGGTCTGCAGGTGGCGGTAGACCTGGCTCTTCATCGCCGCCACGGACGCCGGCGAGCAGTTGGCGGCCACGTCGCGGGCGTAGTCGAGGACCGTGGCCAGGAGCGAGTCCGCCTCGACCACCCGGTTGACCAAACCGAGGGCGAGGGCCTCCTCGGCCAGCACCACCCGGCCTGAGAGGAGCAGGTCGAGGGCGCGGGCCGGGCCGACCAGTCGGGGCAGGACCCAGGAGATTCCGTGCTCGGCGACCAGGCCCCGCCGGGCGAAGGCCGTCGTCAGCTTGGCGCCGGCGGCCGCGAAACGCAGGTCGCACATGAGCGCCTGCACCAGTCCCAGGCCGGCGCAGGCCCCGTTGATGGCGGCGATCAGCGGCTTGCGCACCGAGAGCGGGAAGGTCTGCGGCCGGCGGTCCCAGTCGCCCTGCACCGACCCGGCCTCCCCGATGGCGTCGAGGTCGTCCATGTCGACACCGGCGCAGAACCCCCGCCCGGCGCCGGTGACCACGACCACCCGCACCTCAGGGTCGCCCGCCGCTTGCGCGAGGAGGTCGAAGTAGCGCCGCTCCATGGCCGACGTCCAGGCGTTGAGCCGGTCCGGCCGGTTCAGGGTGAGGACCGCGACTCCGTCCTCGACCCGGTGCAGGACCACCTCGTCGCCCGCCATCGCCCCTCCTAGAACTTCGGCACGTAGCCGCCCCGCCCCATGGCGAAGCTGTCCTCCCAGTCCACGCTCTCGTCCACGCCGCCCTGGACCTCGGTCACCCAGTCGAGTCGGTCCTTAAGGATGCGCTCCACCCCCGCCTGCAGGGTGGTGGCGCTGATGGCGCACGAGCTGCACGAACCCTGGAGCACGACCTCCACCACGCCGATCTCGACATCGGCGCTGACCAGGGCGAGGTCCCCGCCGTCGGCCTGGACGGCGGGCCTCATCATCTCGATGAGCGAGTTCAGGTCGGCCAAGCGCTGGGCGCGCTGCTCGTCGGTCAGCAAGGGTCCTCCTCCGGGGCGGCTACCCATTGTGCAACAACCGGGCGGCCGTTCTGATGCCCGGAGCCCGGCAGGACCCCGACAGCGGCTGCGAGGATGGGTCCGTGACCGAGCAGCCCCCGGCGGCGGTGAGCCTCGCCGAGCTGGCCGGGGCCGCCGGCGGCACCGGGGCGGTCTGGTCGCTGCCTGGCGCGGGGGATCTGGGCGCCGGCCTCTACCTGCTGGGCCCGGGTGAGTCGGTGCCCGGCCACGTGAACCGCGAGGCCGACCTGCTGATCGTGGGGGTGACCGGGTCAGGAACCGTGCGGGTGGAGGATCGGGCGGTCGACCTGGCGCCGGGCGTGCTGGTCCACCTGGCCAAGGGCCGGCGAAGAGAGGTGACGGCCGGCCCCGGTGGGGTGTCCTTCCTGACCGTCCACCGCCGGGTGGCGACTAGCAGGGCGCGCCGGGCGCGACGAGAGGCCACGGACGAACTCGCTCCGCCGTAAGGGCAAGGTCGAGGAGCAGGGCGTCTTCGTGGTGGCGGCCGATGACCTGCAGGCCGACCGGCAGCCCATCGACGGTACCGGCGGGGATGGACACGGCCGGGTTGCCGCTGATGTTGGCGGGGATGGTCAGGGCGCCGTTGTTCTCCGGGCCCACCGTCAAGTCCCCCACCCTGGTGTTGAGGGTCACGTCGGCGCCGAAGGCGACGTCAGGGTTCGTGGCGCAGAAGACGAAGTCGACCGAGTCGAACACGTCGGCCATGGCCTCGTTGGCCCGGGTGCGGGCGGCCTCACCCCGGGCCGCCACCTGGAGGTTGAACATCTCGGAGGCCATCTTGAGGCCGAAGGCGATCTCGGTCGTCAGGTCTTCGCCGCACGCCGGGTAGCGGTCACCGAGCTCCTCGAGGAGAGTGGCCAGGTTGGCCATGGCCCACTCAAAGCCGAGCGAGGGCAGCTGCACCGGCGCGTCCACCAGCACCAGGCCCGTCGACCGGGCCAGCTCCTCGGCCGCTTCGACGACCAGTGCCTCCACCTCGGGCCGCACCGCGGCCGACCCCAGGGTGGGGGCGATGACCGCCCGTCGGCCGGCGAGCTCGTGGGTGCCGAGCCCCGCCTCCCACCCGTCGACCCGGGGAAGGCTGTAGGGGTCGCGGCTGTCGAACCCGTTGGTCACGTCGTAGTAGCGGGCGATGTCGCGCACCGAGCGCGACAGACAGCCGAGCACGACGGTCAGGGGTCCGATGACCGTGCGGGGGCCCCGAGGTATCCGCCCCGCCGTGCCTTTGAGACCGGGCAGGCCGGTGAAGCCGGCCGGAATCCGGATCGAACCGCCACCGTCCCCCCCGGTGGCCAGGGTGACGATGCCGCCGGCGACGGCGGCGGCGCTGCCGGCCGAGGAGCCTCCTGTCGTGCGGTCGGCCCCCCACGGGTTGCGGGTGACACCGTGCAGCCGGCTGACGCTGATGTTCAGCCCCCCGAACTCGCTGGCCGTGGTCATGCCGACCGGAACCGCCCCGGCACGCCGAAGCCGGGTGATGACGGTGGCGTCGTGGACGCCGACCCGGTCGCGGAACACGAGAGACGCCTCGGTCGCCGGCCACCCCTCCACCGGGTCGAGCTCCTTGACCGCCACTGGCACCCCACCCAGGGGAAGGCCTGGATCGGCCTCCTGGGCCGCTCGACGGGCTCCGTCGGCGTCGACGTGGCAGAAGGCGTTGAGGCCGCTCGAGTCGATGGCGGACAACACCGCCTCCAACTCCTCGACCGGGCTGCGCTGGCCGGCGCGGAAGGCGTCGACCAGAGAGCAACAATCCTCCTGCCAGGGCTGATCCGACATATGACGGTTTCTACCAGCCGGTCGGGCGCGAGTGCCTCCTCGCCCACCAGTTGTGGTCGCGGGCGTGGGCGTGGAAGTGCTCCGGAATCTGGCGCATCACCCGGTCCACGGTGAACTGACCCTCACCGAACAGCTCCGTCGCCACCCGCGTCAGCTGGTCGAGCATGTGACCGACCTCGTCGTCGGGAGGCTCCGCCCCGTGCCGGTTCCACACCACCATGGGCACGTCGCAGGCCTCGCAGTCAGCCACCCAGCAGATTTCGTCCTCGTGGTGCCAGGGGGTCATGCGGGCCGCCTCGCACAACTCGCAGCCCGAGACCTTGCCCGCGTTCATCCGGCGGCCCAACGGCGGAGCCCGACCCGGTGGATCCTGCGGGCGGTGGCGAGGTCCGCCCGGGTGGGCCCCTTGCCCTCCGGCCCGGCCACCTCGAGCAGGACGGGCAGTCCCTGAAGCCGGGGGTGGCCGAGCATCGGCGCCAGTCCCCCGGCGCCGATGGTCCCCTGGCCCAGGTTGTCGTGACGGTCGCGCTGGGACCCGAAGGGGACCTTCGAGTCGTTGAGGTGGATGCAGTCCAAGCGGTCGAGGCCGACGGTGGCGTCGAAGTCAGCGACCACCCGGTCGGCCTTGTCGACGCTGGAGAAGTCGACGCCGGAGGCCCACAGGTGCTGGGTGTCGAGGCACACGCCGAGGCGAGGGTCCCCGCCCGCCGCCTCGAGCACGGCGGCCAGCTCGTCGAAGGTGCGACCGATGGTGCCGCCGCCCCCCGCCGTGTTCTCCAGCAGGACACGACAGGGCCGCTCGAGGGCGTCGAGGGCGTCGAGCAGAGCCCCGGCCACCTCCTTGACGCAGGCGTCGAGACCGGCCCCGAGGTGGCTGCCCAAGTGGAGCACGAGGCCGTCGGCGGCGATGGACCCGGCGACCGCCAGATTGTGGGCCAGGCAGTCACGTGACCGCTCTCCCACCGTCGGGTCGGTGGCAGCCAGATTGATCAGGTAGGTGGCGTGACAGAACGAGGAGCGCACCGCCGGGTGCTCCCGGCGGGCTTGCAGGTACTCGGCGACCGCCTCGGGACCGTGGGGATTGGGCCGCCAGGCGCGGGGGCTCTGGGTGAACAGCTGGACCGTCTCGGCTCCGATCGCCGCCCCCTTGCGAAAAGCGGCGGCCAGGCCGCCCGACCGACCAACGTGGGCGCCGAAGTACACCCGCTTCAGCCGGCGTCGAGGGCGGCGCGCAGCGTCGAGACGAACTCGGCCGCGCCCTCGGGGCCGGCGCCTTCGAGCAGGCGGCGCACCAGAGCGGAGCCCACCACCACGCCATCCGCCTCGGTGCACACCTCGACCGCCTGTTCGGGGGTCGAGACCCCCACGCCGACGAGCACCGGCTTGTCGGTGACCGACCGCAGCCGCTTGGCGATGACTGTGGCGGAGGAGGCCAGGGCCTGACGTTCGCCGGTCACGCCCATGACCCCGACGGCGTAGACGAACCCGCGCGACCTGTCGCAGATGGGAGCGAGCCGCTCGTCGGGCGTGGTCGGCGCGGCGAGCAGGACCGTCTCGACCCCGGCATCGTCGGCCGCCCGGGCCCACTCTCCGATCTCGTCCAGCGGAAGGTCAGGAACGATGGCGCCGGCCACGCCGGCTTTCACCAGTGACGCCGCCATGCGGCGATGGCCGCCCCGGAAGATGATGTTGTAGTAGGTCATCACGGCGAGCGGGGCCGGCACGTCGAGGCCGGCCAGCCCTCCGATGACCGAGGTCGGAGTGGCGCCGGCGGCCAGCGCCCGGCTCGACGCCTCCTGGATCGTCGGGCCGTCGATCATCGGGTCGGAGAAGGGGATTCCCACTTCGACGGCGTCGGCGCCGGCGTCGACCACGGCCTGGATGATCCTCGTCCAGTCCTGTCCGAGGCCACCGGTCACGTACGGCACCAGCAACTTGGCCCCGGAGTCGCGACGGGCCCGCAGGTGCGACTCGAGGGTCAACCGAGCATCTCCATGGCCTGGGCCGCGTCCTTGTCGCCCCGACCGGACAGCGTCACCAGGACCGTCGAGCCTGCCGGTATGGAGCGGCCCGCCTCTCGTGCGACGAACGCCACCGCGTGGGATGGCTCGAAGGCCGGGATGATCCCCTCGGTCCGCGACAGCAGCCGGAATGCCTCCAGCACCTCGGCGTCGTCGACCTGGGCGTAGGTGGCCCGTCCGATGGCGGACAGGTGGGCGTGTTCTGGACCCACCCCCGGATAGTCGAGGCCGGCCGAGATCGAATGGGCCTCGCGGATCTGGCCCTGCTCGTCCTGCAGTACGAAGGACTTCATCCCGTGGACCACTCCCGGTACCCCGCGCCCGATGGCCGCCCCTCCGGCCGGCTCGACGCCGACCAGGCGGGCCTCGGTGTCGACGAAGCCGGCGAAGGTGCCCGCCGCGTTCGAACCTCCACCCACGCAGGCGACCACATAGTCAGGGTCGCGCCCGTCGAGGAGACGCCGGCACTGCTGGCGGGCCTCCTCGCCGACGACCCGCTGGAACTCGCGCACCATCCAGGGGTAGGGGTGGGGCCCCATCACCGACCCGATGCAGTAGTGGGTGTTCTCGACGGTGGCGACCCAGTCACGCAGGGCCTCGTTTACCGCGTCCTTGAGCGTCCGACTCCCCCCGGCGACGGGGCGGACCTCGGCCCCCAGCAGCTTCATGCGGAACACGTTGAGAGCCTGTCGCTCGACGTCGACCTCGCCCATGTAGACCACACAGTCCAACCCGAAGAGGGCGGCGGCGGTGGCGGTGGCCACCCCGTGCTGGCCGGCGCCGGTCTCGGCGAGGATGCGGGTCTTGCCCATCCGCCGGGTGAGCAGGGCCTGGCCGATGACGTTGTTCAGCTTGTGTGAGCCGGTGTGGGCGAGGTCCTCACGCTTGAGGAGTACCCGCACCCCCAGCTGCTCGGAGAGCCGGTTGCACTCGGTGACGGGGGTGGGGCGGCCTCCGTAGTCAGCCAGGATCCCCTTGTATTCGTCGACGAAGGAAGGGTCGGCCCAGGCGGCCCGGAAGGCGGACTCGAGCTCGGTGCACGCCGCCACCAGCGACTCCGGGACGTAGCCCCCGCCGAACTCCCCGAAGCGGCCGCCGGCAGCAGGGTCGTCCATCAGGGAGGCCACTAGGCGTCCTCCTGCCAGTCGTAGGGGACGTGCTCGCCGCCTTCGTAGGCCGGCGCCTCGGCGCCCTTGGCCGCGGCGATGAACGCCCGCAGCTTGCGGGGGTCTTTTCGGCCCGGTGACGCTTCGACTCCAGTGCACACGTCCACGCCCCAGGGGTGGACCTGGCCGATGGCCTCGGCCACGTTGCCCGGGTCCAGCCCGCCGGCCAACAGCAGGCGCTGGCCGTCGGGCACCCCCTCGGCCAGCCGCCAGTCGAACACCTGGCCTGAGCCGGGCGAGGGGGCGTCGATCATGACGACGTCGGCGCCGTAGTCGGCGGCCCGGGTGACGTGCCGGTCACCGGCCGCGAAGGCCTTGATGGTCATCCCCACCCGCTCGGCCACCCATCTCACCTGCTCGGGGGTCTCGTGGCCGTGCAGCTGGGCCGCCCGCAGCCCGGAACGGTTGACGACCTCCGTGACCCGCTGGGGGGTCTCGTCGCGGAACACCCCCACCGTGATGACCTCCGGGGGCAGGCGCTTGGCGATGTCCGCCGCCAGCGACGCCGCCACCTGACGGGGTGAGGGGGCGAAGATGAACCCGACGGCGTCGGCCCCCATCGCCACGGCCAGCAGGGCGTCCTCCTCCGAGGTGGTGCCGCAGATCTTCACGAACATCGGGCTACCTTCGCCCGGCCGGCGCCGCCTCGAGCGCCGACATGGACCGCACGGCTGCGGTCGGGTCCGCCGAGCGGACCAGCGACTCTCCGACCAGCACGGCGTCGAAGCCGGCGCCGGCCAGCCGGGCCGCGTCCTCGGCGTGGCGGATGCCGGACTCGGCCACCTTCACCACTCCGTCCGGCAGGGCGGCGGCGACCCGCTCGGCCCGCGCCGGGTCGACTTCGAAGGTGAACAGGTCGCGCTGGTTCACGCCCACGACGGTGGCGCCGGCGGCCAGCGCCCGCTCGGCCTCACGCTCGTCGTGCACCTCCACCAAGGCCGCCAGGCCCAGATCCGCCGCCAGCCGGCCCAGCTCCGACAGCTCGGCGTCGGTGAGGGCGGCCACGATGAGCAACACGGCGTCGGCCCCCATCAAGCGGGCATCGCAGACGTCGGCCGGGGACACGGTGAAGTCCTTGCGCAGCACGGGCAGGGTGACGGCGGCCCGGGCCTCGGCCAGGTCGGTCGGTGACCCGGAGAAGAACTCCTCGTCGGTCAGCACCGACAGACACGCCGCCCCTCCTGCGGCGTAGGCGGCGGCGAGCTTGGCCGGGGAAAGGTGGGGCGCGAGGTCGCCCTTGGAGGGCGAGCGCCGCTTGATCTCGGCGATGACGGCCAGCCGGTCGCCGGCGAGGGCCGCGGCGAACGGGCGGGGGGGCGGCTCGGCCCGGGCCGCCCCCACCAGGGCGTCGAGATCGCGCTGGTCGGCCTCGGCCGACCTCCGGTGGGCGGCCAGGATGGCGTCGAGGTAGGTCGGCATCGGCGCCGACCAGCCTACCGGTGGCCCCGGTTCACACTTTCCTCATTACCGGGTGCCACCCTGTTTCCATGCCCGGAGACAGCGGGACGATCGTGGTGGTCGAGGACGACCACAACATCGCCGACCTGGTGGACCTGTATCTCAGGCGCGACGGCTTCCGGGTCGTCCAGGCGGCCGACGGCGCCTCCGGGCTCGCTGCGGTGGAGCGCGAGCGTCCCCGCCTGGTGATCCTCGACGTCGGCCTGCCCGGCGATGTGGACGGCATCGAGGTCTGCCGCCGCCTCCGGGCGGCTGGCACCGTGCCCGTCCTGATGCTGACGGCGCGCGACACCGAGGTCGACCGGGTGCTGGGCCTCGAGATGGGCGCCGACGACTACGTCACCAAGCCGTTCTCACCTCGCGAGCTGGTGGCCCGGGTCAAGGCCATCCTGCGCCGGTCGGAGGGCCAGCCTCGCGAGTCCCCCCAGGTCCTGCAGGCCGGCGGGGTGGAGGTCGATCGGGGCCGCAGGGAGGCCAGGGTCGAAGGCGAGGTCGTGCCCCTGGCCACCCGCGAGTTCGACCTGCTCGCCTACCTGGCCGAGAACGTCGGGCTGGTCCTCTCCCGCCGCCAGCTTCTCGACGGCGTCTGGGGCCCCGGCTGGTTCGGGGACGAGCGCACCGTCGACGTGCATGTGCGCCAGCTGCGCAAGAAGCTGGGCGACTCGCTGCCGCTCTCCACCGTGTGGGGAGTGGGGTACCGGCTGGGATGAGCCGAACCGCAGGATCCGACTGATGCGCCGGCGCCTGACGCTCGCCATCGTCGGCGTCGTCGCCGGTGCCCTCGCCCTGGCCGGGCTGGGCAGCCTCCTCCTGGCCGGCCACGCCATGGCCAACGACACCCGGTCCGACCTCGTCCGCCAAGCCGACGAGCTGCGGGCGGGCGTAACGGAGATCGCCCGCCCCGGCGTGCTGACCCTGGTCCAACGGGTCGCCCGCCTCGAAGGGGCGAGCATCGTCCGGGTCGGCACCGACGGGGCGATTACCGGACCGCTCCCTGCCGGGGTGACCCCAGCCATGGCCCATCCCTTGGTCCTACTGGGTGGAGCCACGGTTTCCGGCGTCCGCCACGGCCTGGCTTACGCCGCCGTCCCCGTCGTCATCCAGCCGTCGCAGCTGGCAGCCCGCCGCCGGACCCTCGGCCAGCCGGTCACCGCCGCCATCGTCCTAACCCGGCGGGTGCCGGGGGTGCCGGGCGGGGGCGCCTACTTCGCGGTGACGGCGGCCCTGATCCTGCTGATCGCCGCCGTGGTGGCCGAGCGGCTCGGTCGGCGCATCACCCGGCCGCTGGCCCAGGTGGAGGAGAACGCCAGCCGCATCGCCGGGGGTGACCTGAGCGGCAAGGTCGAGGTGTCGCAGGCCGACTACCCGGAGCTGGTCTCGCTGGCCGAGTCGATCAACACCATGACCGACAGTCTGAGCCGATCGCGGGGTCTCGAACGGCAGTTCCTCATGTCGGTGTCCCACGATCTACGCACCCCGCTGACATCCATCCGGGGCTGGGCGGAGGCGATCGCCGACGGGGCGGCGGTGAGTGACCGCCGGGCGGCCGAGGTGATCGGGGCCGAGGCCCGCCGCCTCGAGCGCCTGGTCCAGGATCTGTTGGACCTGGCCAAGCTGGACGCCCGGAGCTTCTCGCTCGCCCTGCGCCCGACCGACGTCGCTGAGGTCCTCACCGACACGGCCGAGAGCTTCCGGCCGGCCGCCGCCGACGCCGGGCTCTCCCTGACGGTCCACGCGGATGGCGACGCTCGCCTGGTGGCTCGGGCCGACCCCGACCGGCTGGCCCAGGTGGTGGCCAACCTGGTGGAGAACGCCTACAAATTCGCCTCCCACCGGATGGCCGTCACCGCCCGGAGCCGAGGGGACTGGGTGGTGGTGGCGGTGGAGGACGACGGCCCCGGGGTGACTGCCGAGGACCTGCCCCGGCTGTTCGACCGCCTCTACCAGTCGGGCCGGTCCCCGGCCCGGCAGGGGGGGTCGGGCCTGGGGCTCACCATCGTCAAGGAGCTGGTGGCGGCGATGGGCGGTGACGTGGCCGTTGAGTCGCCGACGTCCGACGGGCGCGGGACACGCATCGTCGTGAGGCTGCCGGCGGCCGGCTCCGACTAGCCCCGTTTGCCCCGCGTCGTCGTGGTGGTGCTCGTCGGCGGCGACGAGCCCGGCGAGGTCGTCGAGGTGGTGAACGGCGAAGTGGTGGTGGTCGTGGCCGGCGGGGGGTACACGCAGGGCGCCATCCCCTGCAGCGGGTAGACGGCGCCGGTGTCCAGCTGCACCGAAATCGGCTGTGAGCCGACGCTGGTGCACACCAGCTGCCACCCGGCTTGGCCGTTCGAGTCGGTCGTCACCGGGTTGGGGGTCTGCACCGTCCAGTTGCTCGACCCGGTGAGGGTCACCCCGACGTTCGGCGTGCCCTGGGACCGAACCACGCCGTCGTTGCCCACGGCGGTCTGGGTGACCTGGACCTCCAGATTCGCCGGCTGGTCCACGACCGGCGGGCTGGGAGCCAGCGCATACTGCACCTGGGTGCCCGTGTACTGCTGCATCTGCAGCTGCAGCTGATGGTTCTCGTTGTCCGACAAGAAGAACACGACCGGGTTGGTGAGGGCCATGTCGGGCGCCCGCCAGGCCCTGACCCGGTAACGGCCTCCGAGGATGCCGCCGATGGTGAAGCCACCGTTGGCGGCGGTGGTGACGGTGGCGTCGGCGGTGCCGGCGTCGGTGACCCGCTGGGCGTCGACCGTGGCCCCGGCGACGGGGCCTTGGGGCCCGTTGACGGTGCCGCTGATGGTGGCGTTGCCCGGGCCCACCGCCACGGTCGTGGTCGTGGTCTGACCCGAGACCCCGCCGATCGAGACGCCGGTGAAATCGGCGGCAGTGGTGGCGGTGACTCCGGGGATGGTCGTGGGCGGTGGCGGCAAGGGGGCGACGGTACCGCTGACGCAGGCCGGGATCAGGCCCAGCGATGCGGCGCCGGCGAGCCAGAGGACACGGCGGCGAGCTCGCTCGCCCAGGTGGTCGGGTCGCCTCACCGGTCGAGTGGCGACAACGGCAGCGCCTCCACCCGGGCCCTGGTCTCTCCGTGGGGCCATCGGAGGATCACGTCGGCGGGGGGGTCGACCTCACGGCGCACATACGCTAGGGCGACGGCGCCGAGCCGCGGTGACACCGCCGCGCTGGTGACCGATCCCACGACCCGCTCCGTCGCCACCACCTCGCTCCCGACCGGCGCCGCCTCGGCGGCGACCAGGCCCCGGAGCCTCCGGGGGGTGTTGGCGCCCCGGGCGTCGAGCCGGGCGACCAGCTCCTGGCCGGTGTAGCAGCCCTTGGTGAAGTCGACGGCGCGCTCGACCAGACCGGTCTCGTGCGGGATCGTCCGCTCGTCCAGCTCCCGCCCCATCATGGGCAGACCGGCCTCGATGCGCACCGCCTCCCATGCGTCGAGCGAGCACTCGGGCACGCCGGCGCCGGCGGCGGCCTCGGGCCCCATCAAGTCGACGCCCCCGGCCCCGGGCCAGTCGAATCGGGCTCGCACCTCCGCCCGCCCCTCCTGGGCCGCGGCGGCGGCCGCCGGGCCGCGCAGCGCAACACAGCGCCAGCCGGTGATCGGGGCGATGACGACCTTGGTCCGCAGCTTGAACCGGCCGAGCCGCGATGCGACAGCCTCCCCGTGGCCGCCGTCGACGTCGAGCAGGAAGCGATCTTGGTCGGTCCGACTGACCCGCAGGAAGGCGTCGAGGCGCCCCTGGGGCTCGAGGAGAAGGGAAAGCGCCGATCCGCCTACCTCGATACCGGCGACGTCCTGGCTCAGCTGGCCCTGCAGGTACTCGGCCGCGTCCGGACCGGACACCGCCACCACGTCGCGATCGAGGACTACCGCCCCGACGCCGGAGCGTAGAACCCGGTAGTCGTTGTCCAGGCTCACCTCAGGCGCCCAGTCCCACGGCGGCGATCTCGTCGCCGTCGACCGGCGAGGTCAGCCGGCGAGCGGCCGACATGCGCCGGGCGGCGGGCACCGCAGCCAGCAGTGCCGCCGCCTTGTTGCGGCACTCCAGGTCCTCGAGCTCCGGGTCGCTGTCGGCGACGATGCCGGCCCCGGCCTGCACCATGGCCCGTCCGTCGGGCAGCACGACCATGGTGCGGATGGTTATGGCCGTGTCGAGATTGCCGGAGAAGTCGAGGTAGCCGACGACACCGGCGTAGGGACCCCGCTTGGTGGGCTCGAGGGCGTCGATGATCTCCATGGCCCGCACTTTGGGCGCGCCCGACACGGTGCCGGCGGGAAGGGTGGCCCGCAGGACGTCGATGGGACCGAGCCCGGGTGCCAACCGGCCCGAGACCTGCGAGGTGAGGTGCATCACGTGGCTGTAGCGCTCGAGAGTCATGAGCTCGTCGACCTTCTCGGTGCCGAAGTTGACCACCCGACCGACGTCGTTGCGGGCCAGGTCGACCAGCATGACGTGCTCGGCGATCTCCTTCGGGTGCTCGGAGAGCTCGGCGGCCAGCCGCCGATCGTCCTCTTCGGTCCGGCCCCGGCGACGGGTGCCGGCGATCGGTCGCGAGATCACCCGACCCGAGAGAAGCTGCACCATGGGCTCGGGCGAGGAGCCGACGATCGTCACCTCCGGGTGACGTACGAAGTACATGTAGGGGCTGGGGTTCACCTGCCGCAGCACCCGGTAGACGTCGAAGGGTTCGGCTCCGAGGTCGAGATCGAAGCGCTGGGAGAGAACGACCTGAAAGATGTCGCCTTCGACGATGTGGTCCTTGGCCACCTCCACCGCCCTGCGGAAGGCCTCCGGCGGGACGGTGCGGCGCACCTCCGGAAGCCCCTCCGAGGGGTCGGGCGGTTCGATCAGCGGTTCGGGCAGTGGCCGACCGAGGTCAGAGGCCATGGCGTCGAGGGCGGCCGCCGCCCGGTCGTAGGCCGCGTCCAGGTCAGATTGTCCCCACCCGGGCTCGATCACCACGTTGTCGATCAGCACGACGCGCTGGCGCCAGTGGTCGAACGCCGCCACCCGGCCGATCACCGACAGGACGGCGTCGGGCAGCCCGGTGTCGTCGGGGGGGATGTCAGGTAGTCGCTCGATCTCGCGGACGACGTCGTAGCCGAGGTAGCCGACGACCCCGCTGTGCAGCGGCGGCAGGTCGTCGCTCGGACGCGAGCGGTACTCGGCCAGCAGCACCTCGAGGGCGGCCAGCACCCCGCGGTCGCGGGGCATGGCGTCGGGCACCCGCCCCTCGACGGTGAGCCGTCCGGCGCGGGCGATCAGGCGGGCTTGGTGCTGGTGGCCGACGAAGGAGAAACGAGACCAGCGCTCGCCGTGCTCCACCGACTCGAGGAGGAAGCCCTCGCCCGGCCCGACGAGGCGCCCGTAGGCGGCCACGGGGGTCTGGGTGTCGGCGACCAGCTCGCCCCACACCTGGACCACGGTGTGGGTGGCCGCCAGCGACCGGAAGCCTTCCCTATCCGGGTGGAGCCGCATCGACGCCGCCGAACGGCCGGTAGAAGCAGGACCGGTTGCCGGTGTGGCACGCCCCCCGCCCCTCCTGCTCCACGACGAGCAGGACGGCGTCGCCGTCACAGTCGTAGTAGGCCTGGCGCACGTACTGGCGGTCCCCCGAGGTCTCACCCTTGCACCAGTACTCCTGCCGGCTCCGGCTCCAGAACCACGAGCGGCCGGTCGAGAGCGTCTTGCGGAGGGCGTCCTCGTTCATCCAGGCGAGCATCAGGACCTGCCCGGTCTGGATCTCCTGCACGATGGCGGGGACCAGCCCGTCGGAGTTGAACTTGACGGCGGCCAGCTCCTCGTCCACCAGAGGCAGCGGGGTGGTCGTCGGGCTCACAGGTACAGCCCCGTTCCTCCGTCGATGCGCTCGGACGCCACGGCGTGGATGTCGCGCTCGCGCAGCAACAGGTACTCCTCTCCCTGCACCTCCACTTCGTAACGGTCCTCCGGGCTGAACAGGATCTGGTCGCCGGCCTTGATCGTGCGCACGTGGGGACCCACAGCCACGACCTCCGCCCAGGTCAGACGCTTGGAGACCTGCGCCGTGGCCGGGATGAGGATGCCCGCGCGCGACCTGCGCTCCCCCTCCGCCTGGGGGATCTGCACCAGGACCCGGTCGGCGAGCATGGTGATCGGCTGCTTTTGGCCCTTGGCCACGGACCGCACGGTACCGTGCCGGCCGGTGGGGATCGAACCGGTAATCCTTACGACCGACGATGGCCTCCGGCTGGAGGCCGAGCTGTCGGTGCCGTCCGACGCGTGGGCTGGCGCCGTCCTCGCCCACCCCCACCCGCAGTTCGGCGGCAACATGCGCTCCATCGTCACCGGCGCCCTTTTCGCCGACCTGCCCGCCTCCGGCGTCGCCGCTCTGCGCTTCAACTTCCGGGGGGTCGAGGGCTCCGAGGGCTCCTACGACGAGGGCCGCGGGGAACGGCGCGACGTCTCCGCCGCCCTCGAGACCCTGGCCACGACGGCCGGGCTCTCCGAGCTGCCCTTGATCGTGTCCGGGTGGTCCTTCGGCGCCGACACGTCGCTCGCCGTCGGCGACCACCGGCTGGCGGGCTGGGCCGCGGTCGCTCCGCCGCTGCGGTTCATCGACGAGGCCGACACCGTCGCCGCCACCGATCCCCGCCCCAAGCTGGTGGTGCTCGCCGAGCACGACCAGTTCCGCGACCCCGGCTCGGCAAGGGCGATCGTCGAGTCGTGGCCGTCGGTCGAGGTGCTGGTGGTGCCGGGCGCCGACCACTTCTTCGTGGGCCGCACCGACCGGGTCACCGCCGCCGTGCTGGACTGGACCCGCCAGCTCGCCCTCGGAGGCTCAACCGACTGAGCCGGCGGGGCGGACCGGCACCCCTCGGCCCGCCAGGTACCGCTTGGCTTCGGCGATGCTGTGTTCGCCGTAGTGGAAGATCGACGCGGCCAGCACGGCGTCGGCGCCTCCGTCGAGGGCCCCTTCGGCCAGGTGCTCCAGGGTGCCCACCCCGCCGGAGGCGACGACCGGTATGCCGCAAGCTTGGGCCACCGACGCGGTCAGCTCGAGGTCGTAGCCGTCACGGGTCCCATCGCGGTCCATGCTGGTGAGGAGGATCTCACCGGCGCCCAGCCGCTCGCAGATGATCGCCCAGGTCACCGCGTCGATGCCGGTGGGCTTGCGGCCGCCGTGGGTGTAGACCTCGAAGGCCGGGCCCCGGCGGCGGGCGTCTATGGCCACCACGACACACTGCGAGCCGAACTCGCGGGCTATCTCGTGGACCAGGTGGGGACGCTCGACCGCGGCGGTGTTCACCCCCACCTTGTCGGCGCCGGCCCGGAGGAGCTCCCTGGCATCCTCGACGGAGCGCACACCTCCCCCCACAGTCAGGGGTATGAAAACCTGTTCGGCCGTCGCCCGCACCACATCGACCATGGTGTTGCGGTTACCCGAGGAGGCGGTGATGTCGAGGAACACCACCTCGTCCGCTCCCTCGGAGTCGTAGCGGGCGGCCAGCTCCACCGGGTCGCCGGCATCGCGCAGCCCCTCGAAGTTGACACCTTTGACCACCCGGCCGGCGTCGACGTCGAGACAGGGAATCACCCTTACGGTGCGCACGCCGCCACCGCCTCTTCGACCGAGACTCGACCCTCGTAGATGGCCTTTCCGACGATGACCCCCGAAAGCCCCCGCGGCCCGACGCGCAGGGACGACAGCGCCTCCAGGTCCGCCGCTGACGAGACCCCCCCGGAGGCGATCACGTCCAGGGCGCAGCCGGCCACCACCTCGGCCAGGCCCTCCACGTCGGGGCCGCCGAGCATGCCGTCGCGGCCGATGTCGGTGACCACCACGGCGGCGGCCCCGGCCTGCTCGGCGGCCCGGAGAGCGTCCTCCAGCGCCAGCTCGGACGTACGGGTCCAACCCCGGACCGCCACCAGGCGTCGACCCTCGACCCGGCGGTAGTCGAACCCCACCGCCACCCGGCCAGGGTGGCGCGACGCCAGCCGGCCGACGAGGTCGGGGTTCTCGACGGCGGCGGTGCCGACGACCACCCGGGCCACGCCGGACCGGATCAGAGCGGCAGCCGCCTCGTCATCCCGGACGCCGCCCCCGGACTGCACGGGAACGTCGACTGCGGCCACGATGCTCTCCACCACCTGGCGGTTGGTCGGCCGGCCGTCGCGGGCGGCGTCGAGGTCGACCACGTGGATCCAGTGGGCGCCGGCGCCCTCGAACGACTTGGCCGTCGCCACCGGGTCGTCCGAGTACACCGTCTGGCGGGCGTAGTCACCCTGGTCGAGCCGGACACAGCGACCGCCGCGAAGGTCGATGGCCGCGTAGAGCTCCATCAGCGCTGGCAGGCGGCCACGAAATTGGCCAGCAGGGCGAGCCCCGTCGTCCCCGACTTCTCCGGGTGGAACTGGGTGGCCCAGACGTTGTCGCGCTCGACAGCGGCCACCACCGGGCCGCCGTAGTCGCAGGTGGCGATGACGTCGTCGGTCGTCTCGGGAGCGTAGGAGTGCAGGAAGTACAGCCACGGCGCCTCGCCGAGGCCGGCCAGTAGCTGCGACGGCCGCCCCCCCACCTGCAGCTGGTTCCACTGCATCTGGGGGTGCTTGACGCCCGCCGGCAGCGACCGCACCTCCCCCTCGAGGATGCCGAGACCGGGCACTCCTGGGTCCTCCTCCGAGGACCGGTAGAGCATCTGCAGGCCGACACAGATGCCGAGGAAAGGCGTCCCCGAGTCCACGGCGGAGAGAGCGACCCGGTCGAGCCCGGAGGCCCGCAAGGCTTCCATGCTGCGGCCGAAGGCGCCGACACCAGGTAGCACCACCCCCGCCGCGTCCTGGGCCCCGGCCGGGTCGGTGATCAACCTGGCGTCCGCGCCCACGTTCTGGAGCGCCTTCTCGGCGGAACGGAGGTTGCCGATCCCGTAGTCGAGGACGGCGATCACAGCGTCCCCTTGGTGGACGGAACCGCACTTCCCTCGACCCGCACCGCGTCGCGCAGGGCCCGAGCGACACCTTTAAAACTCGCCTCCAGGATGTGGTGGGTGTTCTTGCCGCTGCGCATGCGCACGTGGAGGGTGACACCGGCGGCGGTGACGAAGGCCCTCCAGAACTCCTCGGCCAGCTGGGCTTCGAACGGTGGGTTGCCGAGGGCGACGGCGTCGGGCGAGACCTCCACCTCGTAGACCAGGTAGGCACGCCCCGACAAGTCGAGGGCGACCTCGATGAGCGCCTCGTCGAGGGGCAGGGCGATGGAAGCGAACCGGCGCACCCCGGCCTTGTCCCCCAGGGCCTCGGCCAGGGCCTCGCCGAGCACGATCCCCACGTCTTCGACGGTGTGATGGGCGTCCACGTCGAGATCTCCGGTCGCTCGCACGGTCAGGTCGAAACCGCCGTGGCGCCCAAGCTGAGCCAGCATGTGATCGAAGAAGGGCAGCCCGGTGCTGGCCTCGCCGCCGCCGCTGCCGTCGAGGTCGAGGGTCACCGCGATCTCGGTCTCGCGGGTGCGCCTGACCCTCTCGGCCCGGCGGCTCACCCCAGCACCTCGGTGAGGGCGTCGAGGAAGGCGCGGTTCTCGGCCGGGGTGCCGATCGTCACCCGCAGGCAGCCGTCGAGCCCGGGCCAGGCGCTGCAGTCGCGTACCAGCACCGATCGCTTTACCAGCTCGGACCACACTTTCGCCCCCTCGACCCGAAGGGGCCGGAACAGAATGAAGTTGGCGTCCGAAGGCCACGTCTCGACCGGCAGCTCGGCCAGGGCGGCCGCCACCCTTCCCCGCTCCTCGACGACCCCGGCGATCCTCGCCTCCATCTCGGCGCGGAACCGCAGGGCGATTCGGCCGGCGGCCTGCTTCAGCGAGTCGAGGTGGTAGGGCAGGGCCACCTGCTCCAGCGCCTCGACCAGGTCCCCTGGCCCGACGAGGTAGCCCAGCCGGCTGGCCGCCATCGACCAGGTCTTCGAGTAGGTCCGCACCACGGCCACCGCCCGGTCGTCGGAGACCATCGACAGCGCCGACCACGGCGCGAACTGGCCGTAGGCCTCGTCGACCACCACCAGACCCGGGGCAGCCTCCGCCACCGCCTCGACGGTCTCTTTCGGCTCGGCCATGCCGGTCGGGTTGTTGGGCGAGCACAGGAAGGTCACCTGAGGGTCGGCCTCGGTGGTGACCCGAGCGACCTCCTGCAGGTCCAGCGAAAAGTCGGAGTGGCGCTGTCCGATGGCCACCCCGGTGCCGGTGATGTGGGCGATGTGGCTGTGCAACCGGTAGGTGGGCTCGAACACCGCCGCCGTTCGACCCGGGCCGCCCACTGCCAGGAGCAGACACTGCAGCACCTCGTTGGAGCCGTTGGCGCAGAAGACCTGCTCCGGGCGGACGCCGTGCAGGTCGGCCAGGGCCCGGCGCAGGTCCCATGCCCGACGGTCGGGATAGCGGTGGAAGGGGGTGGTCCGCACCTCCTCCGCCAAGGCGTCCAGAAATGCCTGGGGCGGCGGCAACGGCGCCTCGTTGGTGTTCAGCCTCACCGCCACGTCGACCTGGGGGGAGTGGTACCCCTCCATGTTCACCAGGTCGGGGCGGAGGGGGACTACGGAGCCCATCGGATACGGACCGACGCGGCGTGGGCGGGGAGGCCCTCGGCCTCGGCCATGGCCTCGACGTGGGGGGCCACCCGGGCCAGGGTGGCCTCGTCCAAGGTGACCACGTGGATGTGCTTGAGGAAGTCGTCGACCCGCAGGGCGCTGGCGAACCGGGCCGAGCCGTAGGTGGGAAGCACGTGATTGGGACCGGCCAGGTAGTCCCCGACGCTCGCCGGGGCATAGGCGCCCGTGAACACGGCCCCGGCGTTGCGGACCATCGGAAGCAGCGCTTCGGGGTCGGCGGTCATCAGCTCGAGGTGCTCGGGGGCGATGGCATTGGCGACCGCCATCGCCTCTTCCGGGCCGTCCACCACCACGGCGTACCCACCTTCCTCGAGGGTGGAGGCGATCTCGGACCGCCGAGGCGACTCCTCCACCATGCGGTCGACTGCTTCGGTGACCGCATCGGCGGCCTTCTCTGACCAGGTCACCAGCCAGGCCAGCCCGTCGGGGCCGTGCTCGGCCTGCACCACCACGTCGATGGCGGCGAAGTCAGCTGGGGTGGTCTCGTCGGCGATCACCACCACCTCTGAGGGCCCGGCGAAGGACGAGGGGATGCCGACCACACCGGCCACCTCGCGTTTGGCCAACGAAACGTAGATGTTGCCGGGCCCGACGATCACGTCGACCGGGCGGATGCTTTCGGTGCCGTAGGCCATGGCCGCGACCGCTTGGGCGCCCCCGACCCGGTAGACCTCGTCGACGCCGGCGAGAGCCGCCGCCGCCAGGGTCGGCAGGGGTACCTTTCCGTCGGGGCCGGGCGGAACGCACAAGACGAGCTCGGCGACGCCCGCCACCCGGGCGGGCACGGCCGTCATGAGGACCGTCGAGGGGTAACAGGCCCGACCGCCGGGGACGTAGAGGCCGGCCCGGGCGACCGGGCGCAACAGCTCCCGTACCACGACACCGTCCTTCTCGTGGCGGGCGTCCTCGGACCGCTGGGTGCGGTGGTAGGCCATGATGTTCGAGCGGGCGGCCTCCATCGCCTCGCGCAGCAGGGGCGACAGGGACGCCAGGGCGGCATCCATCTCGGACTGGGGCACCCGCAGCTCGTCGATGCTCACCTTGTCGAAACGCAGCGTCAGTTCGCGCAGGGCGTCGTCGCCGCCAGCCCTGACGGCGGCGATGATCTCCTTCACCGCTTCGACCGGCGGGTCGGTCACCGCCGCCGGCCGGGGCAGGGATGCAGTCAGATCGCCGGCCCGGCCTCGAAGGTCGAGTCGCTTGAGCATCGGACGGGCCATCGTAGACGGCGGTGTCGGGGCTCCTTCCTGCTTTACCCGGCCGCTGGGCTTCGCCCCATGCCGCCGGGCGCGCCATGATCGGGGGATGGGTGAATCCACGGCCGAGATCTCCTCGCTCGCCACCGGTCTCGAGGAGCTCACCAGACGGGTGACCTCGATTGCCGACCGCTATGCCGCCGCCCATCGCGAGGACGTGGCCGCCGACCTGTACGCCGCCGAGCGCAACCTCACCGCCGCCTGGCGGAGGCTCTCCAAGGTGATGGCCAGCGAGTCCTGACCGGACGCGCACGACGGCGCCTGGTGACAGGCGCCGTCGGCGGAGCGGTCGGGGCGGCGGATCCCACGGCCGCTCTAGTCGGAACCAGGTGGCGGGAACCTGCTTCCGCACCACCTATAACGGCGGCAGCCGGCTCCCTGTTCCTGGCTGGCCGGGGGCGGGGTGCCGCCGGCCCCTACAGCGGGCCCATCAAGTGGCTTTCGCGGCTTTCGTCCGCCGCCGGAGGTGGGCTTGGCCGGGACGCTGAGGCAGGGCAGCCGAGGGGCAGAAATCGCTGAGGATGCATTGCTCGCAGCGGGGCTTGCGGGCCAGGCACACCCGCCGCCCGTGCAAGATGAGCCGGAGGCTGAGAGCGCCCCGCTCGGGCGGGGGCACCATGGCATTGAGCTCGAGCTCCACCGTGACGGGGTCCGAGCTGTCGGTGAGGCCGAGGCGGCGGGCCAGACGACCCACGTGGGTGTCCACGGGCAGGCCGGGCAGCCCCATGGCCACGCTGCGCACCACGTTGGCGGTCTTGCGACCCACGCCGGGCAGAGTGACCAGGTCCTCCATCTCGGATGGAACCTCGCCGCCGAAGCGGTTCTCGAGGGCCTGGGCCATGCCGATCAGGCTGCGGGTCTTGCTCCGGAAGAAACCGGTGGCGTGCACGATCTGTTCGACGTCGGCCGGATCGGCCGCGGCGAGCTCAGCCGGCCCCGGGTAGGCCGCGAAGAGGCGCGGGGTGACCTGGTTGACCCGCTCGTCGGTGGTCTGGGCCGAGAGGATGGTGGCGACGAGGAGCTGGTACGGGCTGTCGTGGCGCAGGGCGCAGAGCTCGGCCGCGCCTCCGGGGTACTCGTCGCCCAGTCGTCGGAGGGTCTCGGCCGCCCGGCCTCGGGCGCTGCGGGGTCGGGCCACGGGCCGACAACTTAGTGACGGCCGGCCTACCCTCCTTCCGGTGCACCGGCTCGAGGTGAAGCGGCAGATGGGGAAGGGAGACATCGCCGCGGTGGCGGAGCTGCTGGAGGTGGCCACCGCCGCCGACCACCATCGGCCCTTGGGTGAGCACCAGTGGCTCGACCTGGTTCAAGGGGGCCGCAAGGGGTTCGCGGGCCTAGTCGCATGGGAGCCCGGGCACGACCATCCGGTCGGTTACGCCCAGGTGACCCGAGGATCGGGCAGCTGGGCCCTCGAGTTCGTCGTCGACCCTCATCACCGAGGCGACAGCACGGTCGCCCTGGACCTCGTGCGCGAGGCCCTGCAGGTCGTGGGCCGCCAGGGCGGGGGTCACGTCCACCTCTGGGTGCCCAAGCCGGGTCCCGAGCACGACCGGATCGCCGCCGAGCTTGGCCTGGTGCGCGGCCGCGAGCTCTACCAGATGCGCCGTCCGCTGCCTATCGAGGGCGACCTCCTGGCCGACGCCGGGCTGGACACTCGGCCTTTCGTGCCCGGCCAGGACGAGCGTCGCTGGTTGGACGTCAACAACCGGGCTTTCTCGTGGCACCCGGAGCAGGGGGGCTGGGATCTCGACACCATCGTCCAACGCGAAGCGGAGGCCTGGTTCGACCCCGAGGGTTTCCTGCTCCACGAAAGGGACGGCCGCCTGGCCGGGTTCTGCTGGACCAAGGTGCACTCCGACGAGGATCCCCCCGTCGGGGAGATCTACGTCATCGCCGTCGACCCCGACTTCAAGGGTCTCGGCTTGGGCCGGGCGCTGGTGCTCGCCGGGCTCAACTGGCTCGGCGCCCGGGGGCTGCGGATCGGCATGCTGTACGTCGACGCCACCAATGAGCCGGCCGTGGGTCTGTACAAGGCGATCGGCTTCGAGGTCGACCACAGCGACCGGGCCTACGTCGCCGATGTAGCTCCTGTCGAGTAGCTCAGCTAACCCCGCCGGCCACGCCGACGAGCGATCCGATCCCGTAGGTGACCCCGGCGGCGACCACCGCCACCAGCACCTGGCGCAGGACGGTTCGGGCCCTCGAGCGCCCCGTGAAGTAGGCCAGGGCCACTCCCACCAGCACCGACAAGGTTGCCGCCAGCACCCCGGACGTGACCACCGCCGGAAGGCCACGGACGAAGAACCACGGCAGCAAAGGGACCGCCGCCCCCAGGGCGAAGGACGTGAAGGACGCGGCCGCCGCCTTTCGAGGGGATCCCAGCTCGCCGGGGTCGATGCCGAGCTCCTCGCGGGCGTGGGTCTCCAGCGCCGTTTCCGGATCGCGCATCATGTGGCTGGCCAGCTCGTCGGCGGCACCCGGCTCCAGGCCCCGCGACTCGTAGATGCGGGCCAACTCGCGCTGTTCGCGGTGAGGGTTGCGGGCCAGCTCGCGACGCTCCATGTCGAGCTCGCGTTCGAGCAGCTCGCTTTGGGCTTGCATCGACACGTACTCCCCCGCCGCCATGGAACAGGCGCCGGCCACCAGGCCGGCCAGTCCGGCCAGGCGCACGATCGCAGAGGACGGGTGGGCCCCGGCGACACCCAGGATCAGCGAGACGTTCGAGACCAGCCCGTCGCTGACACCGAACACCGCGGCGCGGGCCGCCCCGCCGCGGACGTCGCGGTGGTGACGCTCTGCTGCGGGCTCCATCCTGGGGCGATCGGTTAGGAGCGACGACCCCCGCCGGCGGCGCTGGCTCATGGCACCGAAACTACTAACTGACCTGAGGGTGCCGAGCAGTCGGGCCGGCCGCGCCAGCCGGCCGGGTACCCTCCATGGGGTGGCCCGCTACGACCTCGCTCGGGCGGAGCTGGCCCAGGTCCTGGCGGGGGAGCCGCCCTACCGGGTCGGCCAGGTCTGGGACGGCCTCTACCGACAGCACCGCGACCCCGCCGAGCTGACCGTTCTGCCCGTGGTCCTGCGGGCCCGCCTCGGGGAATGCGAGGCCCTGGCGCCGGCGCTTCACCTGGTCCAGCGCCAGACCGCCGACCGGGGGACCACGGTCAAGTGGGTCTGGCGTCTCGGCGACGGAGCCGTCATCGAAACGGTGCTCATGCACTACCCGGACCGGTCCACGGTGTGTGTGTCCACCCAGGCCGGGTGCGCCATGGGCTGCGGCTTCTGCGCCACCGGCCAGGCCGGCTTCAGGCGCAACCTGTCCGTCGGCGAGATCGTGGAACAGGTGGTGATGGCCTGCCGCGAGGCCGAGGGGTCGGAGCGCCGGTTGGGGAATGTGGTGTTCATGGGCATGGGCGAGCCGCTCGCCAACTACCCCCGGGTCTGGTCGGCCATCGAGCGGATCCACGACGACCTGGGCCTGTCCGCCCGCCATCTGACGGTCTCGACCGTCGGGATCATCCCCGGCATCCGGCGGCTGACCGCCGAGGCGCTCCCCGTGAACCTGGCCGTGTCCTTGCACGCGGCCAACGACGAGCTGCGCGACCGCCTGGTGCCGATCAACCGGCGCTATCCCCTGGCCAAGCTGGTTAGGGCGTGCCGGGCATACGTCGACGCCAAGGGGAGGCGGCTCTCGATCGAGTGGGCCCTCATCGAGGGAGTCAACGACCGTCCGACCGACGTGGCGGAGCTGGCGGCGATCGCCGTTCCCCTCGGCGCTCACGTCAATCTCATACCGCTCAACCCCACCCCCGGCTGGCCGACCACGGGGACCCGGCCCCAAGAAGTCCGTCTGTTCCGTGACCGACTGGTCAGTATGGGAGTGAACGCGACCATCCGGCGGAATCGCGGCACCGACATCGACGCGGCCTGCGGACAACTGGCGGCCCGGTCGGGCACACTGGAAGGGTGAGCAACCGCCGCTGGATCAACAACAGCCAGCCCCAGACCCTCCAGATCGCCGTGCTGCTCTTGTACCTGAACGCCGCCTTCCTTGCTCTGACCGGCGGCATCCTGGTGCCCCTCGGCCTGGCGATCATCGTGGGCCAGGCGGCGGGCGCCTTCGGTATCGCCAACGAGCGCAAGTGGGGCTACATCTTGTCGGTGGTCATGGCCTGCCTGCCGCTCGCCCTCCTGCTCGTCGGTGGCCTGCACAGCGTCCTGGGCGTCAGCCTCCTGACCCTGATGTTCGAGGTCGCCTTGGTGGCGCTGCTGGTCCACCCCCACAGCCGCGAGTACCAGAAGATCTGGTTCCACTAGCCGTAGCGGTCCATGACCCTCGACCCGGAGCTTCGGAGCGTCATCGCCGGGATCGAGGAGTGGTTCGGGCGCGACCTCGACCTGTTCCTGAACGGGTGGGATGCTCCAGTCACAGTGGTCGGTGCGGCGGGGACGATGGTCCTCGCCGACCGGGCGCAGGCCGGGGCCATGTTCGGAGCGCTGTTCAGCTCTCTCGCCGAAAAGGGGTTCGAGCGCACAACGGCGGACACGGTCCGGACTCGCAGGCTGGGCGACGACCTCGCCCTGGTCGATGCGGCGTTCACCCGTCGTCGGAGTGACGGGTCAACCCTGGAACGGGTGGGAGCGCTGTACGTGTGCCGGCGGGTCGCCGGCGCCTGGAAGATCGTCGCTCTGATACCCCACCCGCCCGACACGGCCGCGCTGTGAGGTCCCCCGGCTCAACAGCCGTTCCGGCACGACCAGCCGGCGAACGCCAGCAGCACGAGAGCCAGGGCGACAAGGAGGAGGACAATGGCGCCGAGGACGATGCCGGCAGTGGCTAGTCCCTGACCGCGCTCTCCCGTACGTCCGATCCGGTTGAGGGCCAGGATTCCGAGGACGATGGCCGCGATGGACCCGAGCGGCAGTATTGGGAGGGCCAAAGCGGAGACAAAGGACGCGATGGCCAACCGGTTGGTCCGCCGAGGCTGCGAGCTCGGAGTAACTGATGGGGTGGAATCCATCACCTTCGCCCGCGCCAGTCAATTGACCAGTCGCACCGGATCACCCAACGGCAGACTAGTGCTCGGCCTCGGCGCATATCCTCCTGAGGTGCGCGAGGAAGCCTTGGAGGCGAACCGGGCCAACTGGGATGAGCGAACCCCCATCCACCTCGCCTCCCAGTTCTATGACATCGATGGTTGGATCGCCGACGGCCGGGGTCCACGTCATTGGGAGGTAGAGGCGCTGGGCGACGTGGGCGGGCTAAGCCTGCTCCATCTCCAGTGCCACATCGGACTGGACACACTCGCATGGGCCCGGGCCGGGGCCTCGGTCACCGGCCTGGACTTCTCCCCGCGGGCCATCGAAGCAGCCCGCGACATCGCCGGGCGGGCCGGACTCGACCGGTGCTCACGTTTCGTGTGCAGCGACGTCCACCGGGCGGTGGAGGTGCTCGGCGGGGAAACATTCGATGTGGTGTACGTGAGCCTCGGCGCCCTCTGTTGGCTTCCGTCCGCTGATGCTTGGGCCGGGCAGGTCGGCCAACTGGTCCGACCGGGCGGCCGCTTCTATATCCACGACGTACACCCGCTGGCGTGGGCCATGGCCGATGACGAGCTGGAGATCGCCCACACTTACTTCGAGCAGGACGAGCCGTTCGTCGACGACTCAGACGTCACCTACGCCGACGGCGAGGCCCGGCTGACCAGCGTCCGGTCCTACGAGTGGAACCACGGCATCGGTGAGGTGGTCACCGCTCTGATTCGCCACGGCCTCTCCTTGGTGTGGCTCGCCGAACACGACTGGACCGTGTGGCGCCGATGGCCCTTCCTGGAGCCGACTGGTGACGGGCGCTGGCGCCTGCCGGCGGACCGCCCGTCCGTTCCGCTCACCTTCAGCCTTCTCGCCCGGCGCTGACCCGAGGGCTGGGGGGCGGCGGTCCCAGGAACACCAGCACCTGGATCAGATCTCCACCACCCAGGTCGATGCTCAGCGGCCCGAGGTCCTTCCACCCCTCTCGCCGGTACAAGGACACGGCATGGCCCAGATGGGTGAGGACATTCAGGAAAGGCTGCCCACCTGCCGCATGGGCAGCTTCGACCGCGGCGGCGAGAAGTCGACTCCCCAGGCCCTCACCCCGAAAGCCGGGCCGGGTGAACAGGCGGCCCACCGCGACCAGCGCCTCATCGGGCACGGCCGCCACCGACCGGGCGACGGCGAAGGCCGGGTCCTGCCCGCCATCGTGCAGGGCCACATGACCGACGACGAGATCGGGCTCCACCGCCACCCAGGCCCTCAACTCGTAGGGCGGGGCGACGAACCTTCGCGGGTTCCGAGGCCAGTGAGCCGGATACCCGTCGGCGTCGTAGGCCTCCCGCATCATCTCGACGCACTGATCGAGATCGGACGACGACCGGGGTCGCAGGATCATCTTCCCTAACCCGCCCAGGCGACGCCGTGACCCGGGGCGGGGGGGCCGGCAGCAACGCCGTCATCCTCGCACCCTACGGCGGAGCCCGAACCGCGGCTATGCAATTGGAATGGAGCCTCTCCTGCGTTATGTGGACGCCGTCACCATGCCGGTGCCCGATCTGGATTCCGGTTTGGCCTTCTGCCGCGACCGGCTCGGTCATCGTCTGCTCTGGCGCCACGAGGGGGCCGCCGGCCTCGCCTTGCCCGACGCCGAGACCGAGCTGGTCCTCACCGTTCGTCATGCCTACGAACCGAACTGGAAGGTCGCCTCGGCGGACGACGCCACCCGCAAACTGACCTCCCACGGCGCCGAGGTCATCGCCGGCCCCCACGACATCCCCATCGGCCGGCTGGCCGTGGTGCGCGACCCGTTCGGCAACCCATTGGTCGTGCTGGACTCCACCAAGGGCCGCTACCAGGTGGGCGACGACGGCAACCTCCTCGGTGTCCGATGACCGCCGGCGTCAGGAATACTTGACACCAGGGCTACTTCAGGTTATCTTGACGCCGTGACGGAACCGGGCCAGCTCGACTCGCTCACCAGCGTCGACCCGGCCGTCGGGCTCCGGGCGGTGGGCGCCCTCCGTCGCTTGGCGGACAAGCTCGAGGCGCTTCACGTCGAGCGGGCCCGCCAGCTCGGATGGTCCTGGCAGGCGATCGCCGAGACCCTCGGCGTCACCCGTCAGAGCGTCCATCAGAAGCACGGTCAGCCACGCTGAAAGGGGATCGACGATGTTCGAACGACTGGACAAACAAGTGAAGGCGGTGTTGACCGTGTTGCCGCAGGAGGCCGCCGCCAGCGGGGCGACGACGATCGAGCCAGAGCACATGTTGATGGCGCTGGCCTCGGCCCCGAACACCCCGGCGGGCGGATTGCTCGGCCGCCACGGAGTCGGCCGGTCGCAGGTGGTTCAGGCCCTGCAGAAGGCGTCAGCGGGGTTCACGGACGAAGACGAGCAGGCGCTCGCCGCGGTGGGGATCGACCTGGCCGCCATCACCGAGGCCGCCGACCGGACCTTCGGTCAAGGGGCGCTCTCCGGTGCCGGGGTTCGGGCGCCTCGAGGGGGCCCACGTTTCTCCGAAGCCGCCAAGAGCGTCCTGGCCGGAGCCGTTCAAGAGTGCCTTCTCGAACAAGCCAAGACGGTCACAACCCTGCACCTACTGCTCGCCCTGGCGCGGGACTCACGCCTGAGCTCGTCGGCGCTGCTGTCGGGGTGGGGACTCGACTACGACGTCATTCGGCGAGAGTCGAGTCAAGCTGCGTGAGCGCTGAGTGGTTGAGCGACCGGAACAACCGGTCTGCCTGCCTGCCGATGGTCCTCGCCATTGCCGCGTTGGCGGCGCCGCCGACAACAGCCCCGACGCCGAAGGGCAGTGCGGTGCCGACGGCGATCGCCTGTCGCCTCGCTCCGTACTTGGTGACGAAGGACTGAGCGAGCGTTCGGTTCAGTCCCCGCAGGGCCGTCACGGGCACAGCCCTTCCGGCTCTGCGCCCGATGCCCTTGCCGGCGCCGCGGGCGGCCTCGGCCATGACCAGTGCGGCATTGTCGCCGGCGACCAATACCGCCAGGACCCATGCCCGGCGCTCCTCCACCGACGACTCGGTCAGTCCGTGGACGGCGGCGATCGTCAGGATCATGTCGGCCAGACGCACGGTGATCCAACCCAGCTCGGCGGCCGCCACCGCCAGCGACGTGGCGGTGCCCGCTGCCGGCACGGCGGCAACACCCCCGCTCACGCCGCCCACGGCGGCCAGCTCCCGGACGAATGACGCTCTCACCGACCTGACCCTGGCGCCAACGTCCTCCCCCTCGGCCGCCGCCGCCCGCTCCACCGCGGCGCTCCACCGCACGGTGATCGAGCGATTGACGGCGGCCATCAGCACCTCGCCTACTCGCCCTCGGCGTGCGGTCACCTGGCCACCGTACCGACTCCCCCCTCGCAAAAAACTCCTCGACCTACTCGAACGTGTGTTCGTATACTCGGGTGATGACCGTCGCCGCCGCCAAGCCCCGCCTCCTCCCATGACCGGCGAGGAAGTGGAGATCTTCACCACCCCCGACGAGGAGCGGGCCAGATCCTCCCTGGGTCAGGTCTACCTGCTCGGCGCCGTGCCGTACCGGGCCACGCTGGTCGAGCCGGTTACCCGGACCGAGTGGGCGGTAAAGGGAGTGAGACAGGACCCCCATCCTGACCCGTCCGGCCACGGAGGCTGACCAACCAGCTAGCTACAGGAACCTAAAGAGTTTCGTGTAATACCGCGCTGCCGGGGTTCATAGTTGTAGGCCGGCGTGGCGGAGGAAGTTGAGGCAGAGCTGGTGGTCGCTGCCGATGCGGTCGAGGCCGTGGTCGGCGGCGTGTGCGGC
>Ga0209810_1001084_pt1 | contig 45753 bp, 42 predicted proteins | sample Coa_R1_7_FD_187159 | JGI IMG/M metagenome (GOLD analysis project Ga0209810, IMG submission 187159) | Surface soil microbial communities from Centralia Pennsylvania, which are recovering from an underground coalmine fire - Coalmine... | ecosystem: Environmental > Terrestrial > Soil > Unclassified... | reverse complement strand
CGAACCGCTGGTGTTCCAGTTGTCGCGTCAGCGGCAGCGCTGGGTAGCTATGTTCGGAAAGGATAAGCGCTGAAAGCATCTAAGCGCCAAGCCTATCCCAAGATGAGTTCTCCCTGAAGGGTCGTGGCAGACGACCACGTTGATAGGCTCCGGGTGTAAGCACAGTAATGTGTTCAGCTCAGGAGTACTAATAACCCGTTCGGCTTGATCTTTTCCTTTTCTGTCAAACCATCGTTCGCAGCCGCGGACGATGGCGCACAGAGAAGATGAAATGATCTCAAATCAAAACGAAGCCTTAAAGTTCCGTGAATCGTATCAAACGTGAATCAGGAATCGGAAAGCCGATGCAACGATGTAACGAATTACGGATCACGCGTTTTCCTGTATGTAGATGCTAGCGAACCAGAAGGTTCTTTGAGAGTGGAAAAGTTAAAGGTCGAGAAGTTAAAGGATTAAAGAGTTAAGATTTAAGAGCGCGCGCTAAACGCTGACCGTTTTAACTGTTTTGACTTTTCAACCAGTCCCTTCACCAGAAATCTGAGCCGACACGTCGGCCCAGATTTCTGGTGACCATAGCGCAGTGGACCCACCCGTTCCCATTCCGAACACGGAAGTGAAACGCTGCAGCCCCGATGGTAGTACGGCGACAGGCCGTGCGAGAGTAGGACGTCGCCAGAACAGAGCGCCCAGCATGCCATGAGATATGCTGGGCGTTTTGTTTTGGCGTCGCCTACGCGAGCAGAGAATCGAGCCGCGGGGGCGAGCGAGATGGACGGTCAAGCCCGCAAGGGTAGCGGGCGAGCGAACGGGAGCTCGCGAGTCAATAGGACGTTGCCAGAATTGCGGCCCGGCATGTTGACAAGAACGTGCCGGGCCTTTCGTTTGCAGGGCTGTTTGCGCCGCCTCGCGCGGCCCGGCGATCGTTCGACATTATGAACAACCAGCACTCCGAGGCCCCGCTCGCCCAAAAAGCGCACAAGCGCGCGTTCAAATCCGGCTTTGTGGCGCTGGCGGGTCGTCCCAACGCCGGCAAGAGCACATTACTCAATGCCATGGTCGGCACCAAGATTGCCATTGTCAGTCCGCGACCGCAGACTACCCGGTTCAACATCCACGGCGCCATACATCGTCGCGACGGCCAGGCCGTGCTTGTTGACACGCCGGGATTGTTCCTGCGCGCCGGCAGCCGCCTGGTGGACGTCGTAAATCAACGCCTGAGCGAGGCGGTCGAAGACATCGACCTCGTCGTCCACGTCGTCGATCCCACACGTCCGACCGGCCCTGAAGAGAAGGCCGTGGAGCGAATTGTCGAGCGCGTGCCCCGCGCAAAGATTCTGGTGATTAACAAAGCCGACCTACCGGATCGACCGTTTCTGCAAGAATACTACTCTCACGCCTCAGCCTACGACGCCGCCTTTGAAATCTCCGCGCTGACTGGCAAAGGCGTCCCTGCGCTGGTCGATGAAATTTTCAGTCGCCTCCCCCCGGGCGAGCCGATTTTTCCCGAATATCAGGTTACCGATCAGAGCAACGAACAATGGGTTGCGGAGCTGATCCGCGAAAAAGTATTTTTGCACACGAGTCAGGAGGTTCCCTACACCACAACCGTCGAAGTCGAACAAATCGCCGATCGCCCGGCGCGCCGCCCGGGTTCGCCGCCGGTTCTCTACGTTAAAGCCAACATCGTGACTCTGAGCGATCGCTACAAACCGATGCTCATCGGTACGGGCGGAAGCAGGCTGCGCCAAATCGGCGAAGCAGCCCGCCGCGAACTCGAAGTGGCGATGAACCGCAAAGTGTTCCTCGATCTCCAGGTGAAAGTGGACAAACACTGGATGGAACGTTTCGCCTGACTTCGGGTAACTATCACTACCGGACGCCGCCGCATCCCGCCATCACGCCAGTGATGCGTGCAACCGAGTGGGCTGATATTCATTATATGTTGCGATGCGCCGCAGCAACGAATGCGCTGCGAAAGCCGGCGCGGCAAACGCCGGGCAAGTGCCGATAACTCTCTCTTGTTTTGGCGAGCTCCCAACGCTGTTGCACCACAAAAACCATCGAAACAGGAGCCACCAGAGTGGCCAACCGTCTTTGTCGCTTCGTTGCAGAGCTGTAGCCGGGGTCGACGACCCCGGCTACAAAACGCAAGCCGCGATTGACCTACCGATTGCTTGCCACCTTCGGTGCCGGCTTCTGCATCTCCAGTTGCGCGCTCACCCTTTGGATCTGCGCTGCTTGCTCTTTCAACTGGCGCGGTGAGCAGTTCCATTCCTTTCTGTTGCTGGGCCACGAGTTAAAAGCCACCGGCAACGGTCGCTTCCTGTTTCTCGATCCGACTCTGTTGCTCCTGCATTTGTTGAGCCTGTTGCTCGACTTTCTTGTGTTCCTTGAGAAACTCGTTGAGCAACATGGCGTTGACCTGATCGTAGTGCACGGCTTCAGGCTGACCTTTGGCGCAGCTCCGAAAGCGCCTGCTCGCGAATCCTTTCGGAGCCTGTTCGCGAACCCTTTCGGAGCCTGCTCGCGAACCCGTTCGGAGTTCGCAAGGAAGCCGCCGTGGCTACGTCAGCTGTAGCCGGGGTCGCCGACCCCGGCCCGCTCTGTCGAAGATCAAAACCCCAGTCTCGCCAGCTGTAGCCGGGATCGGTGATCCCGGCTCGGAGGCTAAGATTTTTTGGAGACCGGGGTCACCGACCCCGGCTACAAAGCGCAAGCCGCGCCTGACCTGCCGATTATTTACCACCCTGGTCGTCGGCTTCTGAATCTCGAGTGGTGCGCTCACTTTCTGGATCTGGGCAGCCTGCTCCTTGAGCTGTGCGGTGGCTGTGGGGAGTCGATTTGCATCCCCGTAATCTGCGGTAAGCTTTCGTTATGCTAACGAGTCAAAAAGTCATCGACGCCATCAACGAGCAAATCGGGTACGAGTTTAGTGCTTCGCTACAGTATTACGCCATTGGCGCGCATTTTGCCGCGGAAGCGCTGCCGCAATTATCGCAGCATTTTTTCAAACAGGCTGAGGAAGAGAAGGGGCACGCCCTGCGGTTTATCAAATACGTCGTGGACGCCGGTGGACGGGTGGTGATTCCGGCGATCAACGCGCCTCAATCCAACTTCAAGACGGCACGCGACGCGGTGAAGTTGTCCCTGGATCAGGAGATACATGTGACCAACCAGATCAATGGCCTGGTGGAGCTGGCGCGGATAGAGAACGATTATATTACGATCAACTTTTTGCAGTGGTTCCTGACAGAGCAGCTCGAAGAAGTGTCGTCCATGGATAATCTGCTCAAGATCGTGGACCGCGCAGGCGACGACCTTTTGCAAGCCGACGAGTACCTGGCGCGCGTAGGCGTGAAAGCCATGCCGGAACCGCCCGCAGAATAACCTTCACCGGGGCGGCGAATAAAACGGTTGCTCGCTGCGAAGCTCGCGAAATTTCTGAAATTTAAGGATCATTTTTCGCGATCCCGTCGAAGAAATCGCCGGGCCACTCGGCGCCGCCCGGGGCGATCCAAACCAGTTACGTCGCGTCGCCTGGCCGCCGATTTTGCGTGTCGGGATCAAAGGCCGCCCCCAGTCGGATCACGAATGAAAGAATCGACGCCGTGTCCGCAGGCAAAAAGGCGCACTGAGAACTTGCGCCGCCGCCGAGTCTGTCAAATTTGGTTTTTCATATGAAAAAGAAACTCTTAACAAGCGCAATTGTTGCTGGCTGTATGTTGAGCAGCGCAGCATTTGGACAAACGCTCACGATTGCGGGCACCGTATGCTCGTGCTCGGCCACGGAACTCACCGTGCAGGAAGGGTCGCGCTACTGGACAATCAAGCGCACGCCGACTACCACCGTAACGGGCACCTGTTCGGTCGGTCAGACCGTGAATGTCCAGTGCAAGTCACTGGACGCGCAGAGAAAAGAAGGTTCGTGCTCCGGCGGGACAACACAGGCCGCCGCGTCAGGTGCCCACTAGGCTCGCCTGGAACTCCTGAGCGGCGGCGCCCTTTTTGTGGCGGACCGTGGCTCGCAGGCCCTGAGGCGTCGCTGGCAGACATAGCCGGCGCGCAGGTATTCAAGTTGCCCAAAAACCTTGAATACAATGCGGGGAAGGCAGTCTAATCGGAGGCATGAAAACCAAAACAGCACTTAGTTTATTGGCAGCGGCGAGCCTTGCGCTCAGCGGCGCTGCTTTCGCCGCGGGAGCCAAGACCTATCAGGTAACGGGGCCGGTTCTGGAAGTCACCGATTCGATGATTGCGGTCCAGAAGGGTAAGGATCGCTGGGAAATCAATCGGGACGCCAACACCAAGGTCACCGGCGACCTTAAGGTTGGCGAGAAGGTAACCATCACTTACACGATGACCGCTACGGACGTGGAAGTGAAACCCGGCAAGGCGGCAAAGAAAGAAGCCAAGCCAGGGGCATCGCCAAAAAAATAACCAGAAACAAACCGACTCAAATCGCCGGGTGCTTCAATGCATCCGGCGATTTTTTTCGCCAGGAGCGTACCGGTCCGGACCACGCCACTGTTCCCTACCTTCGCCGGCCGCCCAGAATTCCCCCAAAAAGCCCGCGCGCGATTTGGCGTCCGATTTGGCTGCTTGCCGCGCGCATGGCGCTCTTTGCCAGAGACGCAGCCAGCGAATCGTACCGTCCGCCGCGCGGGCCGATTGTCGGTTGAAAAGCTTCTTTGACTGTTCCCAGCGCTTCGCTGAGCAACGAAGGCTTTGCGGCTTCAGCCGACGCAGCCGTTTCACCCAGAGGCGGCGCCCCGGCGCTTTCTGTTTTATTTCCTGCTCTGGCCTGCAGTTTTTCATAAGCCGATTCGCGATCGATCCCCCTCTCGTAATGGCCGGCCAGAATAGAGGAATCCATGATCTGCCTGCGTTGCTCAGGTGTGATGGCTCCCACCTGGCTGCGGGGCGGGACGATCCTTGCGCGTTCGACAATTTGCGGGCTGCCGTTCTCATCCAGCATCGACACCAGCGCCTCGCCGACGGCCAGTTCGGTCAACACAGTTTCGGTGTTCAGCTTCGGGTTTTGCCGGAATGTTGCCGCAGCGGCCCTCACCGTCTTCTGGTCGCGCGGGGTAAACGCGCGCAGGGCGTGCTGCACGCGATTGCCCAGTTGCCCAAGAACAACATCGGGAATATCGAGCGGGTTTTGACTGACGAAATAGACACCCACGCCCTTGGATCGGATCAGCCGCACCATTTGTTCGATCTTCTGTTGAACGGCCGGCGCGATGTCGGCAAAGAGCAGGTGCGCTTCATCGAAAAAGAAAACGAGCTTTGGCTTTTCCGGATCGCCGATTTCCGGCAGATTCTCAAAAAGCTCCGAGAGCATCCACAGCAGAAACGTGGCGTAAACCTTTGGCGATTTTTGCATCAGCCGGTCGGCAGCGAGGATGTTGACGACGCCGCGGCCGTTCTGAGTTTGGATTAAATCGTCGAGGTTGAGCGCTGGCTCACCGAAAAATTTGTCGCCGCCCTGCGATTCGAGCGTCAACAGATTGCGCTGGATCGCGCCGGCGCTGGCGGCGGAAATATTGCCATATTGTGTTTTAAATTGGTCGGCGTTGTCGGCCACGTATTGCAGCATCGAACGCAGGTCTTTCAGATCGAGGAGCAGCAGGCCATTTTCATCCGCGATTCTAAACACGATGTTGAGCACGCCGGCCTGCGTCTCGTTCAAATCGAGCAGGCGTCCCAGCAGCAGCGGACCCATCTCCGAGACAGTGGCGCGCACGGGATGCCCCTGCTCGCCGAACACGTCCCAAAACACAACCGGACATGCTTCGCCTTTGAAATCAGAAATGCCAAGCTCCTTTGCCCTGCTGACGATTCTCGGGTTGGTTGCGCCCGGCTGACTTAGCCCAGCCAGATCGCCCTTGACGTCGGCCATAAAGACCGGCACACCCCGGGCGCTGAAGCTTTCCGCTAGTGTCTGCAGGGTCACTGTTTTGCCCGTGCCAGTGGCTCCGGCGATCAGTCCGTGGCGGTTTGCCATTTTCGGCAGCAAAAAGATCGGCCTCTTTGATTGAGCAATGAAGATCGGGTCCGCAATCATGTGCAACATCGATTCTCGCCAACGGCCGGAGATTTGTCCAGCCGGCGGCACCCCCTGCAAAGCGCGTCAGGCCGCAATGCTCAATACAGATACGGTTTGGTGAGCGAAAAGGCGTTCCTGATCACTTCGACGCGCGGCTTCTCGTTGCCTGCCATGATCACTTCCACCACATCGAAGCGAAAAAGGATGTCGGGGTTATCGAGCATGCGCAGCCAGGCCAGCGCGCCCCGCGAAATGCGTTTTCGTTTTTCTCTGTCAACCGCCTCGATGGGACGGCCGAAATTTTCGCCGCTACGCGTTTTCACTTCCACAAACACCAGCGTGTCGGCGTCGCGGCAAACGATGTCGATCTCGCCGCCGGTGCGACCTTGGAAATTACGATAGAGAATTTTGTATCCGTTACGGCGCAGGAATCGGCAGGCCAGTTTTTCCCCGCGCGCCCCGCGCCGGAGATGCGCAGAAGAGCCCTTCGAGCGCCAGAAGCGGTTGCGCCACTGGTTCGAAAGACCGGCGATGGATCGGACAAGGTCCAAACTCATGGAGTCTCAACAGGTGCAGCTCGGTGCAGTAACCCTTGTGCTGGCTGAATAAATATTGCGGAAACTGGGCGCAAAAGTCACGCATGATCCTGTCGCGCGTCACCTTGGCGATCACGCTGGCGGCGGCAATGCTGAGGCTGAGACAATCGCCGTCAACTATCGGCGTCTGCGGAAAGGGAAAGGGCACCACCGGCAAACCGTCGATCAACACATGATCAGGCGGAGTGCCCAGCGCTTCCACGGCTGCCCGCATGGCGCGATGGCTGGCGCGCAGAATGTTGATGCGATCGATCTCCAGCGAATCAACAATGCCCACCGCCCACTGCAGCTCGGGGTTGGACGTCAGTTCCTCATAAATTTGCTCCCGCAGATCAGGCGCGAGCTGTTTGGAATCGTTCAGCCGGCGATGACGGAAATTTTCCGGCAAAATTACAGCCGCAGCGACGACCGGGCCGGCCAAGGCTCCGCGGCCGGCTTCGTCAATCCCGGCAATGCGCGCGACCCCGGCGGCGCGCAGTTTCTTTTCGTAGCGAAATCCGCAACGGCGGCGCATGCCGCACCGTAGCCAAAATTTTGGGCGCTGAGAAGCAATCTCAGCGAGAAATTTTCACTGCCGGGCTTTCGCGTTTTATTCTTATTCGCGCACCGCAGTCGCTTCCTTCCCCTTGCGGCTGCGCAGATAATTCAATCGGGCACGACGGGCGCGGCCGTGTTGTTCCACTTCGATCCTGGCGATGCGCGGGGAATGCAGCGGAAAAACGCGTTCCACACCTTCACCATAGGAAATGCGCCGCACGGTGAATGTTTCGTTCAACCCGCGGCCCCGCCGACCGATTACGATGCCGGCAAAGATCTGGATTCGCTCCTTGTCGCCTTCCACGACGCGGGTGTGAACGCGGACACTGTCGCCCACGGAAAACGGCGCGACGTCGCTTTTCAGCTGTTCTTTTTCTAAGGCGTCAATGATCCGATTCATAAGGCTCGCGGCCGGCGCGCCCGGCTGCGGGCGCACACTTTCATTCGAAGAGATCGGTTTTGCAACCGAATTCGCTCTTCGCGCGGGGAGTGGCTCAAATTAATCTGTGAAAATCTGCGAAACCTGTGGCTAAATTTCCAGTTGCCGCGCCCGTAGCTCAACTGGATAGAGCGTTGGCCTCCGGAGCCAAAGGTTGTGGGTTCGACCCCCGCCGGGCGCATTTGCCGGAGCGGTTGTTTGCAATCCGCTTGGCGAGGTTTCCTCTATCTCAACGCTTCCAGCCTGTTGAGCAGATCTTTTTTGCTGGTCACACCAGTCACTTGATCGCGAAGCTGGCCATTCTTGAAAAACAGAAGAGCCGGAATAGCGTGAATGTTGTACTTAAACGACAGGCTCTGATTTTCGTCCACGTTCACCTTTGCGATTTTGACCGCGCCCGCTTTTTCGCGAGCGATCTCCTCCAGCACGGGTGCGATCATCTTGCACGGGCCGCACCATTCCGCCCAGAAATCGACGATCACCGGTTTGTCGTCCTGGGCGATTTCGCGGTCAAAATTCGATTCGTTCAGATTAATGACGGCTGAGTCTTCCATGGTTTCAGGAAAAATAGATCCAAATTTGAATAATCAAAATAAGAGCAGCGCCGCCGAGCACAACCCATAAAAGCGGCATGTCTTTCCCAACCACTGGCGCTACGGCGATTGCCGCTCTCTCCAAACCAGGAGCGGGTGCAGCCAGAAGCGGTTGAGTCTTTTTCATCTGTGCCGCGGAGATTTCCGGCAACAGCGGCCCCGGCGCCGGCGGGATGCGCACGGTCTCTTTCCTGGGCCCGGCGGATGGCAAATCCGGCGCGGGATCCACCGACAACATCGGCGAAACTACTGGTTCATCGGCAGACGCAAGAGAATTCGGAGCGACCATTTCCTCCGGCGGCGGGCCGGGCGGTGGGTGGATGTTCGCCGGGAGCCGCAACGTGTCGCCTCGGTTCGCATTGCTTTCCGGTGACCGGACTGGCTTCACGGTTTGCACGTCAATGCGAGTTGTCTCCTTTTTCGGTTCGTTCGCGCCAGTCATTTCAGACAAAAGCGATTATCTGCGAAAAGCGCGTCCTTGTCACGCTCTGGATTTTCATTGCAGCAAAAGAGGATAGTTGCCGTTGGAATGCCCAGGCCCGTCAAGCAAGCAGATCGTAACCACGGCTGCCGGTAATTTTACGAATAACAAATTCGCCAACCGGAACGGCTTTTGACAAAATAACGCGGCAATCGACGTCCGGAGCGTCCGCTTCCGTGCGTGCGATGTGAGGTTGATCTGCCAGAAGCTTTAGTTCGCGGCCCACTTGTCGGCGCGCCTTTTCGCGCGCGATCTGTTGCTGAATCATCATCGTCGCGCGGTAACGAGCATTTTTGATCTTCTCCGGCACCTGCCCCGGCATCTTGGCCGCGCGCGAGCCTTCCTCCTGTGAATACTTGAATACCCCCAGTCGTTCAAACCGGGTCCGTCGAATAAACTCAAGCAGAGTTTCAAACTCGGCGTCCGTCTCTCCCGGGAACCCGACGATGAACGTTGTTCGCAAAGTCACGCCCGGGATCCCGGCGCGCAGATTTTGAATCAAATTCTCAATGTCTTCCCGCGACGTTTCGCGGCGCATCCGGCTCAGCATCGCATCGTCGATATGCTGCAGCGGTATGTCGATGTAGCGGGCGACCTTGTCGCATTCCGCAATCGTTTCAATCAACTCGTGGCTCCAGTGCGCGGGATGAGTGTAAAGAAGCCGCACCCAGAATTCGCCGTCGATTTTTTGGATTTGGCGCAGCAGCGCAGCCAACGTAGGCCCGCGAGACGAATCGATCGGCTGGCGCGGCCCAGCTTTTGCCGGCCACAGATCCATCCCGTAATAGGTGGTATCTTGACTGATCAAATTAATTTCGCGCACGCCTTCGGCCACCAGAGCGCGAATCTCCCCCAGCACTGAGTCCGGTTGCCGGCTTCGATGTTTTCCCCGCATCTGTGGGATCACGCAAAAGCTGCAGGGATGGTTGCAGCCCTCGGCGATTTTCACATAGGCGAAGTGCGCGGGGGTCAGGCGGAAGCGCGGCGTATCGTAATCGGGAATGTATGTCGGGCGCGGTGAAACAAAGCTGTAGCCGGCATCGGTGATGCCGGTTGCGGTGATGTTGAACTCGCGGCGACCGGGGTCGCCGACCCCGGCCACAACTTCCTCAATGATCTCCCCAAGCTGCGCGACCTGATCCAGCCCAATAAACGCGTCCACTTCGGGTAACTCCCGTCGCAGCTCGTGCGCGAATCTTTGCGACATGCAACCGCTTACGATCAGTTTCTGATCGGGACGCCCATCTAAGATGCGCTGCTGATGCGCTTGCAGGATTGCTTCAATTGATTCTTCCTTGGCCGAGTCGATGAAAGCGCAGGTGTTGACGACAATCACGTCGGCATCCTGGGGGTCGGCCGTGATTTCCATGCCTCGAGATAGAACGCTGCCCAGCATGATCTCGGAATCGACAAGATTTTTCGCGCAGCCGAGGCTAATCATGCCCACTCTAAGAGGGCGGTGCGGCCGAGGGTTCTCATCAAGGCCGGGAGTGGCGCGGTTTGCGGCCCTCGACGCTCCCATTGGAGATTGCGAATCCACAAAGGACGCTAATTGACTGTTACGTCTTCGTCGCCCTCCTCGAGCGCCTGCCCATTTTTCGTAATCTTAACAGCGTCGGGGTCCAGCACCCGAATGGAAACATGCTTACCCCGAAATTCAACCGGTCCGTCAGCTGGAGAGACCCAGCGTTCGAAAGCAGGCTTTCCATTGTCATTATCCAGCGTCACTCGCACGTAAGTGCGTTTGAGCGGTCGGATGGCGATGCGATTTTGTTCCCCGGCTTCCGGTGCCGGCGATGAAGTCGCGCGCTGCTCCTGCGCTTTCTCCAGATCCTCGCGAGTCACCGGCTTGGCCCGGCGCACTTCCGGTTCAGCCGAAGAGGAAGTAACGGCGATAGCCTTTCGAGTCTCAAGTGGCGCCGGCGTCTCGGCGGGCGCGGCCGACGGTTCAGTCGATGGGGCGGCAGCAACCGCGGAATTCGGCGAGAGCTGCGGCTGGACCGAAGCCGCCAGGGGCGCAGCGGTATCCGCCGGCGCGGCGGACACCGGTGCAGTCGGCGCAAGCCGCTTCACGTTAAGGAGCAATTTCATCGCCGAAAAACCAATTACCAAAATCACGATGCCAAAGAGGAGCGGCATCGGAGAGATACGATCGCGGCCGGCGGCAGGAGCGCGGCGACGCACCACCGGCGCGCTGCGCAATCGGGGCTGCGAATTCTCCTGAAGGTACGAATAACCATCAACGGTGACCCGCTCGGAATCCTCAAACGCGTCCAGATACGGGGTGACATCGACATCGAGAAATTTCCCGTAAATCTGGAGGAACCCTTTGGCGTAGGCGAGGCTGGGAAACTGCGAAAAATCATCCGCCTCGATTTCGGCGAGGCGTTGAGGGCGAATTTTTGTGATCCGAGCCGCTTCGTCCAGCGTCAGGTTCCTGGCGCGCCGCGCTTCCTGAAACTTTTTACCTAGCCCTTCTATCGTCATGGAACCAACGGCCCGTTAAACGGCAGCATCGAGATCGACCAGGATCTCGCGTGGCTTGGCGCCTTCGCCAGGGCCTAAAATACCGCGCTGCTCCAGAATATCAACGATGCGCGCCGCGCGCGTGTAACCCAGCCGCAGGCGCCGCTGAAGCAGTGAAGTGGACGCGCGTTTTTCTTGGCGAATGATCTCCAGACATTTCTCCACGAGTTCCTCATCTTCTTCGGTGACTTCCTCCTCCGGCGCTGTGGCGGACTGAAGTTTCTCGTGCATGGTTGCGTCAAAAGTGGGGGCTCCCTGGGCGGAGACGAAATCCACCAGCCGATGAATTTCATCGTCGGTTACGAGCACTCCTTGCGCGCGGATCAGACGCGAGGCACTCGGCGGCAGATAGAGCATGTCGCCCTGCCCGAGCAAACGTTCCGCGCCGTTCTCATCCAAGATGACGCGGCTGTCGATTTTGGAGGCCACCTGGAACGCGATGCGGCTGGGAATATTGGCTTTGATCACGCCCGTGACCACGTCGGCGCGCGGAGTTTGGGTTGCCACGATCACATGAATGCCCGCCGCGCGCGCCATCTGGGTGATGCGGGCGATGGCCGTCTCAACGTCTGCCGGCGCAGTCTGCATCAGGTCGGCCAACTCGTCGATGATCACGACCACATAGGGCATTTTCTCGGGAATTTGCAGATCCTCTTCGCGCGAATCTTTTGGCTCAAGCGCAGAACGCGCTCCAGCCGGCCCTCCTTCGCCGGGACTGCGCGTAATATCGGGATCCTCTTCCCTCTCGGGATCTCTCCGCGGTTTTGGCCGGCCATTAAACCCGACAATGTTTCGAGCGCCTACGCGCGCGAATATTTTGTAACGCCGCTCCATTTCATCAATCAGCCAGCGCAGCGCCAGCAAGACCTTTTTCGGATCGGTCACAATTGGGAAGGCCAGATGCGGCAGCGAACTGTAGGCCTGCAGCTCGACCATTTTGGGATCAATAATCACAAACCGGAGTTCTTCCGGCGTGAAACGGAAAAGCATGCTGGCAATGAGCGCATTGATGCAAACGCTTTTGCCGCTGCCGGTGGTCCCAGCTACCAGCAAATGGGGCATTTGCGCCAGGTCGGCTATAATCGTTTTGCCGTAAACGTCCTTGCCCAGCGCCAACGGAATGCGCGCGTGAGCCTTTGCCTCCTCCCAATCGGGCGATTCAAGCAATTCGCGCAGTTTGACGGTCACCTTGCGCGTATTCGCCAGCTCGATTCCCACGGTGTCTTTCCCGGGAATGGGCGCCAGAATGTTAATTCGCTCGGCGCGCGTGGCCCGGGCAAGATCGCGCTCCAGGCTCACAATCTTGTCCACCCGCACGCCCTTGGCCGGATAAACTTCGTAGCGGGTAATGGTGGGGCCTTTTGTAATGTCGCCCGGGGCGACTGCGATTCCAAACTGCCCGAGAGTTTCAATCAAAATTCTCTGAACGTCTTCCAGCTCGGCGGGATCGGTAGTTCCCCGACCTTCGAGGCTGTGTGCGTCGAGCAAATCGACGCCCGGCAGCGCGTAGTTTTCCGGCGTCCAGGCGCGCATGGCAACGCTGGGTTTCGCTTTCGCTCCGCCGCCGCGCAGATCGGCAAGAGAAGGTTTTCGAGCGGACACCATCGCTTCGCTGGGCAAGGCGGTGGTATCGACCACTTTTGGTTTCGGCAGATTTGCCAGTTCTTCGGGCGGAATCAGCGCACCGTCGGATTCAGACGGCGGCAGCCCCTTCTTCTTCAACTGTCTTTCGAGCCGGCGCCGCTGCTTGGCGAGTTGTTTTTCGCTGATTTCCAGTTTTCCTTTCAGATCGGATTTGCGCAGCTTGCGGCGCAATCGCCATTCGGAAACTCTGGCCGCGATGCGCCGCATGAGAGCGACGGCTTCGCGAACAAGGTGGATGGGGCGCACTCCCGTGACCAAGATCAAAGTAGTAACATAAATGCCCAGCAACAATATCAGCGACCCTACGGGCCCAAGAGCCGCGCGGAGCAGCCCGCGATGTTCGTCGGACAGACGGTAACCGACCCAGCCGCCCGGGCCTTGGATGTTGAACGCCGCGTGCCAGCCGCGCAGATGATACGGCTGCACGTGCAACAAACAGGCGCCTGATACGATGAACAGGACAATCCAGGCAAGTCGCCGGGTCACCTGCAACCCGGGGTAAAAAAGTTTCGCCACCCCAAAACCCAAGAGAATCGCCGCCAGCAAATATGCAGCCGCCCCGATAAACCAATAGCAGACTCCTGCGACAATGGCTCCCACCGGACCGATGAAATTTTGCGCAGGATGATTGGCAGGCGAGTACTGACTAAACCAGACCCACGAGGGGACATCCCTGGGCGTGTACGAGATGAGCGCGAAAAAAAGCAGGGTGCCGCAAAAGAGCATGGCCAGAGCGAACACCTCGTTCCAGGCGCTGTATTTGTCTGTGCGGCTCACCGCGTCTGATAGTAATACGACCGCCGCGCGTTTCAATCTTTTGTAGCACTATCGCGCTGCCCGGATGCGCCGCCGCGCTTTGGTCTTGCGCTCGGCCAGAGAGGCTGATAACTGTCCCAGCGCATGATGAAGTTATCCGTGCGGCAGGTGGCAATGGCGGTCGCGGCCGGCGCGCTCCTGTTCGGCGTCTCGTGCCAGGAACGTCCTCTGGGTCAAATGCCTGAAGTGCAGCGCGAACAGCCCGACCCAGCGAAACTGTGGACTGACTCAGAAAAGAGGGAGCCGGGCCAGTCTTCTCCTGCGCCGGTCGAAATGTCGCCTCAGACGAGGTAGGGGGAAAGAGACGTCGTGAACAAGCCCAGACACAAATATCTCACTGCTCCGCCCAACATCAGCACGATGCCTCCGGGTGTGCCGTACATCATCGGCAACGAAGCGGCGGAACGGTTTTCCTATTACGGGATGAAATCGGTGCTGACGGTGTTCATGGCGCACTACATTTTGAACCAGTCGGGCGTGCTGACTCCGATGAGCCCCAACGAAGCCTACATGTACACGCATTATTTTGTGATGGGCGTGTATGCGTTGCCGGTGCTGGGCGCCATTTTGGCCGACGGTTTGCTGGGAAAATACTGGACCATCCTTTCGCTCTCAATCGCCTACTGCTTTGGCAATCTCACCCTGGCGTGCATGGCCACCTCGTGGGGAATCGCCATTGGCCAGCGCACGATGCTCGCCATTGGGTTGACATTGATCTGCCTGGGTGCCGGCGGAATCAAGCCGTGTGTCTCAGCCAACGTGGGCGATCAGTTTGGCGAATCCAACAAGCATTTGCTTTCGAAGATGTTTGGCTGGTTCTATTTTTCGATCAACGCCGGTTCATTCATCTCGTCCATTCTCTGCCCGTGGCTGCTGGCGAACCCCAAGTATGGGCCGGGATGGGCTTTTGGTATCCCGGGGATCGCCATGGTGATTGCCACGCTGTTTTTCTGGGGCGGTCGCAACAAGATGGTGCACGTCCCGCCGGGCGGCCTCGGCTACTTGCGGGAAACCTTCAGCAAGGAAGGACTGCTGACTCTGGCCCGGATCGCCATGGTTTACGTGTTTATCCTGGTTTTCTGGGCGCTCTGGGGAATGAGCAACGGAGTGGAATGGACGCTGCAGGCTGAAAAGATGAACCTTCACTGGCTGGGCATGAATTTAATCGCGGCCCAGGTGCAGACGGCCAACCCGATTTTGATCCTGCTTTTCATTCCTCTGGTTAACTATGTGATCTACCCGGCAATCGACAAGATTTTTCCGCTCACGCCGCTGCGAAAAATCGGGATCGGCCTGTTTCTGACCGGTCTTTCCTTTGTGGTGATTCTTTGGATCCAGAGCCAGATCGATCTGGGATTGAAACCGAGCATCAACTGGCAGCTGCTTGCTTACGCCATCCTCACTCTGGGTGAAGCAATGGTCTCCATCACTGGTCTGGAATTTTCGTACACACAGGCGCCCAACACCATGAAAAGTTCAGTGATGGCTTTGTGGCTTCTTACCGTGGCGGCCGGCGAAGGCTTTGTCGGTTTGTTCAATGGCTGGGTGTTAAATCCCGACGGCACCCGCAAACTGAACGACTACCAGTATTTCATGTTCTTCACGCTTTTAATGTTTGCGGCGGCAATCGTTTTTGTCGTGGTCGCCTGTTTTTACAAGGGTCGCACTTATCTGCAGACTCAGCAGCCCACGCCGGACGAAATTGCCACCGAGCCGATCCTTCATGGCGGCACACCGAGCTAGTCTTCCGTGAACCGATGAAAATCAGCGCCGCGACTGCATTCGCCTTGTTGTTGCCCTTGCTCAGCCTCTTTGCCACTCCTCAGGATGACGCCTTCGAAAAAATCGCGCATGATTACATAGAACAATACCTGCAGGCCAACCCCGAAGAAGCCACCGAGCTGGGCGATCATCGCTTTGACGGCGAACTCACCGATTACTCCGCCAATGCCCGGACGCGGGACCTTGCAACTCAAAAGGAATTCCGCAACAGGCTCAACACCATCGATGGCTCGCAACTGACCGGCGCCAACCATGTCGATTTTCGGATCCTCAAGGAGAACATCGATTACCAAATTTTCCGCGCTGAAGAATTAAAGGAACCGGAGTGGAACCCGCTCATTTACATGCAAAGCCTGGCGAACAGCCTTTATCTGCTGGTGGCGCGCGATTTTGCGCCTGCGGAAAAACGAATCCCGAATCTTCGCAAGCGGATGGAGAAAATTCCAAAAGTGATTGAGCAGGCCAGGGCCAACCTGCAGCATCCGCCCCGCGTCCACACGGAAACGGCCATCGAGCAAACCCAGGGCGCGATCAATCTGGTGCGCCACGGACTGGCGCCGCTGCTCGATCAGGTGCCGCCGCTGAAAAAAGAAATCGCCGCACTGCAGGAAAAAACCGCTCTCGCCCTCGAGGATTATAAAAAATGGCTCCAAAACGACCTGTTGCCCCGTTCGGATGGCAATTTCCGTCTCGGCCCGGAAAAGTACCGGAAAAAGCTGCGGTTCGCGCTCGCTTCCGATCTGTCAATGGAAGAAATCATGAAGCGCGCCAGAGCGGATTTGCAGCAGACGCAGGCCGCCATCTACGAAACCGCGCTGCCCCTGTACAAAAAATATTTCCCCAACGCCGATTCAAAAACGCTGAGCGACCGACATCAAGTCACGGCGGCCGTGCTCGACAAGCTTGCCCAACGGCATCCCAACGACGCCACCGTGGTCGATTACGCGAAGAAGGTCGTCGCCGAAGCGACGGCATTTGTTCGACAACAGGACTTGGTCACCATTCCCGCGGTGCCGCTGGACGTGATCGTGATGCCGGAATTTAAACGCGGCGTGGCCATCGCCTACTGCGATGCGCCGGGACCGCTGGATAAAACCGGCAAAACGTTTTTCGCCGTGGCGCCGACACCGGCGGACTGGTCCAAGGAAAGAAAAGAATCCTTCTTTCGCGAATACAACAACTATATGATCCGCGACCTGACTGTGCACGAAGCGATGCCTGGGCATTTTCTGCAACTCGCCCACTCCAACCAATTCCGGGCGCCGACTCTGGTGCGCGCCATTTTCCAAAGCGGACCGTTCATAGAAGGCTGGGCGGTTTACTGCGAGCAAATGATGGCTGAGCAAGGCTACGGCGGACCAGAAGTGAAAATGCAGCAGTTGAAGATGCGCCTGCGAGCCATCTGCAACGCCATTCTTGATCAAAGCATCCACGCCGGGGACATGACCGAAAAGGAAGCGCTGGATCTGATGATGAAGGAAGGCTACCAGCAGGAAGGCGAAGCGGTGGCGAAATGGAAACGCGCGCGGCTGACCTCCGCGCAGCTCTCCACCTATTTCGTGGGCGCCACCGAGCACCTCGACCTGCGCGCCACCGCGCAGCAGAAACTGGGCAAGGATTTCAATCTGAAAAAATATAACGATCAGGTGATCTCATACGGCAGTCCGCCGGTGAAATACGTGCGCGAGCTGATGGGGCTGTAGGCGCAGAGGCGTCGCCGCAATAAAAAAGACCAGCCTTACTTTTGCCCCGCAGCTAAGCGAAGGTTCAGTATAGCAATAAGGTTGAGAGCTTTAGGACGTGCCGGCGCGCGAAAGCGATCGCCCGCTTTACATCGGCGCAAGGAAGTCGCAAATTTACAGATGTTTTCTCTGGCGACTTGGATTCGTGCGAAGGACAAGAAATGGTTCAGGCCATTCTTTGCCAGGCATCCTGAAATTTCGGTATTCGATGCCCGGGAGCGCGAAGTCCCGATGCACCAAATGCACGGCTTGCTGCTGACCGGCGGCTCGGACCTGTCACAGGATTTTTTACGTCAGGAGAACATTGACCCGAACCTGATCGACAAAGATGCCGACCCTTTGCGCGACCGCTGGGAGCTTGATGCGATCGCCATTTCGCTGCAGCGCGGTTTGCCCATTTTAGCCATCTGCCGCGGCATCCAGGTGCTGAACGTGGCGCTGGGCGGAACGTTGCGACTCGATATTCCAGGCCATAATCTGCCGGAGCAGAAAGAGAACGACGTTCAGCCGCTCCGGCACGCCGCCGGCGCGACACATCGGTTTAAGAAAGTAAACAGCGCGCATCACCAGGCAGTGGACCGCCCGGCGGAGGGTTTCGAAGTGGAAGCCTGGTGCGCTTCCGACGACGTCATCGAGCAAATGCACCTGCGCAATTATCCGTTTGCGTTCGCTGTGCAGTATCATCCAGAGCGCGGGACAATTTATGACGCGCTTTTTGAAGAGTTCTTTGCCCGGGTTAAATCCCAGAAGCCTTCAGCGGCACGGTGACGCTGTCACTTTGCGGGCGAAAGATTTCTCGGTGAGCTATTCCGATTGTATCGAAAAAGCCCACGTTTGCGCGGGGCGCCACTTTGCCTTCCTGAGAATCAAAGGACCGTCGGCAGCAGTATGACTCCGCAAAATACCATCGCCATTGTTTACGATTACGACCAGACGCTGAGCCCCAGTTACATGCAGGAGGACGTAATCTTTCCGGCGTTCGGGATCGATGCGGCAAAATTCTGGCAACGCTGCGCCGAGTTGGTGCGCGAACAGAGCTACGACAACGAACTGGCTTACATGAAGGTCTTGCTCGATACCTTCGGGATGGACCGCCCCACCAATGCCGAACTCAGACGGCTCGGGGGCAAATTGCATTTTTACAGGGGTCTGCCGGAAATGTTCGAGCAATTCCGCGACCATCTGCTGAGCGAAGAACAGCTCGGCCACGGAATCCGGGTCGAGCATTACATCATTTCTTCTGGACTAAAGGCGGTGCTTGACGGCAGCCGCTTGCGCCCGTACGTGCGCGCCATTTTTGGCTGCGAATTCGCCGAGGACGACCAGGGGCGGATTGCTTTTCCCAAGCGCGTGATCAGCCACACGCAGAAAACGCAATTTCTGTTCCGGATCAACAAGGGCTTGTTGGACCTGTCTCAGGACGTCAACGACCACATGGATCCGGAGATCCGACCCATCCCCTTCCCAAACATGATCTACATCGGCGATGGACCGACCGATGTCCCCTGCTTTACTGTCATGAAGAAAAACGGCGGACAAGCGATTGCCGTTTACAATCCCGACGATCAGCAGCGAGTCAGCTTTCGCAAATGCTATGAGCTCGCTGCGCACGCCGATCGGGTCAAACACATCGCTCCGGCTGATTATCGGCCCAACACGCATTTGCGGCTGCTCCTGGAACAGATGGTTCACGAAACAGCAAACCGGATCATTGCTCAGCGCAGAGAGAAAATCGAAGCCGGAACGGTGCGGGCGCCGAAACACTAGCCGCGCACGGCAATTTAGGCGCCCCGGTACGAGCATCGCGCAGTCCGTGTCTCGTGCACGACGATCTCGCACAGGCCCGGACATTGAGATTCCAACCTTTTCCAGAACCAGGCGGCCATGTTTTCAATGGTGGGATTTTCCAGCCCTTCGATATCATTGAGATAGGCGTGATCCAGCATTTTGAGCAATGGCTCCATGGCCCGGCTGATCCTTGCGTGATCGTAAATCCAACCGGTCCTGGGATCCACCTCGCCTTCGATGGAAATTTCCACCTTGAAACTATGTCCGTGCACGCCGCGGCATTTATGACCTTCCGGAGCGTGAGGCAATGTCTGCGCCGCTTCAAAAGTGAAATCTTTGGTTAAACGCGCTCGCATATTGCTGAAGCTATCATGGCCTGCGCCGCGGTGTCATCCCGAACCACCCTTCGGGGTCAGGCTGAGAGCTGGCTCGCCGGTTGGCCCAACTCGGTTGATCTCTCCTCACACCCCGCGCTGGGTGGGACTCCAGATGAATTTGTGCAGTTGCAGTTGAAACCGGACGTTGAGCCGGTCAGCCAATATCCATTCCACAATCTGGCGCGGATCGATCCGGCCAAAGATGGGCGAAAAAAGAACAGCGTGACAGCGAGACGGCAGGTCGTAGCGTTCGACCTTGTCGCGCGACCATTCATAGTCCTGGCGCGAGCCGATCACGAATTTCACTTCATCGCGCACAGTCAGATGATCAATATTTGACCAGCGATTTCTGTCCATCTCACCGCTGCCCGGCGTTTTCAGATCCATGATCCGATGGACGCGCGGATCGACTCGGGAAATATCATGGGCCCCGCTGGTTTCGAGCAGGACGGTGTAGCCGCCGTCGCACAGCATCGACATCAGAGGCAACACATTGTGCTGCAACAGAGGTTCGCCGCCGGTGATCTCGACCAGGCGACAGCGAAACGCCGCCACCGCATCCAGAATCTGGGCAAGGGTTTGCTTCTTGCCCTCGTAAAACGCGTACTCGGTGTCGCAGTAATTGCAGCGCAGATTACAAAACGTAAGCCGAACAAAAACGCATGGCCAGCCCACCCAGGTGCTTTCGCCCTGAATCGAATGGTAGATTTCGTTAATCGTCAGCGTTTTTCCCAAGTCGGACATTCGCTGTAACGGACAAGCCGCAATTGCTCACAAAAAGGTCCGCGCACAAAATCCGCCCTCTGGCGTGACAACGCAAATTGCGTTGCCAAAACTTCGCCACGAAACGGCGGCGTTCTACCTCGCATCAAGCAAGCCACTTAAACGCATTTTTCCCGGAACCTCACTGCATCAGTTCCGGAGAAACAAATGAGGCTTTCCGTTTCCTGCGGGGCTCGAAATATGTCCTTGACCTGACGAGGGTGAAGCCTCAAAACCGCAGGAAATCTGGCCCGTATTCAAATGCGCATACTTTTACAGCACCGCCGCTCAATCGTCCTGGCGGTTGTTTCGGCCTTTCTTTTGGCAAGCCCACTGCTCGAGGCCGGGCCAACTGCGCCTGCGCGGGTTACGCACGTGCGGGGAGATGTGCGTCTGATGGTCTCGGCAAAAACCACGCACCGTGCGCATTTAAACGACATAATCGAACAGGACACTATCATCCAGACCGGCAGGGAGGCTCGAACCGAACTGACTTTCCCCGACGAAACGGTAGTTCGCCTGGCAGCCAATTCCGCTTTCAGCTTTAAAAACGGCACGCGCTTTCTCAATCTGCAGCGCGGCGCAGCGCTGATTGAGACTCCAAAACGCGCCAGAGGCGCAACCCTGCATACCGGGGCGATGGCCGCGACGCTGTCGGGAACAACGATCGTGACCGAGTATCACCCCGGCGTTTGTAAATATCTCGTGCTGGAAGGCACCGGACGCCTGTATCGGCCCCGTCATCTCGGCGATTCAATCCTTGTTCGAGCCGGTCAGTTGGTGATCGGCAATCCGGACGCCGCTGTAAGCGATCCGGTGGACTTCGACATCGCTCGCTTCGTCAAAACGAGTTGCTTGATCACTGATTTCCCGCCGCTGCACAGCCAAAGCTCCCTCGTCGCCGAGAGCCAGGAACAAGAGCGTGAAAAATCCAGGAGAACGTTGCTCGAGACAAATCTGGTCATTTTCGGCGGGGGCACACTGGTCTCGGTAGTTGGCAAGGAGCATGCGCCGGCGCTCGACACGACTGCTGCCGGGGCAGAAACATCGCGTGAACACGCTGCACACCCAGATTCCGAGCCGGGTCTTGCCGCGCCCTCGAAAAATTAATCATGAAGACAATCCTGACAAAAAGAACGAACGGCGCGCGGCTTATTCGTTACGGAATGCTGCTCTCGCTTGCAGCGGCGATAGAGGTCGTCACTGGCGCCTCCCTGCATCAAGCTCGCGTCTCTCAGGTGATTGAGGACGTGCGGTTGCTGCGAGCACATGCCGCCCCTCGGCCTGCCGTCGTAAACGATACGGTCACGTTGGGAGAAGCCGTGCGCACGGGCACCGCGTCGCGCGCAGAACTAACTTTCTCCGATCTAACCATTACCCGGCTTGGCGCCAATACGATTTTCAGCTTCGAAAAAGGCGCCCGTGATCTTGACCTGACCAGTGGCGCGGTTCTTTTGCAAGTCCCGCCCGGCGGCGCGGCAGTCCACGTCAATACAGCCGCAGTCACTGCAGCGATCACGGGCGGCACTGCTCTTTTCGCCACGGGACCGCCCACAAAATTCATGGTTCTGGAAGGAATCGGCACCTTTTACCCGGCGGGTCATCCGGAGAAGGCAGTTCAGGTGCACGGCGGCGAAATGGTGATGATGACAGCGGACGGCCGGATCACGCAGCCGACAAAATTTGACGTGAAACTGGTGCTGGAAACTTCGCGGCTGATTCTTGATTTTCCGCCGCTGGCAAACCTGCCGTTGATCATGGCGGTGGTAAACCAGCAGCTGGCGGACCAGCGGGCGGCGGGCGCGAATGGCTCGCCCCTGGCCAGAAATCTTGTGGACGTAATCGACACGACCGATCAAGACGCCAACTCCAACCCCATTTTAGTCAGCGACAGAATACCGGCCCCCAGTGTCAACCCTAGTCCAAGCGTCAGTCCAAGCCCCAGCGTTAGTCCCAGCCCCAGTGTAAGTCCCAGCGTGAGCCCGAGTCCAAGCGTCAGTCCCAGTGTCAGCCCGACTCCAATAAAATTCGGGACACCAGTTACCATTACCTCGCCAAATCCCTATCTGATAACAAGCGACACGATCATTTCGACTGATCCCACGATCACCACGAATGGCGTAACCGATTATGGCAAAATCTACCGCGGCGGCCAAACCGACGGTTCATTCTCAACATGGGCCTTTGGGTCAACGTCCACGTTTGATACCTCCAGCGGCTTCGACGCTCAGCTCAGCCGCGGCTCGGGCGCTGTTTTCAAATTCGCTGCTCTGCAATTAACCGGTAATCCGACAGTCGATGTAACGGGCGGCGAAGTGAACCTTGGACTGATCGCCATTGACAGCATTACCTCCGGCGGCCCGGGCGGCGTGTTGACCTTCTCCGGTATCGAGGGCCTGCTGCTGGCAACGCAGAACGGATCAATCAACCTTGGCTCGGAAATCTCCTTCGCCGAGTTGCAGGACCTGACAATTTATGCGCGCGGCTCCAGCAGCGACCTGACACTTGCATCCGACATCGACACCGCAAACCACGTCGATCTTTATGCAGAGCGGGATTTGTCGCTGAGTTCTTCGATCACAACAGATAACCTTTACGGGTTTGTCGGTCGCACCGTCTCGCTAAACGATTCGGCTTCCATTCAGGCGCCGACCATTACGTTGACAGCCGGGCAAAATTTGAATGCCAGCCAGTTTTTCTCTGACGAAATTGCGACTCGTTCCAGCGGCGACGTCGTCCTTTCCGCAGGTCAGATGATCAATGTCACGGGCGACATGACCATTCTTCGCCAAAATGGCGGTGTCAGTTCGGGTCTTAATATTGTCCTCAGCGCCGGCAGCGACTTTGCAGTAGGCGGCGACCTCTCGCTGGCCACAGATATCAGCAATCTCACCAGCGGCGCCAACATCGACGTTCTGACGACCGGAAACATGACCGTGGGCGGCTCCCTCACATTACAAACATCGGCATCAGCGCAGTCCGGCAACGGCGCAAACATTGACCTTCGAGTCGGCGGAACGTTAAGCGCAGCAGACCTCTTCCTGGGGATCGAGCTGGCGGTGCAATCACCGCAACAAAGCGGCGAAAATCTGACGCTTTTCGCCGGCCAAGATGTCGTGGCTCACAATCAAAGCAACTCCGGCGGCATCGATCTGGAGATCGTCACTCCGATTCAACAGGTTGTAAACTCGGGCGCTAATCTTACCCTGAGCGTGGGGCGCAACCTCACCACGGATGCCGGCGGCGACACCACCCTCCTCGTCAACAACAACATTAACGAAGTCGTAAACGGAGCCAACATTTTCGCCGCCATCGGCGGCAACCTCAGTACGAACAATCTGAGCGTCGAACTTCGCAACAACGGAGGCCAGATCGGGACGGGAGGAAATGTTCTGTTTACAGCCGGCGGCAGTATCACTGCACAGGGCGACGCGATCTTTGACATTCAAAATACCAGCGGCACAATCGGCAGCAATGCCGTGCTGGCAATCGCCGCAGCAGACCTTACCGCGAATTCCCTAGTGGCCGCAATCGATAACAGCAGCGGCGGTCTCATCAACGGCAGCGCGACAGTGGGCATTAACGTCACCGGCAACGCAAACATCGCCGGCGACGCCACAGTAGCCATTTACGGCAGTGACGGGACAACCGACAGTGCGATCGTGTTCAATGGCGGCAATTATAACGTCGGCGGACAAATGCTGGCTTACATGGATGGCAACGGGTCAATCTCCACCTTCGGCAACGCCACCATGCACGCCGACGTGCTTAAGATGGGAGTATTCGGCCCAAATGGCGCAATCAACATCGGCGGCGGAATATTGTCGGCCGACACAACACTGAAGCTTTACGCGCCCGGCAGCAACGGCCAGCTCAACTTCGTTTCCAACGTCACGCTGGGCGGCAACAGCCTCAAAATTCTGGCCGCAAATTCGATCACGATTTTCGATAAAGTCGTTGTGACCATTGGTGGAGAATTGCCTGCCAACGTTTATACCAACAATGCCAATTACACCGGCTTCGGAGGGAACGGTTCGACAACCGGCACCTTTGCCGGGGCCGGCGCAAACAGCCCGCTTCCGCTCGATCAGGCGCCGCCTTTTGGGAAGTCTGTAACTCAACGCATCATTCACGGAAAGACCGCCAATCGGGCTATCAAAATTAAAAATAGCAGTGAACTGCTCGCCCTGCTCGACGACGCCGTTCCAGGGGAGAGTGGCAGATCGCGAACCCGCGGCACGCGGGGACTGCGCCATGGCAGGTCCGCCGATCAGCTCAATGCAGCGCGTATCGCGAGAGGAGACCGTAGCGTGGCGGACATCCGGCGCATTCACGACCGCGACGGAACCAACCTGCGGCTCGGCGCCAATACGAAGCCCTTCTAGTTCGGGCCCCAATCTTGAAAACTCAGCATAAAAAAGATCGAGAACCATGCCAAGACTGCAATGGCGCCCCCAAAGGTAGCTGATCCATCCGTGGCAACTCGCTGGCATATTCGCGGATTGACGGCGCTGGCATGCGGCCTCGCCTTGGGCCCGATCGAACAGGGACGGGCTCAGGCCATTCAACCCAACCAGGCCCAGCTGACCCGGGAGCAAGCGCCGTCGGCCTTTCCAAGCGCAACTCCTCCCAGCACGGTAGAGGGCGGATCGGTCGCAGCCGGACCAAGCGATACGGAGCTGGGCGAACAGCAAATCCTCAAACGCGTCGAAGAATATCAGCCTTTCACCATCTCAGCAGGCGTGCCGTTCTATTGGACGTCGAACGTCGCCCTCACCCGCAGGGGGGAACAGAGCGATTTTGTGGTCGCTCCGACCGCAGCCGTTTTCTACGAGCCGCGCATTACGAGCGCGCTCTATGGATTTGTCGATGTCCGGGAACAATTGTTTTATTACGACCGGTTCGATAACTTCGATTTCGGGAGCTTCGACGTCGAGGTTGGCCTGAGATATATCGTGCCTCAGTGGCATAATCTTCTTTTGCGGGCCGAATACGATTACAACCGATTGACCAACAAAAACAGTTTTAGCGCTTTCTTTCAAAATCATGGATTTATCCTGAACGCAGAGATTCCCTTCCGCCTGGGCCGCGCCCAACAGGTGGTGCTCGGCGCGGAGGCCAACATCAGCGCCGCGGCGGAGGAATCCGGGCAGGCGCCGCCTCCGGCAAAAACGATCTCGGCCCGACGCAATGATTACGAAACGTACCTTGGATACTCCGTCGCCCTTACGCGTTCCTTCTCGGTTAATGCCGTGGGGCGCATCGTGGTGCGCGACTATTGGGAAGGCGATCGCACAGACGTGAGCGAAATACTGGCGTTGAGCGCCACTTACCGCCTTAACAAGTACGTTAGCTTCAGCGCGGTGAGCAGTCTGGCTGCAAACCAGTCCAACCAGAGCGTTTTCGATTATCAGGTGGCCAATGTCGGCGGCGCTCTTGCCCTTTCAGTGAAGTTTTAGAATCGCCGCCGCGTTCCGGCCGATGGAGCGCAGCGAGCTTCGCCGCCCGACAGAGCGGGCGCCTCCAACAACAGCAGTGGCTTGACGCTCCGCGCCGCGTCCATAATCTGAAAGCAGGCGGCAAGCCGCGTTCAATCTGGCAACGCGTTGGGAATAACGCGTTGCACCTCCCCCCGCTTCGGCAAGCTGCGCAAATGTGGCGTGAATATCCCGATAGTGTTTTATCGCTCTTCAGTTGGAAAAAAGATGATCGTCGCCGTCACCGGCGTGATTTTGATCATTTTCGTGATCGGCCATTTGTTGGGCAATTTGCAAATTTTCATCGGACCGGATTGGATCAACGCCTACTCGAAACACCTGCACGATCTTGGTCCGTTGCTTTGGGCGATCCGCCTGTTTCTCCTGGCGGCGGTCGCCATTCACATCTGTGTGACCATCCAGTTGGCAATCGAAAATCGACGCGCCCGGCCCCAGCCGTACCGCCGGAGAGAATACGTGAAAGCGACTCCTGCCTCACGCCACATGGTCTTGAGTGGTCTGATTGTGCTGGCATTTGTGCTCTATCACCTGGCCCACTTTACGGTGCGCATAACCGATCCGCGTTTTGCCTCGCTCAAGCCAGATCCGCTCGGTCGCTACGATGTTTATTCAATGATGGTTTACGGATTCCAAAACTATTTGGTCTCCGGCTTTTACATCCTGGGTCTGTTTCTGCTCGCGCTTCACTTGAGCCATGGAGCGTCGAGCTTTTTCCAATCGCTCGGATTTAATGACAAGAAGCTTAACCCGCGGCTGGCTCTGGGGGGGCGCATTTTCGCCTGGCTGATCTTTGCCGGATACACGTCGATCCCAATCGCAATCCTTTTAGGTTTTATTAAGCCGGCACAGCCGCTGTAGGCGCAGAAATCCCAGAATCCGCATGTCCCATAGCAAAACCGATTCGCTCACCCAAATGTCTTTCGAGTTTCGCGTATTCATTCTCCATTTCCACGTTCGAGGCTCGAATTTTGCAGTACTATGATTGGAACCTTCGACGCCAAGATTCCGCCGGGACCGCTGGCGCAGAAATGGCGCAACCATCGCGATCACTCGCGCCTGGTGAGCCCCAACAATCGTCGCAAGTTTGAGGTGATCGTCGTGGGAACCGGCTTGGCTGGAGGATCGGCTGCCGCGACGCTCGGCGAGCTCGGTTACCAGGTAAAATGTTTTTGCTTCCAGGATTCGCCCCGGCGTGCGCATTCCATCGCCGCGCAGGGAGGAATCAACGCGGCAAAGAATTACCAGAACGACGGCGACAGCGTTTACCGCCTGTTCAACGACACGATCAAAGGCGGCGATTTTCGCTCTCGGGAGGCGAACGTCTATCGACTGGCGGAAATCAGCAACAACATCATCGACCAATGCGTGGCGCAGGGGGTTCCCTTTGCCCGGGAATACAGCGGCTATCTGGCCAATCGATCCTTTGGGGGCGCCCAGGTATCGCGCACCTTTTATGCCCGCGGCCAGACTGGCCAGCAACTTTTGCTCGGCTGTTACCAGGCGCTGTGCCGCCAGATCGCCGCGGGGCGAGTGCACATGTTTCCGCATACTGAAATGCTCGATCTGGTTTTGGTCGATGGTCATGCCAGGGGGATTATCACGCGCAACTTGCGAACCGGCGCGATCGATCGCCACGCCGCCGACGCGGTGGTGCTGGCCACAGGCGGATATGGCAACGTTTATTATCTCTCGACCAACGCGCGCGGTTGCAACGTCACTGCAACCTATCGCGCCTATAAAAAGGGCGCCCTTTTCGCCAATCCCTGTTTTACTCAGATTCATCCCACCTGCATTCCAGTAAGCGGCGAACATCAATCCAAGCTGACGTTGATGTCGGAATCGCTCCGCAACGACGGCCGCGTCTGGGTGCCCAAACGCAGAGAAGATTGCGCCAAACCGCCGACGGCAATCCCCGAAGAAGATCGCGATTACTATCTGGAGCGAAAATACCCGAGCTACGGCAACCTCACCCCGCGCGACATCGCCTCGCGCGCGGCCAAGGAAGTTTGCGACGAAGGCCGCGGCGTCGGCCCGGGCGGGCGCGGGGTTTATCTCGATTTCGCCGACGCGATTAAACGGCTCGGTCTGGAGACAATCCGGGAACGCTACGGCAACTTGTTTGAGGTTTACGAAAAAATCACCGGCGAAAACGCCTACGAAGTGCCCATGCGCATTTATCCCGCTGTCCACTACACCATGGGCGGTCTGTGGGTGGATTACAATCTGATGAGCAACGTGCCGGGTCTGTTCGTCATCGGTGAAGCAAATTTTTCCGATCACGGCGCAAACCGCCTGGGCGCCAGCGCCCTGATGCAGGGTCTCGCAGACGGCTATTTCATTTTACCTAACACCCTGCCCAGTTATCTCGCCGGGCAAATGGGAAAACGGCCGTCGCCCGACCTGCCGGAATTCCGCGCTGCGGAGCGCGAAGTGCGTGCACGAATCGCGAGATTACTGAGCATCAACGGCCACCGCTCGGTTGACTCGTTTCACCGTGAACTGGGCCTTTTGCTCTGGGACAATTGCGGAATGTCGCGACATGAAAAAGGATTGCGCGAGGCAATGAACAAAATTCGTCGGCTTCGGGACCAATTCTGGCGGGAGGCCCGGGTCCCGGGAAACGGCGAAGATTTCAACCAGTCCCTGGAGCGCGCCGGACGCGTTGCTGATTTTCTCGAATTCGCCGAGTTAATGTGCGCCGACGCGCTGGAGCGCGACGAGTCCTGCGGCGCGCATTTTCGCCAGGAACATCAGACCGCCGAAGGCGAGGCCCTCCGCGACGATGAAAACCATGCCGCGGTTTTCGCCTGGGAATTTCGGGGCGATGAGCAACCTCCAATGCTGCATCGGGAACCGCTGATTTTCGAAACCGTGCAGCTGACGCAAAGAAGCTACAAATAGCGGGGAGCGCAGTATGAATTTTAAACTTAAAATCTGGCGCCAATCCAACCGGCAATCCCCCGGCAAACTCGTCGATTACGAGGTAAACGACGTTTCGCCAAACACCTCTTTTCTGGAAATGCTCGATATTCTCAATGAAAATTTGGTGAGCCGCGGCGAGGAACCGATCGCCTTTGAGTCGGATTGCCGGGAAGGGATTTGCGGCACCTGTTCGCTCACCATCAACGGCCAGGCGCACGGACCGGATCATCCCGGCGCGGCATGCGAGCTTTACATGAGGAAGTTTCCAGACGGCGCAACCATCACCGTCGAGCCTTTCCGCGTAGGCGCATTCCCCATCATAAAAGATTTGGTGATCGATCGCAGTGCGCTGGACCGCATTGTGCAGGCGGGCGGTTTCATTTCGGCGCGCACCGGCTCGGCGCCTGAGGCGAATTCCATTCCCGTCCCCAAACACCATGCTGACCTTGCGATGGAAGCGGCGGCGTGCATCGGCTGCGGCGCCTGCGCGGCAGCGTGCCCCAACGGATCGGCCATGCTCTTTACAGCGGCAAAGATTTCGCACCTGGCGCTCTTACCACAGGGTCATCCCGAGCGGGAACGCCGGGTGCTGAACATGGTTCGCGCCATGGACGCTGAAGGCTTTGGCAATTGCACCAACACGTACGAGTGCGAAGCGGTCTGTCCGGCGGAAATCAGCGCCAGTTTTATCGCCAAACTCAACCGCGAATATGCCCGGGCCGAGCTGCGCCGAACTGCCGGCGAGTAGCGCGGACGCCTCTTCCGCAGCCGCGCGCGTCAGGCGATCGTTTCGCAGGCGCACGTCCACAGTTCCGGATCCAGCTCCACCCTTGAGCGCTGCGCCAGCGACGTTGCGTCCGCACTTTCGCGCAGCACCCCAAACACCGCCGACCCGGAACCGGACATGAGAGCGGCCCCAACTTCCGGTTGGTCAAGCAACCACATCTTTAGTCGGGCCAGAAAAATAAATTTTTCAAACACCGGGCGCTCCAGATCGTTCACAAAAGTCTGATCGCCGAATCGCTGCGCCTCGTAACGAATCTCGGGAATCTGCTGCGCTTCTTGCCAGCGGGAATAGGCCCACGCCGTCGGCACCGCGAAAGCGGGCTTCAATAAAAGGAGCGATAGTTTGCGTTTCAAAGTCACAGGCACAACCAGTTCGCCGCGCCCCTTGCAGAGGGCCGCGGATTGAAGAAGAAACAGCGGAACATCGGATCCGATTGACGCAGCCATTTCAACCAGCGCTTGGCGCGAAAGCCTCGTATTGAACAACTCGTTAAGCGCCAGCAACACTGCGGCGGCGTCGCTGCTTCCGCCCCCAAGGCCGGCGCCGTGCGGAATTTTCTTGGTTAAGTGGATTGAAACGGCCGGCTCAATTTTTGTGAACTCAAAAAATAATGCTGCCGCGCGTACTGCCAGATTCTCCTCGCCCGCAGGCACCGACGCGTCGTCGCACGCAAACGCGATACCGGACCGGCGCTTGTGAATGACAATTTCGTCGCAGAGAGAAATCGGCGCTGCAAGCGTTTCAATTTCATGGAATCCGTCGGCGCGGCGGCGGAGAATTTTCAGCGAAAGATTAATCTTTGCGGGAGCGAAAACTTGCACAGCCTGCAATTTATCTGGCAAAAGAGAGGAGGAACAGCCTTTGAGATCATTTGCGCTAAGAAAAAGACCGCCAGCCGTTGCCGATAAGCTGAAGTTTCGGCCGCGTTTTTTGCAGATCAAACCTACGCCGACCTTCTGCGATCGGTCCAGCGACGCGCACCGACAGCGCGTTATACCATGACAACCGCCGACCAAATCATCGTTGCCTTGGATGTCTCCACAAAGGAAGAAGCACTGAATCTGCTTGAGCAATTGCTCCATCCCATCTCGTTTTTCAAAGTCGGGCTGCAGCTCTACACCGCCGAAGGGCCGGAAATCGTCCGCACGATCTCTTCAACCGGCGCCAAGGTCTTTCTCGACCTCAAGCTGCACGACATTCCAAACACGGTTGCCCGTACCGTGGAACGAGTAAACGCCCTCGGCGCGCAGGCGCTCACCATTCATTTGAGCGGTGGCAGCGACATGGTGCGGGCGGCATCCGAAGCGCGGGGCGCGGGCATGTTGCTTTTGGGCGTTACCGTACTCACCAGCGCCACGGAAAAAACGCTGCGCGAGATTGGCGTCGCGCACGGAATGGATAACCAAGTCCTGCGGTTGGCGACCCTCGGCGTGGAATACGGAATCAATGGGCTTGTGGCCAGCGCGCGCGAACTCGAAATGCTGCGACGGCAATTCGGGACAAGGGTGAAGCTTGTCGCTCCAGGCATCCGGCCTTCCTGGTCTCTCGCCGGCGACCAGAAACGCGCAATGACTCCGCGCCAGGCGCTGGAGGCGGGAGCCGATTACCTCGTCATCGGACGCCCGATCACTTCCCATCCGCGACCACGCGAAGCTGTTGACAAAATCCTGCAAGAGCTCGCCTGATGCTTTGCGACCGGTTGTTTAGGGCAATCGACGTTTATTACGATCACGCCCGGCACTCTGCGGCGATGAACATGGCCATTGATGAAGCGCTGCTTAATTTGGCAACCATACCATCAATTCGCTTCTATCGCTGGCGTTCTCCGTCGCTTTCGTTCGGTTACTTCGTCAAATTCGCCGCCGTAGCCGGCTGGCAGAGCGAGCGCGAGCTGGTGCGGCGCTGGACCGGCGGCGGGATTGTCTTTCATGGAACTGATCTGACCTATGCCATGGTCATCCCGGCGAACGATCCGCTTTTTGGAAAATCGGCGAGCTGGATTTACGAACGGGTTCATTGCGCCCTGGTGAATGCGCTCGCCAAAACCGGCCTGCGCGCAGCGATGGCCCCGGGCGATACGGCCGACACCGGTCCGGCAAAAATTTTCCGAATCCCCTTTCGACGGCCGAACCCGGGCCCAACAGCGTCGCAGTGCTTCGAACAGCCGGTGAATACCGATGTGTTGATCGACGGGCGCAAAATTGCCGGAGCCGCCCAGCGCCGAACCCGGCGGGGATTGTTGCAACAGGGTAGCATTCAAGGCCTCAAGCTCGACGACGGCCTCGCCGAACGATTCGCGCGCGCCCTTTCGGCAAACTGCGAGGAGCAAAAATCGAACGATAAATTGCTGAATTTGGCGCGAGCGTTGGCCCGCGAAAAATATGGGGCTGCAAGCTGGCTGCGAAGATGGTAATCGGCCGCGGCGCCTACACAGCAGCCGGCGCGCGACAGTCTCCGCGAAGCTAAAACGCCCTCAACCGCAAGCCTCGCCGCGTGTGCGGCCAGCCTGGCTTGCCGAAAATTTGCGCTCGCGAAGTTTTGACAATCCATAAGCCGCGCCGCTATTCTCGCGTGGTGGAACTTTTCGCGCGCTTAGAACCGGGACAGCAAAGTGTTGAGACGTCACCAAACGCTGCGCTTCACTCGCTGGCCGATATTGCCCGCGTAGTCCAGCCGCATCTCGAGGAAGTGGAACGACAGATTGCGCGGCAAGCCGCAGCCTTCGACCCAGCGCTGGAAGGATACGTTGTGTATGCAGTGGGGAGTCGCGGCAAACGGCTTCGGCCGCTGTTAACGCTGCTGGCGGGTGGCGCCACGGGGAAAATCACTTCCGGCCACCTCGATCTGGCGGTCATCATGGAGCTGATCCATATCGCCACCCTCGTTCACGACGATGTGATGGACGAAGCGGAACAGCGCCGCGCGCAACCGACCGCAAACGCGCGCTGGGGAAATTCGCTCAGCGTGCTGCTGGGCGATTGCCTGTTCGCTCACGCCCTCACGTTATCGACAAATTTCGAAAACCCGGAAATCGGCCGGGCCATCGCCCGCGCCGCTGCGACGGTTTGTTCCGGGGAAATGATCCAGACCCAGCGACGGTTCGATCTCACACTGACGGTGAAGGATTATCTGCGGATCGTGGAAATGAAGACCGGCTCGCTTTTCTCCGCAGCTGCGCAACTTGCGGCGCTGATCAGCAAAGCCGACCCTTCTGTGATTGAGCGATGCAAAGATTTCGGATTCCAAGTTGGCACAGCCTACCAGATCTACGACGACTGTCTGGATATCGCCGGCAACGAAGACGCGACTGGCAAAACGCTCGGCACCGATCTGCGCAAGGGAAAATTCACCTTGCCGGTCTTGATCTTCCTGGCCTCGGTTTCTGAATTTGAACGGGAACGCTGCTGCCAGCTTGTGCTCGAGGAAAAGATTGAGGAAATGATCGAGCTGTTCAAGAGCGGCGCTGCCAACGGGGCTTTGAATGAGTCCATCACGGCCGGCAATCGCCTGATCCGCCAAGCGCAGGAGAAGCTGGACGGCCTGGCGCCGAATCCCTATGCCGACGCGCTTTTGTCGCTCGGCGACGCGTTGTGTGAAATGTTTGAACAACTTCGCGTTTGACGCCGCGACAGAGCCGGCGATCGCCTTCCACCTTCAATGTCGCAGCTGAGAATTCGGGAAATGCCGCCCGATGAGCGGCCGCGGGAGAAACTGCTGGCCCGCGGAGCGGACGCGCTTACCAACGCCGAGCTGATCGCAATCTTGCTGCGCACAGGCAGGCGCGGAGTGAACGTCGTCGAGGTAGCTCGCGAACTGCTCCAGCAGCACAAATCGTTTGCAGAATTGAGCCGCTGCACGGTCCAGGAACTGCGGCGGATCCCGGGAATCGGCGCAGCCAAAGCGCTGGAGCTGGTAGCGGCCTTTAATCTCGGGAAACGTTTCGCGCAGGAGCCGCTGGCTGAGCGAAAACTGGACTCGCCGGAACTGATCCACGAGCTGCTCGGTCACGAAATGCGGGCGCTGCGCACGGAAGCGGTGCGCGCGGTTTTACTCGATACCCGGTTCCATCTCATTCGCGTGGAACCTGTCTCAGTGGGAACCGCCAATGAATGCATCGCTCATCCGCGCGAGATTTTTCGCGCAGCCATCACCTACTCCGCCTACGCGGTCATCGTCGTGCACAATCATCCGTCGGGGGATCCGTCGCCCAGCAAGGCGGATCACGATCTTACGCGACGCCTGGCCAGCGCGGCCGAATTGCTCAAAATTACCCTGCTCGATCACATCATCATCGGCGCGCCGTCGCCGGGGAACCCCGGTTACTTTAGTTTCAAGGAGGCCGGCGTGTTGTGAAACGGCGCCGGGATCGGAGACATCCGGATCAACCGCCCGCCAGCGCGCGCGAGTTTGCGGTTTAGCCATGAGCGGACCAAAGATTCACCCGACGGCAATTGTTGATCCGCGCGCTAAAATCGGCGACGGCGCGGAGATCGGACCGTTTTCGCTGATCGGATCGGGAGTGTCGATCGGAGAAAAAACGGTCATTCAGTCGCACGTGGTCATTGAAGGCGAAACACGGATCGGAAGCGGCAATTGGATCGGCCATGGCGCAGTGATCGGCGCGCCGCCGCAGGACATTTCATTCAAGCGCAATCGCAAAACGCGTGTGGAAATTGGCGACGGCAATATCATCCGCGAGTTTTGCACCATTCATCGCGGCACGGCTGAAGGCAGCGCTACCGAGATCGGTCATGGAAATTTTCTCATGGCCGGAGCGCACATCGGTCACAATTGCTCGGTAGGCAATGGCGTCATCATCGCCAACAATTGTTTGCTCGGCGGCTACGTGCGCGTCAACGAGGGCGCGTTTCTGGGCGGCGCCTGCGTATTCCACCAGTTCATGGAGATCGGGCGGCTGGCGATCACTCAGGGGGCCTCGGCGTTCAGCAAAGACATTCCGCCATTCGTGATCGCTGCCGAGCGCAATCTTGTCTTTGGCCTGAACGTGGTCGGTCTGCGCCGGGCCGGGATTTCCCCCCGCGACCGTCAGGAGATCAAACGCGCGTTTAAACTTGTTTACCTGAGCGGACTCAACATTTCGCAGGCACTGGAGAAAGCCGCTGATTTGGATTTCGGTCTGTTGGCGCGCGAATTTCTTGGCTTCATCGCGAAGGCAAAGAAGCGCGGCGTCTGCCCGCTGAAACGCACCGCTGGATCGGTGGAATTGTGAGCGGTCAGCTGGCGTCCACAGCGCCCTCGGCCTAGGATTTTGCCTCCAGGCCAATCAACGCCAGCATGCGGCCGGTTTTTCCCTTCTCAGCGCGATAGGAGTAATAACGATGGAGGTCACACGCGGTGCATACGCCCGAATCGTGAATTTCCATTACTCCGGCGGCCCTGCATTGGCTGACAATTTCCGCCGCAAAATCAATTTCGTAGTGCGGCGGCCGGATGCACGGGCTCAGTTGCACGACGAGATCGCGTGGATTCGAACCGAAATGCCGGCACATCTCTGCGATGGCGTTGGGAACGATGGCCAGCGCGGTTCCTCTTTTCCCGGAATGCACCAGGCCAACGGCCGGCGCTTTGGGATCGACAAGGTAAACGGCGCAACAGTCTGCCACGTGGACACCGAGCGCCACATTGGGCTGGTCCGTGATGATGCCGTCGCAGCCGGAAAACTGGCGATGGGCGGTTCTGTTGTCGCCGCGTTTCACAATGGCGATTCGGTTCCCGTGCACCTGTTCAGCGGTAAACAGCGGCCAGGCGCCTGCTCCGATTTTCGTGCGCACTTCTCGATGCGCTGCATCGAGCCGCCTCAGCACTTCGGCCTTGTCGCTGGAAACGTCAACGCCGGGAACCCGCCGGGTGAAAGCGTGCCGGCATAACCCGATGGCGTCGAGCGCGGGAAATTGTTCGAACACCGATTGCATCGCCGAAAAAAACCTCCTTGTGCTTCACTGAAGCGGAAAAGCGAAATCCAAATGCGACGCCAGTCACAGTCCTGGGATTCACGCTTTTCCGAAGCCTGTCGGGAGGCTAGTCGCGTTTTTTCTTTGGTTTGCCTTCCGCGTCCACGTTGCTGCTGGTATCGTAGATCTTGGTTCTCGTGGCGCGCGGCGCCAAATCGGCGAACATTTCGTGATACACGCTCTGAGCGCCGGTGGCCCGGTCGAATTCTGCCAGCGCAGCGTTGTAGCCAAAGAGGGCCTGCAAGCGGGTCGATTGCGCGGTGAGCAGTTGGGTCTGCGCGTTGAGCACGTCCAGCTGCACTCCGGCGCCGGCGTCCAGGCGGGCCTTGGCCAGCCGCAACGCTTCCTCGGCCATCTCCACGTTTTTCTCCTGACTCTTAACCAGCTCCATGTTCTGCTGGAGATTGGAATAGGCTTGTTGAATTTCCAATTCCACCTGACGAACATCGTCGTCATAGGTGTTTTTGGCCTCGGCCAGCAGAGCCCGTTGTTGTTTGACCTGGCCATAGATGGCGCCGCTGTCCCAGATGGGCATGCTGCCCTGGACCATGGCGGTCCAGCCTTTGGAGATGTCATGCCAGCTGGAGTTGGTCGGTGAGCTGACCCATTCACCGCCGCCCGTGGTGGTAATGTTCGGCAGCAATTGGCCCGCTGCAGCGTGCACCTGCTCGATCTGGTTCAGCACGTTGGCCCGCGCCTGTTTGAGAAACGGCCGCCGCTGTTTTCCAATCTCGATGGCGTCCGCCAGGCTGATGGTGCGGGGAAAGTATGGCATTTCGCCAACCACCTCCAAAGGCGGGTTCTCGCCCTGGCGCGCCACAAAGTCCAACCCCAGGGTTTTGGCCAGCTGCAATTTGGATATTCGCAAATTATTCTGCGCGGTAATAAGCTGGGGCAGCTGATTGTAATAGGCGACCTCCGCCTGCAACACGTTAAACCGCGGCACGGTGCCCGCTTCGAAGCGGTTTTGCTGATCTTTGAGCTGGGCTGCCAAAAGCTCCACGGATTGCTCATTCACCTTTACCAATTCGCGATTCACGATCACCTGATAGAACTGCGTCTTCACCGTGGCGATGAGTTGGTCGAGGACATTGCGGAAGGCGAAGTAAGCGCTATCCCGCTGGAAGAAAGTTCCGCGGATCTGTGGATAGGTGGTGCCGTTGAAAATGAGCTGGGTTCCCAAAACAGAAATGCTGTAGGAAACGTCGCTCAGTTCCCGGCTGGCAAGCGAAGGCGTGGGCGCCGGATCGGCCACCTGCGAGCGCGGCGAATCGACAAGCGACGCGGCGCCGGTTGAAACGCCCGTGGATGTGCTCGTGCCGCCAGTTGTGGAAGTGGTTCCCAATATCCGGGCGCCGCTCAGGTTTGGATCCACCCATTCAAATCGCGCATTGGTGTTGACCTGTGGCAGTGCCTGAGCGCGCACCTGGAGAATCACGCCTTTTGTGCGCTTAATTTCCTGTTCGGCGTTAAGAAGCGTGGGATTGCGTTGCAACGCCGTCAGAATAGCCTGATCCAGAGTGAAGGTCGGCACCCTGCCAGCTTTATCGGTTTCCTTTCCCGATCTCCCCCCGCTCCCGCCAAAGCCGGCGTGAACAAACAAACTGAACGCTGCGAGGATTGCCCAAACAACAAAAATTCTTCTCATACAAATGTCGCCGTTCAGATGCTCCCGAATCAGCATCCGGATTCATCTGCGAACGCGTCGCGGATTGTCTTGCCCCGAACTGGTAGCACTGCCGTCCAAAAAATGAAAATCATTTCGACTGGCAGTAATCGTAAATCTTGCTGTAGATCTGCAACCAGGCCTTTTGCTCATCACGGGTGAGGTGCTGCAAAATTTTTACCAGGTTATCAACCATTTCCTCGCGAATCCGGCGCACGAGAGCCGAACCCTTTGCCGTGATACACACCATCACCTTGCGCCGGTCGTCGCGCGCTACCGAGCGCATTACGTATCCGAGATTTTCCAGGCGCGCCACCAGCCCGCTGGCGGCCGCGGTCGTGTGCCCCATTTTTTTGGCAATCTCAGACATGGTGAGCACTTCCTTCCTCTCCAAGTAGGTTAAAAGAAAAAATTGCGGAAAGGAGACATTGCCTGGAGCCAGCTCTTTGCAAAGGTGCAGCACGAAGCAGCGCTGCATTTCCAGAACAATATGTGAAAGCCGTTCCGCATCCGCACGAATTTCATCGGTCGGACTTCGTGCAAACGCGATCAAGCCTCCCGTATTCAAGGCGCGCTTAAGCTAAAAATGCGCGCATGGCCTGTCAAACCTCATCCAGAATTAAAAAAAGCGCGCCAGCCGCGGGACCGCGAGCCGCAAGCGCCAGCAGCGTCAATCCCAGACCTGGACGCCCACGACGTCGCCCGCGCGGAAAGACTGGCCCACCGCCAGCCGCAACAGCGCGTTCGCCTGGCTCAATCCGAACAGGGCGTGCGATTCCTGTCGGCCCACCGGGATGAACTCTCCATGGTCAAGTCTGCCGCGGACATAGTGTGGCCGCTCCCCCTCATTTGTCAGATTAACAGCTAATCTTGCGGGAAACTCAGCAAGCAACAATGAGCTGGCGCCCATCATTTTCAAAATCGCAGGACGCACAAATTGCAAAAACGTGACAAAGACCGACACTGGATTGCCCGGCAGACCAAAAACCGCGCAATCATCCAGCCGGGCAAACAGGAACGGTTTTCCCGGTTTAACGGCCACCCGCCAGATGTCGATCTGCGCGCCGAGTGCGTTCAGCACTTCCTGCACCAGATCATGTTCGCCCACCGAAACGCCGCCGGTGATGATCAGCAGGTGATTTTTGATCCCGCGCTCAATCGCTGCGCGCAATCCCTGCCGCTCATCGCGGCAAGGTTCCAATGATTCGACAGCCGCGCCAACGCCCAAGAGCAAACCCTGCAACAGCGCGGAATTGCTCTCGTAAATTTGTCCCGGGCTGATTCTCGCCCCCGGAGCGACCAGCTCGTCGCCAGTGGAAACGATCGCCGCCTTCGCCTGGCTGCCCACCTCCACATGACTAAAACCCTGCGATGCCAACAAACCCAGCGTGCCGGCGCGAATTTTCTCTCCTTTGGCCAAAATTTTCTGTCCTTCCGCCAGATCACAGCCGCGGCGCCGGACGAATTCGCCGGCGTCCACATCGGCGTTGGCCACGATCTGCTCTCCCTCCTGCGTGACGTCTTCCTGCATGATAACCGCATCCGCTCCAATCGGCAGAGCAGCGCCCGTAAAAATCCGCACGGCTTCACCGGACGCCATTCGCAGTTTTCGGTCAGGGCCGGCCGGCTGCTCGCCGATGACGCGCAATCGCCGGCCGCGTTTGCATTCGCTGGCAATCACCGCGTAACCGTCCATTGCCGAATTATCGAAAACCGGCAGCGGCAGTCGCGCGAAATAATCTTTAGCGGCAAAACAACCCAGCGCGTCGGCGAGCGGAACCGTTCGCTGCGGCCAGGCCGCCACGTTTTCCAAAATGCGCGTCCGCGCTTCTTCTTCGCTGATCACCCCAGACTTAATCCATTGGCAATTGGAAATTGGCAATTGGCAATTCTACGCGATATTTTCGCGCTGGCGCCAGCCCGGCTCCGGATCTTTTGGTGAGGTGGCTGAGTGGTTGAAAGCAGCGCTTTGCTAAAGCGCCGTAGCCCAAAAGGCTACCGAGGGTTCGAATCCCTCCCTCACCGCGCTTCCCCAAGCAATTGAAACCGATGAGGCTCAATCGCGACCCCGAGTCGGGCGCGGACGGGGCGTATGCCGGGGCCGGCCCGAAGGCGTCGGGCTTGCGGTAGGCGGCGGAGTCACAGGAGGCGTGGATGTCGGCGTGGGTGTCGGTGGCGGCGTAGGCGAAGGAGGCGGGCCTCCGACGGTGAGCGGATGCGGGTATGTGTAAGAAGTGTAACCGGGCTTCGCGGTATTATTGAAGTAATGCACACCTTCTGCGATGTTTGCCGTGTCCGGGTCGAAGGAATTAAAGGGCGCGCCTTCGTTCGTGTTGTTCCAAGCGTAGCAGGCGTCCGCGCCCTGAGTGAAGCCCGGCGGCGGCGTCGGGTTATCGCCACTGATCAATGTGCTCACGCCCGCCCCGGCCTGATCCAGTGATTGATCCACCTTGTTGATCGTGAAAGGATCGCCCGCACTGAAGCTTTGGCACTGACCAAAAATGTTCTGGCGAAACGTGATCGTGTTCGACGTGTTGCTGTCGATATAGGCAAATCCACCCGCGCTCCGCTTGATGGTAAAGCCTGCCCACTGATTCGCGCTCCACGGGTTGCCCGCTACCGTCACGCTGCAACCGCTCGCGCTCGACACCGTGCCGGAGTAAAACGGGTTGCCGGGATCGTTCTCGTCCCAACCGTTGATGCCATCGCCTCCACCCCACGGGGAAAAAGCTTGCAGCATGCGAAACGAGTTCAGTGTGGAGAGTGCTTGCGCGCCGCCGGCATGTAAAATGGTGTTATCATGGAACAGGATCGTGCCACCTCTGTTCCCGCTCACGAATCGGTTGATGTTCATCAGGTCGATTGTGTTTGAGTAAATGTCCATCGCCCGCGAACTGCGGCTGCGCCCCGGCGATTCCGTCCCGTGATTCGCAAAAAGCCCGCGCGTCACCGTGTTATGCCGGGCAACGATCCGCGCCCCGCCAAAGCAATCCGTAAAACTCGCCTCGTAAGTCGTGTTCGTATTGTTGAGCGTGTTGTCTTCGAGGAAAAGAAAATCGCCTGAACCCCAATTGACCGGCGCAGCCCAGCTGCCGTCCCCGTAGGAGGCGCCGTTCCAGCGCGAGCAATACGGGTAAAGCCACTCGAGCACCTTCTGGCCGATGATGACTTCGTTGTGATCAATGACGCCGATCACGGTGTCGCAGACTGGATAACCATTGAGATCAACCCATTTGCAGTGATCCCATCGGAACTGGCTGCCGTCCGTGTTATTGCCATCTACGTGGATGATCCCCTGCGGCGCGGCACCGACGTTGATTCTTCCTCCATCGTGGAACTCGATGCCTGTCAACCGCGTCACTTGCCCCGCGACCAGCGTGATCTGGATTAGCTTATCATTCTGCACGGCATCCCTAACCGTCGTTTGTCCAACGCCGGCCCCCTGTAGGGTGATGGCTTTCGAAATGGCGATGCCGGATGTCCACAGGAAATTTCCAATGGGCAGCGTGATGGTATCGCCATTGTGGGCGAGGGCGTCGTGAATGGACTGGATATTCCCAGGTGAACCGTCGGAGTTGTACACCGTCGCGAGAACTGAAAAACCGTTCCAGGTCAGGACGATGATGGCGCTTCTGCAGAACGTCTGAATTCCAAACATGTTTCTCCTCCTTCCCGTTGGTTTGAATTTGCTGAATGGGCCGCTCCTGGTGCCACATGATGACAATGACGTCAATCTTTGTCCAGCGACTTGTTTTGTCCAAGTTGCCTATTTCGGGCCGATCGCTTACTTTCAAGGTGGGCGGCAATGCCTGACGCTCATAGCAAAATCCTGGAGACCTTCGCGTTCCGGTTTCCGTAGTAGTTGGTATGTGGAAGGTTCGAAGAGCCAAACTGGCCGGCGTAAAGAGGGATGCCCGCCTCACCATCCGAATTCCCAGAGACCTAAAGGAAAAGATTGGCGGAATTGACCGGGTCTATGGCGTGGCATTGCCGAAAATTGCAAATGAATGCCTGCGGGCCTTTTGCGAATACGTGGAGCAAAACAATCAAACGCCCACGTTTCCGCTGCGGATCACCTCTTCTGCCGGCGGCGTAAAAGGGCAAAATCACGCCGCGATCCGGCGGCGACGAACGCCGCAGAGTCGTTAAGAAACATTTGCCGTTCCGGGGACGCCTTTTGGTCGCCCACGGCTGCGGAGCGATAGCATGCACCGCGCGCGCCGGCTGCGAGCGGACGGCCTTGTCGCGCCTTCGAACGTTGGACTCCGGGCGATCAGCATCCTAGAGTCTCTCGTGCAAACCAGGTCGCTCCGGATTCAAAATTTCATCGGTGGCGAATTCGCAGAGCCGGATGCCGGCGGGTACCTTGACAATATCGAGCCGGCTACCGGCAAGCCGTACTCGCAAGTCGCAGATGGCGACGCGCGGGACGTGGAGCGGGCGGTCGCGGCGGCGGAGAAAGCTTTTCCCAACTGGTCGGCAAAACCGGCGGCCGAACGCTCGAAAATCCTGCTCCGCGTCGCGGAGTTGATCGAGCGCGATCTGGAGAAATTTGCGCGCGCGGAATCCATCGATACTGGCAAGCCGATTTCGCTCGCCCGCGCGCTCGATATTCCGCGCGCCATTGCCAACTTTCGCTTCTTCGCCACGGCGATCCTGCACACCGCAACCGAAGCGCACATCACCGACCGCGTGGCGTTGAACTACACGCTGCGCCAGCCGCGCGGGATCGCCGGCCTGATCTCCCCGTGGAATCTGCCGCTTTATCTGTTGAGTTGGAAAATCGCGCCGGCCATCGCCGTTGGAAACACCGCCGTCGCCAAGCCGAGCGAGCTCACGCCGATGACCGCTTACTTGCTGTGCGAAATCATTCGCGAAGCCGGCCTGCCCGCCGGCGTGCTCAACATCGTGCATGGCACGGGATCGAAAGTCGGGGCGGCGATCACTGGGCATCCGAAGATCAATACCATCTCGTTCACTGGCGGCACGGCGACAGGCCGGAAAGTCGCCGAAGCATGCGCGCCATTGTTCAAGAAAATTTCGCTGGAACTGGGCGGCAAAAATCCAAACATCATTTTCGCCGATGCCGACCTTGACGCAGCCATTGCCGGCAGCGTGCGCGCGTCATTCGCGAACCAGGGTCAGATTTGTCTGTGCGGTTCCCGCCTGTTTGTGGAGCGTTCGGTTTACAGCGATTTCCTAAAACGATTTATCGACCAGGCAGCTCGCTTAAAGACTGGGGACCCGCTGGACGAGCAAACCGAGCAAGGCGCAATCGTAAACAAGGCGCAGCTGGAGAAGATTAAGTTTTACGTTAATCTGGCGCAAAAAGAGGGCGGCAAAATCGCGCTGGGTGGCTCCGAGCCGGCTTCGCCTAACGAACGCTGCCGCGGTGGATATTTTTTCCAGCCAACGATCATCACCGGTTTGCCGGTCTCGTGCCGGACAAATCGCGAAGAAATTTTCGGCCCTGTTGTCACGATCACGCCTTTCGAGAGGGAGGAAGAAGTGATCCGTTACGCTAATGATTGCGACTACGGTCTGGCTTCCAGTGTCTGGACCCAAAACCTCGGTCGCGCTCATCGGGTGGCCGAACAGATCCAGACCGGCACGGTGTGGGTAAACTGCTGGCTGCTGCGCGATCTGCGGGTTCCTTTTGGCGGAATGAAACAGAGCGGTGTGGGTCGCGAAGGCGGGACAGAAGCGCTGCACTTTTTCACGGAACCAAAGAATGTGTGTATTGCCCAATGAATTGCCGGGTTGATCTTGGAGGATTGGGCGCGGTCGCAGCCGATTGTCGCAAGATCCGCGGCGTCCGCATTCGCCTGCCCAAAGCATCGCGGTTTTGCCAGATTTAATATTCGTGAAGCAAAACGTCACCAGCACGCGCGCGCCTGAGCCGGTAGGCGCATTTCCGCATGCCAAACGGGTGGGCAATCTATTGTTTCTCTCAGGCATTGGACCCCGCAAACGCGGCAGCAAGGAGATTCCCGGCGTTACACTCGATTCTGCCGGTAACGTGCTCAGCTACGATATCGAAGCGCAATGCCATGCGGTCTTTAAAAACGTGCGATTGGTGCTGGAAGACGCCGGCGCGAGCTGGCATGACATTGTGGATGTCACCGTCTTTCTCACCAACATGAAAAAAGATTTTCCAATCTACAACCGGATTTACGCCGAATATTTCGCCGGCGAAGGCAAACCCAATCCCGCGCGCACGACCATTGAAGTGGGCGCCCTGCCCACGCCCATCGCGATCGAGCTGAAAGTGATCGCGGCGGTGCGCTAATCCTGGGCGGCGCAGCCCGCCGCGGAACCGGCGACGGCGAGTCTTTGACATGGAGACGAACAAACCTTTTCAGGTCATTGCCGCCGATCACACCGGCATCACTGTTTCAAATCTCGAACGGTCGCTGGCCTTCTGGCGTGATGTGCTCGGTTTTGAGCTTTCGCATAGGGCCCATCAAACCGGCGAATTGGCCAGTGAAATCACCGGCATCCCGGGCGCTGAGATCAAACTGGCGGTGCTAAAAGCGCCGGGCGGTTACAAGATCGAATTGCTGGAGTATCTGGCCCCGGCGGCGCGAAAGCAACACGGCAACCTTCGACCGTGCGATCTCGGACACGCGCATGTGGCGCTGCTGGTCGATGATCTTGAGGCGATCCTGGAGCGAATCGCTGCGCACGGCTGGAAAGCAGCCGGCAAACCGCAAATGCTTCTCTCGGGTCCCAACGCCGGGAAGCGCGTTGTCTATGTTCGTGACCCAGACGGCGCAACGATCGAATTGATGCAGCCGCGGCGAGAAAATTAAGTGCCACGTTCGCCTGAGAGAGGCACTGCCGGCCGAAGCGGCCACCAAGGGCGAACTGCGAGCGGCGAACTCAACGCGCCAGTCTCGAGGAGCGCCGCACAGGAACCACTTGTTTCACGTGCCCATTGCATGGGAAGTTGCCACAGCGATGTTTCTCTTTTGAATGAGCAGCCAGGGAGGCCCGCCGGGCCGCCCGTGTGACCTTGAACCGATGACCTTTTCCAATAGCGAAAATTTTGCGCTGCAACTGGATCGCGAAGATCCACTGGGCGGGTTGCGGCATCGATTTCACCTGCCCCGGGGTCCGCACGGCAAACCGCTGATTTATTTTGCGGGGAACTCGTTAGGCTTGATGCCCAAGGCGGCCAGGCAAATTCTGGAGGAGGAACTGGACAACTGGGCCCAGCGGGGCGTCGATGCGCATCATGCCACCGGGACGCCGTGGTATTCCTATCACGAAACATTGCGCGAGCCGATGGCGCGCCTGGCTGGCGCGAAACCGCTCGAAGTGGTCTGCATGAACAGCCTTACGGTGAATCTTCACCTGATGATGGCCACGTTCTACCGGCCTGCCAAGTCGCGCTTTAAAATCTTGATGGAAGATCCGGCGTTTCCTTCCGACACCTACGCCGTCAAGACGCAGATCATTCATCATGGGTTTGCACCAAAGGAGGCGCTCGTTCTCGCGCATCCGCGCCATGGGGAGTTTATGATCCGGACGGAAGACATCCTCGATTTGATCGCAAAACACGCCGATCAACTCGCGTTAGTGATGCTGGCCGGCGTGAACTTTTTCACTGGACAACTGTTCGACATGGAAAAGATCGCCGCTGCCGCGCAGAGCCATGGAATCATTGCAGGCTTCGACCTTGCCCACGCAATCGGCAACGTGCCGCTGGCGCTTCACGATTGGAACGTCGATTTCGCTGTCTGGTGCTCGTACAAATATCTCAACGCCGGCCCCGGCGCTGTCGCCGGCGCCTTCATTCACGAGCGGCATGCCACGAACACAAAACTGCCGCGGCTGGCCGGCTGGTTTGGCAACGATCCGAACACGCGCTTCCGCCTGCATCTGGAACCTGAATTCGTTCCGGTTCCCTCCGCGGACGGCTGGCAGATTAGCAATCCGCCCATTTTCGCAATGGCGCCGCTGCGCGCTTCGCTCGCCATCTTCGATGAAGCCGGTGGAATGAAACCGCTGCGGACGAAATCGGTTCGCCAGACGAGCTATCTCGAATTCCTGCTGACAGAAATCGGCTCAAAAAAATTTACGATCATCACGCCGCGCGAACCCGAGGCGCGCGGCTGTCAGTTATCCATCCAGGCGCACGCGCATCCGAAACAATTGTTCAGCGAACTCCAGGCCGCCGGTGTGAAATGCGATTTTCGCGAGCCGAACGTGATCCGCGTCGCGCCCACCCCCCTCTACAACACCTTTCACGAAATCTGGCGCTTCGCCAACATTCTTGCCGCGCATCGCTGAAAACTCAGGAAAGCAACTCAATGACTCGCACCCTCTTTCTCCTCACCGCATTGCTTCTCCCGGCCACTACGCTTCTGGCAAGGGACGAATATTCCATTAAAGCTCTGGGCAAAGCTTTGGCAGCGCTGGGGCCGGACGTCGATCCGCGCGAAGCCGAGGTGGTATCAGAAACCGCACACACAACTGCGCGCAAGCTGGCGCGGGAATATCGCGTCGTGCTCAACCCGGAGTTTACGGTCTTTCTGGTTAACATCGGCCTGCGCAAACGCGGCTGGTGCGGCCATTGGGCGCAGGACATAGGCGAACGCCTCAAGGAACTCAAACCCCGAACGCTGGTGCTGCACTGGGGCGTGGCGTACGAAAACACTTCCAGCGAAAACAACTGCATCGTTGTCACCGCCCGTAACCAGCCTTTCGAAAACGGAATCATCCTCGACGGCTGGCGCAGAGCCGGCAGGCTATTCTGGTGTCCGGTGAAAAA